>Ga0075370_10000139_pt1 | contig 24533 bp, 27 predicted proteins | sample EndMethybrTD3035_FD_71398 | JGI IMG/M metagenome (GOLD analysis project Ga0075370, IMG submission 71398) | Populus endosphere microbial communities from Tennessee, USA - Endosphere MetaG P. TD hybrid TD303-5 | ecosystem: Host-associated > Plants > Roots > Endosphere | place: USA: Tennessee... | reverse complement strand
CGGCCGCGGCCGATTTCCATGAGCGGGTGTTGCCCAATATTGCTCCCGATTGCGCGGAGGATATGGTCATCATTTTTCCCCCCGCCGACCACAGTCACCGCGCTTGGCGTCTGGCCGCAGTCCAATCTCTGGCGCGGCGGCATGCGCCGCTCCGGGTCAACGCCGTGTCGAGCGATGACGAGGCCGCCATTGCCGCCACTGTCGATTTCCTCACGCATGCGCCGGGCGTGACCGGGCAATATTTGGTGCTGGACGGGGCAGGGGCAGGTGGCGCAATATAGCGTGATGAGCAACGCGCCTCTCGTCGACCAGTTTCAACGCCGGATCAGCTATCTGCGCCTGTCAGTGACGGACCGGTGCGACTTGCGCTGTTCCTATTGCATGCCCGAACGGCAGACATTCCTGCCGCGTGCCGAAGTGCTGACGCTGGAAGAGTTGCACCAGATGGCGCTGGGCTTCATCGCGCGCGGGATTACCAAGATCCGGCTGACGGGCGGCGAGCCGCTTGTGAGGCGCGACATGATCGAGCTAGTGCAGGCGCTGGGACGCAAAATTGGCGCTGATGACGGGCAGGGGACGCTCGAAGAACTTACTCTCACCACCAATGGCACCCGGCTGGCCGAATTTGCCGAGCCGCTGCGTGCGGCCGGGGTGCGGCGGATCAACGTGTCGCTCGATACGCTGGACCGCGATACGTTCACCCGCCTCGCAAGGCGCGACTCACTGGGGCAGGTGCTGGAAGGCCTTGCCGCCGCCAAGGCAGCCGGGCTGGAAGTGAAGCTCAATACTGTGGCGCTCAAAGGCATCAATGAAGCCGAACTGCCCGACCTGGTGGCCTGGGCGCACAGTCAGGGATTTTCGCTGACGCTGATTGAAGTCATGCCGCTGGGAGAGGTCGAGGAAGACCGCTTTGATCATTACCTTCCTCTTTCCGCGGTGCGTGATGCACTGGAAGCGCGCTGGACTCTCACGCCCAGTCAACATCGCAGCGGCGGTCCCGCGCGCTATGTCGATGTCGCGGAGACCGGCGGCAGGCTGGGTTTCATCACCCCGCTGACCAACAACTTCTGCGAAGGCTGCAACCGGGTTCGCGTCACTGCGACAGGGCAAATGTTCCCCTGCCTTGGCGGCAATGAGCGCGTTGACCTGCGCGCCGCGCTGCGCTCGGATCAGCCAGGCCCAGCGTTGAATGCGGCGCTCGACCAAGCCATGAAGATCAAGCCTGAGCGCCATCACTTCGCCATCGACGCCCCCGGTGGCGCGCCTGCTCTCTCGCGCCACATGTCGATGACAGGCGGCTGAAATGGCGTTGAAGCTGGTGTTTCTCGGTCGGCTGGAAGATGCCGCTGGCCAAGGCGAGCGTGATGTGCCGCATGTGCCGAGTTTGCCGCAATTGCTGACCGGGCTCGAAAGCGAGCTTGTGGCGGCGCTGGCCGATCCGCGCATCCGGCTTGCAGTGAATGGTGAGATCGTCAGCGACCGCAATTCGCTGTTGCTCGATGACGGCGACGAGCTCGCATTTCTGCCGCCCGTTAGCGGAGGGTGACATGCCGGCTGATGTGCGCCTGCTGACCGCGCCATTTGATCCTGCAGGTGAAATGGCGGCATTTGCTGCAGCGCATCCTGCTTCGGGCGGCATTGTCAGCTTCCTCGGACAAGTCCGCGCAGGCGATGAAGTCGAAGCGCTGGAACTGCGCCACTATGGCCCGCTCACACTGCCGGGAATGGAAGCGCTGGCGGACAGAGCACTGAGGCGTTGGACGCTCGATGGCTTGCTGGTGATCCACCGCAGCGGCCGCATGAAACCAGCCGAGCCGATCGTGCTTGTCGCCGCGGCCGCGCGCCACCGGCGCGATGCTTTTGCCGCCGCAGAATTCGCAATGGATCATCTCAAAAGCGAATCGTGGTTCTGGAAGCGAGAGCTGGCAGGCGGGCATTGGCGCTGGATCGAACCGCGCGAACAGGATTTTTCCGACCTGCAACGGTGGCAATAGGCTGAAAATATCGGCCAGTTGATCGATGTCAAAGCGAAGAAGGGCGAATTTGGGCATCGGGTGGCAGGAAAGGAACCCTGCCAATGTCCAAGCATATCGCCGAAGCCAATCTTGCCGAGGTCGCCCAGATCGTCGCCGCCCCTCGCGCCGCGCACGTGGTGGATCGGACGTTCGAGTTGCCGACGGGGCTCTATGTCGCAACCGTCGGTGCCTATCTTGCCTTTCTGGGCATTATGGCAGCGTCGTTCCTGACTGGCGAACTTGCCATTCCGATGGTGATCTTCGTCGTATACATCGCGATGGCCTTCGGCATTCCGGCGATGTGGACCGGAATTGGCGAAAATAACGGCGCCAGGCGGCTGAGCTGGTCGAATTTTCAAAGCAAGGGCGTAATGACCCATGATGGCCCGGTCACTGCTGGTGCCGCCACGGCGCAGGTTCTGATCCTGCCGCTGGCAATTCTGGGTTGGGGCCTTGCCATTGCCATCATTGCGGCATTCGTCTGATCAGCATCGCACATAGCAACAGACAGCGCGGGGTCGCCATGGCGATCCCGCGCGCGATTCATGTCTAGCCGCCCATGCGCCCCCGCAGTGAGGCCAGTACATCGTCCTGTTCACCGACGATGGCAGTGATTGCCTCCCGCGCCGCCATGATTTCAGGCTGTCCTCCCAGACCATTCACTCTGGCCTCGGCGTAAAGCGCGTCCACGTCTGCCAGGGCAATCATGGCATCGCTTCGCGCGGACTCGAGGCCTGCAAGCGCGATGCTGGCGACAGCCCAGGCTTCGCTTCCCTGCGTTGAACCTGCACCTGAGCCCACTGCCCGTTCCGCACCAGGCCTGGCGGCGGCGAAGCGGTCCTGCGCAGCCTGCGCGGCGGCAACCGCGCGAGGGAGTGCAGCCAACATGGCGGGATCGGCGCTGGGGCTGGGGAGGGGGGCTGGTGTCGGCGAAGGCGAGGCGGCGGCGCGCTCCACATCCCGCCGCGCGAGCGAGGGATACAGATTGCTATCGCCAGCACAGGCGGCAAGAGAGATCAGGCTTGCCAGCGGCAGGCCGCAGCGGGCAAAGGGCCGAAAAGATTGGCGCGTCATGCGCGGTCCATAGCATGCTGAAACTGGAGGGCGATAGCTCGCGTGGCTGGTTGACAGAGAAATGGCCTTGGACTAGGGGCACCTCTCTTTCCGGCCCCGCCCATCAGCGGGGCTTGGCGCGTCGCTTCGGCGTGGTTTGTTCTAGACGGGTAATAGCATCATGTTCGCAGTAGTGCGCACGGGCGGCAAGCAGTATCGGGTTGCCGCCGGAGACAAAATCGCGGTCGAAAAGCTGGCTGGTGAGGCCGGTGACAAGATCGAACTCGGCGATATCCTGCTCGCTGGCGCCGATGGCGCAGTGGCGGATACGGCCGGTGTCGTGGTTTCTGCGGAAATCATCGCACAGGCCAAGAGCGAGAAGGTGATCGTTTTCAAGAAGCGTCGCCGGCACAACTATCGCCGCCGCAATGGCCATCGCCAGCAGATGACTCTGCTGCGCATCCTGTCGGTCGGCGGTGCGGAAAAGAAGGCTGTTGCCAAGAAGGCCGCTGCCCCCAAGGCTGATGCGGCCGAAGCCGCCGCCAGCGAATAAGCGAACAAGATTCGGAGTCAGTTGAGATGGCACACAAGAAAGCAGGCGGCTCATCGCGTAACGGTCGCGATTCGGCAGGTCGGCGCCTCGGCGTGAAGAAGTTTGGTGGTCAGGACGTGATCGGCGGCAACATCATTATCCGCCAGCGCGGCACCAAGGTCTATCCGGGCGTCAATGTCGGCCTTGGCAAGGATCACACGCTGTTTGCGCTCGCTGCCGGCAAGGTGCGTTTCCACCTTGGCAAGCTTGGCCGCAAATACGTCTCTGTCGACGTCATGGCTGCCGCCGAATAGCCGGATGACCGATAAAGGGTCATCCTGATGGGATGGCCCCGCCGGTTCATTTGAGAGCCGGCCAATCGAGGGAGAGGGCCCCGCCCATCTCCCTCTTTTCATATCTCCCTCACGCAATCTTGTTTCCGGGCGCCGCAGATCGTGGCCGACCGGGCGCAAATGTCATGACCTTGTCACGCAGGCAGCCTAGCTCGGCTTTGCTTGCGGGGCGAAAGAGCGGAGAAAATTTAATGTTCATTCGCAGTGAGAGGCTGTTCCTGAGGCCAAGCTGGCCCGAAGACTGGCCGGAAATCCTGGCGGCAATCAGCGACGAGGCCATCGTTCGCCATCTGGCGCTGGCCCCCTGGCCCTATACGATTGATGATGCGATGGCCTTCGCGCGCCTGCCGCAGGACGATCGCTTCCCGCATTTCCTGATCACTTTGCCCACGGGCGCCGGATCGAGGATCATTGGCTGCATTGGCCTGACCAGCCGCGATGGCGACGTCGAACTGGGGTATTGGATCGCCCGGGAATACTGGGGCCAAGGCTATGCCAGCGAGGCGGTACAGGCAGTGATTGGCCTCGCCCAGGCACTCGGCCACCGTGAAGTCCGTGCCAGTCATTTCGCCGACAATCCGGCTTCAGCCCGCGTGCTTGAGAAAGTGGGTTTCGTTTGGACGGGTGAGCAGGCGCGCCGGTTCAGCATCGCGCGCGGTGCGGCGGCGCCGTCGCTGGCCTATGTCCGCAATCTCGGTGATGGCTGCGAGATCGCAAACAATTCGATGCTGCGCGCGGCCTGACAAGGCCAGGTTGCCTGCCAGCCTAGGCTGCGTGGGCAGCGTCGAGCTCGCGCTCGGCCTGTTGCATCAGCGCGCGGTCATCGATGTTCCAGGGGTGAAAGCCGGGCAGGAAGTAGGATAGCCAGGCCGGGAATATTCGCCGCAGCACGCCGGGCTTGCACAAGAGATAGGCAAACAGCCGCCATTTGGCGCGCGCGCCGCGGATCCCGTCCTGCTCTAGCAGATCGAGTGTATCGGCGACCCGGTGGGCAATGAAGGTTTTGGTCACCAGCGCCATGATCAGCGACTTTACCCGCCATCGCTGCCAGCGGCTCCAGTCTTTGGTGGCGTAGAGCCAGGTGTCATACGCGACTGCCTTGTGCTCGATTTCCTCAATTGCATGCCAACGCCACAAGTCGGTCACTTCGGGATCTGATCCGGCGAAATGCTCGGGGTTGGCAAGGAAGTCATGGGCCATCATCGCCGTGTAATGCTCGAGCGCCATGGTCGAGGCGAGATCGAGAATGACCGGCCGACCTTTGAGCAAGTCCATGACTTCCTGCACATGGGCATCGATCTTGGACATGTCATAGCCCGCTGCCGCCGCATGGCGGTTGAGTGCCAGATGCTCGCGGCTGTGGTTCACTTCCTGGATGATGAATTCGCGAATTTGCGAGGCCAATGGCTCAGGCGCGCCATCGCGGTGCGCTTTCACCGCTTCGATAAAGAATGCTTCTCCGCGTGGAAATGTGCCCGACAGAGCGGTGAACCAAGCTGTCGCCACCGGGTCGCCGTTCATCCACCAACGCGCCGGCGGGCCTCCCCGCAAAAAGCGCAAGTCACGGGCTGAGAAGCCTTCTCCGCCGCATTGCTTGCCAGTTTGCGGAGTGGGTACTAGAGAGGCTTGTTGATGGGCCAGCACTTGCATTGCTGGAAGGATAGTATAGCTAACAGCTATGTCAATTAGGAAACGCCTGTCCCAGGATGAAAGCCGCAGCGCTGCGCTCACGGCGGCCCGGGCATTGCTGATTGAATCCGGGCCTCAATCGGTCACCCTGAAGGCAGTCGCGGCGCGGGTTGGCCGCACGCACGCCAATCTCCTCCATCACTTCGGATCGGCCGAAGGACTGCAGAAGGCATTGGCGCGCCACCTCGCCAGCACGATTTGCGCCAGCATTGCCAAGGCCGTGCTCGACAGCCGCACAGGCACGGGCAGCCCGCGCGAAGTGGTGGACATGACCTTTGACGCATTCGACCGTGAAGGCGGCGGCGCGCTGGCTTGCTGGATGATGCTCTCGGGCAACAAGGATGCACTCGATCCGATTGTCGAGGCGATCCACGATCTGGTCGATGAAATGCACGCATCAGGTCCCGGGAACATGCGTGAAATCACCCAGTCGCTCGTGCTGATGGCATTGGGCGATTCGCTGATGGGCAAGCCGCTGGCCAACGCGCTGGGAATTGATCCCGGTTCTGCCCGCGACACGGCTGTTCAGATGCTCAAGGATTTTTCGATCCGCGAGGGCCTGCCGCAGCCTGTTCACCCAGAACTGAGCCAGGCCGGCGAGAAGTCCGTGGAAATGTCTTCGATCCGCAAGTGATCCACGGCAAGGCCGAACTGCGGGTATGCCATGCGGCGCCGCGCCGGGTCTGAACGCTCCAGCGGCACGACAATCAGCCGCCGGTTCACTTTCTGCCGCCAGTTCATCCGCGCGGTGTTTTCCTGCCCGACATAACAACCTTTGGTAAAGCTGACGCCGTGGAGCTCTGCGGCATTGCATTCCAGCCAAAGCGTTTCGCCATCGCCCAGTTCGGCGCAGCCTTCGGTCACTCCGAGCGAAAGGCGGTGAGCGAGCCAGTCATCGTCAGCCGCTTCTTCGCCCGGCACTTTCGGCCCAATCCAGCGCGTGCCCAGCGCCGCCATTCGCGGGTCATTGCCTGCATCTGCCTTCCAGTGAACAGACAGGCTGGCGTCACGGGAAATGGCAATCGGGCGGCGGAGCCGGTAGAGCGAAAGGCGCTTTGCCAGGGCATCGGCGCTCTCGGTCTCACAGTCGATCAGCAAATCACCGCCGTCGCGCCAGACCAGAAAATCAAACAGGACTTTGCCTTGCGGCGTGAGCAGTCCCGCCCAGACCGGGAGCTCACCCGTGACATCCTGCGTGACCAATCCCTGGAGGAAATCGGCAACGTCCTCGTCTGCTTCAGTGGGCGACAGGCGAAGAACCGCTCGAGCGGAAAGGAGTGTGGCGGTCATGCCCACAGATGGGGGGCGATGGCGCCGCAAATCAACCCCTGCGGCAACGGCATCTTAAGCTTTTGAAGCGAAAGTTAACCATGTCTCCCTGCATACGCGCGGATCTGTGCTCATGACTGCCCGACTGGCGATATTCTCCGGCCTTGCTGCCGCCAGCTTGCTGGCGCTGGCGGGCTGTGGCTCGCGGAAGGAAAGCGATCCAGGCGATGGCGATGAAGAGGCAGGTCTGGAACTTGCCGTTGCCGCGCCAATGATGGTGGATCCCGATCTCACCACGCGCAATCTTGCCAATGCTGCCATCGCTGGTGGCGGACCGCCAACGATCGTCTTGCCGCCGATCGCGCGCAGTCCGGAAGATATCGCAGCGGCGAAGGCCGAGGCGGACCGTCTGGTCGGCGGATCGGCCGGATTTCTGCCTGAGGCGGAAAGCGCGGTCGATCCGGCGCTGCGCGATGCCGTCACAGCCTTGCAGCGGGCATCTGCAGCCGGACCTGCGGCAAGCGCTTGTGCCATGAAGGCGGACTATGCGCTGGGCTGGTCGCTCCGGCTGCCCGAGAGCCTGCCGATCTATCCGCGGGGCAATCTGACCGAGGCGGCGGGCAGTGACCGTGACGGCTGCAGCTTGCGTGTCGTGCGCTTCCTGACGCCCGTCGAACCGGAATCAGTTATGGCATTCTACAACGCGCGGGCAGCCAAGGCCGGTTTTGCGCCCCGCTATCGCAGTGATGACACGACCTACCAGCTGCGCGGCGGCAAAGGCACTGGTGCATTTGCCGTCCAGGCTCGCAAGCGCGAGGACGGGCTAACCGAAGCCGACATTGCGGTGAACGGGATCTAGAGCAAGTTGCGCGAAATCTGACGCAGGCAACTTGCTCTAATTATTTGTTGTCGCATCGTTATTTGCGAAAAGCAGGTGCCCACTTTTTCGCACGATGCTCTAGGCGGATTCGCGGAAGCCCGCGCCGATAATCGCGCGCGGCTGCTCAAGTTCGGCAGAAGTCACCGGATAGGCGCTGTAGTCAGCAGCATAAAATCCGCTCGGTCGGTGATTGCCAGAAAGGCCAATGCCGCCGATTGGTGCGCTGAGCGGGGAGCCGATCGTGGGCCGGTTCCAGTTGATGATGCCCGCGCGCACATTGGCCCAGAAGCGGTTGTATTCCTGCGGTGAGCCGCCGATCATCGATGCGGAAAGGCCAAAGCGGGTGTTATTGGCCTCAGCAATCGCCTGATCGAGATCGCTGACGCGGACAACCTGCAGGATTGGTCCGAACAGTTCGACATCGGGCCGCTCGGCCATGCCCGTGGTGTCGATGATCGCGGGGCTGACAAATGGCAGCGATTCGTTGGGGCGCTGCAAGTGTTTGATCGCCTTGCCGCCGTGTGTGAGCATGTAGACGAAGCTTTCCGTCAGTCCGTCTGCCGCGGCATTGTCGATCACCGGGCCCATAAAAGGCGGCGGTTCGTCAAAAGGCGAGCCCACGATAATCCGGTCGGCCAGGCTCTTCACTTCCGCGATCAAGGCATCGTACATCGTGTCCTTGACGATCAGGCGCCGGGCCGCAGCACAGTGCTGGCCAGCAGTGGTGAAAGCGGACTGGATGATGAGGACGGCGGCATCGCTGATTTTGGGAGTATCCCAGGCGATGATCGGATTGTTACCGCCCATCTCGAGCGCGACGACTTTGTGGGGGCGAGCCGCGAGCTTGCGGTTGATGGCAATCCCGACATGGGCAGAGCCCGTGAACAATACGCCATCGACGCCGTCATGCACTGCCAGTTCCTGGCCTTCCGCCGGCCCACCGAACAGAACTTGCACGACAGCCGCAGAAATGCCGGCCTTGTGGAAGCATTGGGCAAGCAACTGCCCGGTTGCCGGCGTTTTTTCGCTGGGCTTGAACACCACGGCATTGCCGGCAATCAGCGCCGGGACAATGTGACTGTTGGGAATGTGCGCGGGAAAATTGAATGGAGCAATGACGGCCATGACGCCATGCGGCTTGTGCCGGAGAGCGCTTGTGCCCTGCATGGCATTGTCGAGTTTGCGCTGGGCCGTGCGCTCGGCATAGGCGCGGATGGATACTTCGACCTGGCTGACGACGAGTTCGACTTCCGCCCGTGCTTCCCACATCGGCTTGCCGGTTTCAGAAGCTATCGATTCTGCCAGCTTGTCGCTGACCTTGCGCACTTCGTTGACGTAGCGCCGCAGCAATTCCATCCGCGTGGACAGAGGCTGTGCAGCCCAGGCCGGCCAGGCGCGCCGCGCGCGCGCGACGGTTTCGCCGACATCGCCCATCGGCGCGCGGAAATGCTCCTCACCAGTTGCGGGATTGACCGATATAACTTCTGACTGACTCACGCTTAAACTTTATACCCGAAGGAAATGGACGTTTCGCGCGTTTACCATAGCGAGAAAGCGGCCACGAATGAAACACATATGGCATAGGGGGGATTACTGAAATCCTTAGCTTGCTGCAGACCCCGCAGGAACGGGCGGTTCACCCAGTGCTGCGCCCAATTGCCGGATCGCGCTTACCTGCTCGTCGAAGGCGCTCCAGTCATTATCTTTGTCAATTGCGGACCAGATGCGCTCGACTTCCTCGATGACGAGGGTCGGCGGCTTCGACAGTTCCCAGATGCCGTCGGTTCGCTTGCCGGCAGGTTCAAATCCGGCCAGCAGGGCGCCGAATTCGCCTGCTGGCGCGTTGCGACCGCCGCGATAGGCGAAGAAGAACTGGTCGGGGGATGCTTCGCTTGAGTGCATCTCCTGCTCCGCGGCAGAAAGCAGCGCAAAGTCGGCCTCTTCCCCGCGCGAGGCAAGGCCCATCCGCCAAAGGAACCGACGGATCAGCGCGGCGCGATAGAGGCCAGAGAACCTGTCCAGCGCGAAAACCAGCGGCTCGGTCTCGGTCAGTATGCGCAAGGCAATGGCCAATTGTCCGCAATTCCAGTGCAAAGCCTCGGGCTGGCGGCCAAAGCGATAGAGCCCGGTGTGATCGAAATAGGCGGCGGTGAAAGCCGGGTCCCAACTGGGGAGCCAGCGCCACGGGCCATAATCGAAGCTTTCCCCGGTGATGTTCATATTGTCGGTATTGAGTACGCCGTGGACAAAGCCTGCCACTGTCCACGAGGCTGCAAGATCAGCCAGCCGTTCAACCACCTGATGAATCAGTATCACGGCGGGCTCATCTCGGCCTGGCGCATCCTCTGGCGGCAGCGTGCCGGGATAGGCTTCTAGGCAATAGTCGACGAGTTCCGCCATTTCGCTTTCCAGCTCTAGCGCGCGGAGACGCTGGAAAGTGCCGATGCGAATGTGGCCGTGGCTGAGGCGGACCATGACGGCCGACCGTGTGGGCGAGGGCTCATCGCCGCGCCACAGCTCCTCGCCGGTCTCGATCACCGAAAAGGTCTTGCTGGTGTTCACGCCCAGAGCTTCGAGCATTTCAGTCGCCAGCACTTCGCGAACCGCGCCTTTCAGCGTCAGCCGCCCGTCACCGTCGCGGCTCCATGGGGTCTGGCCTGAACCCTTTGTCCCCAGATCGAGCAAACGGCCCGAAGCATCGCGCATCTGGGCGAACAGAAAGCCGCGTCCGTCGCCAAGGTCTGGATTGTAATGGCGGAACTGGTGGCCGTGATAGCGCAGCGCCAGCGGGACGGGCAGGTTGGCGTCAAGCGCGGAAAAGCGGGAAAAATGGTCGATCCATTGCGATTCGCTCAGCCCGCCCAGGCCGACTGCCCGGTCCCAGCGGTCATTGCGAAAGCGAAGGACATGTCTGGGAAAGTCAGCTGGACGCACCGGATCGGCGATCCAGCTGGCCAGCTGCAGGATGCGCGGGTCGGGCCTGTAGTCAGAAGCTTGCGGTTCGGCGCGCATCAGGCGATAGTGGGGCCTCGCGGCCTGCCATGCAAGCCGGACACGACAAGACCGGGACAACATGGCTCGATATACGGATTGCTACTGGACCAGCCATGACGGGCTGAAGCTGCATTATCGTGATTATCACGCCGGGAGCGAGGGCGCCGAGGCGCGTCCGCCAATTATCTGCCTGCCCGGCCTGACGCGCAACGCCCGCGACTTCGAAAGCCTTGCCGAGCATCTTTGCGAAAACTGGCGCGTGCTGTGCCCTGACCTGCGCGGCAGGGGCGACAGTGACTATTCCCGTGACGCTTCCACTTACAATCCGGTGCAATATGTCCAGGATATTGTCGGCCTGCTCGATCATGCGGAAATTTCGCGCTTCACGATCATTGGCACATCGCTGGGCGGACTGATGGCAATGATCATGGCGCCGATGATGGCGGATCGCATTGCAGGAGCGGTGCTCAACGATATTGGTCCGGTGATCGACGAAACGGGCCTCGCTCGGATCCGCGGCTATGTCGGCCAGGCCCGCAGCTTCGCCACCTGGATGCATGCCGCCCGGGGGCTCGAGGAAAGCCAGAAAGTGGCCTATCCCGATTTCGAAATTGCCGACTGGCTGGCTTACGCCAAGCGGCTGATGGTGCTGGGTAGCAACGGACGGATCGTTTTCGACTACGACATGAAGATCGCGGAGCCGTTCAACACGCCGGAAGGAGCGGGGCAGGTGGACTTGTGGCCGATGCTCGCCAGGTTGGCTGGCAAGCCGGTCTTGCTGGTTCGCGGCGCGCTTTCGGACATTCTTTCGACTGATACCCTGGCGCGGATGCAAGCCGAGCTGCCCGGGTGCGATACTGTTACTGTCGATCGCATCGGCCATGCCCCCACCCTGGATGAGCCGGAAGTGCGTAAGGCTATCGATGCACTGTTGGCCAAGGTGGCCTGAGAGCCAGTTTCCGCACAGTGCGCTTTCTTCATCTTCATTCGAGCTTCCATGCCGGCGGCAAGGAGCTGCGCTGCGCGGCGCTGATCAACGCATTCGGCAAGGATGTGTCGCACAGCATCGTGTCCGCCATGCCCGGTTCGCTCGGGGCATCTGCCGCGATTGGCCGCGGGATCGATGTTGCCTATCCGTCCGATTTCCCCGCGCTGGCCGGAAAGCCTTTGCCAGCCCGCCTGCGCCGCCTTGCGCAGGCCATGGCCGGTTACGATCTCGTGCTCAGCTATAACTGGGGGGCGATGGACGCAGTGCTGGCTCATGCCGTGTTCGGGCGGGCGATGAATTTGCCCCCGCTGGTCCATCACGAGGACGGCTTTAATGAGGACGAGGCGGGCGGGCTCAAAGCCTCGCGCAATTGGTATCGGCGGTTGGCGCTGGCCCGCACTGCCGCGCTGATTGTCCCCTCGCGGCAGCTTGAGCAGATCGCGCTGGGCGTGTGGCAGCAGCCGCGCGGACGGGTTCACCGCATTGCCAATGGCATCGATACCGCGGCCTATGCCCGCAAGCCGCGCGCCGACGCATTGCCGCGCCTGATCAAGCGGCCGGGAGAACTGTGGCTGGGCACTCTGGCGGGACTGCGCGCGGTCAAGAACCTGCCCGCGCTGGTCCGCGCTTTTGCGCCGCTGCCGGAGCCCTGGCAGCTGGTAATCCTGGGAGAAGGACCAGAGCGGGAGACGATCGTGGCCGAGGCGATGCGGCTTGGCATAGCGCACCGCGTCCACTTGCCAGGTTTTGTTGCCGATCCGGCGACTGCAGTGGGGTTGTTCGATCTTTTCGCGCTGTCATCGCGAAGCGAGCAGTTTCCGATTTCGGTGGTCGAAGCCATGGCGGCGGGCCTGGCTGTTGCAGCGCCTGCTGTCGGAGATGTCGCGGCGATGGTGGCGCCGGAAAACCGGCCCTATATCGTGCCGGCAGGAGACGAAGACGCACTGGCCGCTGCGCTTGCAGCCCTGGCGGGAGACGAAGCCTTGCGCGGCGTGGTGGGGTCGGCGAACCGGGAATTCGCGCGCCTCAACTACGATCAAACAGCCATGGTGCGCACCTATCGCGCGATTTATGGTGCGGCCATGGGGCGCCCGATGCCCGGGTAAATCGTTCAGGAGCGCTTCAGCCCTGTGGGTCCAGCGATCATTGCCATTGAAATGGACAATTCATTCGTTAAACAGCCGGAAACTTCCGTTCAGGCCAGCGTGCCTGCAAGCCAAGAAGGCACCTCATTTGGCCTTGCGTCCCACTCCTCCGTCGTCTCCCAATGATAAGCTCGCTGTCCAGAAGGCAGCGCAGCAGGACGTATTCCTGCGCGAAGTGGACGATGCCCTTCGCGAGGATGAAATGCTGGGCGCGGTCAAGCGTTATGGCAAGCAGATCGGCATTGTCGTGGCGGCCGGGCTTCTGCTTTTTGGCGGCTACCTCGTGTGGGATTCGATGCAGGATCGCGCCGCCGGGGAGCGCGGTGAACAGCTCACGCTTGCCCTCGACGATGTTCAGCAAGGCCGATTGGCGGACGCCAACAAGAAGTTTGGCGAACTGGCGGCGGACGCACCCGATGGCAGCAAGACCGCGGCGCAGCTGATGCAGGCAGGCATTGCCTTGCAGCAGAACCGTACTGCTGATGCCGTGAAGCTCTATGCCGCTGTGGCCGCTGACGATGGCGCGCCGAAGCCCTATCGCGATCTCGCCTCTATACGCGAAGTCGCCGCCAACTTCGACGCAATGCCGCCGCAGCAAGTGATTGACCGGCTCAAGCCGCTGGCCGTTCCCGGCAATCCCTGGTTTGGCAGCGCCGGCGAGCTGGTGGGCGCGGCCTATCTGAAGCAAAACCGCAAGGATCTGGCAGGTCCACTGTTCGCTGCGATCGCGCGCGAAAAGGATTTGCCCGAGACATTGCGCAATCGTGCCCGCCAGATGGCGGGGCTCCTGGGTGTCGACGCTATCGACGACACCGCGAAAGTTGCTGCGGGAGAGCAACCCTGATCCTGTTTTTCCAGACGAGGTACCACGCATGAATCCGAATTCCCGTTCTGCCCCACTTGCCCGCTCGCTGGCTCTGGTGCTGGCGCTCGCGCTTTCGGGCTGCGGCGTATTCGGTGGCGGCAAAGGCGGCCCCAAGACGCCGACCGTCGGCAATCGCGTGCCCATCCTTTCGCGCATCGATTCCAGCGCCAAAGTCGATCCGGCGCTGGAATCGGTAGAAGTCCTGCTGCCCCCTGCCGAAGCCAATGCGGAATGGGCCCAGGCGGGCGGCACGGCTGACAAGAGCTATGGCCATCCGGCGCTGTCGGATGCTCCGCATCGCGTCTGGTCAGTCAGCATCGCCGGTTCCAGCAATAAGCGGCGCCTTGCTGCCGCGCCGGTTATTGGCGGCGGCCGCCTGTTCGTGATGGACACCAATGGCCAGCTCAATACCTTCGATGCCGCCACGGGCGCGCGGGGATGGTCCAAGAGTTTCCGGGTCGACAACAAGACCAGCGGTTCGGCATTCGGCGGCGGCGCCAGCTTCGACGACGGCAAGGTGTACATCACCACCGGTCTTGGCGAAGTTGCCGCGCTGGACGCCGCCACCGGAAATCAGATCTGGACGGCAAAGCCCGCAGGCCCACTGCGTGGATCGCCAACCATTGCGTTCGGCACTGTCTTCGTGATGACGCAGGACAACCGGATTATCGCGCTCGATACGGCCGAGGGCAAGCTGCTGTGGAATGAAAGCGGCTCGTCCGGCCAGACGGGGGTCTTCGGCGTTGCCGCACCTTCGGCAGGGCAAGGCACGGTTATCGCCGGTTACAGCACAGGCGAAGTCGCGGCCTATCGCTATGAAAACGGCCGGACTTTGTGGAACGACGCACTGGCCCGCACATCGATTTCGACCCAGGTCGGCGTGCTGACCGACGTCGACGCCGATCCCATCATCGATGGCGGACGCGTTTACGCGCTCGGGCAGGGCGGCCGCATGGCAGCCTATGAACTGGTCAGCGGACAACGCATCTGGGAACTCAATTTGGCTGGCATTTCAACGCCCGCGATTGCCGGCGACTGGATTTTCACGCTGACGGACGACGGCAGGCTGCTCTGCATCGCGCGCACCAGCGGCAAAGTGCGCTGGATTTCCCAGCTGCAGCGTTACCGGAATGAGGAAAAGAAGAAGAATCCCATCTTCTGGACTGGCCCGGTGCTTGCGGGCGGACAGCTCTGGCTCGGCAATTCGCGCGGCGAAATCGTGCGGGCGGCAGTGACCGACGGGGCGCTTCGCACATTCAATAATTTGGGAGACAGCATCACTCTCGCTCCGGTGGTTGCCAACGGCGTGATCTATTTCCTCGACGACAGCGGCAAGATCACGGCTTTCCGCTAGGGCTGACAAGCCCGAGCGCTTACCCTTGGCTTAACCATTTTGGCCTAAGGCGCTGGCATGAGCGCGCAATCCAGTGGTCCGGCGGCCTGCCCGCAGAGCGATGTTTCGGCAAAAGTCGGCCTGGCCGGCCTTTGCGGCCTCGCCTTGTGGATCATCCTGTGCCGCAACTGGGCCAGCATTGCTGACCATTTCGCGTTACCTGGCCCGCATGAGCCGCTATCCGGACCCTATGCTGCGCTGGCGGCCTTGCTGTTTTCCGCGATTCCAATGATCCTCGTCTCGGTCTTCGCCGACAAAGTGCACTTGCGCCCTTCAACGGGCATCGATTGGTCGGCGCCGCGACGGCTTGGCGACGTCATCGATATTTCGATCACCAAGCTGGCGGGGCTTTGGGCTACCTGGGCGCTGATTGGCATTCTCTATTGCATTGCCCGCTGGTATTGGCGGGGGCAGTATCTTTTCGCGATGGAAGTCATGGGCGCGGGGGCCATTCCGCTGTTCCTGCTGTCTATTCCCTACGTTCTCTGGCTGGATCGGGTGCTGAGCAATCCACGCGACGGCGCATGGCATTTCGGTGCCATGCTGATTGGCCGCGAGCCTTTTGATCCCGAGGAAGTGAAGCGTCATTTACGCAGCTGGGCAGTGAAGGGCTTCTTCTGCGCCTTCATGATCTCGATCCTGCCTCCGGGCTTTGCCGCGATTGTCTCGCTCGACCTGTCTTCGGTCGCCCATAATCCAGTGGCGCTTGCCACCTGGCTGACCGAACTGCTGTTCGTCATCGACGTGCAGATCGCGATGGTCGGCTATCTGGTTACGCTGAAGCCGCTCGATGCCCATATCCGCAGCGCCAATCCTTATCTGGAGGGCTGGCTTGCCGCTCTGATCTGCTATCCACCCTTTATTCTGATGGGGGACGGCGGTCCGCTGAACTATCACGAAAATACGGGTGACTGGGCCATGTGGCTGGACGGCCATACCACTGTCCTGTGGCTGTGGGGTGTGCTGCTGGTGATCCTCACCGGAATCTATGCCTGGGCCACAGTTGCGTTCGGGCTGCGGTTTTCAAACCTGACTTATCGCGGCGTGCTGACCAATGGCCCTTATCGCTACACGCGACACCCGGCCTACTTGTCGAAAAACCTCTATTGGTGGTGCCTGACGCTGCCGTTCTTCGCCACGACCGGATCGCTGGTCGATGCGGTGCGCAATACGACTTTGCTGGCGATGGTCAGCGCGGTCTATTTCTGGCGGGCCAAGACCGAGGAACGGCACCTTGCCAGCGAGGATGCCAAATACAGCGAATATAGCGCCTGGATGGACGAGAACGGCTTGATCACGCGCTGGCTCAACGCAGCGCTCAGGCGCTTGCGTACGCGCGGCCCTGTCTTGCAAGCGGCGGAATAGGGTTAGAGCGTCTCGGTGCCGCTGGCGCTGTAGGCGGTAATCTCGCGCCCGCTCAGCCCGAATTCGGCGCGCTCCTGCTGCCATTTCTTCATATGTGGCGTTTCGAAGTGCGCTGCCAAAGCCGCACGGCTCGACCAGACTTCAGTAATGCGGATAAGCCCGGGCTCGATCATGTCCTCGGCATAGGAATAGGCAATACAGCCGTCTTCAGACCGAGTGGCGACGACAACCCGCTCCATTGCAGCGTGGGCGAGGGAAACATTCTCCGGCGGGAGTCGGAATTGACCGACGACCACGATGGTCATCAGAAGCTTTCCTCATAAACCCGGCTGATATCGCCGTTCCATTCGCCGTGGAATTTGTCGAGCAGCACTTGCGCGGGGACTTTGCCTGAGGCGACGACTTCCTCGAGCGGGGCGAGGAAGATCGTCTCGTTGTCCCCGCTTTCATTTGTGCGCGCACGCGCGTTGAGCCCCGCGCGCGAAATAGCCAGCACTTCCCCGGCAATGTCGCGCAAGGTGCCTCCTGAGGGAAGCGGAGCATCGAGACCCAGCTTCGGCACGGCGCTGCGCAATGCCTCGCGGCCTGCCATGTCCCAGCCTTTTACCAGGTCCCACGCGGCGTCGAGTGCGGACTGATCATAGAGCAGCCCGACCCAGAAAGCGGGCAGTGCGCAAATCCGGCTCCACGGCCCGCCATCCGCTCCGCGCATTTCCAGAAAGCTCTTGAGGCGGACTTCGGGGAAGGCAGTCGAGAGATGGTCTGTCCAGTCGCTCATGAGCGGACGCTCGCCGGGCAATGCGGGGAGCTTTCCAGCAAGGAAATCGCGGAAGCTCTGCCCGGCGGCATCGATATATTTGCCGTCGCGGAAGACGAAATACATCGGCACGTCGAGCATGTATTCGACATAGCGCTGATAGCCGAAGCCCTCATCGAAGACGAAAGGCAGCATGCCCGTGCGATGCGGATCGGTGTCGGACCAGATGTGGCTGCGATAGGAGAGGAAACCGTTGGGCTTGCCTTCGGTGAACGGCGAATTGGCGAACAGCGCAGTGGCTAGCGGTTGCAGCGCGAGCGAGACGCGGAACTTCTGTGCCATGTCTGCCTCGCTGCCATAATCGAGGTTGGTCTGGATCGTGCAAGTCCGCAGCATCATGTCTAGCCCGAGGCTGCCGACGCGCGGCATGTGGCGCAGCATGATGGCATAGCGGCCCTTGGGCATGACGGGCAGCTCGTCCCGGCGCTTGTCGGGCCACATGCCGAGGCCCAGGAAGCCCGTGTCCGTTCGCGCACCGATTTCCTTTACCTGGCGCAAATGCCGCCCGGTTTCGGCGCAAGTTTGATGAAGATTTTCGAGCGGCGCGCCCGACAGTTCCAGCTGTCCGGCGGGCTCCAGGCTCACGGCGCCGTCAGCGCCTGCCATGGCAATCACCGCGCCGTTCTCTTCGACCGGCTCCCAGCCATATTCCGTGAGCGCCATCAGCAAGTCTCGGATGCCGCCGGCCTCGTCATATGTGGGCGCGTGGTGGTCGCTCGTGCGGTAGACCAGCTTTTCGTGCTCGGTGCCAATCCGCCAGGCCTCGCGCGGCTTTTCGCCCGCCGCCATCGGTTCGGCCAGCTGGGCCACGTTTTCGATCACCGGATCGTTGCGATCTGAAACCTGACGGGTGCTCATGGGGAGGCGGTTAGGCGAGGCGGAATTGTTTCGCCAGCACTATTTCCAGTCGCCGCAAGTGCCCATCCACAATGCCATGCCTGCAATCGCCGCAGTTTCTCCGCGTAAAATGCGGGGACCGAGCGAAATTGCCCGCGCAGCAGAGTGGGCGCGAATGGCGGCGCGCTCGGCCTCGTCAAACCCGCCTTCCGGGCCAGTGAGCAGTGCCGCTGGGCCCGTATGGGATGCGAAGGCCGCAGCGGCGACTTCGCCGCCGTTCTCATCGGCGAAGTAGAGCGCGCGGGATGGCTCCCAGTGTTTCAGCAAACCATCAAGTTTTACCGGCTCGGCAAGTGCGGGCAGCGCAGTGCGCGCGCACTGTTCGGCGGCCTCGACGAGAATAGCGCGGGCGCGATCGAGATTGAGCTTGTCCGCCACGCAGCGCCGCGTGAGCACTGGCTGGATCTTCGCTGCGCCCAACTCGCAGGCCTTTTCCAGCACGAGATCGAAGCGGTCCTTCTTCAGCAGCGCAGCGCATAGCATGAAATCGGGGACTTCGTCTCGCGGGCGGAGGAGTTCCTCGGGCGTGACAAGCAAGTCGCGCTTGCCGACGGAACCTATCCGCGCCGCCCATTCGCCGGTGACATTGTCGCACAGAATCACCACGCCGCCTTCCGCCGCGCGCATCACCTTGATCAGATAGTGCGCCTGACCACCTTCGATGGTGAAAGTTGCGCCCGTCTCGAGCGGCGCATCGACGAACAGGCGAGGCGCGCTTTTCAGGGGCCAGGCGGGTGTGGCAGGCATTTTCGCATTCTAGCCTACGCGTCAACGAGTGCAATTGCATCCGACTTGTCATAGACTTGCGGCCTATGCTGTCCGCTCGCCAGTCACAGTTGCTGATCGCCGCCGTATTTCTCACGTTGGGAGCGTTTTGCCTGCTGGTGCCGAAGTTAGCCCTGGAATTGTCCATCCGCTCCGAATGGCTCAGGCGAACAGATATGGAAGCCTTGCTGATGGCATGCTTCGGTGCGCAGGCCTGCCTCGCCGGTCTCTTTGCCGCGACGGCGCGCTTCACCCGGATGACGTTCCTGGTTTATGGTCTAGCCTTGTTGCCGTTCTTCTGGTTCGACTGGTACTTCTATTTCACCAAGCCAATCCTAACGGAATTTGGCCTGCTTGATGCTGTCGGAAACGCATTCATGCTTTTCCTGTGTGTGACCGGCTACCGGCGGTCTTCACGATGATAAACACAGAGTCTGTCGTCCCTGATAGCCAGCATCGCGGTCTCGTCGCCGCGCTGCCTCGTTTTTTGCGCGACTACGCCCTGCTCGCCCGTTTCGATAGACCGATCGGTTGGTGGTTGCTGTTCTGGCCATGCGCCTGGGGCGTACTGCTCGCTGGAGGGCAGGGGGAGTGGGCCTTGATGGCCTGGCTTCTGCTGGGCTCGATCGTCATGCGCGGGGCAGGCTGCGTCTACAACGACATTGTCGATGCCGATCTTGACCGGCAAGTGGCGCGTACTGCTTCGCGGCCGGTGGCGAGCGGGCGCGTGAGCAGGCGCGCGGCGTGGCTGTGGCTCATTGCGCTGTGCCTGGTCGGCCTGATCGTGCTGCTGCAACTGCGCTGGCAAGCCCAGTTGGTGGCGCTGGGCAGCCTCGTGCTTGTCGCTGCCTACCCGTTCATGAAGCGGATCACGGGATTTCCGCAGGCATGGCTGGGCCTTGTCTTCACTTGGGGAGCGCCAGTTGGCTGGGCTGCGCTGCGTAGCGACGGTCTTGCTGTGATGGCTGCGCTCTACGCTGGCTCAATCCTTTGGTGCATAGGCTATGATACGATTTATGCCTGTCAGGACCGGGAAGACGATGCGCTGGTAGGCATTGGCTCTTCCGCGCTGACGCTGGGCGGGTACCTCCGCTTCGGGGTCGCGGCCTTCTACTGCGGGTCGCTGGCGTGCTGGTCGCTGGCGTTCTGGCTGCTGCGTGAAGACTGGCTGGCGCTGGTTGCACTTGTGCCTGCGGCACTCCACCTTGGCTGGCAGGTTCTCACGCTGGAGGATGCCAATGCCGACAATGCCCTTGCCCGCTTCCGGTCAAACCGAACGCTCGGCCTGCTTGTTGCGCTGGCCTGCTGGGTCGTTGGCAACGCTTAGCGCATTGGCGCTGCTCGCGCTCGCGGGGTGCAGTGGCAAAACCGAAGGACCGGCCGCGGTCACCGCCGACAGCAAGGGAAGTTTTTCGGAGCGCGCGTCTCCACCACCACCATCGCCCGCTGCGCCCGCAGCGACCGTTTCTCCCACGCTATTGCCCGCCACTTCGCGCCTGCAGGCACTCGGCACTGAGCCGTTCTGGTCGATCGAGACTGGCGATGGCAAAATGCGCTACTCATCACCAGAGGAACTGAAGGGCATCGCTGTGGATGCAGTGGAAGAAACTGTGGGCGGCGCGCAGCGGTTTTCCGGACAGTTGCAAGGCAAGCCTGTCGTTCTTCTGGTCGAAAGCGGAAATTGCAGTGATGGCATGAGCGATACGGTCTACCCTTACAAGGCGAGCTTTACCTGGGGCGGCAAGACCGAACTCGGCTGCGCTCGGTCAAGTTAGGATGTGCAATCTTTACCGCATGACCAGGAACGTCGACGAAGTGGCCCGGCTGTTTGGCGCGCAGCCAGAACAAGGGGCGAATTTCGTCAGCGAAATCTACCCCGGCTATCCGGGACTGGTCGTCGCGGATGGCAAGGCCCGGGCCATGAATTGGGGTTTCCCCGTGGTTTTGACTGGCAAGAAGGGCCAGAAACTGAAGCCAAAGCCGGTAACCAATGCGCGTGATGACAAACTTTCCGGCGGTTTCTGGCGAGACAGTTTCGAACGGCGCAGGTGTTTGATCCCGGTAAGCAACTGGGCCGAGCCAGAGGGCCAGGCGCGGCAGATGACCCGGACCTGGTATGGTTTGCCGGGCCAGGACCTGTTCGCCGTTGCCGGACTGTGGCGTCAAACGGCGGAGTGGGGACTGGTCTATGCCATGGTCATGGCGGACTCGTCGGCGCAGATGCATGACGTGCATGATCGCATGCCGGTGATCCTCGCACCACAGGACTGGGCGCGTTGGACAGGCGGGGAGGCGGGCGAAGCCTTCACCCTAGTGCGCACTTGGCCAGGTGATTTGACTGTGCTCCAAACGACCGATCGCTGGGCCGGCGGCGGGCTTGCGGACCAGCTTCCATTCATCTGATTGACATTCGGATCGATCGGGCGGAATGCCGCGCAGGCTGCGCCTGCACCGGAATTGAAGGATAGCATTGCATGAAGATCACACATCGCCTGCCTATGGCAGCCGTTCTCCTGAGCCTATTGCCAGTTGCCGCATTTGCCCAAGCCGCGCCCGCTGCAGCTCCCGCTGCCGGTAGTGGACAAATGCCCCCTAAACAGGTTCTCCCCGGGATTGGCATTGTCAGCCGCGACGACGTGATCGTCGCCTCCAATGCATTCCGCAACGCGCAGAGTGAGCGGCAAATCGTCTACAAGAACCAGATCGCCATGGCCGAAGCCCGCCGCAAGCAACTGAATGCCCTGATCGAACCACTCGTTGCCAAATACCAGGAAGACCAGCGCAGTGGCAGCGCCAGCGCGGCCGATCTTCAGCAGCGCGCCGCCTCGATTCAGGCCCAGCAAAATGCCGGGGTGCAGGAGCTGCAGGGCATGCTCGCTCCTGTCGCCCGGTCGGAAGCCTATGTGTCCGAGCAAGTCATCGATGCGTTCAGCAAGGCGCTGGTCGCAACGATGGACAAGCGCGGTCTGACACTGATCATGCCTTCGCAGAGCCCGCTGGCGTTCAATAACGCTTATGTCATCAATGCTGCCGTTCTGGCCGAGCTCAACACGATCCTGCCACGCGTAGCGGTTGTGCCGCCTGAGGGCTGGCGTCCGCGCGCCGAGCGGGAAGCGGCTGCCGCGCAGCAGGCGCAGAGCGCACCAGCAGCGCGCCGGGGCAACTGACGATAAACAGTCTGGCGGCGTCTATTCCGCCGCCAGCAATTCCTCGGCCGCGCCCAGATCGACGCTGACGAGACGCGATATTCCCTGTTCGACCATTGTCACGCCAAACAGGCGGTGCATCCGGCTCATGGTCACGGCATTGTGCGTGACAATCAGGTAGCGGGTATCGGTTTCCTGCACCATTGCATCGAGCAGATCGCAGAAGCGTTCGATATTGGCGTCATCGAGCGGCGCATCGACTTCGTCGAGCACGCAGATCGGCGCGGGATTGGTGAGGAACAGCGCGAAGATCAGTGCGATCGCCGTCAGCGCCTGTTCGCCGCCTGACAGCAGCGTGAGCGATTGCAGTCGCTTGCCCGGTGGCTGGGCGAAGATTTCGAGACCTGCCTCCAGCGGATCGTCGCTGTCAATCAGCGCGAGGTGCGCCTGCCCACCTTGGAACAAGCGGGTAAACAGGCGCTGGAAATGGCCATCGACGGCTTCGAAAGCAGTGCGCAACCGCTCGCGCCCCTCACGATTGAGATTGCCGATCGAACCGCGCAGGCGATTGACTGCCTCGCTCAGTTCGGCCTGTTCCGCCAGACTTTCGCCATGGCGCGATTCCGCCTGGGCCAGTTCCTCGGCGGCCACCAGATTGACCGGACCGATGCGCTCCCGATCGGCCACCAGCCGGTCATGCTGGGCGGATTCTTCCGCCGCACCGACGACATCGTCAGCAGCGAATCCAAAGCGCTCGGTCAGCAGTGGCGGCGGGCACTGGAAGCGCTCGCCGGATATCGCGGCCATTTCAGCGCGGCGGCTTTCCTCGTTTTCAGCGCGTGCGGCCGCGCCAGCTCGCCTCTCGCGCGCATTGGCGAGCCCTTCGTTCAGATCCGCGAGCGCGCCGTCAGCCATGCGTGAAGCCTCGGCCGCGGCGTTGAGTGCCGTCTCGGCCGCTTCCAGTTCGCTCGCCAGGCGTGCGCGCACTTCATCGCCCTGCTCGATTTCGCGCATCAGCGCTGCGGGTTTGGCTGCAACTACCGCGCGCTCTTCCTCGATCTCAGCGAGCCTGCTGCCCATTTGCGCCAGGCGATTGGCGGCATCGCCGGCGCGAGCCTGCCAGCTGGCAATGTCGCTGCGCTGCGCCTGGCACCGTTCCCGCGCGACGGCGAGTGCCTGATCGAGGGCCGAAAGCGTCGCTGCTGCGCTTTGTACGGTTTGCCGCGATGCCTCGTGCTGGGCCTGTGCCGCCGCGAGTGCGGCGCGGCCTGCTGCGGGATCGGGCAATTCCGCGCGGCGCTGGCGGGCGTTCTGACAGTCGGCTTCAGCCGCTTTGCGCTGTTCGGCCAGATCGCCTGCCGCAGCCTCAAGGTCGGCCCGGCGCAGTGCGAGACGCGCGCGGGCATCTTCGGCCTGATCGAGCGCGCGCAACGCAGTCCGCTCCGCATCAGCGGCCTGCATCACTTCGCGCTCCGCGCCGACCAAGGCGGTCTGAAGGTTGGCGAGCTGGGCGGCGACTTGCCCTGCTACGGCTTCGGCTTCCGCCGCGAGCGCCTGCTTTTCTGGCAAGGCAGCGCTGAGCTCGGCAAAGCGGTTCTCTGCCTCGAGCAGTGCCGCTTCAGCCGCCCCTTCGCCGCGCGCAATGAAGCCATCCCAGCGGCGCAGAGCCCCGGCGCGGGTGACCAGCCATTCGCCGGGGGCGAGCGGGCGCTGATCATCGGTATCCACGATATGGACGAGTGCCAGACGCGCGGCGAGCTCAGGCGGGCATTCGCGCACGTGCGCTGCCAGACTTTGCTCAACAGGGGCAGGGGGAGGCGCGCCCGTCCAGAAGCGGCCATCATCGTCGGGCCCGGTAGCGCCGAGCGTGGCCTTTGCGTCGCGGCCGAGCACGGCAGCGAGAGCACGTTCATAGCCGGGTTCGGCCCGAAGTGCGTCAATGGCAATCGCCCTCCCGGGCCGGGCCTGTTTCGCCCGCGCCTCGCGGTCTCGCTGCAGTGCCGCATGTTCACGCTCAATCCCGGCGAGATCGGCGCGGGCTGAAGCCAGGGCGGAAGCTGCGCTGTCCCGCGCTGCCTGAAGCTCGCTCTTGCGCGCCTGCTGCTCGTCGAGCGAGGCACGGGCATTGCCCAGACGGGTCTGTGCTGCTTCGAGCGCTGCCTTGGCTCGCTCAATGGCCGCATCCGCATCGTCGGCCGCGGCAAGTTCGGCCTGCGCTGCGGCGTGGCGGGCAATGTCCTGCTCGGCGCGGGCAAGACGGGCCTCGGCTTGTGACAGCTCCGCCTCCGCCACGCGCCATTCCGCCTCGACTCCTGCCTGCGAGGCCGTCGCCTGAGCCTGCGCCAGTTCGGCAGCGCGCGCGGCGGA
>Ga0075370_10000138_pt1 | contig 24641 bp, 37 predicted proteins | sample EndMethybrTD3035_FD_71398 | JGI IMG/M metagenome (GOLD analysis project Ga0075370, IMG submission 71398) | Populus endosphere microbial communities from Tennessee, USA - Endosphere MetaG P. TD hybrid TD303-5 | ecosystem: Host-associated > Plants > Roots > Endosphere | place: USA: Tennessee... | reverse complement strand
CCACGAAGATGACCACGACGTAGGCAATCATCCTTTTCCATGTACGCTTCCGATCGCGGAAAGCGCCGTCATCCACGCCAACCGGCGAGAATTTGGAATCGAGCTCTTCGTTGACGGGGCGATTGAGGTCCTGCTCGGGCCTGATGCTCTCGCGTCGTTCAGCCATCCTGTCCTCTTGCTTTCTCCGTTTGCTGTGAAGCTTACACGCGAGGTTCGGTTCTCTTTTTTCCAGTCGCCTGCCCGGCAAACAGCGGAAGCTGATCTGCTTCGAAAGAGGAAGAGATCTCATGCGGAATGCCCGACTCGAGACATGCCGCAATCAGATGTTCCCGCGCGACCGCAGCAGACCCGTTTCTCAACATTGCCAGACGGCAACTCCTCAACGCTCTGGTGTAATGCACGCCCGCCTTTTCCGGCCACTCATCCTCCAGCAAACGAACTGCCTCATCCATATCAACGACAATGCAGCTTCGACCGCCCAAGAAAATTTCGAGGGGTGGTGCGCCGAGCAGCGGAATTGTTGTCATGATCTCCTCCATGATCGTGAAACCGCCACCGTGTCGAGAGGTCGGTATACCCTTCCAACGCTGGATATCCGCCCCCAAAAGCGGAGGCGGAGGCGGCTGCGTTGCCCCGTCAGGCGGCTTTCTGGCTCTTCGGGTTCGCGACCATTTTGGCCAGCTTCGTCAGCTTTTTGTCGGTCGCCGTTTCTTCATCCAGGTTCGCCTGCAGCAGAGGGACCCCTTCGTTGATACCCAGCTGGCCCGCCCATGCCACCAGAGTGCCGTACCGCGCGATCTCGTAGTGTTCAACGGCTTGTGCGGAAGCGATCAGGCCCGCATCAAGTGCCGGAGAATCCTTGAAGGCTTCGATGATTTCTTCGGCCTCGGCGATAATGCCCTGAATGGCGTCGCAGATCTTGCCGCGCGCATTCTTGCCGATGATTTCGAATACCTGCTCAAGCCGTTCGATATGGCCCTGCGTCTCATCGCGGTGATGCAGAAAACCCTGCTTCGCCTCGTCAAGCTGCGCAGCGCGCGCCATTTTGGGAAGGGCGCGGAGGATCTGTTTTTCGGCATAGTAGATGTCCTTGAGACCATCCACGAACAGATCGTCTAGTGTTTTTTGAGTAGCCATGAATATCTCCCTGTTAGAATGGCGACCCGAACTGCGGGGGCCGGCAATTGTTCCGGGCGACGGTGAGAAAACGTGTTGATCCGCCAAGATCGCGCTTATGTGATGAAATCGGGTCCAGACAGTACTGAAATCGCTTTATTTGACATTATAGTAGGATGATGGGGAATGGACACACGCATCGATGGGGCATGTGAGGAGTAAGGCATGCAGACTACCAAACGTCTGACTGTCGTCGTCATCGGCGCGGCCGACACCATTACACCGGAAATCGGACAGGCTTGGTCCCGGGCCCGGATCGGCCTCGAGGGCCCCTACCCGGCCGACGCCATTGGTAACGAAGACACCTTCAGATTTGCTGCTGCGATTATCGACGTTCGTTACGAGGCTGAAATTATGCTGCGCGTGACGGATGAGCTGGAAGGAAAGGCCATTCCCTACCTGTTTTTCGTGCCATGGCTCGTGGTGGACAGCGAACCGGGACCTTTCGTCCTGTCCGGACGTTCGGAGGATATCGAAAACATTGTTTCCGCTTTGTTGGCGCAAGGAGGAGGACCAAGACACTGAAGCGAGGTAAGTGTTATGCCGGAGCGGAGCAACGAAGGAGAAGCAAACTTTGTGCTTTCTCTGCTTGACGAAGAGATCGGGCGAGAGATCCTGACAGCCTGCACGCCTGTGAAGCTGGCGCTGGGCGAAAAGCTTGTCTCGGCGGGCATGCGTATCGAGCGCGTGTTTTTCCCCTCCTCGGGCATCGCATCGATCGTTGTGGTCTCCAAATCGGGTCGCAGAACCGAAGCGGGCATTGTCGGCAAAGAGGGTTTCGTGCCGGCCGGTGTCCTTGCTGGCGCCGAGACGAGCTTTACCGAGGTGGTCGTTCAGGCTCCCGGCAGGGCTCTGGCGTTGGATTTGCAATCTTTCCACGCCCTGAGCGCGAGACATCGTATCTTTTCCGACATCCTGATGTGTGCCCTGCACGTATCAAGAACGCAGGTGGAGTGCACTGCTGCGGCAAATGCCACGTGCACAGTGAGTCAGCGTCTGGCGCGTTGGCTGCTGATGTGTCACGACCGCGTGAAGGGAGATCAGCTTCAACTGACCCATGATTTCCTTTCGATGATGCTGGCGGTCCGGCGACCGAGTGTGACCGATGCCCTGCACATCCTCGAAAGTCAGCGGTTTATTCGCTCCGAAAGAGCAAAGATCACCGTGAGGAACCGCGAGGCGCTCGAAGTCTACGCCCGGGACTTGTACGGCTTGCCCGAAGCGGAAAGCATGCGGGTGTTTGCGCGCTTTCTCGACGAGACCAAGTCGCAGACGAGCGATGTCAGCCCTTCGGTGTAGCGAGCCTCGGCGAAAGGGAAGGATGAACGCCGCGCCGGTTTAAGAATAAACCCTGACGGTACGCTTGCGAACATTTACCTTCCGTCGTTTAGGTATAAAATGGACATGTCCCCTTTTCCCGGCGCATGCGCAGCATCCGCCAAGGAGGTGCAATGTCCGTAAACCGCGCATTCCAGAGTTCCGGTATTTTTCTGGATGACGATATCAACATCGTCAAGGCAGCTTATGATGGCGTCTTGTCAACGGAGCAGGACCCCTATCTGCGCGTTGATGAGGTCGCGCGTTACGTATTGAAGATGTACGATCGCGGTGTTGTCGATCCCGGTAAGCTCGAGCGCCTTTCCACCTTGTACTTCAGAACGAAGTTGCGAGTCGGGTGACTTCCGGCAGGCAGGCGGAACTTTCGCAGGACCGGATTGTTTGCTGACATATTTCCAGAGTCTGCAGTCGAGACCATCCGGACATTGCAATGATCTCCCATGAACGCACCTTCCTACAGTGGTGTCATCTCTGTATAGACATGCAGCGCATGTTTGCCGAGGAAACGCCATGGCATGTCGACTGGATGCCGCGCATCATCGATAACGTCGGGTGCGTGGTGGAGAACTCGCCTGAAAGGACGGTTTTCACCCGCTTTATCCCTCCTCCAGATGTGGATGCCGCAGCGGGGCGGTGGGGGCGTTATTATGAAAAATGGTGGATGATGACGGGCGAGCACCTTCGTCCGGAAATGACAGAGATCGTTTCCGAGTTTGCCGGCTACGTACCACCTGCGCAGGAGTTCTTGAAAACGACCTATTCGCCCTGGACGGACGGCCGGCTGCACCGGACACTTGCGGGGCAAGGGGTCGGCACCCTTGTTATCTCGGGAGGAGAGACGGATGTCTGTGTGCTGGCGACGGTTCTTGGTGCCGTGGATTTGGGATACCGCATCTTCCTGCTGGAGGATGCGCTCTGCAGTGCGCGCGATACGACACATGATGCGTCGCTTACAGTCCTCCGAGGTCGCTTTGCCTCACAGCTGAGGCTGGTCTTTACCCTGGACTGGCTGGACCGGCGCGAAGAACTCCTGCTTAGCGTCTGAAGATGCAGAAGGCCTCGGAAAAGCACGGAATAGAGTGGCCGGCATCGGAACAATCACGTGACAGCCGGGTTCGGCGCGTTTGAAGGAAATGATCTGCACCACGCCGAACGAGGTTCAAAAATGACCAGAAAAACGCTGCCCATTCCGAAAGAGAACCAGAGCCCCGAGGGTCCTGGTGGCACGGAGCGCCTGAACGCCGAAGAGACTTCTTCCGCAAAAGACACAAAAACGTCTACCCGCACGGGTCGCCAGGCTAACATAGAAATAAACACGACACATCAGGGGCACCAACAGGACAGGTAGCGTGTCTCGGGCGCGCCCCGTCATTTCAGGCAGGTACAGCCGCCTGGACACTGAGAACGCATGCTTTCTCGGAGGCCTTTATGCAGATTCTTGCCGTCACGGCTGAAATGTTCCCTTTCGTCAAAACCGGCGGGTTGGCTGACGCAACAGGAGCTCTGCCGGATGCCCTTGCGAAACAGGGGGCGGAAGTTCGCACGCTGCTGCCTCTGTATCGCAAGTTGCGTCCGCTTGTCGTTGACCACCAGCCATGTTTCTCCTCCACCATTTTGGGCAAAGCCGTTTCGGTATTTTCCGTTATCGCCGACCGGAAGAATCTGCTGCTGCTCGACGCGCCGGAACTGTTCGACAGAGACGGGAACCCTTATGGGGAAAAGGAGTGTCCCTTTCCTGACAACGACCTCAGGTTCGCTGTCCTGTCGAAGGTCGCTGCGGAAATTGCGCTGAGATCCGTTTCCGGGTGGAAGCCCGATATGGTTCATGTCCACGACTGGCACACGGCTTTGACCTGTGTCTATCTCGCGGAAGAAGCTCCGGGCGAGGTGCCGGCCGTCATCACTGTTCACAACCTTGCTTTCCAGGGACAATATCCGCTGGCGCGAGCAAGGATACTCGAACTCCCGGAACACCTCTGCACGGTTGATTGCCTCGAATATTATGGTGACATGTCGTTTCTGAAGGGGGGCCTGACAACGGCATCCGCCATCACCACGGTTAGCCCGACCTACGCGAGGGAGATCCTGACCCCGGAAGCGGGCATGGGAATGCACGGCGTCCTCGGCATGCGGAGCGAACGTGTAAAAGGCATTGTCAACGGCGTTGATCAGGACGTCTGGAACCCTGCAACCGATCCGAGCATTCTGGCAAATTTTACATCGACCGCAATCACCAGGCGGCGCCTGAACAAATACGGCTTACTAGAGGCTCTCGGCCTCGCTCCGACACAAGGTCCGGTATTCGGTGTCGTAAGCCGCTTGACCTGGCAAAAAGGGGTCGATCTGTTGCCCGAAATGGTACCGTTCATCCTCGCCCGAAAAGGCAGGCTGATCGTCCACGGTGAGGGAGACGCGCGGCTGGAAGATGCCCTTCGTGCCTTGTCCAAGAGCTATCCTGAAATGGTATGCGCCCAGATCGGTTATGACGAACGCCTGGCGCACATGATTCATGCGGGATCGGATTTCATCATCCAGCCATCGCGGTTCGAACCGTGCGGACTTACCCAGCTTTACGCGTTAAGATATGGCGCACTGCCGATCGTCAGCCGCACCGGCGGATTGGCCGAGACGATCATCGACGCCAATGACGCCGCGATAGACGCCGGAGTCGCCACTGGCTTCCAGTTCGAACCGGCAAACACCGACGATCTGCGGTCGGCGTTGCACCGTGCAATCGCCGCGTATAAAAATAGAGAGCTGTTCAAGCGGCTTCAGGCGCAAGCGATGCGCGCCAATTTCTCCTGGGAGAAAAGCGCTGCTCAATATCTGGCGCTTTTCAAAGAGCTTGTCGGCAAGAAAGTCCGGGAAACCCCGACCTTGTCGGCAATCAGGCCCGAAGCATTTGCAAAAATTCGGATTGAGAGGCGGCTGGCCAGGCAATAACCTCCAGACGTTCCGCGTCATAACAGCCGGTCATGTTTCCAGCGCACGTAAGGAGCGAGCAACTGGCCGGGAAAACGGTTCTCGATTTCTTTGGCTGTCAATTCCACCAGCGCAGCAACTTCACCCAACCCGTCTTTTTCGCTCTGCACCTCAAGCTCACACATCTTGTGAAACAATTCGTCGTCCGTCGCGACGTTGAAGAACTCGGTAGGGTCCGCTTCCTGTGTCATATGGTCATCTCTTTGCTGATATTTACGCTACTTTTTCGAGCGACTTTGCATCTTGGCAAATCGGCTTGCTCGTCAGAAACCACCGGAAAATTGATTTGTTCCTGCAACTATGCATTCCCGTCGCACAAAGCGGAACCGTGCGTCGGCCACCCGGTTAGGAAGTCCATGAGGCTGATTGGAGGTCGGGTTGATGAATGCAACGACGCACCGTGAGTGGGGCGTAAAATTCGATGGCTCGGGAGGTGCAAGCTTCAGGATATGGGTGCCCGCCCCCGAAACGCCGACACTTATACTGAAGGGTGCCGAGCTCGAGATGCGGCACGAGGGTGGCGGCTGGTACGAGGCGAAAGCGCCGAATGTGCAAGACGGTGATCCCTATTACTTTCGTCTTCCGCAAGGACGTGAGGTGCCGGACCCCTCCTCCCATCGGCAGCAATGGGGACCGACCGGTCCATCGATGGTCGTTAATCACAGCTTCGCATGGAAAAATGACCGCTGGAGCGGCCGCCCTTGGCACGAGGCGGTGATATATGAAATTCACGTCGGCACGTTCACTACGGAAGGCACTTTTCAGGCAGCCGCAGAAAAGCTGGAACGGCTGGCTGAAATCGGCATTACCGCCGTCGAGCTGATGCCGCTCGCCTCGTTTCAGGGAGATCGCGGCTGGGGTTACGACGGTGTGCTGCAATTTGCGCCCCAGCGAAACTATGGATCGCCAGACGATCTCAAGGCCTTCATAGACGCCGCACATGGCTGCGGCATGATGGTTTTACTCGATGTCGTCTATAACCATTTTGGCCCCGGAGGGAACGTTCTCCAGACCTATGCGCCCGATTTCTTCAAAGAAGATGGAACCCCGTGGGGACCGGCACCGGATTTCAACAGAGCCGAAGTGCGTTCATTCTTCCTGCAAAACGCATTGTACTGGCTTCAAACCTATCGTTTCGACGGATTGCGGATCGATGCCGCCGACCACCTCGCCGGTGGCGACGCAGAAGTCGACTTCCTGACAGAGCTGGCGCGAACCGTCCGAAATTCGATAACAGGCAGACATGTGCATCTCGTCATAGAAGACGCAAGAAACGCGGTGGCGCCGATGACACCCGCGGGCAACGCCCCCGCCCTGATCGACGCTCAATGGAACGATGACTTTCATCACGTCGTCCACGTCATCACGACGCGGGAAGACGGCGGCATCTATGGCGACTTCGCCTTCGAGCCGCACGACAGGCTTCGCCGTTCATTGGCGACCGGTTTCGTCTATCAGGGTGATTCACGCCCTTCGAAGAACTTCGAAAAGAGCGGTGAGCGGAGTGACCACCTGCCGCCGCAGACATTCGTGAATTTCCTCCACAACCACGATCAGGCTGGAAACCGGCTGTGTGGTGAACGTCTGCGCGCCTTGATCGCGCCCGAACTTTTCGATGTGCTGGAGTGTCTTCTTCTGCTTTGTCCGCAAACCCCGTTGATGTTCATGGGTGACGATCACGAATCTGCGCAACCGTTCTATTTTTTTTCCGACCATCCGGAAGAGGATCGGGACGAAGAGATAAAGCGGCGCCTGATACAGGCTGAGATGTTCCAGGGAAGTCTTCCAGCTAACGCCGCCCGACTGGTGAAAGACCCTAACGACCAACGGACACAGGCCCTTTCGACATTGGACTGGCGCTCTGCGCGCCAAAAGAACGGAAAACGCAGGAGCGCGGCAATGACAGCTGTGCTTTCCAAGCGCCGTCAGTTTGTATGGCCTTTGCTCGGCTCCGCATTTGAGAAGGGCGTCGCGCTGGATTGTCCGTCGCAAGCGCTGGCGACCGACTGGAGGTTCAGTGCCGGGCGGTTGCAAATGCGGGCCAATCTGTCCGGTGCAGCAATCGAACTGCCGGCCGCGGAAGGAGAAATCTTCCACCTGCACGGCAGCATCGATATCACGACGGGAAAAACCTGCAGCTACAGCGCGTTGTTTGCGGTTGCCGGGTGAGTATCAGTACAAGTTGCGTCTCAGGGACTCCCTCGCCCGGTTGACGCGGCTTTTGATAGTCCCAACCCTGCAGCCGCAGATGGAGGCGGCATCCGCATAGCTCGTTCCGCCAGCGACAAGCATGAGAGCGGTTTTCTGATCCGCATCGAGATCACGGACAGCACGCATGACTTCTTCGTGTTCCATCCGCCATTCCTGATTGGCCGGGACAGACATCGTCTGTTCAATACCTGCCGGCAGTCCGATACACTCCCGTCTCGCGACTTTGTATCGCGTACAGAAGGTATTTCGCAATATCGTGAACAACCATGATTTGAGAGCAGTGCCGGGAGTGAAACGATGCAGGGAGCGCAGTCCCCTGAGCATGGTTTCCTGGACGAGATCTTCAACATCCTCATCATTTCTTACGAAACGGCGAGCAAACGCCGCCAACGCTGGCGCAAGATCAGCGATACCGGCGCGTAACGTCTCCAGTTGCGCCTCGCTGAGAGCGCTGCCGGACTGTTCAGTCAGAGCATCGTTGGCCATTTTCCTTGTCCATGTTGTTGTCCTTCACAGGAAGGAATGGCCCAGCGGCAGCTTGGTTGCCGTACGCAAGCGTACAATGCAGCGCCGCCCTGCAGGCGCTCACGGGCGGGAAGTTGCAGCAGGCGGAAATGCCCAGCAGGAGAAATTGGCCTGTTTTCAACGAGACGAAAAGCCGAGCTCAGTCCGATATTTCGCACCAGCGGCGAGACCAGCTGCTCGACACGGCGCATGGCGCCTTCGCTGGTGGTTATCTTGCTGACGATGGTGATTTCGCCGCGCGATCTCAGAACGCGCGCGCATTCGGACAGGAGCCGGTCAGCATCGGGAATGAGAGGAATGACGAAGGGAAGCGAAACCACGTCGAAGGAGGCATCCGGGAACGCCATGTCGCATGCGTCCATGACATGTGATTCTTTCACATGCAGAAGCGCGCCCTCGGCAATTTTTGCTTTCGCCTTTACGAGTATCTCTTCTGAGATGTCGATATCGGTCACCTGCTAACAGGCGGATAAAGCGGTAGCACCAGCCCTGTTCCCACGCCAATATCCAGAATGTCGGAACCTGCATCTGCAACGCGCAGAGCCAGCTCGGCCTGAGCGCGTTTCAGGAAAAGCCCGTAGATATGGTCGTACACCGGCGCCCAGAAGCGGCATGCTTTTTTTGTCGTTGTTGTTGTTGTTTTAAAGTTGGCGCTGACGGCGCAGGCCCCGTCCTCGCTCATTCGCCTCTCCCTTGTCAGCGTTCAACAAATTGGGTGTTCCTTCCGCCTCTCCGGCCGTGATCGTCATTCGCCCGTTTGCGCTCACGCCCTTCATCGTCGTTCGGGTCCAGTCCGTATCGGTACCGAGCCATGCGCTCCGCATTCCTTTTCGCCTGCTCCCGGTCCTGCCGGCTCTCCTCGCTATCAGTAGAACGGGCGTCGTCCGTACCGGGCTCAGGTTTCACACCGTCTTTTGTTCGGCCCATGCCAACACCCCTTTTCGGAAAATCGTCATCTTGATCGCAGTTCGTCGCGGTTTCCTGTCCTAACTGTAGCAGCGGTCGCAGGTTCCCTTCCCGAAGGTTTTCAGGGAACAGTCTCGGCTTGGAACGGTTAGAAATGCGGAAGGAGAAGACCATGAACAAGAAAGACAAGCTCGAGCAGATCCATAAAGACAGCGCCCCGCAATTTGCACAGGGACTAAAGACGTCAACGAATAATGGCGTCGCCAGCGCGAAACCGAGGGTTATAACCGGGTCCGACGACGCGACCGCCAACAAGCTGCCGCCGGGGACCAAAAAGCCCGAAAAAGACTGGGACATCAACTACGATGAACGGGAGACGAATGAGGGTAATTTCCGCGGCTAGTGCGACTGATGCGGACGAAAGCTCTATCGCGAGAGGTCCTCGACGACCAGCTCGATCGATTGCGGTTCGGCGCCCTCTTGCGTCTGCACACTTAGGACGCTTCCCGTGTTTAGTATGCCTTCAATCAGGGTTCGCTCACCTATGATGATTTTAATCACCTTGGGTGTTGCTGCCTCGATGTTAAGACTATTGCGGGTCTCGTGATCAGTTGCAGGCTCCACGGTACGACCTCCGTTTCGATTGAACATGGAGCGCCTAACCTCGCTTGGTCCAGGTTGTTCCCTCTTGGGATAGGTCATTACGGAATGACGAGGTGTCCAGTGCCCCGCTCTGGTCGCCCACGAAGCATCAAATCAGATCGGAAGTTCGACAAGGCGGATAATTTTCGCCCGCGCAGTCACTCGGCCAGGAATTACCTTTATAGACAATTCCGATAATCTTCTAGCAAGCTGATGTTCGTCCGTTTCGGGGAGTCTGGCGGTCGAATCTGGTCTGCGTTTCAGCGGTGTGTTCGGGATTATGGCTCGCTACCGCGCCGAGCCGGCGCTTCGCACGAGACGACATGGGTTCGGCCCCAGGGGGATCCGCAAACTGGACGGTATCGGATCATGGTCAGCGCCGGACCTCGCCAATGTCGCTTTCGAGCAAGCCAACCCAACTTTCCCTATACGAGCTACGCGGGCATAAGCACTCAGGACATGAAAAACCTTTACGCATGCCTGCGGACCCTTCCTCCAGGAGCAGGTCGACCACAGCGGCACGATCTGCAACCGCTCTCCCGTTGCCGTCGTTTTATCGGCGTCTGGAAGCTTCCATTCGCCAAGGCAATGGGTGGCGTCGGCTGCCACATTTCGCGGCTGCAGTATATCGCCGGTGAGGCCGCATTCGCGACCGAATGGGGCTTATCATGAAGCTGTCGCCGACGCTAATGAACCAATGATGCCACCCAGAATTCCGGAGGATTACCGCAGGAATATGCGGAAAGCGCTCACCGAAACGCCGGGAAACAAAAAAATCGAAGCCAATCTGGCACAGCAACCGCTGAAGACGACTACGGCGGAGCGGTATAAGCAAGGTCGAGCCAATAACCGAAGGGCTGCATTTCCTCTTCGGAGCTTGTGCTCCCTCTCCCGCTTATCCGCCGGTTTCGTTGTGCGGGGCGGCAACGGGCTTGGATTGCGGCGACCGCCTGAAGCGCAGGAAGATGGAAAGAATAACCAGGATCGCGGTCGAAAGAAACTCTGACTGCCAATTCTGCAAGGACTCGAACCAGAATTCGGCGCTTTCAAGCTGTTCGAACACTGTGGCAACGGGATCGCCATGCATGCGCGCCGTTACCGCCGCCGCATCCGCGCTGTATCTCAGATGAAGAAGAAAGCTCGCGACAAAGAGGGCGAATAGCGCAAGGCCGAGGGAATAGGAATAAATTACGCGGATGACGCCGCCGGTTTTGACGGCCCAGGGAACGTTACGCTCGTGCTTCCTCTGCTTCGGGTCCTCGTCCTGCGGCGCTTGTTCGTCCGGATCTTTCGATTCGGCAGACCCCTTCTGGAAGAGGAAAGCGGTCAGAACGACGTAGGCCGACATCTGTAGAAATTCGCTTTCCCAGTTCTCGAACAGCGCCGAGAGGAAATGGCCGCTGGTCGCATAGGACAGCAATGACAGTGGCGTGTTGTGGTGTTGCGCGAGTTCTTCATTGTGAACGATCCAGCCCGTGGCGAACATGCCCCCGATAGTAAGCACGGAGGCAAGGAGCAGCATAATCGACAATCCATTGTCGCGAAGCAGCTTCATAATTCGACCTCGTTTGAATACAAAACCTGCCAGATAAACGAGGTGCCGCCGGTATCGGTTGCGTGCGTCACTCAACACTGGTGGGAATAGATGCCACGGCAAAATTTCAGAGACGATTCCCGGCGCCAGAGGCGCGACTGGTCGCGCGCATTACCGCGCGTGTCGGAGTGAAAGCTTCTTGCAAACACGGAAATCGTCCACAACAAGGGGCCTTGGGCCGATCGGACAAGAATTATGATCGTCGGCGACCGGCCCTTTGCCTTAGTCGATACAGCTCCCTCGGCTCGGACGGCTTGGACGCTGTTTGCCGCTTGCGTCGCGCTCGAGGTTCTGATCGTCGATAGTGGCAAGGGTGTGTCTCTCCTCCTTGACGTGACGATAGTGAAAGGTCCGGATTCGGACCTGCCCCATCTAGGAAATCTATATCGCTGCCAGCTTGAATTCATTGACTTCCTGGCGCGCGAGGTAATGCCATAATGCGCAAATGCACTTATCCTAAGGCTCCGGTGAAGCGTCCGCAAAGGGCGACGAAGTTGACCCGACGCTGTTGCTTGCGTGGTGGCGATTGGTGCGATGGATGGTCATAACCTCGTATAATCCCGGAGGCGGCACGCAGACAGAAGGATAATGGTCCGATGCGGAAGCTACCAGAGTGGGTTTGCATCTATCTCGCGATCACGCCGAAAAGCACGGCTGGATTACGTCCTCATCCTCTTCAACCCTTGCGACGCGAGGGCCCCATTCGTGCTTCCGAGCGTAAAGGGATCTGGATCGGGGTCCTGACAACCGTTGATCCAGAGGCTGCTGATCGGGCTTTCAAAGCCGTAGAGTATGTTCTGGAACGCAGTCTCGTTCTGTTGCAGGTGGGCGGATCTTGTTAGACAGGGCGTCGGCCGCAACTTGATCTCTATATAATGGACTGTTTTCTCTCATGGATGTTATCTTCTTCGCCTAGGCCGTAGACTCATAACGATCTGATCCAGATTTTTGCCGCTGCCAATTTGACGGCGGCGAGAAAGTTCATGGGGTCTTTGTCGTAACGGGTAGCGATTCCTCTGAACTGTTTGAGTTTGCTGAAGAAACGCTCGACGGGGTTGCGCTGCCGGTAAACCCATTGGCTGAAAGGGAAGCTTTCCTGCCGGTTGCTCTTGGCAGGAATGTTGGCCCATGCCTGCCTTTGCTTTGCAAATGCTCTGATCGCGTTGGTATCGTAGGCCTTGTCCGCCAGCAGGATCGCACCCTTGGAGATTGTCTGTAACAATGGTTCCGCCATGCGGCCATCATGGGCTTGACCGGCTGAGAGTGCGAAACGGATCGGGCGGCCATCGGCATCGACAACGGCGTGGATTTTGGTGGTCAAGCCGCCACGGGAACGTCCCATGCAGCCATCGTCTTGATCCCCCTTTTTCCCGTCGCCGCATGTTGATGAACGCGGACACAGGAGCTGTCGATCATGACGATATCGCCATCGAAGCCTTGGAAATCTCGCCCAGGACATGATCCCAGACACCCGCCTTGCGCCATCGCACAAACCGATTGTAGCAGGTGGTATATGGACCATATCGATCCGGAACATCGGCCCAGGGCGAGCCTGTCCGGAACCGCCACAAGATGCCGTTGATCACCCGCCGGTCGTCAACCCGCGGCACGCCGCGCGGCTTATTCGGCAACAAGGGTTGAATAACAGTCCACTCGAAATCGGTGAGATCAAACCGGCGACGGGTCATCAAAGGCCTCCAAATCAAGGCTTCAGTGAATCAAAATCAAACCGATTTGCAAACCCGGTTTATGAGTGCGCGGCCTAGCTGGAACAATTCCTTTGCAACGTGGTTCGAGGTCCCGTCACAACAGGAGGCTGTTTCATGAAGAAAACCATTCTCTCTCTGGCGTTTATATCCATAGCCGTTAGCGCAGCAGCACAATCTGCAACAGAATCCACCGGGGTCAATTCTGCGCTCGGAGTCGCACCGAAAACCGAGGACTTCGTTCTGGAAGCGTCGGCAAGCGATCTCTTCGAAATCGAGTCGAGCAGGCTTGCGCTAACCAAAGGCGACACCAGCATCAAGGCCTTCGCGCAGCAAATGATCAATGAGCATGAGAAAACCAGCGCGGAACTGAAGGCGCTTATTTCCGGCGGAAAGATACCCGGAAAGCCGGCCGCTGCTCTTACAGATGATCATAAAGAACAAGTCGATGACCTTGCTAAGCTTGACAGCGCACAATTCAGTGAAGGCTACGTTGACGATCAGGTTGATGCCCACGAAGACGCAGTCGATCTCTTCAAGCGCTACGCTGACGGTGGCGATAACGCCGAGCTCAAGGCATGGGCGGCGAAGACTTTGCCGGCGCTCCAGCATCACCTGGAAATGGCTCGCGGCCTCGACAAGTGAACTGAGGACAGGACGAGCGATGATCGAAAACGGTAACTACGACCACCATCCGTCGCTCGGGATCGACGACCGTGTTATCCAGATTTGTTGCCGCATCTAGGAGGCGGCATGCGACTCGGACTGCCGTAGAAGGAGCTATCCGTGGGGCGGCACTGCAACGATGTGCGCGCCACGAAGGCATGGAACCTCTCCCCGTAGGCAGCAAGCGCGTTGGACGAGTCGTCGGAATAGGCATTTCAGTCGGCTGTTATGGCTGACCTTTACGCCTACGACCTCATCGATCCGGCTGAAGTCAGGCTGCTCTACTTCCTGCACGAAGCCAGGGCATCGGATGTTTTCGGTCAGATTACAGCACCGTCTGACCTGAACCGCCAAAGCCTTGGATCTCGGCGTGGAGACGAGATGCAGCGCCAACATGCAGGTTTTTTCACGGAACAATCTGGAGATGTTGAAGTTACCCTTCGTAAGGAGGAGGATCATCCATGATCATCAAAGGCACTCTCATGGGGGCAGCGGCTGCCCTGTCGATGTTATTTTCCAGTGTTGCGGTGGCGCAGACCGACTTGACAATGTGGTATCACGGCGCGGGCAATGTGGAAGAACGCAAAATTCTGACAAGCATCATCGATGACTTCAATTCGTCCCAGGCAGACTGGCGGGTCTCGCTTCAGGAGTTTCCGCAAAATGCATATAACGAATCCGTAACCGCCGCTGCGCTCTCCAACAAACTGCCTGACATTCTCGATGTTGATGGGCCAAATATGCCAAATTGGGCATGGTCCGGTTATCTGCAGGCACTCAAGATCGATGAGGCAAAGCTTGCGAATTTCCTTCCTGGCGCGGTGGGAAAGTGGGGGGACAAGCTCTATTCGGTCGGCCTGTGGGACGCCGCCGTTGGGGTATTCGCTCGCAAATCTGTTCTCGATGAAAATGGTATTCGCATTCCAACGCTCGAGCAGCCGTGGACCGGTGAGGAATTCAATGCAGCTCTCGAAAAACTGGCTGCCAGCGGGAAGTTCGAATATGCGATCGATCTAGGCATGGCCGATAAAACCGAATGGTACAGCTACGCTTTTAGCCCTTTTCTGGAAAGCTTCGGCGGCAGCTTGATCGACAAGCATGGTTATCAGACTGCAGAGAACTTTCTCAACGGCGACAGCGCCATCAAGTTCGGAGAATGGTGGCAATCTTTGTTCGAAAAAAAGCTAGCGCCCGGCACATCGCAATCTCCTGCCGATCATGAAATCGGCTTTCTGGAAGGTCGTCATGGCTTGCAATGGATGGGCAACTGGGTTGCGGTGAAGGCGCTGGAGAAGTATGGCGACGACCTCCTCTTCCTTCCTGCACCTGATTTCGGTCAGGGTCCGAAGATCGGTGCTGGCTCCTGGCAGTTTGGCGTATCGGCCACCAGCAAGCACCCGGAAGGTGCGTCCGCCTTCATCGAATTCGCCATTCAGGACAAATATCTCGCGCAGTTCTCGGACGCGATCGGCCTTATCCCGGCCACCTCTTCGGCTGCCCAGATGACAAAGAACTACAAGCAGGGTGGCCCGCTTGAAGTTTTCTTTGAACTGTCCAAGCGCCAGGGAACGTTACGTCCCGTCACTCCGGCCTACGCTTTCATGTCGCCGGTCTTTGCTAAGGCTCTTTCCGACATTGCCAACGGCGCGGATGTTGCCGACACCCTAGACAGCGCAACCGACGAGATCGATAAAAACGTAGAACGCAATTCCGGTTACAAACCCAAATAGGGGCACGTGACCGATGGCGCTGTTTTCTTCAAAGCGAAAAATAACCCGAGACAATGTTACGGGTTGGTTCATGGCGGCACCCGCGATGATGCTGATCGGGCTGTTCCTGATCATCCCCTTTCTACTGGGGCTCGGTTTTTCCTTTACCAATCAGCGGCTGACTTCTCCCAATTCAACTGAGTTTGTCGGCTTTGAAAACTACACCAGGCTGCTGGGAGTCGGAGTGCTGATGCTGGAGCCTGACAAGAAGGCGGATGGAAGCATCGACCGAGATGCCGATGGCGCCATTTCCTATCCAAGAGTTCGCAATTTCACCCGCAACAATGCCGACTATCCACATCTGGAGGGAATGCGGGAATACAAGAGCTTCACCTGGGACGAGAACCAGGTTGTAATTCTGGCGAGCGACGTCGTATTTTTAACCGCATTAGTCAACACGCTTTCCTTCGTGGTCGTCGTTGCACCGGTCCAGGCGGCGCTGGCGCTTTTTCTTGCCCTGCTGGTGAACCAGAAGCTCCCCGGCGTCACAATTTTCCGCGCGATCTACTTCATGCCGGTCGTGCTGTCGGTGGTGGTGGTGGCGCTTCTTTGGCGGTTCATCTACGCGGCCGACAACGGACTGCTGAACAGCATCTTGAGTTACATGAGTTTCGGCCTGTTCCATCCCATCGACTGGTTGGGCAGAACTGATACTGCCCTGTGGGCCATCCTGGTGATGTCGGTTTGGCAGGGTGTCGGTTTTCACATGGTCATATGGCTTTCGGGACTGCAAACCATTTCCCCTGATCTTTACGAGGCAGCGGAGGTCGAGGGAGCGGGCCCCTGGCAGAAGTTCAGCATGATAACTTGGCCGTTGCTGCGCAATACGGCAGTGCTAATTATCATTGTTATCACCATGCAGGCTTTTGCGCTTTTTGCGCAGATCGACGTGATGACCAAAGGTGGGCCGCGCGATTCTACGCAGAGCATTGTCTACCAAGCGGTAGAGCGAGGATACCGGCAGCAGGACATCGCGGCGGGGTCCGCCATCTCTGTCGTCCTGTTCCTGCTTGTTCTGTGCATTTCTACGATACAACGATATCTGACAAGGGAGAAGCGATGATGCGGACCGGACAACATAGGAACCTCGCTTTTCTCGTCGGCAACTATGTGCTCATGGTCGCCTTCGCGGCTATCTTCATTTTGCCGCTCTTGTTCATGGGGTTTTCATCGCTAAAACCGAACGACCAGTTGTTGGGCGATGCCAATTCGGTACGCGCATTTCTACCGGTGGGAGATCTCTCATTCGAAAACTATTCGTCGGCTTTTGCCCGGGCACCGGTTGCGACGTTCGTATTCAACTCTGTTCTGGTCACGGGAGTTACGGTGTTTCTGGCCTTGCTGTTCAACTCGCTAGCTGCTTTCGCTTTTACCTTTTTGAACTGGCGCGGAAAGAATGTTCTTTTCTCGATCATCCTCGCCACGCTGATTATTCCTTTTGAAACGATTGCCGTGCCGCTGCTGCTGGAAGTCAACCATCTGCCATGGATCGGCAACGATGGACTTAGCTGGGGATGGCTGAATAGCTGGCATGTACAGATCATTCCATGGATCGCGGACGGGCTGACGATTTTCCTGTTCGTGCAATATTTTAAGGATCTGCCGAAGGAATTGCTGGAGGCGGCCCGCATCGACGGGGCCAGCTGGCTGAGGATTTACGCGCAGGTAGTGATGCCGCTCAGCGGCCCTGTCATCGCAACAGCCGCGATACTCAAGTTCCTCGTCATGTACAGCCAGCAGTATCTATGGCCGCTGCTCGTTACCCAATCCGAGACATACAGACCTGTCATGGTAGGCCTGCAATATTTCTTCCAGCTCAACACGCCTTGGGGCGAAGTAATGGCTTATCTCACCATCATCACGCTCCCGGTGCTGATATTCTATCTCTGCCTGCAGCGGTTGTTCATTTCAAGTATCGCGGCGAGCGGAGTAAAGGGGTAGCGCCTGGCCATAAAGATCTTGAGGCGCTGCCCGCTTCGATGGAGATGCTAAGCCGATGTTCGTCCGAGTTCCCGGGACATGTCCGTGCCCCATGGAATGCGCTGGGTGTTGACACAGGGCGAATCACGCAAGACCAAGCGTGTTTGCCAATTTACCGAGTTCATTTTGGAAAGTTTGCGCCCACGCGACGGTATTTGCGGGCAACGTATGGGGGAGGAACGGTGCGCGGAACATGACGAGCGGGCCGCAAGCAGTGCCGCTCAAACAACGCGACTTTCGGCAATCACCGACAGCATTGAGCTGCTTGTCTACGCGATTCCCCTAACCAACTGGGGCGCGGTTTTATCGGTGTTGGAACGGCGCAAGCATGCCTGATGCGATGCAGAGCCCTCGTCGTTCCTGCAAATGAGTTCCCGTCCAGGCAAGCCTCCTCCAGTTGAGCCTTCACGAACCGCTGGCGGGCCGTCGAATTCAGCCAGTCTGCGTATTGCGCTAACCCCATGAACGAAATAAGCTTTATGTCGGGAAATAGCATGGTTTTCGCCAGGTTCTAGGTCAACTTGCAGAAGGAAGCCTTACTATGAAGTTGGAGCAGCGAGAGGGTCCAATGCATAGTCACAGTCCTGCCGCCTCCGGTCAGAGCCAATTAGCCGACATGATCCGACAATACGACTGGGCAAGCACCAGTCTCGGACCGATGTCGTCGTGGCCGTCGCAGTTGAAGTGCGCAGTTGATATCTCTATTCCATCCGGTGCACAAATCGTGTTGTTCTGCGGTGATGACTTTACCGCCATATACAATGATGCATACGCGCCATCTATCGGTACCAAGCATCCTCGTGCGCTTGGGAGGCCGGCGAAGGAAAACTGGGGGGAACTTTGGGACGACCTCGAACCGTTGCTGCTCACGGTTTTCGAGCGCTGTGAGACGGTCGTCGCCAAAGACAGGCCGTTCTACATAGAGCGGCACGGGACACCGGAAACAGTCTATTTCGACATTTCCTACTCTCCGGTCACCGATGAGCATGGTCATGTGCTCGCCGTGCTGTGCATCGTCAACGAAACGACTGAACGGGTCGGTTATGAGGCGACGCTCAAACGGCTGGCGTCGATCATCTCCTCTTCTGAAGATGCGATCCTTGGCATAGACCTCGACATGACGGTAACCGATTGGAACGCTGGTGCCGAGAAACTTTATGGCTTCGCAGCCGAAGAGATTATAGGCCGGCCGGTAACCCTTCTGGTTCCAGATGATCGCGTCGACGAAGAAGCGAACATCATAGCACGCATCACGGCGGGAGAGCGCATAGACACTCATGAGACCGTCAGGCGGCATAGCAGCGGCCGTCTCGTGGATGTCTCGTTGACGGTGTCGCCTATATATGATGGGAATAGCAGGATTGTCGGGGCTTCGAAAATTGCACGCGACATAACGGCACGAAGGGAAGCAGAGCGTGTTCAGGATATCCTGATTGGTGAGCTGAGCCATCGTGTCAAGAACGTCCTTGCGACGGTCGCCGCGATCGCCCGCCAAACCTTTGCCGGTGTAAAGGACATTGAAGCCGCAAGGTCAGCGTTCGACGCCCGCCTGCAAAGTCTGGCCAAAGCACATGATCTACTCAGACGGGGAAGTTGGGAGGCCGCAAGACTTTGCACAGTCGTTTCCGAGGCGTTGTCCGCCTATCCACCCCAGCAATTCGACATCAGCGGTCCCGAGATCGACATTTCGCCGAAGGCCGTTTCGGCCATGGCACTCATCCTGCACGAACTGGCCACTAATGCTGCAAAGTATGGCGCCTTGAGTGTCAGTACCGGCAAGGTGGCGGTGTCATGGAATATTTCGACCGAAGACTCCCGGTTGACTGTCTGTTGGAAGGAGACCGGCGGGCCACTGGTCGTTCCACCCCGTCGCAATGGCTTCGGGTCCCGTTTAATCCATGCTCTTTCGACCGGCCAGCTCGCGGGCGAGGTAAACTTCAACTATGATATTTACGGCGTCCACTGCATTATCGTTGCGCGGCACGATAGCGAGTGGAACGACCAAGACCATGCATAAGTGCGGTTCTGGCAAGACGGAGACCGAACCTCAGGCCGTACGCGATCTCTTGATGCGGCCGTGTCGGCGCATCAGATCATGTCGTATATGGCATGAATGATACGTGACGGATCATACGGCTTACTAAAAAAACGTCCAACCACCGGAAGTGTGTCATCGCTTATGGCGCGATGACCAGAGGTGATGATAATCTTGACAGGCGGCCACCGATCCCGAACTACGGCTGCAAGCTTCAGTCCGTCCATGCTCCCGGGCATATCAATATCGGTGAACATCAAGCGGATTCCAGGATGGGCGTTAAGAAGAATGATAGCACCATCGGCGTTCGACGCTTCCAACACTTCAAAACCGTGGTCCTCCAAGGCCTGAACAATGTCCATTCGCAAAATAACCTCATCCTCTACGACAAGAACTGTTGCCCCTTTGTCGCTCATGCCAAGGCTCCATCATTTTTACAAGCGACTCATCAGATCCACCGGAGCGAGGATAACGCCGCAATTGGCATACTGATCCATCGTTTTGATTGTTTTCAAAAACTTCATACGGATCTCTCCGCTCCTGCATTTCTCTTGTGACTAGATTTGAAGCCGTTTCAATGGTCCAGCGGCATGGCATGAAAGGCCAGCCGGAGCGAATGTGATGACAGGTGCCGCGCCGAATACGGAAGCCAGGGCAGAACGAACATATCTTGTGCCGTATCCCTGCCGCTTCGGTTCAACGACCGCCGGTCCACCTGTCTCTATCCAGTTCAGGGAAAAGACAGGAGAGGCTTCCTCCGACATCGACCAGACGACCTCGACACTGCCGTGCTTTTGAGACAGCGCACCATATTTGATCGCATTGGTCGTCAACTCGTGAAGGCAAAGTGCAATCGTCGTTGCAGAGGTGCGGTTGACGTAGATATCGGGACCGCTGGCCTTGATCCGGCTCAGCCCGTCGCCATTATACGGTGCCACGATCATGGCAATCACAGATGACAGGGAAATTTCTTCGTCGCCTGCCTCAAATACTGCCGTATGGACGTTGGACAACGCCTGAAGGCGGCCGGAAAAGTCAGCGGCCAGCTCTTCGACAGTCGATGCGCCACGCCGGGTCATCTGGAAAATCGAGGAGACGCTTGCAAGAATGTTCTTGATACGATGGTTGAGCTCCAGCCGTAGCTCGACCTCTCGCTCAATGGCATCACGCACCTGTTTCTGGCGCAACCGCACGAGAAGGTTTGTCTGAATGCTGTTGACCAGTTCCAATCGCGCGATCGGGCGCGTGTGGAGAATGAGGCGAGCGCTCGGCCAGGCTCGCTCAAGCTGGCTGTGGATTTGCGCCAGAGGGGCGGCCTTCTCAAGCAGGACAAGGATCGGGACTTCCGACCAGTCCGGCTGGGATGCAAGATAATCGCCGATGGTTGCGATGGCGGGCGCGTTCAATGCTTCATGGGTGATGATGACGACGCCGGGGGAAAGCGACAAACTACTGGCCAGCTCATCGTCCGCCTTGCCATGCCTGACAGCCACGTTCTGCTCCTGCAAAAACGCCGCGATGTAGTCGGCGTCCTTGCGAAACGGTGCCAGGATGAGCACCCAGTCAAGCTCATCGTTTTCGCTCGGTGTTTCGTTCATTTCGGATCAGGAAGGGGGTTGTAGGAGACGACACTGACGCTGCCACTTTCGATCAGCAGTTCCTGGATATTGAGGTCATGCGGCCCGTGGCGCTTCTTAACAACGGTAATGTTGCGGCGCAGACGGCCCTCGTGCTCCATGATACGCAGCAATAGCACGGTGTCTCCGAGAAAGCTTACGTCGACGTCAATGCCGACATTTTGACCGATCAGGCCATGTTGAGCGACGATCAACATCGTCAGCACGCCGGAGCGGGCAAGGAATTTCAGAAGCGCCTGAATATCGCGAACCGCCTTTTCCCGATACGGCAGCGAGTTCAGATAGCCGGTGAGACTATCGATCACAACAACGCGGGCGTTATTTTGCGTGACGGCGCCCTGGACAATCTGACCAAATTCGCCGGGCGAGATTTCGTTCGGGTTGAAATCCCGCAGGATAAGCTTGCCATCCTTGTGGAACTGCCTGAGCTGCATTCCCAAACCTTCGGAGCGCCGAAAGAATGTCTCAAGCCGCTCTTCGAACAGGAATAGCGCAACTGTCTCACCGCGTTCGAGTGCTGCGGTGGCATAAAGCGATGACATGGTTGATTTGCCGGTGCCCGATTGTCCGATGACCAGCGTCGTGGTTCCTGCCTCTTGCCCACCACCAAACATATCGTCAAGTGCTGCAACACCTGATTTGATCAATTCCGGTTTGGTCGCCTCAGATGCTGTATTGGGCATGATGCGGGGAAAGACAACGACGCCCTCGCCTTCCCGGATCGCCATGTCATGGTAGCCATCGGCTACGGGAACACCACGCATCTTCGAGACTTCGACACGGCGGCGCACACCCCCGTATTCCTCCAGCGCCTTATCGAGACGTATGACCCCGTGGGCCAGTCCCTCCACTTCCTCTCCGCTTCGGTCGTAACCGGGCGTCTGGGTATCGAGAAGAAGAGCGACCACATTTCGCTTGGCCAGGAAGGATTTAAAACCGATCAGCTCCCGACGAAACCGCGGGGAGTCACCGGTGATCAGTCGGATTTCCAGGAGTGAATCGTAAACCAGTCGTCGAGGCCTATGCTCTTCGATGGCCGCCTCGATCGCCTTTCGCGTCTCGTCGAGCCGAAGGTCGGCGGTCAGGAATATGCTCTGGTCATCGGCTTCGCTGACGGAGCCGGAGGTGGAGAGTTCCTCGACACGGATGCCATCCAGCGTCCAACCATGTGAAACAGCGATCGCTTCGAGTTCTGCCGCAGTCTGCGAAAGCGTGACGTAGATACAACTTTCTCCCGCCTCCACCCCGGCGCGAAGAAATTGCAGCGCTGCCGTCGTTTTGCCGGATCCGGGTGCGCCTTGCAGCATGTAGAGATTGGATGCAGGCAGGCCCCCACGCAGAATCTCGTTCAGTCCCGTAATGCCCGTGCTGACAACTGCTGGAGCTTTGCGTTTCGGCATATCTCATCTTCCAAGTTTGTTAGCGTATTCCGCGGCGGAGCGCGCGCATCATCATCGTCGAAAGATGCCTCACTGTTATATTTCGGATTTTCGAAACATCAATAACGGGCTGTGGGGAGCGCTCCGTGATTTGCCATTGGAAACACCTTACCCGGTGTCCATGAAACTGGCAGCAGGCTATTCTACGCTAGGCGCTGACCATGCCACATCATTTTGTCGGCTGAGACCGTACCGAGAGTTTATTTCCGTCCGGATCGCGAAGATATGCGACGAACGCTCCATTCTGACGCTCTGCGGGTTGGCTCTCGATGGCCGGGCCGCCATGGAAGATACCGGTGCTGAGTTTCACCAGGATTTGACCCTTATTTCCATTTCGCGTTAGCCCACCCAGATCCGATGCAGTGACTTGTTCGACAATAATTTTATCCCGCATAACTGGATCACGGCGAAACGGAAAAATGGATCAAATTCGCACGAAAACTGACAGGTGTATCAATGCGATGACCAACCTTGCCGTCCGACAGGCATTGCAACCCCTTGGCCAAGGCTTCGACTGCAAAGTTCTATTTTCAGCGTCCATCAGTTTCTGCTTTTCCCTATCCATGCGCTCGCTGTCTGCAAGCGAGCGTTCGGCTTCGCTCTGGGCTTCCAGACGCAATTTTTCACCAGCATTGGAGCGGTAGATTTCCATTGCCGATGCCATACTGCCGAGTTCATGCAGGCGGTCTGCGCCTGGAACAGCAGCCTTGATCTGACCCTCTGCCACAGCGATCCCGCGAGGCCGGTCATCAAGCGTTAGCTGGGGTGACTAATCGAGGCAATACGCCGATGCTGTAGTTTTGTCGGGCCGACAACGGAACGGATGATCTGTAACGGGGTTATTTTCGGACAGGAACACGCAGTGGGTCATAAGTGCTCGCGCTGCTTACCAAGGAGATCAACATGAACCTTCCGCAGAACACGGTCGTTGCCGTTGCCGATGGCGAAAAGCTTAGCCTTTTTCGGAACGATGGCGATGCGGCGACCGTAAATCTGACAGCTTTGCCTGATCCGGCGATCGATAGCTCGAAGATTTCTTCCGGCGGTCGACACTCCAGTAGCTCCGCTAATCCCGACGACAGTCAGCAAGACGAAGACGGGTTTGGCGCGGGTGTTACGGATATGCTGAACAAGCAGGTGCTTGATGGCAAGATCAAAAGCCTGGTGATTATCGCGGCACCGCGCACGCTGGGTGAGATGCGCAAGGGCTACCACAAGTCGTTGTCGGACGTTCTCATTGGAGAACTCGATAAAGATCTGACTGGCCATTCTGTTCAGGATATCGAAAAAGCTCTCGCTATCGCTTAAATCCTGCATCTAAACGGCGTGATCGGCCCCGCCATCCCCGGCGGGGTTTTTGCTTGGCTTTCGCTGGGAATGAAGAGAGTCGGCAAAAATGTAGTGTTGCCAGCTTTTGCTAAACTGTGACTGACAGGAACGACGCCACCGCTTTTGCTTGCGTCTGGTTTGAGGAGATGGCGGAACTGATCTAAATAGCCGGTACGGAGGCGCAAAGCTGAAGTCACTTCTGGAGATGGCCCTACGTGGAAAAGAAAGTGGCGTGCATTCCGACTGGGGGGGCGACAATACAATCGCGGAAATAGGTCTTAGGCAGGGAACAAACCTGACGAAATTTCCGTTTCTCGTCATAATTATTTCTTCGGAGGCGGGGCATGAAACTCAAGCTGGCTCTAAGCGTGATTCTGGGCGTTACCTTCACGGCAGCAGTCGCGGAAGCACGTACTCAATGGCATCTTTACGGTACGGTTCCGGTGACGGGTGACTACGTACGTGAGATCGCCTATCGTTCAGCACTCGACAGATGCAGTTTTGAATCTTACCCATCATACCACCCCGTCGGCATTTATGGAGGTGCATATGGCTCTCCCGAAATGCGCAGATGCATGTACCGTATGGGTTTCATCTTGGAAAATGGTGAGCCTCTCGCATACCCCGCGAGGAAGGCAAAGTACCTGCTAAGGTAACAAGACGCCAAAATATGTAAGATTGAAGCGTCTGACAATCACCGTTTCAA
>Ga0075370_10000137_pt1 | contig 24856 bp, 28 predicted proteins | sample EndMethybrTD3035_FD_71398 | JGI IMG/M metagenome (GOLD analysis project Ga0075370, IMG submission 71398) | Populus endosphere microbial communities from Tennessee, USA - Endosphere MetaG P. TD hybrid TD303-5 | ecosystem: Host-associated > Plants > Roots > Endosphere | place: USA: Tennessee... | reverse complement strand
AGGGCAAACGCATCTAAATTAAAAATGCTAGTAAAATCATAGCGTGATGAATTTTTAATTTTTCTTAAAAATAAAAAAACTATAAAAATGAAGCTGTTGCAAATTAAGATGCGTTTACCCTGGGGGTACAGAAATTTCAGAGATATCTTTAATATTCTCTTAATATTCATTTTTTATACTGTTATCAATTTAATTGATTAGGATACTTGAGTACTCAAGGCTTTTCTCTAGCGAGATGTCGATAGGTTGGCTGTAAAAGAAGCGTCTGCGCAGCAAATCTAATAACCAATATCCAAACCAACATTTATTTTTTTGGAGATAAATTGTGCCTATTGAAAAGTTGAATACTGAAAATAAAGATGTCTATCCATTTATTATGGACTGCAGCCTTAATAAAAAAGGAAATATACTTATCTATGAACTACAACCACTTGTTTGTTCGGGGTTAGGAGAAATCGACTCAAGGCACATACCCGCTTTTAAAAAAGCATTTCCTGGTCTTTCTTTTACACTAGATTATAAAAATATTCAATATCCTCCTAAAAAATCGGTTGTGATAAAAGGGTTTTTCTCGGATATACCTCCTCGAAAAAGCTCTAAATATGAGAATGTTAAAATCCCCAAATATTCTACAAATGGTCAATTTCCCTATAAAAAACTAAATGATAAAGGAAAATATGCCTATACTTTGAAAAAGTCGGTAAAAAATTTACAATCCATAGAAAAACAAACTGCTGATAAAAAAATACTTATATCAGATAAATTTCATAATAGAAATCAAGAACAGAATTTTAATAGCTATAGATATGTCCACGTGCCTAAGGATTCTGTCATTAATCTGCTTGGTAATAAAATAAACCAAAGACTTTATTTACCTGCCGAAGTTTCTCCTCCCTATGTTTTATTCGATCTATCAAAAGATAGAGATAAAGAACTAGCTAGAATAATCGATTATTTTAACAAGCTAAAAATAGATAAAATAGTCTTAAAACATCCTGAAGATTGTATGGGGAATGGTAATATATTCATTGATTCTATCCAGAATGAAGCTGCAATAAAACAAGGCCTAGAAAAATTAAGTAAAAATCAGAACATTGATAATTTGCCCTATTTGCTCGTAGAAAGTCAGAGTGCATTTCCTAGAGTAAGCAGGAAAACAGGAGAAGTAAAATCAGGATATACCACCTATAGGATTGTTGGAATAGCCGATGAAAATGGAATTTTAGGCTATTTTATTGCATCAAAATCCATTTCATCCGTTGTCGATTCTCATCAGCGAAATACTTTTAAATTCTATTTTAACGGAAAAAGGATAGTTGATGATAAGTATAATAACTGGATTGGTCAGCATTGTAAGCCGAAAGATAAATATTTTAACCTTGGCAGTGATAGAATATTAATAGACTCAACACTTTTGGAAAAAGTTTTTAAATCAGCTTATAGGCTTTATCATAATGCTCAAATTATGACTGCCGATGAGTTTAAGGCAGATATTGACTCCCTTATCCTTAAAAAGGAAAATAGCGGGCTAAATATAGAAAAACTAAAAACTAAAGGCTTATATGAGTCTTTTATTTCTCAATTTAAAGCGCTAAACTTAAAAGATAAAATAATAGTAAAAGGGAGTATTAAGCAAGATAAGCTTAATATTTACTTGTCAACACCTAAACCTCGTTCAGAAGTTTGTTTATTTTTAGAAAAACTTGTTTTAAAAATTAAGAATATTACTATAAAGAAGTATTCCTCACCAAGTTACTTTTTCTTCCCTAATAGAAAATCCTCGCATCGATCCTCGAATATAAAGATTACTCTTCCCAATAATTTAACTAGTTATGAAATCCTTATGGAAGCACTTAAGGATACAAAGGCTGAGATTACAAGAAAATTAACTTCAGAGGAGTCTGTTGTGGTGGATTTAATTCCTAAGTTGTAATTTTTTAAAAATAAATCTAACCTACTGAGTAGTTATTCAGTAAATTTTCTTAGCAATATTAGCAATAATCGTCTGTTTTTAGGGTTGATTTAGCAAGATCTAATTTAAATTAGCTTACATAAACACCTTGCGAAGAATTGGAATTTAAATGGGTTTCTATCTTACGAGACGCTTGCAATGCCTGTGAGATTGCTTCGCAGGCACCGACCTTTTTCCAAAAAGATTGATAAAATGCTTTAGGTTTAACAATTTCTACCTGTTGAACCCGTTTTTCCTGCTCGGCTAAACCAACTAAATAACCTAAGATTTTTTGCAGTTCAAGATCTCCTAAAACCCCGGCTCTTTTATTTGCAAGTAAATCGCTACTGGCAAGAATAAGATCGATTAAATCTTGGAGATTATCCGTATTTAAGGTCCATGCTAATTCACGCAATAAATACTCTTCTTTGGTCTCAAACTTTTCTTCAAGTGAAAAAAAATGACTAACTAAGCCTAATCTTGCAGTTTTCGATCTTTTACTTCTTAATTGCAGTATTTTTATTAAAGCTACTTTTAAAAGTAATTTTTTATTGGCTTTAATAACATCGTTTGGCTGAGGGAATTTTTCTGAAACTTGTGTCTGCAAATAATACGTGGGTGAAAACGTTTGATAATAGTCATAACTGGTTTGATCAAAGCGTGCATTTAATTGTCCCTCATCAAGATTAGCTGGTTCAGGATCCGCTATATAGACACCATAAAAATAATAATAAATAGTTAAAACGACATCTTGAGTGCAGAGTAATATCAAAGCACTAATAATCGCTGCAACACCTAAACTCGGCGCCGTAGCAATAACAAGCAAAACGACTAAATTTAGACCAAACAGCAATAAAAATTTTTTTATTGCTGTAATCTTATCCCTTTTTGTCCAAGCATTTTCGCTAGCTGTCCGCTTATTTTGAGCAATTCTATAGCTGAAATAAAATGTGCTAGCGAGTATGGCCACGCAAATTAATATATCAACCAACAATAACAACGGGTTAGTCCATATTAAAATGCTTGCACCCGCGTTAAACAGGCAGGTTAATAATACAAACAATAGGCCACCACTGAGCAGACTAACATGCTTGGTGATATTATCGCGATATTGTGCTCGTCTCCATTGCTGTTCGAGGCAATTTTTATCAATTTTTAAGTAGAAAACCGAGCTGATACACAAAACAATTGAACTATGAATAAGCTTAAGAATACTGTATGCAAAAAACGCGCTTAATAACACCGCTGGTAAAGAAACAAGGCCACATCCAAGTAAAATTAAGGCGATAATGGCTATCGATACTTTAAATACCGCAAATAATAGCTTAAATGTGTCGCCTAAATTTTTATTGTTAGTTTTGTTAAAATAGCTATATATTCTCAACCCTGCTCTTGCTAGGTGTAAGATATAGAGACTAAAAGTAAATGGAAGAGGAAGTTTGGTCAGGTATTTAGCGATAGTTTCGAGACGTTTCAAGACGAACGACATGGCCCGCCAAAACTCAGTGGTAGTGATGTGTTTCTTTATGCTAGAAACAACCATGGGCATTAAGCTTATTTACCCCCTAACTAGGAAGGCCGGCATTATACTAAATTTTTTTAAAAATTACTTGTTAAATATTACATTTTTTATTTATTTCCTATTTTTTCATAAAAGCTTGTTAAACTAGAAAAAATTTTATTAAAATACTTATATGTCATTAATCCCTCCGACTCCTTTATTTGATAGCTTAAAATTTATCAATCCAAAAAATAATCTTAAACATTCTCCCGGGTTGACACATAATAAGCCTTATGCCGGCCAAGATTATTCTCAAGCCTTACAGTTTCTATATAGCTATCGTGGCAGCGAGGCTACATTTAATGCGTATCGACGTGAAATTGAACGTTTATTACAATGGAGCTGGTTTGTTTTAGGAAAATCGATTAAAGAATTGCGCCGCGACGATTTTGAATCCTTTATAGAATTCTGTCAGCAACCCCCTAAACATTGGATCGGCATTAAAACCGTAGCCCGTTATTTCACGCATCAGGGCCAGAGAACCCCACACCCCGATTGGCGACCCTTTGTCGCTACCATTAATAAAATGGCCAGTCAGCAAGGTATCATGCCGGATGTAAAAAAATATGCCTTATCCCAAAAAGCCTTACAAGCAATTTTTGCGGTATGTGGAAGTTTTTATAATTATCTGATTCAAGAGGATTATATTCATTTCAATCCAGTCGCACAAATTCGACAAAAAAGTAAATTCATACGACAACAAAAGAGTAATCATCAAGTACGCCGCCTAAGTGAATTACAATGGTCATATGTAATAGAAACTGCAGAAATGCTCTTTGCAGAAAAACCGGATCTGCATAATAGAACCTTATTTATTATGAAAGCTTTATATGGCATGTATCTACGTATTTCTGAGCTCGCCGCTAGCGCACGCTGGGAACCGCAGATGGGTCATTTCCAAAAGGATGCCGATGGTAATTGGTGGTTTTTAACAGTCGGGAAGGGAAATAAAGAGCGTTTAATTAGCGTCAGCGACGATATGTTAAATGCATTAAAACGATACCGCGAAAGTTTAGGCCTGATGAGTTTACCGAGCCGCGGCGAAACCACGCCTTTAATTAGTAAAGCCAATGGTCAAGCCGCGATACATAGCACTCGCCAAATTCGCTGTATCGTCCAAACTTGTTTTGACGAGGCTTTTGCCCGTATGGTTAAAGACGGCCTTAAAGACGAAGCGATAGAATTAAAAACCGCAACCGTACATTGGTTACGTCACACAGGAATTTCCGAAGATGTCAAACATCGCCCCCGTGAACATGTACGTGATGATGCGGGTCATAGCTCTAGCGCGATTACTGATCAATATATCGATGTTGAAATGCGCGCTCGACATGCATCAGCGAAGAAGAAAAAAATAGATCCCTTAGCTTAAGGTACTTTCATATTGTTTTTTCCTGTTGTACACAGCACAAAAATCAAAAATAGTCAGCCATAGCGAAGTTATGAAAAATAAACAAAATGAATATAAAATTTACTAATAAAGGAGTTTTAAATGCTATATCTTTCTAAATTATATTCTGAACTTAAGGCATCCAAACCAACAATTTATAAAAATTATGAATGTTGTTTAAATGTTTCTAAATTTATTAACTACTTAGAAAAAAAAACATACTAAAAAATTCTTGATAACTTATATATTATCTATTTTTATAACCATGGAAATGGATACTCATTATATGGGAAAATGAGTTTTGATTTTCATATTAATCTGTTATTTTTTGATCCAGCCAGCTCAAATTGGTATGTAGTTGATTATGATATCGAAAAAATCTTAATAGGTTTTAAGCTGGATCAACCACTGTTATATTCTAAATTTTTACAACTTGCTTTTTCTACAAACCCAGCAAAAGAGCAAATTAAAATTGCCATCGAAGAAGATAATTACTTTCCTTTGCAAAGCTTTCAGCAAATAATGGTTTTTACTTTACAAGAGTATAAAGAGCTTTGTCTGGAAAATCCTAATTTAATCCATGAACTTCGTTTTTTCTCCCTTGCACCTAAAACACCAGAAAAAAATTTTTTATGGAAACTTTATATGGATTCCAATATTAGTTTCAATAATCTTTATGAACTCACCTTGTTTCTAGAAAAAAGAAATGCTTCCATTAACCTATTACGAGCTAACTATCAGAATAAAATCTTTCATGAAATTTTCAGAGAAGGGTTTTCCAATACAAAATGCCGTTTAAATAAACAGAAACTGCTTTTTCTTAAAAATTTTCTTTTCGACTCTTCAACTAACTCACTTGAGATTAAACAAGAAGAAGCCATTAATGACAAGAAATTATCGAATGCCCAATCAACTTTTTTTAAATCTCCACCAAAAGAAGACACTCAAATTACAGAAAAAAATTTAGATTTAAATAGCGGTGTTTTCACTACCTAGATCAATTCAATACAATGTAAAAAGGCAATTCTCTTAAAAAACCTAAGATAAAATCTAAGCCAACCAATCTCTAGCCGTTAAAAAATTTTCGGTTAATTCTGCTTCTTTAGAACAGGTCTGCGGTTGCCAATTATATTTCCAGTTCGCTTGTGGGGGCAATGAGGTCAATATTGATTCTACACGCCCACCACTTTGTAAACCAAATAAAGTCCCTCGATCATAAATCAAATTAAATTCTACATAGCGACTACGTCGATACGCTTGAAATTGACGTTCGCGCTCGCCATAAGCAGTATCTTTACGCAGTTTCACTATCGGAAGATAGGCTAATAAAAAATGATCGCCGACACTTTTAATAAATTCAAAACATTGCTTAAAGTCCCATTGATTGAGATCATCAAAAAATAATCCTCCTATACCGCGTGGCTCTTGTCGATGCTTTAAATAAAAATAGTCATCACAATTTTTTTTGTATTGCGGATAAAGTTCTAAACCAAAGGGATCACAGCTTTGTTTAGCGATAAGATGCCAATGGCGACAATCTTCTAAAAAGGGATAATATGGTGTTAAATCAAAGCCGCCACCAAACCACCATTGTGCGGCTTGCTGCTCAGTGCCGGAAACCACTATAAAACGCAAATTCATATGTACGGTGGGCACATAAGGATTGCGTGGATGGAGAACTAAAGAAATTCCAGTTGCTTGAAATGCGGCAGCTGTTAGAGCAGGATGACGTTGGCTGGCACTAGGAGGTAAAGCCTCACCAAAGATGTGCGAAAAATTAACTGCACCGCGCTCGATCACTGCCCCCTCACTCAAAACACAGGTTTTTCCGCCGCCACCTTCGTTACGTACCCAATCATCAATCAAAAATTTTTCTTGTTGCTCTTCATTTTCTAAACTCAAACAAATTTTAGTTTGCAATGCGAGTAAATAATCTTTAATTGTCGGAATAATTACGTCATAATTCATAATAAAGTTTTCTACTTAAAATTAAAATCATCAATAAAACTTGGAGCACTACATGCCTTGGATTAAAGCATTGCATATTATCGCCATGGTTGCTTGGTTTGCTGGTTTATTTTATTTACCACGCTTGTTTGTTTACCATGCTGATGCCAAAGATAGAATCAGTATTGAACGCTTTAAGATCATGGAACATCGTCTTTACTACTATATTATGGTCCCCTCGGCTTTATTAACCCTTTTATTTGGATTAATTTTATTTAGCTATTCCGGCAACTATTATGCTGGAGCGACTTGGATGCAACTAAAATTAGCTTTAGTAGCTATACTAATCCTATTTCACCTCTATTGTGGGAAATGCTTACGCGATTTTAAGCTTGAGAATAACCAACATTCCAGCCTTTTTTATCGTTGGCTAAATGAGTTCCCAACCTTATTGCTTATTGCTATCGTCATTGTCGCTGAGGTACGCCCTTTTAGTTTATAATTCTACCATCTCAAAATCTTCTTTCATCGCACCACATTCAGGACAACGCCAGGTTAGAGGTACATCCTCCCAATGGGTTCCAGGTGGGATACCATCTTCTTCCCAGCCTTTCTCCTCATCGTAAACATAACCACAAAGTAAACACATATATTTTCTAAAAACTTTCGCGTCTGCTATCATTTTCTCACTCTTTGTGAATTAACTCATTAAAATTTATTATTCGAATTGCCTGCACTTAGAATATAAAGAAATTATTCCTTTTTAGCAAAGTTTTTAAGCGATTTTTTTATGTAATCCAGCTTTGAATAGATAGCAAAGCTGAGCCCTACTAGGAAATAAAAGCTCCGAATACTACCCAATCAGCAAAATCAAAGTTTGAGTATAAGTCGAAGCTTTATGACTTTCTATTTAATGCTTCTAATAATTTAGTTGCCAAAACTGCAGAATAATATGAAAATTGAAGTAATAGAATAGATAGTAGCTAGTTATTTTTTTATAAGTTATTTTTCAACAACAAATAAAGCACGAACGAATTCCTGTGCCGAAAAAACTTGTAGATCATCAATCCCTTCACCCAAACCGACAAAACGGATCGGCAACGCTAATTTTTTTGCGATGGCAAAAATCACTCCCCCTTTGGCGGTACCATCTAATTTAGTCAGCATCAAACTGGTTAAAGATATTGCTTCATTAAACGCTTCGGCTTGCAATAAAGCATTTTGACCGGTGCCGGCATCCAATATCAACATAATTTCGTGTGGTGCTGTTGCATCTAATTTATTAATGACTTTTTTAACTTTTTGTAATTCTTGCATTAAATTATGTTTGGTATGCAAACGCCCAGCAGTATCAGCAATTAACACATCTATATTTCTTGCTTGCGCCGCTTGAAAAGCATCATAAATAACTGAAGCGCTATCCGCACCCTGATGTTGAGCTACGATCGGGATATGATTGCGTTCAGCCCAAATCGTTAATTGTTCAGTGGCTGCTGCACGAAACGTATCACCTGCCGCTAACATCACTTGCTTCCCTTGCTTCTGCCAGTAATGAGCTAGTTTGCCAATACTCGTCGTTTTACCAACACCATTAACTCCAACCACTAATATAACAGTCGGTTTATGTGCAGAGTTAATCACTAATTCCTGTTCACAAGGTTGCAGTAATTCACTTAATTGTTGTTGCAATACATCCCATACCGCCTGACCATCCGCTAATTGGTTACGCGCCAACTTCAATGTTAAAAGCTGAATAATTTCTTGTGTCACCGTGTGGCCAACATCCGCTGTTAATAGTAAATCTTCAAGCTCCTCAATTAATGCGGCATCAACCTTTTTTTTACCTAATACTAAATTGGCAAGATTTTCAGTGAGTTGTTGACGTGTTTTCTGTAAACTATTTTTTATGCGATTAAAAAAACTATTTTTATTGCTAGGTGAACCTTCTTGATTAGAAACATCAGGTTGAGATTCTTTGCGTTTTAAAAATTTAAACATAGTTTATACTCATAGCAATTGGGTTTTTGGTAAGTGCTGCGCGATCATACAACAATTTATGTATAGACAACATAAAACATTTATTTATTAAAAATTGTATTTTTTATGAAAAAAGGTGAAGTGAGGATCATTGGTGGACAATGGCGCGGCAGAAAACTGCATTTCCCCGCTACGCCGGCTTTACGTCCAACACCGAATCGTATCCGAGAAACTTTATTTAATTGGTTAACTCCCTATCTGGCCGATGCTTATTGTTTAGATTTATTCGCCGGTAGCGGTGCTTTAGGTTTTGAAGCATTGTCTCGGCACGCTAACTCAGTTTGCTTTATTGAACAATCCAAGCTATTAGTCTCCTATTTAAAAACTCAGCTAAAGCAGTTTAATGTAGAAAACCGCGCTCAGGTTTACCAGGCTCAATTTCCTTTTGTAGCAACACAATTATTTAAACCTAAAAAACCTCTATTTAATATTGTCTTTTTGGATCCACCTTTTCATCAAAATATACTAGATTCTGCTTGCATATGGTTAGTCAAAGAAGGCTTATTAGCACCTGAAAGTTTGGTTTATATTGAAAGCGAAGCGGGCATTAAAAAGCTTTTGTTGCCCGAAAATTGGGAGATTCAGCATTGTAAAACGGCTGGCCAGGTGCAATATGCTTTAATTAAATCGAACCCCTAAAAAGCATGGCTTGACTTTATATTACCTTCTTGATTCAATGCAGGGGTAGGTTACAGAATTTTATCTAAAATAAGATAAGCATGAAAAAAATAACAGTCGCGCTTTTTGTGAGTCTACTATCGGGGTGTGCTTCACAAAATTTACCTAACTCCATCACCCCTTCACTCAATGGCTCAGATGATGCTTCGATTAAGCTAGCTGAAGCAGCACGTTCGGTGAGTCAATCATTAAATGAATTAAAAGAATTAGAAAAAGCTTCTATTCCTCCAATTAGTAAGCCATTGCCCTACCCTAGCTCTTCTGGATTAGAAAAAACTATTGCTTCGGTCGATTGGTCAGGTCCTGTAGAACCGCTATTACAACGTATCGCCAAGCTTGCCAACTACCATTTAGAAGTCATTGGAAAACTTCCAGCGGTTCCTGTTTTAGTGACCATTTCCTCACAAAATACACCACTGAATTATATTATCCGTAATGCTAATCTTCAGGCAGGAAAAAAAGCCAATATTATTGTTTATCCCGGTATTAAGACTATAGAACTACGCTATGCTAAATATTAAGCTTAAGTACTTCTACAATTTATTTCAAAATGCAAAGCGTAATTACTCGCAGCAGTTGAGCGACAACACAAACAAAAATTCCAATATAAAAAGTATACGTTTATTGGCTGGTTTAAGTCTATGTGCACTACTCAGCTCCTGCAGCACTACTCAACCTAATTATAAAACCGTTGGTAGTTTAGATAATTTAACTCAATTACAAGATTTACATGCCCAGGTCACAAAAGATAAGAAGCAGATGACTGCCTTACATTCACAAGCTCTACAAGATATTGCGATGAGCATAGGTGCTCAAGCGGGTTTAGCTTGGCGCTCTGAACATATTAATCAAGTATTAACCAAAAATTCACCACAATTAGATCGTATTTTTAATTTTAATTTAATTTTACTCGACCACAATGTCATCCCTCCTGTACTCGTTCAAGGAAATAATTCGCTTAAGCTCTCCGATGGTCAAACCTTACGTATCGACGATCGCGCCTACCAAATTATTAGTCAAGCGCGCTTCACCACCGCACCGCCTCAATGGCGTAATTATATATGGATGGATTACCAACATCCCGAATTGCCCTTACCTGCTTTTTTGCCAAAAACACCTGAGGAACGTGTAATTTGGAAAAAATATGCCACATTGGGTTGGCAGGATGGTATTAATCAAGCCAATGCTATTTTTAGTGATAACTTATCGCGTTTAACGCGTGATTACACTGGAATGGCTTTATATCGAAATCTACTATTAAAAGGCATGGTCAGTAAACCTTTTGTTGCGCATACTGATCTCGGCGTTACCGGTGATAGTTCTGATTTACACATTAACGATCAAATATTGCGTATCACTTCATTACCAAAATTACAAATTAATCCGGGTCGATGGAAATCCATCGTAACGCATGATGATGACAGCCCATCTACTTCCCGATGAACCGGTACGCTTCACTTCAGCTTGTCTAGCTCGACTGCTCATCCACTGCCAAAAGCTGGGTGCATCGGATATTACATTGCAGACAGGTGAACCCGTCTTTGCAGAAAGTTATGGTTGCTTGCACCGAATCACCCAACGTAAATTATCCAATACCGAAGTCGCCGAAATACTCAATCTTATCTATGGACCTAATGGAAGTGCACAAATTTTAAGTGGTGCAGATATCGATACACATCATGAATTTCGGCCTAATCGTAACGATCGTTATCGATTCCGGGTCAATGCCACAGGCTGTTTAGTAGAAGGTCATGACGCGATACAAATAAGTTTTCGTACTATACCGAGTATGCCACCTAAAATGTCGGATCTAAAGTTAGAAAGTGAATTAATTCATGCTTTAGCACCGACTCAAGGCATTGTGTATGTCACCGGGGCGACTGGCTCAGGTAAAACTACCTTATTAGCCGCTATTATTCGCGATCTCGCTGAAAAAGAAGACTCAAATCGTAAAATTCTTACTTATGAAGCGCCCATAGAATTTGTCTATGATTCGATTGACATGCCCAGTGCCATCGTCAGTCAATCCGAGATACCTAGACATTTACCCAGCTTTGCAGCCGGTGTACGCAATGCCTTACGGCGTAAACCTCGACTTATATTAGTTGGTGAATCACGCGATCCAGAAACCATCGGTGCCTCAATCGAAGCGGCTTTAACCGGACACCCTGTCTATACGACATTACATAGTAATGGCGTGGCAGAAACCTTAAGACGTTTAATCAATTCTTTCCCTGCTGAAGAAGCTAAAGCCAGAATGATCGATATTATCGAAACCATTCGTGTGGTGATTTGGCAACAATTGGTACCTAGTGCAGATGGTAAGCGCATTGCTTTACGTGAGTTTTTAGTTTTTAATGAAAAATTAAGAGACATTTTATTAGATTCTAAACTTGAAAATATCAGCGCCAATACTCGACAAATGTTAAAAGAATACGGTCAACCGATGTCTATGGATGCCAAACGCAAATTTGACGCCGGTCTCATTACTCAACGCGTATATAAACGCTTAATGCTCAGTACAGAAACCAACGAACACCATGAAGGACACTGAAAACAATTGGCAACCAACGACTAGCTTATCGATGCGGCGTTGTCGCGCCAAACTTTTCGCCGATATTCGTGATTTTTTTGCCGAACGCCAGATTCTAGAAGTAGAAACTCCATTACTTTCACATGCTACAGTGACAGATCCACATTTACATAGTTTCAAAACTAAGTATTGTTTAGACAATACCGAACAATCACAAACACTATACCTACAAACTTCCCCAGAATTTGCTATGAAACGATTATTAGCAGCGGGATCGGGACCCATCTATCAAATTTCTAAGGCCTTCCGTAACCAAGGAGAATCAGGACGTTATCACAATCCCGAATTTAGCCTATTAGAATGGTATCAACCTGACTATGATCATTATCAATTAATGGATGAAGTTGAAGCTTTATTAAAAAAACTATTAGCGTGTGAATCTGCACAACGTTTTAGTTATGGAGAAATTTTTCAACGTTATTTGAATAGGGATCCGCATCAACTTTCTATTCAAGAATTAAACCAAACTACAATTTCACTAGGTATTAATACTGAAAATTTAGGTTTAAATAAGATTGCGGATTATTTAAATTTCTTGATGTCGCATGTCATCGAACCACAATTACCTAAACAATTGGTTTTTATTTACGATTACCCTGTTACTTTAGCCGCGTTAGCCAAAATACGCAATGATGTTACGCCGGTTGCAGAGAGGTTTGAAGTTTATCTAAACGGCATCGAACTTGCCAATGGCTTTCATGAATTAAATGATGCCAAGGAACAATATTTACGTTTTCGCAATGATCTCAGTTTGCGTGCTAGGCTTGGTTACTCCCAAGTACCTATGGATAAATATTTATTAGCTGCTTTGACGCACGGGCTACCTGACTGTGCAGGCGTTGCTTTAGGTATTGATCGTTTATTAATGCTCATGACAAAAGCAGATAGGTTATCAGACGTAATTAGCTTTTCCATCGACCGCTCATAAATTAAATTTATCTTTACTTTAATTATTCCTTTCCTTTATAAAAAAAGATAGAATTAATCAATTAATTCTTACATAAATAAAAATAAAAAATGACACTTTCAACTTTTACGCATCATGTCTTAAAAATGGATCCTATATTATTTTTATCTTATGTGTTTTGGGCAGGTATCGGCGTCCTTCTAAGTTTACTACTGAATGCAAACCAACGAAGCGTAAACAACAATAACATGCAAATGGCTTTTTGCTGGAAATTTCTTTTTACAAGCAACTATAAAAGGATACTTATTTCATTACTTTTAATTCTAGTCTCTATTAGGTTTAGTAAGCAACTCATCGGCCTCGAACAAAATGCATTCTCCTCTTTTGTTATTGGACTCTGTAGCGATCACCTAGGAAAAGCTCTACAACTTAAAATTTTAGTTATGCGTGATAAACAACTAAAAACCAATCAAAACGAATAAGTGTATAAAAGTATTTTCAAATTGTTAATTTTTCTAAGTATGCGGTTAATCGATCATAATATCGGAGCCTATCATCCCATCCATTATAACCACCATTAATACGCCGAGTGATTTCCCTAAAATTTCCATCATCTGCTAAAGGATTTAGCTTATTTTGTTTCCAATATTCACAAGCTATATGACCAGCTACAATAGGATCCGCCGCTATATCAGGACTCTGTTCTAAATCTAAACCGATCAACTTACCATATTTTTGATAATTATAACGTCCTGTTAAATGAAATATCCCTCTACCTCGAAATCGATAACCATCGCCTATTTGACTATTTCCTAATTTTTTACCAATAGAAGTTTCTGGTTCATATTTATTAAAATAACTTTCACGACCCAATTCATAAAACCACTTAAATCCACCCGTTTCATGGGCCGCTTGAGCAATAAAAGCAGCGAAACGCTTTGCAGTAATTACTTCATAATCTGGGAAATAGCTGTAAAAACCTTCTAGGAGTTTTTCTGATAAGCTTTTTTCTAATTTAGGTAACGTATTAGCCATGAGCCCATCAAGAACAACTCTTAACTTTTCTTTTGGAATGATCATAAATCTAGAATTTTTATAATTATTATCGGATCTGACTTTAATTTATTTAATTATATTATTCAATTTCATCACTTTGAATTATCTCGACACCAACCGTTTTCATTGCAGAAATCGCTAAACATCCATCTTCTGGATTGATATTCACAGCTCGACATCCATCTTCGATCAAAAAAGTTTTAAAACCTAATTTACAGGCATCCAATACGGTATATTTAACACAATAATCTGTTGCCACTCCCATAATGTACAGTTCAGTTATCTGCAACTCTTTGAGAAACTCCGCTAAGCCCGTTTCTTTTTTATGATCATTTTCAAAAAAACCACTATAACTATCAATTTCTGGATCACTACCTTTGCGAAATACTTTGATAATATGATCTAATTTAAGATTTTTTACAAACTCCGCACCTTCTGTATTTTGTACACAATGTACAGGCCATAACATTTGTGACAAACCCGCTTGTTGAATAAATTCTCCGGGAAATCGCCCTTTATGGTTGCTGGCAAAACAGCTATGATCTTCTGGATGCCAATCCTGGGTAGCAATAACATATTTAAAATGTTGTTGCACACGATTAGCTACAGGAATCACTTCATCAGCATTATCCACTGCTAAGGAACCGCCAAGCATAAAATCATTTTGTAAATCCACTAAGATCAAGGCTTTTTTCATAAAAGTAAGATTCCTAGAACAAAAAAATTGTTATATTAATTTCTTGTAAATAAACTGATTGCTCAGTATCTTTTATTTTAAACTCTTTTTGTAACTCAGGAAAGAGAAAAGTAGATAACAAATTATCAATCTAAATTTTGTACTTTTTTCAATTTTCTATCATGTTACAGAAAAATTTTTTATTCAAATATAAGGTTTGGGAAGAAAGAATTTTTTCAAAAAATTTAAATAATTTTTTATTTACTTAATTCTGTTTTGGCTTTTAAAATAAGTTCCAACTTTAAATTATATAAATTTTCTTCTAAGCCTACTGGGTAAGCATGAGGGTTTAATAATCGTCGAATACTTTCATGGAATTGTTGTAATTCTCGATGAGTTTTTTCTTGACTAGATTTTAATGAAGGTCGTTTGTAAATTAATTTTCCTAGACGAAAAATCGGCGTTAATAAATCGCGATGTGGCGTGCCTGCAGGAATAATACGCCTTTTTGTGGGATCGATAGGATCAATAATAGTAATATTCTCTTCTGAAATTCCTAATCTTTCATCGTAAATTGCATCAGCCATCGCTAAACCATCCACTCTATTGGGGTAATAGCGACGTACTGATAAAATGCCCGGAGTAGAAATTTTAATAGTTTGTTCTGATAATTTAAGCTTGTTTTCCCAGATCCCTTCTGCCGACTTAATTGAACTCAGTTTGTAAACGCCTTCAAGTGCTGGCTGTTCATAGGCAGTAATAAGGTGTGTACCTACACCCCAAATATTAATACTAGCCCCTTGTTCTTTCAAACTGGTGATTACCAAAGGATTCAAATCATTGCTACCGACAATGACGGCATCATGGTAACCGGCAGTATCTAAAAGTCGACGCGCTTGTTGGCTTAAATAAGCAAGATCTCCTGAATCTAACCGAATACCCGCTAATTTAAAGCCATTAGGTTTTAATTCCTCGCTAATTTTAATTGCATTTTTCACGCCTTCAAGTGTGTTATACGTATCCACTAAAAAAATACACCGATCCGGAAAGGTTTGCGCATAAACACGAAAAGCTTCTAATTCATTAGCAAAACTTAGTACCCAACTATGCGCATGCGTTCCACGTACCGGTATATTTAATAATTTTCCGGCTAATACATTCGATGTCGCGGAACAACCTCCAATATAAGCGGCACGACTTGCCATTAAAGCGCCATCAAAACCTTGTGCACGACGTAATCCAAATTCTAATACGGGCTCACCTCGTGTCGCTTGCAACAAACGCGCCGCGCTAGTAGCAATAAGACTTTGAAAATTAATAATATTGAGTAAAATGCTCTCTAATAACTGACATTGCAATAAAGGTCCCTTAACACGGATTAAAGGTTCTTGTGGGAAAACCATGGACCCTTCTTCAACGGCATCAATATCACAACTAAATTTTATTTGTTGTAAATACTCTAAAAAATCAGCATGAAATAATGCTTTGCCTTTTGTATCTGCTAATCCAGCTAAATAATCGATATCGCCTTTAGTAAATTGAAAATTTAGCAAATAATCAATGAACGTGCCTAAGCCTGCACAAATGGTGTACCTACCCTTAAATGGTGCTTGTCGAAAGCAATGATAAAAAACCGCTTCACGTTCATGTATACCCGCTTTCCAATAACCGTAGGCCATCGTTAATTGGTAAAAATCAGTTAATAAAACCAAAGAAGATTTATAGAGTTGTGTTAATGCATTTTGCATTGAAAAAAAACTCCAGCAAATAAGGAGAGTATAACTGTTTTTTCTTTAGGGATGGAAATTTCAAGACCCAATTTGCTGCATTTTCTTGAATGGCTGCGCACACGCTGGGTTAGCTTCAGCCATGCAAGGATCTTTCATCATTATTTGAAAAATTCGCATTTTTTGACCAATATATCAACCACCCGTTTGTTTTTCTCGAATTTCATCTAAAGTTTTACAATCGATACAAAGATTGGCAGTAGGACGTGCTTCTAAGCGGCGAATACCAATTTCAACGCCACAGGAATTGCAGAAACCATAGTGACCTTCATCGAGTTGCTGTAAGGCATCCTCAATTTTTTTAATAAGTTTACGTTCACGATCGCGAGCACGTAATTCTAGATTAAATTCTTCTTCCTGAGTTGCGCGATCGCTAATATCAGGTAAAGGAGCGCCCTCATCTTGTAGATGATGCACGGTTCGACCCATATCTTCCAACAATACGCGTTTTCGCTGTAATAATAAACGGCGAAAATACGCTTGCTGGCTCGAGCTCATATAGTCTTCCCCAGGACGTTCCTTATAAGGCGCTATATTTAAATCAATTTCTGTATTAACAGAAGTCAATTCTGGCCTTGTTTCTGGTAAAGAACGTTGTTTTTTAGATTCTCTTTTAGGTTTTTTATCTTCTGCCATTTTAGTTTCTATTGATAGTTGTTGTTTTACCGCAGGTAGCGCCTGGGAATCAGACTTTGCTTGCTGTTGTTTTTTTTTAGAAGGAGCTCGGATCACTTGTGCCTTCGCTACTTTTGTTGATTTTTTTTTAGCTATAGGCTTTCTACTTCTGGTAACACGAGAGGACGTCGACGTTTTCTTCGAGGTTTTGCTTTTGCTAGGCTTTTTTTTTACCCGACTAACCGCTTTTTTTTTAGTCTTTCTGCTCGCAGTCTTACGACGAGTTGCTGGTTTCTTACGTGCTACAGCTTTTCTACGACGTGGTCTACGTACTGCTTTTTTAGCCGCAGTTTTTCTACGACGACGTGGTTTAGCAGCAGCCATACCCACTTTTTTCTTTCTGCGCACTGTTTTTCTTTTACGTGCAGGTGTTGCAGCTGTAGAACGTCTTTTACGTCGCTTTGGAGCGGCAGATTTTCTTTTTACTGGCATAAAAAGTTCTCCTCTTTGAGAATTTAACATTTGCCGGAATTGGCACACACACATAAACCAAACACATCTATACCAAAAATAATTCGACATGGCAATTATTTCAAAGAACCAACCATGTCTCTTCTTTTTATTAATGATTTATAGATCATATTTTCAATTAATTCCATTTTCCACTACTAACTCGTTGATGACCAGCCAAATCTTTGTAATTTTTTATCTGATGGTAGCCATATTTTAAAAAAAATTCTTTAATAAAAGTCGCTTGCTGATAGCCATGTTCTAAAAATAAAATACCACCCTCTCGCAGATATTCACGTGATTGTTGAATAATAATTTCTAAATCATTTAAACCATTTTTCCCAGAAATTAAAGCATTTTTCGGTTCGTAAGCCAAAGCACATTCCGTTTGCAAGTGTGGATCATCCGCTGCAAGATAAGGTGGATTACTAAGAATTGCATCAAATTTTTCTCCAACTAATAATGCTTGGCACCAATCACCCTGACGTAATTCTATTGTATGTAGGTGATAACGACGTATGTTACGTTCGGCAACCTGTAAGGCACCAGAGGAAGAATCAATTGCAACGAATTGCCATGCCGGTCTAGCTAAAGCTAATGCGACAGAAATCGCCGCTGAACCTGTTCCCAAATCTACTATTTTTCGTTGCTCAGTACTTAAGACATCAAGTACCTGTTGTACTAATAATTCTGTTTCCGGTCGAGGGATAAGTACTTCTGGCGTCACTTCAAAAACCAATGACCAAAATTCCTGTCGACCTAGTAAATAGGCAATCGGTTCTCCCGATTGTCGACGCGCAATCAATTGTTGTATGTGTTTTTGCTGGGGTGTTGTCAGTAATCTATCTGGAAGTTGACTATGTAATTGCGCACGAGTAAGTCCTAAAACATACGCAAATAACAATTCTGCATCTAAATAGGCACTGGGACTGGTTCGGTTTAATTCTTTGATCGCCCAACGCCAAGAGGAGATTAACAACATAATTCAGCCATTAGAATGCAAAGAGTCGCTATTCGCAGCAATGGGATTTTAGTCCAGGCGCCGTGAAAATGAAGTAACCGGAGTGTATTTTCCATACATGAGGATTGCGAATCAAGCGGCAACACAGACAAAAATTCCAGTGCGAAGAATATAGGCTTAAAACTGTTGAGGATTTTGCTTACGTCGAATATAAGAGACAAAAAATAGGATAATTAATAAGGGTAATAAAACAGGTAATAAAATAGGAAATAAAATAATAGCGACGATAGTCCAAATAACAGCAATAGCACCGATTATTAGTGCTCCGGTCCAGGTTAAAATAAACAGCAGTAAAATACTCAAGGAAAAAAAGAAAACTGAAGCGACCAAAAACCCCCAGACACTAACACCAACGACAACTGCTCCAGTAAATAAAGCCAATGCGATATGACCGCCAATAATCAGTAATAATAGTATAAACAATGCTATAGCTATCGATCGAATCATTAACATTTCCTCCTCAAGGAGCAGTATAAAAAATTTATTCGTCATTGCGAGCATTGAAGATGCACAGCAATCCATGGAGGGAGGGCTCGCACATTCCACTCATTCGTCATGACGAGAATTCGTTATTCGCCCAAGGCCGCTAATTCGTCAGCTTGATATTCACGCGTCAAGGATTGAATAACTGGTTCTAAATGACCTTCCATAATATCAGATAATTGATATAACGTTAGATTTATCCGGTGATCGGTTAAACGACCTTGAGGAAAATTATACGTGCGGATACGCTCTGATCGATCCCCGCTACCTACTAAATCTCGACGTGTTTCTGCTTCTTCACGTTGTTGTTTGGCCTTTTGTGCGGCTAATAGTTTAGCTTGTAATAAAGACATCGCGCGGGCACGATTTTTATGTTGCGAACGTTCATCTTGGCATTCCACGACTAAGCCCGTGGGTAAATGTGTAATGCGGATGGCAGAATCGGTTTTTTGTACGTGTTGTCCACCAGCGCCTGAAGCACGAAAAGTATCAATTTTTAAATCGACAGGATTGATGGTAACATCATCCACCGTTTCGATTTCAGGAAGTATCGCTACCGTACATGTTGAAGTATGAACGCGTCCTTGTGCTTCGGTTTCAGGCACGCGTTGCACACGATGCGCACCGGATTCAAACTTCAAATGCGCATAAACAGCAGTCCCTGCAATACGCACAATAATTTCTTTATAACCCCCTTGTTCACTAGGATTCATATGAATAATTTCCACTGCCCAACCTTGATTTTCTGCATAACGGGAGTACATTCGAAATAAATCACCGGCAAAAATAGCCGCTTCATCGCCTCCAGCAGCTGCACGAATCTCTAAAAAAACATTTCGTTGATCATTAGGATCTTGGGGTAATAATAAACGCTCTAATTCGTTTTCTAATTCGACTTGTTTTTTTTGTGCAATTTTAATTTCTTCGATGGCAAGCTCTCTCAATGCTGAATCAGTATCATGTAAACACTGTTGGGCTTGATTTAGGATATCTAAGTTAGTCCGATATTGCTGAAAACATTGTACGACAGGACCTAACTGAACATACTCCTTAGATAAGTCACGGAAATGATTTTGATCTTTAATTACTTCCATATCACCCAATAAAGCAGTTAATTCTTCGTAACGTTCGACGATTAAGGTCAATCTATTAAATAAAGAGGTCTTCATACGACCACTTTATACCTAAAGCTAACCGCGAAGTCGAGTACTGAATAGTATGCTATATAAAGCTTGGAAAATTGAATGTTAATGATTCATAAGCTATTCTAAAAAGGAGTAGACCGCTATAGCGGGCGCTATAAGGTTTTACACTAACTCACAGCAATTGGGTTTTTGACAAGTGCCGTGAAAAAATTGCGAATCAGCGGCAACGCAGTAAAAATTCAAATGCGAAGAGTATATATAACCTGAGGGGATAGTATGAAAAAATTATTACTAATGGCTTCAGCTATTTGCATGGGTTTATTAAGTAGCATCAGCGTGGCTAATGCCCACCCAGGCCAAAGTGCTTGTGCATTTAATGCTCACTTAGTAAAAAAGGCGGGTTTTGTTTCTGGAGCATACTATGACTGCGCTACCATACGTCAGTTATTGTCCAGACTCAACGTCACACCACGTGCTTGTACAAATATTGCATCATGTCAATATCGTTATGTTTGCAGCGAATATCATTATCTCGCTACCAATAAATTAATTCCTAACCGAGGACCAACTATTTATTGGCATACTTCACAACCTTTTTAATAAAAAAGGAATGGGCAATTCAGGTATCCCTTCCCTAGTGAAGGGATATTTTTTTGTGCAAAATAAGCTTCGCACTTGCATTGTTACTGTGTTGCCGCATTTACTTGTAAAAATCTATTTATCTATTTTTGGTTATGCCTCATGTTAACATCAGTTAATGCTTCCATAGTCATTTCTGCACAGAAAAAAAATCAAATTGATTGTTATGGTGCATGGACCTTACATGGCATTCATAAAAAAAGCTTAAATCACGCTTTTAAAAAACTGAATCGCAGCACAGAATCATCATTTATTTTAAATGCCGAAGCTATCACGCGTATGGACAGTAGTGGTGCCTGGCAACTTTACCAATGGAAAAAACAACTCTCTAAAAAAAGAGATGTACAACTTACTGGTTTAAATCAAAAACACCACGCATTGTTTGCAATGATAGAAGAAGCAGCCAAACACATAAAACCATTGCCTACAGTAAAAACTTATACCGGTTTAGCCTTGGTGGGTAAAAAAGTAACTGAACAATGGCATGAGCTTAAATCATTTTTATGTTTTATTGGTAAAACCTTTACTACTGCTATTCAAACAATTTGGCAGCCCAATCAACTTCGTGGTCGTGCCATCCTAAGTATCATTGAGAATACCGGTTTAGATGCGTTGGGTATTATTGCATTATTATCTTTTATGATAGGTATTGTCTTAACTTATCAAATGGGTTTTCAATTAAAAAATTTTGGCGCAACTCTGTTTATCATTGACCTATTAGGCCTTGCCATACTACGTGAGTTTGCACCCTTATTAACAGCCATTATGATAGCCGGTCGCAGTGGATCAGCATTTACTGCTCAATTAGGTATGATGAAGATCAAAGAAGAAATTGATGCATTAAACACAATGGGTGTTCCACCGAGGCAATTATTAATTTTACCTCGTATTTGGGGCTTACTGATTGCTTTACCTTTGCTCACCGTTTGGGCAGATATTTTTGGCTTACTCGGCGGCATGGCAATGACGCATAATATGCTAAATATTAGTTACACAGATTTCTTACAACGCTTTCCAAAAGTTGTTTCACTTTCTTCGCTTATTATTGGTGTGGGTAAAGCACCGGTATTTGCGCTTATTATCGCCAACACTGCTTGTTTTCAAGGTTTACGTGTTAACGGTAGTGCAGATAGTGTTGGCAGACAAACCACACGTAGTGTGGTACAAGGCATTTTTTTTATTATTGTTGCTGACGCATTATTTTCAATTTTATTTAGTAACTTAAATATCTAACTCTTGGATTATTCTACGTACATTCATGTCATCGAATAAGCGCTATAATGCAATTATGCATGCTTCTGACCCCGTTATAAAAGTTAAAAATGTTAAATTACTCCTCGCGGGTCAATGGATCCATCGCAGCATTAATTTAGAAGTACAACACGGAGAAATTATTGGTATCGTCGGTGGCAGCGGTTCAGGAAAATCGACATTGCTGCGCGAAATTTTAGCCCTACTGACACCTACTTCTGGAGAGATTGAAGTATTCGGTAAAAATTTAAGTCAGCTTTCTGCAAGCGAGTTACTTAAAATACAATGTCGTTGGGGTGTATTATTTCAACAATCAGCACTCTTTACATCGCTTAATGTCATTGAAAATATAAGCTTTCCCTTACAAGAACATACAAAATTGGACAAAACGACGATCAAAGAACTCGCTTTAATAAAATTATTAGCGGTAGGATTGCCGATGGATGCGGCCACAAAATATCCATCTGAACTGAGTGGCGGAATGCTTAAGCGAGCAGCTTTAGCACGTGCTCTAATCATGGATCCCGAGTTATTATTACTCGATGAACCCACGGCAGGCCTCGACCCGCAAGGCGCAGAAGAATTTGATGCATTAGTCTTAAATTTGCGCAATATTTTAGGATTAACCATCGTCATGGTCACACATGATTTAGATACCTTATGGCAAATTACCGATAAAGTTGCTTTTTTAAGTGCCGGATACGTTTTGGAATTTGCACCTATGAAACAACTTACACAATCCAAACAAGCAACTATTGTGGCTTATTTTCAAGGATCACGGGGGCGCATGACGCAACATCTTTACGAGGGAAATCATGGAATCTAAAGTCAATTATACCTTAGTGGGTGCTTTTGTTCTTATTTTGACCATCGCCCTCATTATTTTTATTACTTGGTTATCTGCAGGATTATCCACGAAGCGTTACAAAAATTTCTTAGTCATCATGCATGAATCTGTAGCTGGCTTAGGGGTAAATTCTTCCGTAAAATATAATGGTGTTAATGTCGGTATCGTTAAGAAAATTTCTTTAAATGACCAGAATCCTGAACAAGTACGCTTGGTATTACAAATAGAAGAACATACCCCTATTACTGAAGGCACAACAGCTACCTTAAATAGTCAAGGTTTGACCGGGATCACCTACCTGGCATTGCAAGGCAGTAATTCTAACCTAAATCCTATTCCACTCCTTGCGGGTGAAAAATACCCCATTATTAAAAGCGCTCCTTCTTTATTTTTACGTTTAGATACGACATTACGTGATCTGAATAAAAATATGAATCAAATTACACAAGATATTAATGGTGTATTAGGAGGGGAAAATCCAGTATTATTTAGAAAGATTTTAAATAATTTATCACTAACTAGTAATCACTTGGCGACGCAAAGTAAACGTCTCGATGCTATTTTAATTAATACCGCACGTTCAATACGTACATTTCCATCATTGATGAATACATTAACCCAACAAACACTTCCGTCTACCAATCAAGTATTAAATAACCTAAGTATCATGACAGATAATTTACTTGAACTGTCAGATAATCTAAGACAAAACCCCAGCCTATTAATTCGCGGACAGAAATCACCACCTCTAGGACCAGGAGAAGAATAAAGTGCTTAACTTTTTAGGTCGTGTGGACTTTGGTAAAAATAATTGCCTCCACAAAGCAATAATAGCTTTGCAATGTTTATTGTTGTTATCGGCCTGCTCGATATTTGAGCCTATTAAAACTCTACCGATGCATTATTTTACTTTAGCAATGCCTGATCTAGATTGGGATAATTGTGCACAACAAGGACGAAGCACAATATTAGTCAATCAACCTCGTGCCAATGCAATTTATAATAGTCAACGCATGATATACATACCCGCTTGCTATCAAATCCAATATTTTGCGCAAAATCGCTGGGCGGACATGCCCACACAAATGTTACAGTCTTTATTAATCAATTCTTTACAACATACTGGCTATTTCCAAGCAATTATTAATACCCCCTCCACTACTTATTATGATTGGGTACTGAATACACAATTACTTAGCTTTCAACAAGAATTTATAAGCATTCCCAGTCGTTTCCGCATTGCGATGCGTGCGCAGCTCATCAATGCCCGATCCAGACATGTCATTGCCACACAAGATTTTGTTGTGGTACAAACCACAGCACATGATGATCCTTACGGTGGAGCACTTGCTGCAAACCTAGCAGTACAAAAAATACTTAATGAAATTAATTGTTTTTGTTTAAGAAGTTTAAACTTTTAATCCGCGACTATTATTATTTCAATCCAATTTAAGCTTTGTTAGGAAATAACTTAATGACATTTAAATGATCATTTTTTTGTTTCGCATCTTCAGAGCAACTATAAATTTTTTTATTATTGCAGGTTTTTTTTAAACCACTTACTTTTTTTCGCAATGAATAATGACAATTGGTTTTCTTGATTCTTTTTCTTATCGATAACATAGTGATGCTTAACCTCAATTAATGTTAAATGAGTAATAAATTTTTAATGGTATAAAAAACAGATAAACAGTATAAATAAATTATATTAAGTTTATATTAAATAAAAATTAAATTGTGTAGTTAAATTATTAAAAATTAG
>Ga0075370_10000134_pt1 | contig 24952 bp, 22 predicted proteins | sample EndMethybrTD3035_FD_71398 | JGI IMG/M metagenome (GOLD analysis project Ga0075370, IMG submission 71398) | Populus endosphere microbial communities from Tennessee, USA - Endosphere MetaG P. TD hybrid TD303-5 | ecosystem: Host-associated > Plants > Roots > Endosphere | place: USA: Tennessee... | reverse complement strand
TGCGCTCGGCTTGGCGCGGCATTTGGGCGACGAGGGTCTGGTCAGGTTCGTTCTTTGACGAGCATCAAGCCCGGACAGCGCCGCAACCGCCAAGCTCTGCGCATCATCGAGGACACACCATGCGCATCGAATTCCTCGGCGGCACCGAGACCGTCACCGGATCGAAATACCTGCTGGAGCATGACGGCCGCCGCCTGCTGGTCGACTGTGGTTTGTTCCAGGGCCTCAAGCAACTGCGCCTGCGCAACTGGGATGCCTTGCCGATCGAGGCCTCCAGGATCGACGCGGTGCTGCTCACTCACGCGCACATCGATCACAGCGGCTTCGTGCCGCGCCTGGTCAAGCTCGGCTTCGAGGGGCCGGTCTACTGCACCGAAGCAACACGCGAGCTGTGCGAACTCCTGTTGCCGGACTCGGCGCGCCTGCAGGAGGAGGAAGCCGACTTCGCGAACCGGCACGGATTTTCGAAGCACAAGCCGGCGTTTCCGCTTTACACGTACGAGGATGCCCGCTCGGCGTTGAAGCGTTTCGAAGTCATCTCTTTCGATCAGGAGCATTCGCCATGGCCGGGGTGGTCGTGGCGCCTGAAGCGCGCGGGGCACATCCTCGGCGCCGCCAGCGTGCGGGTCGCCTGGACCGGCGGCAGCATCCTGTTTTCCGGCGATCTCGGGCGCGATGACGATCTGATGATGAGGCCGCCGGAAGCGCCCGAACAGGCCGACTACGTCGTGGTGGAATCCACCTATGGCGACCGCCGGCATGGGGACGTGGACACCCTCATCGAACTGGCCGAGGTGATCAACAGGACCGCGGCGCGCGGTGGCATTGTCGTCATTCCCGCGTTTGCGGTCGGCCGCGCGCAGACCCTCTTGCATTGCATCCAGCTGCTCAAGAAGGCGCGTCGCATTCCCGACATGCCGGTCTACCTGAACAGCCCCATGGCGGCCGACGTCACGCGCATCTACCGCCGTCACCTGGACGAGCATCGGCTGAGCGCCGAGGAATGCGCGGCGATGAGCAGGGAGGTCGGCATGGTCAACACCGTGGAGGAGTCGAAACGGCTCAACGACTTGAGCGTTCCATCGATCATCGTGTCCGCCAGCGGCATGGCGACCGGTGGCCGCGTGCTGCACCACTTGAAGGCCTATGCGCCGCATGCGAAGAACACGATCCTGTTCGCCGGCTTCCAGGCAGCCGGAACGCGCGGCGCGGCGCTGCTGGGCGGCGCGGGGTCGATCAAGATCCACGGCGCCTATGTGCAGGTGCGCGCCGAGGTGGCTCATCTCGACAGCTTGTCGGCCCATGCCGATCGCGAGCAGCTGCTGGCGTGGCTCGGCGCGCTGCGCGCGCCCAGGAGGGTCTTCGTCACGCACGGCGAGGCGACGGCGGCCGACTCGCTGCGACTGGCGATCGAGGAGCGCCATGGCTGGCAGACCACCGTGCCGATCTATCGGGAATCGCTGAAGTTCTGACGGACCGCACTCCCGTGTCGCGATCGATATGGAATGGACGCTGAATCAGAGATCAATTCGGGACCGAACCATAGTCATCTTGATGAAGCGCAAAGCACGGGTCGAGGAAGCCTTCTAGAGTGGGGGTGTCGATGTGCCGCGGCACCTCGTCGAAACCCGGCCTCGATGAATGATTCAACCCATCCTGGAGAATTCACATGAATGCCCTGACCCGACTCGAACGAATCGACAACCTGTTCCCCGAGATGATGCGCCGCTGGGCACGGCCGCTGCAGATGTTCGATGACATCAATGTGCCCGCCGATATCCGTGTCGACATCAGCGAGAACGACAAGGAGTACCTGGTCAGCGCCGAAATCCCCGGTGCGAAGAAAGAGGACATCCGCGTCTCGATCGACGGCAACTACGTTTCCATCGCCGCGGAGATCAAGAAGGAGCTCGAAGAGAAGCACGGCCGCGCGCTGACGAAGGAAACCTACCGCGGCAGCGTGTCGCGCGGCTTCACGCTCGGCACCGACGTGGATGAGAAAACCGCCGTCGCCAAGCTGGAGGACGGCGTTTTGCGCCTCACGCTCCCCAAGCGCGAAGGCGGCGCCGTCCGCACGTTGAAGATCGAGTGAGACCGGCAAGCCGAAGGCGCTGATGTTGCGCGGGTGAAGGGCGCGCAACGTGCCTTTGGCGGCTTCGTCGTGACCTCACATACACTGCGCTCACGGCGAGGTTCATGTTGCTGACCATCATTCACCGTCTCACTCACAAGATCCGTACAAGGCGCGCCAATCGACAACTCGGTGGTCTGCTCGCGTTCGTAGCGGGCGCGGTCAACGCCGGTGGATTTCTGGCGGTGCATCGCTATACGTCGCACATGACGGGCATCGTTTCGTCCATTGCCGACGACCTGGTGCTCGGGCAGCTGGCCCTCGCCATGGCAGGCGTCTCCTCGCTGCTGGCCTTCCTCATGGGGGCGGCCACCACGGCGATGCTGGTGAACTGGGCCCGTCGGCACGAACTCCAGAGCGAGTTTGCCTTGAGCCTGATGGTGGAAGCCGTGCTGCTGCTGGTCTTCGGCCTGCTCGGCGCCAATCTGGAGCTCTTCGTCGATCTGTTCGTGCCGTCCACCGTGCTGTTGTTGTGTTTCATCATGGGGCTGCAGAACGCCATCGTGACCAAGATCTCCAAGGCAGAGATCCGCACGACGCATATGACCGGAATCGTGACCGATCTGGGCATCGAACTGGGACGCTTGTTCTACTGGAATCGCACGCACGAAGCCAAGCTGGAGAACTTCGTGCGGGCCGATCGGGACAAGTTGACGATTCATGCCACGATCCTTGGCCTGTTCTTCGTCGGAGGGCTTGTCGGCGCGGTCGCCTTCAAGTCGGTGGGTTTTTCTTCGACTGTCCCCATTGCGGCGTTTCTGATGGCGATTGCCGCGCCGCCATTGCTGCTCGACCTGCGCTCTCGCGCCGGATCGGCCGGAAGCGGGGCTCGATGAGATGCCACCACGTGGCTGTGTGTGGGCCCTTCAGGGCGAAGCCGGCCGCTCGGCGACGCGCACCGGCACGTAGGCCAGGCGCCGGTCGCGCATGACCAGCAGCGCAACGGTGCGACCAGCCGGCAGGCGCGATACGACGCGCCTGAAGTCGTCCACGTGTTCGAGGCGCTGCTCATTCAGCGCGACGATGAGATCGCCTGCCCGGATCCCCTCGCTGCGCGCGGACCCGGTGGACTCGCGCACCAGCAGCCCGCCCTCGACGTGAAGCTGCAGCCGCTTCGCCGGCGAGACCTCCGCGAGACTCAGCCCCAGCCCGTCGCTCCATTCCTTTGCCGCAGCGGATGGCGGTTGGAGCCGGGTGAGGGGTTGCTCGGACAAGGTGGCCCACACCGTGCGCGCAGTGCCGCGGCGCCAGATCTCGAGACGGCTGCGCGTGCCGGGCCTGCGCTCCGAGATCTGCTGCAGCAACTCGGAGAAGTGCGAGAGGGCCGCTCCGTCGAGGGCGGTCACGATATCGCCTGGCGACAGCCCCGCGTGCTGGGCCGGGCTGTCGGGCTCCACCTTGACCACCAGCGCACCGGTCGCCCGCGCCAGGCCGAACGATTCGGCCAGCGCGGGCGTGATCTCCTGGAACTCGGCGCCCAGGCGGGCCCGGCGCACCGTGCCGGTGGCGCGCAGCTGACTTGCAATGTGCATGGCCAGGTTGATCGGCACGGCGAAGGACAGACCCATGTAGCCGCCGCTGCCGCTGTAGATCATCGAATTGATCGCCACCACTTCGCCGCGGCTGTTGAAGAGCGGACTTCCCGAGCTGCCGGGATTGATGGCGACATCGGTCTGGATGAACGGCACCTCGCCGGCGCCGGCGATGAACCGGTCCTTGGCGCTCACCACGCCGGTGGTGACGCTGCCATGAAAGCCGAAGGGCGCCCCGATCGCCGCCACCCAGTCGCCCGCCGACAACTGCGACGAGTCGCCGATGACGGCGACGGGAAGGCCGTCGGCCTCGATCTTCAGCAAGGCAACGTCGGTCTGGCGATCGCTGCCCACCACCCGGGCGGAAAACCGGCGCCCATCGTGCAGGCGTACCTGCGCCTCGTCGATCTGGCTGACGACATGCGCACTGGTCAGGATGAGCCCGTCGCCCGAGAGAATGATGCCGGAGGCGAGGTCGCGGATCTGGCTGACCTGCACACGGGCCGGAAGTGGCCAGGCGAGGCGGTCCGCGAAATCGTTCTCGGGCGCGAACTCCAGATTCATCTCGCCTTCGCTCTCGTCGCGACCGATGCGCAGCGTGCTGATTTCGACCACCGTGGCGCTGCGGCTCGCGACCAGCGCCGAAAAATCCGCTGCAGGCTGGGTGGCGAGATCACCGTGCGCCAGCTGATTCTGCGCCGGTGCGGTGCCGCACGCGGCCAGCAGGAAGGCGCAGACGAGGATCGGAGCCAGCCGATGGCGAAGTCGCACCGAGCGGCCCCTCTCAGGACGGTTCCGACCCGCTGCGCACCAGCATGACCGGCACGGGGCTCGCGCGTACCACCAGATCGGCGTCGCTGCCGAGCGCCAGGCGGCTGAAGCCGCGCCTCCCATGCGTGCCCATGACGATCAGGTCACTGCCGGATGTCCGGGCCTCTTCGACCACCACGTCCGCAATACGGCCGTGCGTCACCTCGCGCAGCACGGTCTCCGCCTGGACGTCGAGCGCTGCGGCGGCGGCGCATGCCTTCGACAGGACCTCCTCGCCGTATTCGCGGACCTTGCGCATCGATGCCTCGAAGCTGGAGACTGCGGACATCTCCATCAGCATCGGAAAATCATCGATCACGTGCAGCAGACGCAGCGTGCTCTTCTGCGCGGCGGCGAGCCGCAGCGCCTCTTGGAAACCGCGCTCGGCAGTGGCACTGCCGTCCAGGGGAACCAGAATATGTTGATACATGACGTCTCCTCGTTGACAGGCCTGTTCCAGGATGGCTCGCCGCCGACATCGCGGGCGAGCAGTTCATTGTTGGCCTCGGGTGCACCGCGGCTCTTGCGCTGCGTCAAAGCAGCTTCTGCATGGCGCGTTCAAGACTTCTTCACGGCCGCGGCATCCCTCGAGCAGGTGCTGATGCCAAACAGCGAATAGGCTGGACATCCACCGACCACACCCGTCAACAGTGGAACGATGCCGATGTAGCCCCAAGCGCCGACCACTCCGGCGATGGCCAGTGCGACAAGCACGAGGCCCGCGACCATTCGGATCGCCCTGTCGATGGTTCCCATGTTCCGGCTCATGATTGACTCCTTTGGCATCGAATGGGACTCATGCTGCACCAGGCCGCGCCCGGCGCTATTGCGATGAATCAAAGCTTCGATGCTTAGGGCAACGCTGAACAAGTCCCCGCGGCCGGTGCATCCTTGCTTTGAGCGCCCTGCGGCGTTGCAAATGCTCGCCATAACCGACGGTGGCGGTCTTGATCGCAGGATCCCAATCCAGTTCAGCCAAGACATCGGTTCGGAGTTGAGCATTGGATTTCATCTCATTCACTGCCTACTTCGCGGATGCGCTCTGTGCCTCTCCTGATCTCACCTGCCAGTATGCGAGCCCCAAATGCCAATGCATTGATGCATGTCAAGCCAGCCCTGCGGACAGGATCAGGAGGGGCGGTCCGGCCGCCACGCCATGTCGATGCGGCCATCCACGATGCCGATGCGCCGATCCGCGGCCGAGGCGAAGTCGACATCGTGCGTCACGGCGACCACGCTCTTGTTCAGCTCGCGGGTCAGGTTCCGCAGCATGTCGCGGACATGGGTGCTGGCGGCCGAGTCCAGATTGCCCGTCGGTTCGTCGGCGAGGATGACCAGCGGATCGTTCGCCAACGCGCGTGCGATCGCGACCCGCTGACGCTGGCCGCCGGACAACTGGCTCGGACGCTTGTGGTGGTGCCCCTGCAGGCCGAACCGGTCCAGGAGGTCGGCCGCGCGCGCCTCGACCGCGGCTCCGGAGAGGCGGCCCAGCTTTCGGATCGGTAGCGCCACGTTGTCGAGCGCGCTGAACTCGGGTAGGAGGAAATGGAACTGGAACACATAGCCCAGCCGGGCCAGCCGAAAATCGGTGAGCCGATCGTCGTCGAAGTCGCCCGTATTCTCCCCATCGATCCAGATGCGCCCCTGCGTGGGCACATCGAGCAGGCCCAGCAGGTACAGCAACGAGGACTTGCCCGAGCCCGATGGCCCCATCACGCAGACAAACTCGCCGCGTTCGATCTGCAGGCTCACATCCTCCACCAGCGTGACCGGCACCTCGCCTTCGAGTGTCCGGGTCACGTGTTCGACGCGGATCACCGGGTTGGATGGCGAACCGGCGACACTCATGCTGCACCCCGCAAGATGTCGACCGGACGCACCCGGCCGGCACGCCGCGCAGGAAGATAAGAGGCTGCGACGCACGACAGCATCGCGAACGCCGCCGCCAGCGCATATTGCTGGGCGCCCCAGAACATCGGCAGGCGCACGATCTCCGTGACACCGGGCGGCCGGATCTCGACCTGGCCGAGCAGTTGCATCAGCCCCAAGCCGAGCAACTCGCCCAGCACGCTGCCGAGGAGTCCGACGATCAACCCTTCGAGAAGAAAGATGCGCCGCAGGTCGCGCGGATGAAAGCCCATCGACTTCATGATCGCGATGTCGCGCGTCTTCTCCATCACGATGGTCGAGATCGTGTTGTAGATGCCGAAAGAAGCCACCACCAGGATCGCCGCCACCACGCTGTACATGATGATGTTGCGCACCAGCAGCAGGCTCAGGAGGTCCTCGGAGGCCTCGATCCACGACACCGCCTTGTAGCCTGTGGTCGCCTCGATGGTCTGCGCGACGTTCTGGGCCGCGTACGGATCGGCAAGCTGGATGATCAGCCGGTTGACCCGGTTTTCGCGCCCGAGCAGCGACTGCGCGCGCTTGAGCAGCACGAAGGCCTGGCCTTCGTCGTAGGCGGCGTTGCCGGTGCGGAAGATGCCGACCACGCGCAGGGACCGGCTGCTGCCATCGGCCGCCAGGACCACCAGCGTGCTCCCCAGGCGCAGGCTGAACTTGTCGGCCAGTCCGCGGCCGATCACGACGCCGTTGGGGTCGGCGGCCAGCGCATCGAGCGAGCCTTCCAACATCTTCTCTTCGATGGTCGTCACGTGTTTCATCTTGTCTGGCACCACTCCGGAGAGGGTGACCCCCTGCTGGCGTCCGGCGAAGGTGAGCACCGCGGCATCGGCGAGCACGGGCGCGGCCCGCACGCCGGGCAGGCTCTCGATGAAGGCAAGCCGTTGCGGCCAGCCACGAATGCCTCGCGTCTCACGCAGCGGACGGACGTTGGCAACGCGGACGGCGCCATCGGGAAAGCGCAGTGCCGCGGGTTGGGCGCGGCCCTGGCGCACGTCGTCATGGACGGTGATGTGCGGGCTGCTGTCGACCAGGCGCTTGAGGAAATCCGTCTCCGAGCCGCGCATCAGGCCCGAGACGGCCAGGAAGAACGCGACACCAAGCACCACGCCCGAAAGCGAGACCAGCGTTTGCCGCTTGCGGCTCGTCAGGTGCGCCAGCGCGATGTCGAGGGTGATTGCCATGTATCACCGCCTGGCCAACGCGGCCTGCGTCGGGAGTTCGACCGGCACGGCGACCCCGCGCGCGCGCCGTCCTTCACGCAGCGCGTCCGCCGGCGAGAGCACCACCGTCTCGCCATCGGCCAGCCCGGAGACGATCTCGGTGCGTTCGGCCCCGACCGTGCCTTTCACCACCTCTCGCCGATGCAGTCGGCCCTTCGCCAGCAGCCACACGACGTCACCTTTGATCGCACGGTTCGACAAGAGCAGCGCCCCCTCCCGGCGCGAGACGATCAGGTTGGCATCCATGGTCATGCCGCTTCGCACAGGGCCGGTATCGATGGGCGGCGCGTCCACAAGGCGGATGCGCACCCGGTAGCTGCGCGAGACCGGGTCCCCCTTGGGCGTGATCTCGGCCACCGTGCCTTCGTAGAGGCGATGGGGCAGGGCGTCGCTGCGCATCGTGACGCTCTGGCCGACCGAGACGCGGGCGATGTCCTCTTCGTCGACCTCGGCCGTCACGCGCAACGGTGCGCAGCAGGCCAGGGTGAATACCGCCTGGCCGGCAGGGACGAATTGACCGGCTTCACCGTCGCGGCGCAGCACGATTCCGTCGGCAGGTGCCATGAGCTGGTTGTAGTCACGCTGCACCTGGGCCCGCCTGGCCGCGGCCTGGGCCGCTTGCAACTCGCTGCGCGCGCGATCGAGCTCGGCCGGCGCCATGAAGCGCTGCTCCACCAGGGAGCGGGTCCGCTCGAACTGCGCGCGGGCCAGTTGCTCGCGCGCGCGCATCTCCTGGATGGTCTGGTCGAGGTCGTTCGATTCGATGCGAGCCAGCACCTGCCCACGCTTGACCTGCTGGCCTTCTTCCGCATCGATCGCGACCAGACGGCCGCCGGCACGGGGTGCGACGGGCACCATCACTGTCGGTTCCACCGTGCCGGTGGCGTACACCGCTTCGATGGCCGGTCCACGCGTGGGCTGCGCAGTCTCCACGCGCACTGGCCACTGCCACCAGGCGACGCCTGCCGCCAGCAGGACCAGGACACCAAGGCCGGCTGCGATGCCGTTTCTGCGCTTCAAATGGGTTCTCTCCACATCGGTGCAGCCTTTATCCACGAGGGAGGTGTCAGCTCGGTTGATCCAGGTCAAGCCTGCAAGCGAGTTCGACACGTCGCCTAATGAACCGGGAGCGCATTCAGCGGAATGCGCAGGTATGCCACGCCGTTGTCGTCCGGAGGCGGCAGCCGTCCAGCCCGCACGTTCACCTGAATCGATGGCAGGATGAGCGTCGGAACTTCAAGGGTCGCGTCGCGGGCGGTGCGCATCGCGACGAATTCGTCTTCACCGATGCCGTCGCGCACGTGGATGTTATGGGCGCGCTGCTCGGCGACTGTGGTCTGCCACCGCGGCTGTCGCGACGAGGGCGGGTTAGTCATGGCAGACATAGAGCGTGGTCTCGGGCGGCAGGTCGAGCAACCGCCGGATCGACGCGTAGAGCCGGCGTGCGTCGCCACCGGGAAAATCCGCGCGCGCAGTGCCGACATCGGGCATGAAGAGCGTGTCTCCCGGGTCGATGACCGCCGCGCGCCGGCTCGCCCTGTCCCAGACGACGTAGGAGATCGTCCATGTGCGAGGGTCGAAGAAGCCTTGGGTCGTCGTGCGGCTCGTCATGGTCACTCCGTCGATGCGATTTCAGTCAGTTGAAACGGGCGCATCGCGGGCATCAGCGGGATCCTGGGAGGGCTGCTGAGGCCGGTCCGCGGCGACATGGCCTGGCGCCTGGCATTTGTCCTGGGCCTGGCCGGCGCGCCCCTGGCCCATGCACTGTTCGCGGCGCTGCCCACGCCGCGCATCGACGCTGGGTATGGTGTGCTGGTGCTGGCGGGATTGCTCGTGGGCGTGGGCACGCGCTACGGCGGCGGTTGCACCAGCGGCCACGGGGTCTGCGGTCTCTCGCGCCTGTCGCCACGCTCGCTCGTGGCCACGGCCGCCTTCATGGGCGCCGGCTTCGCGACGGTGTTCGCGACACGTCACCTGATCGCTCCTTGAGGACTTTCGCCATGAACGTGATCGCTGCGTTGTTCGCCGGCCTGGTCTTCGGCCTCGGCCTCATCGTGTCCGGCATGGCCAACCCGGCCAAGGTGCTCGGCTTTTTGGATCTGGCAGGCGCATGGGACCCGTCGCTGGCGTTCGTGATGGCAGGCGCCATCGCTGTCGCATTGCCCGCCTTCATGGCGGCCGACCGGCGCACCATCTCGCCGCTCGGCGCCGGAATGCGGCTGCCGCACTCACGCGAGCTGGACCGGCGCCTGGTCATCGGGAGCGTGCTGTTCGGCATCGGCTGGGGCCTCGCGGGCCTGTGTCCCGGGCCGGCGCTGGTCGCGCTCGGGATGGGTGAGCGCAAGGCGGCCGTCTTTGCGGTGGCGATGCTGTCGGGCATGGGGCTGTTCGAGTTCCTGGAACGCGGCCGGCGCGCGCTGGCGGCGCGCCTTGCCTGAGGCGGGCCCGGCATGCGTTTCGCCCCGCGAGCCGCCGCATCCTTGATCTGGCGCAACGGAGTTCGATGAGCGCAGGGTGAAGATCGGCGCGACGCGCCCCCGCTCGCGCTGAGCACGTCGAGCCGCCAGGAGCCAAGGCCCATGCCCCCCACGCCAACAACACCATCGCAGGCTTCGAGCGGGCGCTGCATGCGCGGCAGCCGACTTTCCGCCCGTCGAGCCGGTATCGACACCTACCAGCAGGCTGTGGCCTATATGCGCAGCGATTGTCCGGTGTGTCGGGCGGAAGGGTTCGAGGCCCAGGCGCAGGTCGAGCTCATCGCCGGCGGTCGGCATGTGCTCGCGATCCTGCATCACGTCGGCAGCGACTGGCTCCGAGCGGACGAGATTGCCCTGTCGGAGGCCGCCTGGAACCTGCTGGGACCGGCGGAAGGCGCGGAGGTGGAGGTCCGGCATCCGCCCTTGCTGTCCTCCCTGGCGCACCTGCGCAGCAAGGTGCACGGCAACCGGCTCGAGTACCCGGCGCTGTGCTCGCTCATGAACGACATCAGCCATGGCCGGCTTTCCGATATCCATCTCGCGTCCTTCGTCACCCTCTGCGCCGGCAAGGGGCTCGACCTCGACGAGACGGTGGCGCTGACCCGGGCCATGGTGGACATCGGTGAGCGGCTGGACTGGGGTGCCTCGCCCGTCGTGGACAAGCATTGCATCGGGGGCCTTCCCGGCAATCGGACCACGCTGATCGTCGTGCCCATCGTCGCCGCGTGCGGCGTGCTGATGCCCAAGACTTCCTCGCGCGCCATCACTTCGGCGGCCGGAACGGCGGATGCGATGGAGACACTGGCACCGGTCGGCCTGGCGCTGCCGGCGATGCGTCGCGTGGTGGAGCGCGAGGGCGGCTGCATCGTATGGGGCGGAGCGACGCACATCAGTCCCGCCGATGACATGCTGATCCGCGTCGAGCGACCGTTGAACCTCGACAGCGAGGGGCTGCTGGTGGCGTCGATTCTTTCCAAGAAGGCGGCCGCCGGTTCGCAATGTGCATTGATCGACTTGCCGGTAGGCCCGATGACCAAGCTGCGCAGCGAGGCGGCCGCGGAGGCGCTGTCGCAAAGCCTTTCGTCAGTTGGCGCGGCGCTGGGTCTTCGGGTGCGCACCGTCATGACCGATGGGCGGCAACCGGTGGGCCGCGGCATCGGTCCCGCCTTGGAGGCCATGGATGTGATGGCGGTGCTGGAGCGCAGCGCCGATGCGCCGGCCGACCTGCGCGCGCGTGCGCTGCTGCTCGCCGGCCTGGTACTGGAGATGGCCGGCAAGGCGGCACCGGGCGGCGGCGAAGCGCTGGCTCGCACGGTCCTCGACGACGGCCATGCCTTGGCGAAGTTCATCGCCATCTGCGAGGCGCAGGGCGGCATGCGCGTGCCCCCGCGCGCTGACTTCACCGAGTGCGTCACGGCGCACGCGGGCGGCGTCGTGCGCGCCATCGACACGCGGCTCACGGGCCGGGCCGCCAAGCTGGCCGGTGCACCGCGCGACCCGGCGGCCGGGGCGACGATACATGTGCGCATCGGCGACCGGATCGAGGTGGGGCAGCCTCTGCTGACCTTGCATGCGCAGCACCCGGGCGCGTTGCAATACGCCCTCGGCTTCGTGCGGGCTCAGCTGCCGATCGTCAAGCTGGAGGCGCAATCATGATTGAGAGCCGGCCATTGCCGGCCGGATCCGGACCCGACGGTGCGTGCCCGCCCGCCGTTACGCCGGACCCGGGTCCGCACGGCCTGACGGAGGCGCAAGCACTCGAACGGCTGCGACGCGATGGTCCCAACGTCCTGCCGGCATCGGATCGCAAAGGGCTCCTGCGCATCGCCTGGGGTGCGTTCACGCAGCCGATGTTTCTGCTGCTGCTCGTCACGGCCGCGGTCTATGCGGCGCTGGGAAGTCTCGGCGACGCCGCGATCCTCCTGGTGTCGGTGCTGCTGGTGGGGGCCCTCTCGATCTACCAGGAGCAGCGCAGTGAACGCGCTCTCCACGCGCTGAAGGATCTGTCCAGCCCGCGCTGCACCGTCGTGCGCGACGGCCATGCCATCCGCATCCCGAGCCGGCTGCTGGTGCGTGGCGATCGCCTGGTGGTCAACGAAGGCGATCGCCTGGCGGCCGATGCGCGCTTGCTGGAGGCCCATGCGGTCGAGGTCGACGAGTCGCAGCTCACCGGCGAGTCCATCCCGGTGGCGAAGCACATCGGCACGACGAGCGTCGATGCCATGCTTCACGCCGGCAGCCTGGTGGTCCAGGGCGACGGTCTGGCAGTTGTCGTCGCCACAGGTGCCCATACGGCGCTCGGGCGGATCGGCGGGACGCTCGCGCGCATCGAGCCCCGGCCAAGCCGGCTGCAGGAGGAGCTCAAGCGGCTGGTCCAGCGCGTCGCGCTGCTGGCGATGACGACCTGCGTGCTGGCGGCCACGGTCTTCGCCGTGCGCGAGGGCTCGTGGACCGCCGGCCTGCTGATCGGGCTAACCTTGGCCATGTCGTTGATTCCCGAGGAATTCGCCGTCGTCTGGAGCGTGATGCTTGCGCTCGGCGGCTGGCGCCTCGCCCGCGAGCAGGTGCTGACGCGCCAATCGCAGGCAATCGAGGCTTTGGGGACCACCACCGTGCTCTGCGTCGACAAGACCGGCACGCTGACGCGCAACCAGATGACGATCACTGCGCTCCATGACGGCACACAGGACCGCAGGCTGGGCCCGGATGATGTCGCGCAGCCGTGCTTTCATCGCCTCCTGCAAGGCGCCATGAAAGCGAGCATGGCCGAGGGCGTGGAGCCGATGGACCGAGCGATTCAGCGCGCCGCGACGGCAGCGACGCTCAGCCTGCCCGCACGGCTGCAGGCGCTCGGGCGCCGCGGCGTACGCGAGGGCCGACCGTACGTGGTGCATTGGTGGCGCACCGGGGATGACCCCGATTGCTCGGTCGCCGTTAAGGGCGCGCCCGAGGCCGTGCTGGCACTGTGCAACGGGCCCGCCGGACAGGTGCAGGCACTGAGCAGGACAGCGCAGACCTGGGCCGCCGCCGGCCTGCGGGTGCTCGCCGTGGCGGAAGGTCGCGCGCCGCGGCCCAGCGCTGACGAGGCCTTGCCCGAAGGAATCCGCCTGGCTCCGCTCGGCCTGCTCGGCTTCTCGGACCCGCTGCGCGCGGAGGTCCCCCGCGCCATCGAGGAATGCAGGGGCGCCGGCGTCCGCGTCGTGATGATCACCGGCGACTCGCCGCTGACCGCGCGCGCCATCGCCTGCCAGGCCGGCCTGGTCCCCGGCAGCGGCGATGTGCGCGTCCTGTCGGGAAGCGAGCTCGCCGGCATGAGCGAGCTCGAACTGCGGCAGTGCGTCCGCGACGTCCACGTTTTCGCGCGCGTCGATCCGACGCAGAAGCTGCGTATCGTCCAAGCCCTGCAGCAGCGGGGTGAGATCGTCGCGATGACCGGGGATGGCGTCAACGACGCGCCGGCGCTGCGTGCGGCCGATATTGGCGTCGCCATGGGCCAGCGCGGCACCGACGTCGCGCGAGAGGCCGCCGCACTCGTGCTCCTGAATGACAACTTCGCGTCGCTGGTCGAGTCGGTGCGCGCAGGTCGCAGGATATTCATCAACTTGCACAAGGCGCTGGGTTACCTGTTCGCCGTGCATGTGCCGATCGTGGGCGTGGCGCTGATCCCGGTGATCCTGGGCGGTCCGCCGCTGTTGCTGCCGCTGCATGTGGTCCTGTTGGAACTGCTGATCGATCCGGCATGCTCATTGGTCTTCGAGGCCGAGCCGGCGCCCGACGACTGCATGCGCGTGCCGCCGCGTGACGCCAGGGAAACACTGTTCTCGTCGGCCGCGGCGCTGCGCGCGCTGGCGCTCGGCGCCGCTTCGCTGGCCGGCGTGGTGCTGGTCCAGTGGCTGTGCCGCGAGTGGGATGCCTCGGCGCCGGCGCTTCGGCTGGCGAGCCTGGGCGCCATCGTGGCGGGCAACCTCCTGCTGCTTCTTTGGTTCCGGGCACCGGGCACCGGACATGCGGGTGTCAACCGGGCGTTTCACGGTCTGCTGCTGGGCGTGGGGATCGTCTGGATGGCGCTGCTTGGGCTTCCGTCCGTGGCGTCGGTCTTCGGTCTGCCGCTGGTGCCCGCTGCCTGGATTCTCGTACCCTCGCTCCCTGCCGCGTGGGCCGCGTGGCGCCTGTACGGCGGAAGGCGGCACACCTTGGGCGCGAAGCCGGAACCTTCGCTCGAACCCTGATGGGCATCTCAGGCGTGCCAGCGCTGATGTTTGCTGGAGAACAGATGCCGAGCAACAGCCCCGCTGCGAAAGACACGACCTGCCCGTGATGGCGTTCCACCCTGGGCGACAACCATCTTGGCCTTGGCAGCGCATCCTTCGCAGCAGCGGCGGCCTTCTTGCTCTCTTCTTCGGCGCGGCGCGCGGCGTCCCGGCTGTCGTCGAGCGCCTGGCTTGCCGACGCGGCGGCCTTCTCCTCGAGAGCCGACTCAGGGCAGCAACACCGCCGCACCCCTCACCCGGCTCGCCCGCAGGTCCGCGAGCGCATCGTTGGCCCGAACCAGCGGATAGGTGGTCGCGTGGACCTGCGGCGGATGCGCCTGCGCGACATCCAGGAACTCGCGCGCGTCGCGGCGCGTCAGGTTAGCCACCGAGACGAGCTGGCGTTCCTCCCAGAGCAGGCGATAGGGAAACCCGGGAATGTCGCTCATGTGGATGCCGCCGCAGACCACTCGCCCGCCTTTTCGTACCGCGCGCAGGGCGGCCGGAACCAGCTCGCCGGCGGGCGCGAAGATGATCGCGGCGTCCAGAGGCACGGCGGGCAGCTCGTCCGAGCCGCCTGCCCACACGGCCCCGAGGCTTCGTGCGAAGGCCTGCCCTTCGATGTCGCCCGGCCGCGTGAAGGCGTGGACCTCCCGGCCCTGCGCGGATGCCACCTGTGCGATCAGATGCGCAGCCGCGCCGAAGCCATAGAGCCCCAGGCGCCTGGCACTTTCGCCTGCCGCTTTCAGGCAGCGCCAGCCGATCAGGCCGGCGCACAGCAAGGGTGCGATCCGGGCCGGCTCCAGCGCCAACATGCCCAGGGGCAGGCAGAAGTCGGCTTCGGCGACGACATGGCTCGCAAAGCCACCGTCGCGGTGGTAGCCGGTGAAGCGCGGCGTATCGCAGAGGTTCTCGCTGCCACACGCGCAGAAGGCGCAGTGGCCGCAGCTGTGCCCGAGCCAGGGCACGCCGACGCGATCGCCGATGCGGGGCGCGTGCACGCCCGGCCCGAGCGCCTCGACCACGCCGACGATCTCGTGGCCGGGCACGATGGGCAGTACGGGCAAGGGCAGATCCCCATCGACCACGTGCAGGTCGGTGCGGCAGACGGCGCAGGCCAGGACGCGCAGGCGCACCTCTCCGGCGGCCGGCTCCGGCAGCGGGCGATGTTCCATCCGGAGCGCCTGGCCGGCGGCCAGTAGCACCATCGCCTGCATCGCCGCCGGGCCCTCGTGCGTCGACCGCGTCACCACGGGAGCACCGTCATGCCTCGACAAGCAGGTTGTTCACCACGTTGGCGACGCCGGGAGCGGACCAGGCGGCGCCCTGGGCGGCCTTGCGTTCAGCCCATGAATGCACCTTGCCGCTGAGCGTCACGTCGCCGCCGTTGACGTGAATCTGAATATGGCGGCTCTCGCGGTCGGCCTGCCGTTCCAGGGCTTGCCTAATCCGCTCTTCGACGTCCGCGGGCGTGAACTTCGGCGTCACGGCGATCCGGTTCGCGACGCCGGTGACGCCGAGCAGGCTGCGCACGGCCACTTCCGCTGCCCTGCGCTGGTACTCCCATTCGACCTCGCCGTTGAGCGTGACCCAGCCCTTTTCAACCATCGGGCGGATCTTGTCGTCAGGCACGAGCACGTTCCACTCGAGGGCACGCTCGGCCGCCAAGGCGATGTCGGCGTCGGTGCGCTCGTGGCCGGAGGGAAGCTTCACCTCCATTTCGATCGCCAGTGCCTTCACGCCCTTGACGCGCTGCACGGCGCGCTCGATCGCGTGCTTCTCGGCATGGCTGGACGGATGGCCGGTCAGGGTGACCACCCCGTCCTTGACGATCACGCCGACGTCGGTGGCAGTGATGGCCGGATCGAAGTTCAATTCGGCGACGATATCGCTTCTCAGCATGGCATCGGGCTTCATGGGAGCTCCTTGGGTAGAAGAGGTCGATGAGATGGTCGCCGCGCGTCGATCTTCCTTCATCGCACGAGGTCCCTGATGCACTGTAGAAATCCCTGGGAGCCTGCGCCTTGCGCTGGATCAAGCGAGCCGAAGAAGGTGGCAGCGACTAGAGCGCGTAGCTCACCAGCTTGAAGTCCGGATCATCCGGGAACGCCTTGACGGAAAACCCCAGCTTGCGCATGAGCTTGAGCATCTCTGCATTGCCGGCCAGCACGAGGCCCTCGATCACTTCGAGCTCCTTGTCGCGTGCCACGTCGATGATGCTCTCCATCAGGCGCGTCCCCAGTCCCTTGCCGCTGAAATCGTCGGCGATCACGAGCGAGAACTCGCAGCTGGACTGGTCGGGATTGGTGATGTAGCGCGAGACGCCGACGATGCGCTCGGTCTCCGTCGCGGCGCCGTCGTCGCCGATGTGGCGTTCCTTGACCACTGCCACCAGTGCCATCTCGCGGTCGTAGTCGATCAGCGTGAAGCGCGACAGCATGGGCGGCGGCAGCTCGTGGAAGTGGGAGACGTATCGGAAATAGCGGCTTTCCGGCGACAGGTGCTGCACCAGTCCTTGAAGCATCTGGGCGTCATCCGGATGAACCGGGCGCACGGTGTAGATGCCACCGCCGCGCAGCGGCCAGTCACGCTGGTAGCGTGCGGGGTAGGGCAGTATCGCGAGATGGTGATAGCTGGCGGCATATCCGTTTCCGCCGGCGGCGGGACTGCCGACGACGATGCGCGCGTCCACGGCGACCGCGCCCGATTCATCGACGACGATCGGATTGATGTCCATCTCGCGCAGCCCGGGCAGCTCGCACGCCATCTCGGAGACTCGCAGCAGCACCCGCTCCAGGGCCTCCATGTCCACGGCATCGGCGCCACGCCAGGCGGCCAGGGTCTCGGCCACGCGCGAGCGCTCGATCAGCTGGCGCGCCAGGAACTGGTTGAGCGGCGGCAGTTCCATCGCCCGATCGTTCATCAATTCGATCATCCGGCCTCCCGCGCCGAACACGATGACCGGTCCGAAGGGATCATCCGTCACCAGGCCCACGTAAATCTCCCGGCCGCGCCGCGCCCTGGCCATCTTCTGCACGGTGACGCCGTTGATGCGGGCCTGCGGGGCCAGGCGGGACACGCGCTCCATCATGTCCTCGTAGGTGTCGCGTGCGCCGGTGCCGTTCATGATGTTGAGCGCCACGCCCTCCACATCCGACTTGTGGCTGATGTCGGGCGAGTCGATCTTCAGGGCCACGGGAAAGCCGATCTGCGTCGCGATCATCATGGCCTCGTGGGCGCTGCGCGCCAGCATGGTCCTGGTGATCGGGATGTGAAAGCACGACAGCAGCGTCTTCGATTCCATCTCGGTAAGCACGGTGCGCCGCTCTGCCAGCACGCTCTCGATCATGAGCCGGGCGGCCTCCACGTCGGGCTTGGCCAGCGCCGAAAGCGGCGGCGGTGTCTGCTGCAGCAGTTGCTGGTTCTGATAGAAGGCGGCGATGTTGCCGAAGGCGCCGACCGCGGCTTCAGGCGTCCGGAAACTGGGGATGCCGGCCTCGGCGAGGAGCGCACGCGAATCGCCGACGGTCGCGTCGCCCATCCAGCAGGTCAGGAGCGGCTTGCTCATGGGTTGGGGGAGGGCCGACAGCATGCGCGCGGTGTCCGATCCGTCGGAACCCGCCTTGGGGGAGAAGATCGCCAGCATCCCGTCGACCTGCGGGTCCGACCGGGCCGCCTCGATGGCTGCCTTGTAGTGCGACGGCGCCGCCTCTTCGGAGAGATCGATCAGATCCGTCAGCGACGCGAGTGCGGGGAGCTGCGCCTGCAGTTGCTCGCGCGTGGCGGCAGACAACTTGCCCAGGTGCAGTCCGATCTCGTTGACCCAGTCCGCGGCCAGCACGCCGGGGCCTCCGCCGTTGGTCACGATCGCCAGCCGCTTGCCCACCGGCCGGTAGCGCGACGCCAGGCACTTGGCGGCCGAAAACAGTTCGACGAAGGAGCGGACTCGCACTGCGCCGGCGCGACGCAGTGCGGCGTCGAAGACATCGTCGCTGCCCACGATCGATGCGCTGTGGGTCTGGGCCGCTTCGTTGCCCGCCGGCCGCCTCCCGGCCTTGAGCACCACGACCGGCTTGGCACTGGAGGCGGTGCGCAGCGCGCTCATGAACCGCCGCGCGCTGGTGATGCCCTCGAGGTAAACGATGACGCTGTGCGTGGCGGCATCGTGCGCGAGGAAGTCCAGCACCTGGGCGATGTCCACCGCCGTGTGCGGCCCCAGCGACACCACGCTGGAAAAGCCGACGGCGTTCTTCTGCGCCCAATCCAGCATCGACGCCGTGAGCGCGCCCGATTGCGAGACCAGCGCCAGCGGACCGGCCTTGGCGAGCGGGCCCGCGATGCTCGCATTCAGCCCGCGCCCGAGGCGCTGAAAACCCAGCGAGTTGGGGCCCAGCAAGTGCATGCCCTCGCGGCGCGCCGTTCGCTTCAGCAGCGATGCCGTCTCGGCGTCCAGGCCATTCGAGATCACCAGGGCCGCACGGCAGCCGATGCGCCCCGTGACTTCCAGCGCGGCTGCAATCTCGGGGGCCGGCAGCGCGATGATCGCCAGGTCCACGCGCGTCTGCGCCAGCTGGGCCAGAGTGCCGGTGCTGCGCACGTCCAGGAACTGCAGCGATCCGTCGTAGCGATGCGTCTGCAGCGCCTTGCGCAATGCCTCGGCTTGCGCAGTCGGTCCGTCCGGCGCATCGGCGGCGCCCGCCAGCACCACGATGGAGTTGGGCGAAAGCAGCGGCGTGAGGTAGTGCTTGTCCATGCTTTCAGTTTGCGCCGATCAGGCCCTTGACCTGCGCGGCCACCTGGGCAACGAAAGCAGTCTAGCGCCTCGGCGGAGCCGTCCGGGGAGCCGGACGCAAGCTCAATGCACGGTGGCCGGGTAAATGTTCGGCCACGCCACCTCCCGCCCCCTCATCGCGCGGGCATACAGGTAGTTGTTGAGCGCCCGCTCGCTCAGGGCGTCCATGTTCACGTGACCCTCTGGGGTGCAGGGAAAGGCGAACGCGCGCCGACCGTCGAACAGGGCGTCGAAGCGGAGTTCCCAGCCGGTGGATGCTTGCGATGCATTCATGACAGTCTCCTCGGTACGCCCCTCGCCTGGTGAATCGGGGCATTGCGAAGGCGCCACCTCAATCTAGGCCTTGCGCTTTGCAACCCGGTCAACGCCGGGCGCCGAACAGGAACAGTCTGTGAACGATCGGTGTCATTCAGTAGCGCAGCCGCGCATACCAGGTGCGCTGCGCCGCCTCGCGCGCCTGATCCAGGGTGTGGATCCCCTGCGCCGCCAGCAAGGGGATCAGCCGCAGGAAGATCTCCGCGGTCAGGAGCGCATCGCCCAGCCCGGTGTGGCGGCCCAGCACCGGGATGCCGAGGCGCGCGGCGATGGCCTCCAGATCGTGCGATGCCTGTTGCGGGCTGGCCGCCGCCGACAGCAGCAGCGTGTCCAGCACCGGCTGTTCGAAGCGCACGCCGGTGGCGGCTTCCTTCATCTGCAGGAAGCGCATGTCGAAGGCGGCGTTGTGGGCCACCAGCACGGTGTCGCTGGCGAAGGCGTGGAAAGCGGGCAGCACCTGCCCGATGCCGGGCTGGCCCGCGACCATCGCGGGCGTGATGCCGTGGATGGAGATGCCCGCCGCCGGGATGCTGCGGCCGGGATCGACCAGCTGCTCGAAGCACTCGTGCCGCAGCACCTTGCCGTTGACGATGCGCGCCGCGCCGATCTGCAGGATCTCGTCGCCCTGCGCAGGATCGAGGCCGGTGGTCTCGGTGTCGAACACGGTGTAGGCCAGGTCGACCAGCCGCCGCTCGCCAAGCTCGCGCGCCTGCGCGCCGGTGCGGAACAGGTCGAAGTCGTAGTACTCGGGCCGGCTGTCGCTGCGCAGCAGCGCGGCGGCCTCCAGCTGCTCCTGCGGCTGGGCCGGCGGCAGGAGGAAGCGGAAGAAGGACTCCTGCCGCGCGCGCTCGCGCTGGAACCAGAACGCGCCGCCGTGGCGCTCGACCACGTCGCGCACCGACAGCGGGCTGGCTTCGTCGCCCACCGTCATCGGGTCCGTCTCCCAGCCCATCGCCGTCTCGGTGCTGATCGGCGTGCCGCTCCAGACCAGGTCGAGGTGGGCTCGTTCGCCCTCGCGCCGAAGCCGCAGCTGGACGCGGGCGACCGCGAACTCCTCCGCCAGGCGCGCCGCCAGCGAGGCCAGCGCCTGCAGCAGCGCATAGCTGTCGACCCGCAGCCACAGGCCGGGGTCGACATCCGACGCGCTGGCGCGCACCTGCGAGCGCGCCTCGATGTGGCGCTGCGCGGCCTGCACCAGGTCGGCGCCGAGCATCTCCTCGAGGGGCCAGCGCGTCTTGAGGCTCTCGCTGGCGCTCGCCGCGAGCGATTGGATGCGCGCGCTCATCGAGCGCACCTCCTCGCGCACCACGCGCAGGAAGCGCTCGCGCGCGGGCGCATCCAGATCGGGCAGCTCCAGCATGTCGACCGCCGCCTGCAGGCTGCCCAGGGACGAGCGGCTGCCTTCGGTCAGCGCGTGCAGCAGGCGATCGCGCTCGGAGTCCTGCTCGAACTCGCGCGTGATGTCGTGCAGCATCAGCACGAAGCCCGACAGCTGCGCGGCATCGCCGGGTGCGGCGGACGGATCGCGCACCGCAGCCATCTGCACGCGCAGCAACCGGCCGGCGCGCGAGCTGGTGACGAACTGGGCGGAGGGCTGCGCCGCGCCGCGCTGCAGGCGCTGCTGGACGCTCTCCAGCGCGTGGGCAACCAGCTGGCGATCGAACACCGCGTAGATGGAGCGACCCAGCCCGACCAGCTCGGCGCCGGCGGTCGGCGAGAGCGCCTGGAACTGCAGCCGTGCGCGCGGGTTGTAGAGCAGGATGCGGCCATCGAGATTGCACACGACCACGCTCTGCGTCAGCTCGGACATCAGCGCCGCGAGACGGCTGCGCTCGTGCTCGATGCCGCGTGCCGCCTCCTGGACCTTGGCACCGATGTCGGCGCGCAGGGCATCGCGCTGGCGTGCGAGCGCGTCGGCGACATCGGCCAGCGCCCGGGCGCCCGCTGCACAGGGCGCCGCTGCAGGCAAGGGCTGCTCCCGCATGGCATCGCCGGCGGCCAGCAGGGCCTGGGCGGCCTCGGCCAGTCGCGCCGGCTGCCTGACCCAGATGGCATAGGCGCGGCGCGCCAGCGCGCCCAGCGCGATGGCCAGGACCGCCCAAGCCAGCAGCAGCAGGGTGGCGCGCGGCGCCAGCATCGCGCCCAGCGCCTCGCGCTCGCCGGGCGCCAGCGTGGCCGCCAGCGCGGCGCCGAGCCCGAGGCCGGCGAGCGCCAGCACGGCGCCGGGCGCCAGCGCGGCGGCGAATTCGCCCGCGTCGACTTTCATGGCGACAGCATCCGGCGGACGCGCTCGGCGAGCTCGCGGGTCGAGAAGGGCTTCGTCACGTAGGCATCGGCTCCCAGCGCCAATCCCTTGGCGATGTCGGTCTCGCGGCCCTTGGCGGTGAGCATGAGGATCCGGGTCCCGGCGACCGCCTCGTCGGCGCGCACCGCCTGCAGCACCTCCAGTCCGGAGCGCAGCGGCATCATGTCGTCCAGCAGCACCAGGTCTGGCCGCAGCCGCCGGATGGCGTCCAGCGCCTGCTGGCCGTCACGCGCGATGCTCACGTCGTAGCCTTCGCGCTTCATCAGGAATTCGAGCGAGACGACGATGTTGGGCTCGTCGTCGGCGATCAGCACCTTGCAGTTCACTGGACTGCCTTCGCCATCGGCTGCGCTATTCGCCTGGGGAGCGGGCTTTCGGCTCATGGATTTGCCTCCGCTCGTGCAGGCTCGTGCCGCAGCGGCAGCTCGAAGCCGAAACATGCGCCGTGCCCCGACGCCGGCTCGAGCCACATCCGCCCCCCGAAATGCTCGACGATTCGGCGGCTGATGGGCAGGCCCAGGCCGGTCCCTTGCGGCCGGTGTGCGGCGTCGCCGCCCTGCCGGAACTTCTCGAACACCAGCGCCTGCTGCCCGGGAGGCACGCCGGGACCGTTGTCGCGTACGGTGCAGACCACCCGGCCGCCATCGGCCTGCAGGCGCAGCTCGACATGCCCGCTGCCGGGCGGCACGAACTTGGCCGCATTCGACAAGAGGTTGATCAGCACCTGCGTCAGGCGGTCGGGGTCGGCCTGCAGCGGCGGCAGCGCGTCGGGCAGGTGCAGCGCCACGGTGGCGCCGCGCTCGCGGAACAGTTCCTGCGTGGTCTGCACGGCCTGCCGCGCCAGCGCGCACAGGTCCACCTCCGTGCTGCGCCAGTCGGCCTCGCCCGCCTCGATCTTGGCCATGTCCAGCACCTGGTTGACCAGCCGCGTCAGCCGTTCGGTCTCGGCAACGACCAGGCCCAGGAAGTGCTGGCGCTGCGCAGGGTCCATGCCGGGATCGTCGAGCATGAGCTCGGCCAGCGCGCGAATCGAGGTCAGCGGCGTGCGCAGCTCGTGCGTCACCGAGGACATGAAGTCGTCCTTGAGCCGATCGAGGCTCTTGAGCTGCTCGTTGAGCTCGCTCAGCTCGGCGGTCGCATGCTCCAGGGAGAGCGATTTCTCCTCCAGCGCCTGCGAGTGCGCGCGCAGCGCGGCGGTCTCGCGCGAGGCCTCGTCCAGGATTCGCATCACGTCGTCCAGCTCCAGCGCCTCTTCCTCGACCACCGACGCCACCATGGCCCGTGCCGAGGCACTGCCGATGGCACCGGCGAGCTGGCGTTCGACGAACTGCACCAGCCGCGCATCGGCAGCGATCTGCGCCGGCCCGGCCAGGCCGTTTCGCTGCGCGTAGTCGTGCAGCAGCTTCCCGGTGGCGTCCACGCCCAGGAAGCGGGAGGCCAGCTGGCGCAGGTCGGCCAGCTTCGCGGTGCCGCGCCAGAACACCGGGCCGGATTCGGCAGCACGTCCTTCGGTGCGCTCGAACACGTCGACGAAAGTCAGCGCCTGGCTGGCTTCTCGCGCCGATGGCCGGCCCAGGAGCGAGACGCCGAAGTACAGCGCGCTGTTGGCCAGCAGGCTCCAGAACAACGCGTGTGTCAGGTTGTCCAGGCCCGCGAGCCCCAGCAGCTGCTCGGGCCGCAGCCAGGCGATGCCGAACGGCCCCTCGGCGATGAACCCGGACGCGATCCAGCCCGACTTGGCGATCGACGGCAGCATCAGCGTCCAGGCCCACAGCAGGAAGCCAGCGCCCAGGCCGGCCAGCGCGCCGTGGCGCGTGCCGCCTTTCCAGTACATCCCCGCAAGCATCGGCGTTGCGAACTGCGCAACGGCGGCGAAGCTGATCAGCCCGATGCTCACCAGCGCATAGTCTTCGCCGGCGATGCGGTAGTACAGGTAGCCCAGCAGCAGGAGCGCCACGATCACGGCCCGGCGCACCCCCAGCAGCACGCCGCTCAGGTCGCGGGCGGTGCGCAGGCCGGCGCGCAGCAACAACGGCATCACGAGATCGTTGCAAACCATGGTGGAGACCGCGATCGCTTCGACGATCACCATCCCGGTGGCTGCCGACAATCCGCCGATGAACGCGGCGAGCGCCAGGCCCGGCTGGCCGGCCGCCAGCGGCAGCGAGAGCACGAAGGTCTCGGCATCCTCGCGGCCGCCCTGGAAGTGCAGGAGGCCGCCCAACGCGATCGGCAGCACGAACAGGTTGATCAGCAGCAGGTACAGCGGAAACGCCCAGGTGGCGCGCCGCAGGTGGCGCTCGTCGACGTTCTCCACCACCATCATCTGGAACTGCCGCGGCAGGAAGAGCACCGAGAGCATGGCCAGCAGCATCAGCGCGAGCCATTGGCCTCCCGCGAAGCCGACGCCGGCGCCACTGCCGAGACCGAGCAGCGGCGCGAGCTCGGGCCGGCTCGCGGCGCGGCCGAACAGGTCGGCGGGCCCGTCGAACAGGCCCCAGGTGACGAAGACGCCGACCGCCAGGAAGGCGAGCAGCTTGACCACCGATTCGAAGGCGATCGCGGCAACCATGCCCTCGTGGCGTTCGGTGGTGTCGAGGTGGCGTGCCCCGAAGGCCACCGTGAAGCCGGCCAGCACCAGCGCGATGTACAGCGTGCTGTCGCGCCACCACGCCAGCGGCTGCGCGGGCGCATCGACGAGCAGCGCATAGGCGCTCGCGATCGCCTTGAGCTGCAGCGCCACGTAGGGCAGGATGCCCACCACCGCGATCAGCGTAACCAGCATCGCCAGCAGCGGGCTCTTGCCGTGACGGCTTGCGATGAAGTCGGCGATCGATGTGATGCGCTGGCTGCGCGCGATGCGGATCATCTTGCGCAGCACCGTCCAGGCCAGCAGCATCGCGAGCGTCGGGCCGAGGTAGATCGGCAGGAACCACAGCCCCGACGAGGCGGCCCGTCCGATACTGCCGAAGTAGGTCCAGGCCGTGCAGTAGACGCCCAGCGAAAGGGTGTAGACCCAGGGGCTTCCGATCAGCGAACGCCCCTCGCGCGCCCGGCGGTCGCCCAGATGCGCGATCGCGAACAGCAGCGCCAGGTAGCCGAAGGCGGCGACGATGACGATGGGCGCGTTGGGCATGTCAGCCATCGCCGGGTGCTTCGGCGACCCATGCGGCCAGTGCGATCAGGCCGGCCCAGCCGCCGAACAACGCCAG
>Ga0075370_10000133_pt1 | contig 24995 bp, 27 predicted proteins | sample EndMethybrTD3035_FD_71398 | JGI IMG/M metagenome (GOLD analysis project Ga0075370, IMG submission 71398) | Populus endosphere microbial communities from Tennessee, USA - Endosphere MetaG P. TD hybrid TD303-5 | ecosystem: Host-associated > Plants > Roots > Endosphere | place: USA: Tennessee... | reverse complement strand
GATCATCTGGTCGAGCGCAAGCGTGCCGTACTCGAGCGCGATGCCGGTGTACTCGGCCTGCGAGCATTCTTCATACGCCGCCAGCCACATCAGGCCCTGCAGCGGAGCCGACGACGAGCTGCCGTCGTAGATCGACGTAACGCCGTCGCCCCACCAGGCGCGCGCGCGGGCCAGTGCCGCGGCGTCGTCCCGGCAGGCGAAGATGCGCTCGCCGACGCCGTTCGGCCCGAGGCCGGTGTGCAGGTCGATCCAGCCAAGCTTGCTGCAGCGCTGCGCGTGGTCGCGCAGCACATGGCGCAACGTCACGTGGCTCCAGGTCGGGTTGCGCCCACCGTAGAAAAGCCCTTCCGGGTGGTCGTACTGGCCGCCCGAGATCGCGGCCTGCAAGGCGGCAGGGCCGTGCTTTTGCGCGAAGGCCAGCAAGGTGGCTTCGACTTCCTTCGACGGCGGCCAGGCGTGCGGAACGATCATGCCCGCGAGCTCGTCGTAGGCGGGGTTCGCCGGCAGCGGCTGGCTGAAGTCGTGGAAGTTGCGATTGAGGTCGACGTTCTCGTGGGTCGTGCGCCGCCACCAGGAGAAGCCGTAGGGATTGAGCGCGTGAAGGTACAGGACCGCAACGCCGGCGTCGCGCGCGGCGCGCCGCCACTCGGCTTCGCCGAGCAGCGCGACCTGCACGCCCGAGCCGCAGAAGCCCTCGACGCCATGGCAGCCGCTCGAGACGATCAGCAGGGAGCTCGCGTCGCGTGCACCGTCGAGCGCGACGTCCAGCGCGAGCTGTTCGTCATCGCGGCCGAGCATCGGATGCACATGGCTCTCGACGTCGAGGTCGGCGGCCTCGGCTGCGGCCATGAACTTGACGCGCGCCTCGGCGTAGGTCTGCGAAAAGTGGGCGGCGACACGGCTCATCGCGCTCATCTCGGAGTTGCCAGCCACTTCTCGGCCAGGTTCACCCACAGCGTGGCACCGAGCGGGATCAGCTCGTCGTTGAAGTCGTAGCTAGGGTTGTGCAGCATGCAGGGCCCCAGGCCGTGGCCGCCGGCGCGATGGCTGCCGTCGCCGTTGCCGATGAGGAAATAGCAGCCTGGTTTCTCGAGCAGGAAGTAGCTGAAGTCCTCGGCGCCCATCGTCGGCTCGAACAGCTGCACGTTGTCGGGGCCGACCAGCTCGCCCATCACCTTGCGAGTGAACTCGGTCTCGGCGTCGTGGTTGATCGTCGGCGGATAGTTGCGCTGGAACTCGAACTCGCACTCCACGCCGAACGCCGCGCAGGTGTGCTCGGCGACCTCCTGCATGCGCTTCTCGATCAAGTCGAGCACTTCGAGCGTGAAGGTGCGCACCGTGCCTTCGATCTGGCAGCTGTCGGGCACGACGTTGGTGGCCTCGCCGGTGTGGATCATCGTCACCGAGATCACGCCGGCATCGATGGGACGCTTGTTGCGGGTGATGATGGTCTGGAACGCCTGCACCATCTGGCAGGCTACCGGCACCGGGTCGAGGCCGAGGTGCGGCATCGCTGCGTGCGCGCCCTTGCCCTTGATGACGATCTTGAACTCGTTGCTGCTCGCGAACACCGGGCCGCTGCGCAGCGCGAACTGGCCGACCGCCATGCCCGGCCAGTTGTGGGCGCCGAACACCGCTTCCATCGGGAACTTGTCGAAGATGCCGTCCTTGATCATCTCGCGCGCGCCGCCGCCGCCTTCCTCGGCGGGCTGGAAGATCAGGTAGACCGTGCCGTCGAAGTTGCGGTGCTTCGAGAAATGCTTGGCCGCGGCCAGCAGCATCGCGGTGTGCCCGTCGTGGCCGCAGGCGTGCATCTTGCCGGCGTGCTTGCTGGCGTGCTCGAAGGTGTTCTTCTCAGTCATGGGCAGCGCGTCGATGTCGGCGCGCAGGCCGACGGCGCGGCTGCTCGTGCCGTTCTTCAGGATGCCGACCACCCCGGTCTTGCCCATCCCGCGATGGATCGGGATCCCCCAGGCGGTGAGCTGAGTGGCGATCACGTCGGCGGTGCGCTGCTCCTCGAAGCACAGTTCCGGGTGAGCATGGATGTCGCGCCGGACCGCGGCAATGGCCGCGGCGTCGGCAAGAATCGATTCGATCAGACGCATGGGAGGCTCCTTGCAGGCATCGTGCCCGGCCGGTGCCCCCAAGGGCGCCGGCGGGTACGGCAATGAGCCAGTTTAGCGCCGGGGCATGGGACGCGCCGGCGGCTGGATACGAGACCCGGCTAGCGCCGGACCTTGCCGTCCTCGGTCAGCATCGACAAGTCGACGAAGCTGGAGGCGACGTGGCGCTTCGGTCCGAAGTCGACGTTGAAGCCACCGAAGCTCGCGTTCTGGATGGACTCGAGCCCCGTGACCAGCGCATCGCGCCCGGGGTTGCGGCCGGCGCGCTTCAGGCCCTCGGCGATCACCTTGGCGGCCATGTAGCCTTCCATGCTCGAGTAGTTGGCAGTGGCGTCGCCGCCGGCCTTGCGGACTGCCTCGAGGTACTCGCGCGCGATCGGCGTGGTCGTGGAGAACGGGAACGGCATCACCTGGCTGACCATGATGCCGCGGCCTTCCCTGCCGAGCTCGTCGGCCAGCGCCTGGGTGCCGACGAACGACACGTTGAAGAAGGTGCCGCCGTAGCCGGCCTTGCGGGCCTCGCGAATGAACGCGGCACACGACTTGTAGGCGCTGATCTGCACGACGGCATCGGGCACCTTGGGCACGATCTCCTTGATCGCGCTCGCCACATCAACCGTGTTGCGCTCGACCGTGCCGAGTGCCACGGGCTCGAGGCCCAGCGGCTTCAGCGCGCGCTTGACTCCCTCGAGTCCGGCCTTGCCGTAGGAGTCGTTCTGATAGAAGACCGCGATCTTCTTCAGGCCGAGCGAGGTGAGCTGCTTGACGATCAGGCCCGTCTCGTCGAAGTACGAGGCGCGCACGTGGAAGACCGACTTGCTGAACGGCTCGCGCAGCGCCTCGGCGCCGGTGAACGGGCCGAAGAACGGAATCTTGCTCTCGTTGACGAGCGGCAGCGCTGCCAGGCAGGTCGGCGTGCCGACGTAGCCGAACAGACCGAAGACGTCGTCCTTGATGAACTTCTCGGTGTTGGCCTTGCAGCGCTCGGGCTCGTAGCCGTCGTCCAGCGTTCGCAGTTCGACTTGCGCGCCGTGGACACCGCCGTTTGCGTTCAGGCTGTCGAAGTAGATGCGCGCGCCCTTGTTCATCTGGATGCCGAGCTGGGCGGCCGGCCCGCTGAACGCGGCCGACTGGCCAAGCACGATGCGGTTGCCTTGGGCAAGCGCGGGCAGCGAGACGGCTGCGGCAGCGGCAGCGATACGCCTGACGGCATCACGACGATTCATCTTGGGGTTCCCTTAACGAGCTTCGGCGGGCGTTGTCTTTCGGGCCCCGGGTGCTTCTGCGGCACGCGCCGAACGGTTCAAAATTCTTCTCCGAGCAGCATATCCTTTAGGCGCGCGGCGGCATAGCGCCGGCATGACGCTAAGGCGCTCGCCGAGCCGACCCCTGTGCAATAGTTCACCCATGACCACCACGTTCGTCCGCGCAGCCTGCCCGCACGACTGCCCCGATACCTGCGCGATCCGCGTGACCGTGCAGGATGGCCGGGCCGTCAAGGTGCAGGGCGATCCCGACCACCCGCCGACCCATGGTGCGCTGTGCACCAAGGTGTCGCGCTACCCCGAACGCACCTATCACCCGGAGCGCGTGTTGCATCCGCTGCGGCGCGCCGGCCCCAAGGGCAGCGGCCGCTTCGAGCAGGTGGGCTGGGACGAAGCGCTGCGCGACATCGCAGGCCGGCTTTCTGCCATCGCCGCGCGCGCGCCCGAGGCGATCATTCCGTACAGCTACGCCGGCACGATGGGGCTGGTGCAGGGCGAGTCGATGGCGGCGCGCTTCTTCAACACGCTCGGCGCGTCGCTGCTCGACCGAACGATCTGCTCGATGGCGGGAGGCGAGGCCGTCGCCGCGACCTACGGCGCGAAGATCGGCATGCACACCGAGTTCTTCGCCGAAGCCAAGCTCATCCTGATCTGGGGCAGCAACTCGATCACCTCGAACCTGCACTTCTGGACGTTCGCGCAGGCCGCGAAGCGCAACGGCGCGAAGCTGATCTGCATCGACCCGCGCAAGACCGAGACGGCCGACAAGTGCCATCAGCACATCGCGCTGCTGCCGGGTACCGACGGCGCGCTCGCACTCGGCGTGATGCATGAGCTCATCCGCAACAACTGGCTGGACAAGGACTACATCGAGCGCCACGTCGAGCAGGGTGAACGTGGCTGGCCGGCTTTGCGCGAACGCGCGCTCGAATGGCCGCCCGAGCGAGTCGCGCAGGTCTGCGGCATCGGCGCCGACGAGGTGCGCGGTCTGGCGCGCGACTACGGCACCATCGGCCCGGCGGCGATCCGCCTCAACTACGGCATGCAACGAGTGCGCGGCGGAGGCAACGCGGCACGTCTGATCGCGATCCTGCCGTGCCTGGTCGGCGCATGGCGGCAGCGCGCCGGCGGCATGCTGCTGTCCAGCTCGGGCTGGTTCAAGGCGTTTCGAGACGACGCTGCGCTGCAGCGGCCCGACCTGCTCGGTGCCCGCCGCCCGCGCACCATCAACATGAGCACGATCGGTGACGACCTGCTGCGCGAGTCGTCGCCTGCGTTCGGGCCGAAGATCGAGGCGCTCGTCGTCTACAACAGCAACCCGGTGGCGGTGGCGCCCGAGTCGGGCAAGGTCGTTCAGGGCTTCGCGCGCGGCGACCTGTTCACGGTGGTGCTCGAACACTTCATGACCGACACCGCCGACCACGCCGACTACGTGCTGCCGGCAACGACCCAGCTCGAGCACCTCGACGTGCACACGAGCTACGGCCACACCTACGCCATGCTGAACGAGCCGGCCATCCAGCCGCTCGGAGAGGCCAAGCCGAACACGCAGATCTTTCGCGAACTGGCGCAGCACATGGGGCTCACCGACCCGTGTTTCGCCGACGACGACGAAACCCTTGCGCGCATCGCGTTCAAGCGCGAGATCGATTTCGAGGAGTTGCGCCGCAGCGGCTGGGTGAAGCTGCCGCTTCCCGACGCGCCGTTCGCCGAAGGCGGCTTTCCGAGCCCGAGCGGCCGCTGCATCGTCGACTCGCCGGCCTTCGGAATACCCGACCACGTGCCGAACTACGAGTCGGCGACGAGCACGCCGGAGCTTGCCACGCGCTACCCGCTCGCGATGATTTCACCGCCGGCGCGCAACTTCCTCAACTCGAGCTTCGTCAACGTGAAGAGCCTGCGCGACATCGAGGGCGAGCCGATCCTCGAGATCCACGCCGACGACGCCGCCCCGCGCGGCATCGCCGATGGCCAGACCGTGCGTGTCTTCAACGACCGCGGCAGCTACCGCTGCAAGGCGGTGACCAGCGCGCGAGCACGCCCGGGCGTCGTCAACGGCCTCGGGGTGTGGTGGCGCAAGCTGGGCCTGGACGGACGCAACGTCAACGAGCTGACGCACCAGCGGCTGACCGACATCGGGCGCGCTCCGGTGTTCTACGACTGCCTCGTGCAGGTCGAGGCCGACACGACCACGATGCCCGCGTGAGCTGGCAACGAATGGCGCGTCTCGGTCTCATCGGCGCCGTGGCACTTGCGGCGCTGGCCGTGCTCGCGACCAGCGGGTGCAGCAACCTCGCGTACTACGCGCAGTCGGTCAACGGCCACCTCGCGCTCGTGCAGAGCGCGAAGCCGGTGCCCGAGTGGCTGGCCGACCCGCAGACGCCGCCTGCACTGAAGGAGCGGCTCGCGCTCTCGCAGCGCATGCGCGACTTCGCGGTCAGCGAACTGAAGGAGCCCGACAACGCGAGCTACCGCCGCTACGCCGACCTGAAGCGCGCAGCGGCGGTGTGGAACGTCGTCGCCGCGCCCGAGCTGAGCCTGGCGCTGCAGACCTGGTGTTTCCCGGTCGTCGGCTGCGTCGGCTACCGAGGCTACTACGACCAGGCTGCGGCCGATGCGCTCGCAACCGAGCTTCGAGCGAAGGGGCTCGAAGTCAGCGTCTATGGCGTCCCGGCCTACTCGACGCTCGGCAAGCTGCCGCACTTCGACTGGCTCGCCGATCCGCTGCTGAACACGTTCATCGGCTATCCGGAAGGCGAACTTGCGCGCCTGATCTTCCACGAACTCGCGCACCAGGTGGCCTTCGCACCCGGCGACACGGTGTTCAACGAATCCTTCGCGACAGCGGTCGAGCGCATCGGCGGAGCGAAGTGGCTCGCCGAGCATGCCAGCGCGCGGGCACGCGAAGACTTCGAGCGATACGACGCCAGACGCCAGGACTTTCGCGCGCTGACGGCGCGCTACCGCGACCGGTTCAATGCGCTGTACGCGAGCTCGGCGAGCGACGAGGAGAAGCGCGCCGGCAAGGCGGCGCTGATGCGCGAGCTGCGCGCCGAGTACGAGGCGATCAAGACCGAACGCTGGGGCGGGTTTTCAGGGTATGACGGATGGTTCGCGCGCGCCAACAATGCCTCGTTCGGCGTGCTGGCCGCCTACAACGAACTGGTGCCGGCATTCGAGCGGCTGTTCGAGCGTGAAGGGCGGGACTTCCCCCGCTTCTACGCCGAGGTCAAGCGCCTGGCCGCCCTGCCATACGCCGAACGCCGCGCCGCGTTGTCGCACTGAAGCCCGAGAGAAGCTGCCGCCATGCCTGAAATCAAGATCCACCGCACCCATCAACTCGGCCTCGCGAAGGCGCGCAAGGTCGCGCTTCAATGGGCCGAGGACGCCGAGAAGAAGTTCGACATGGAGTGCACCATCCTCGAAGGGGAGACCAGCGACACGGTGGAGTTCACACGCAGCGGCGTCAACGGCACGCTGGTGGTCGCACCGGATCACTTCGACCTCAACGCCAAGCTCGGCTTCCTGCTCGGTGCGTTCAGCAAGACGATCGAGAGCGAGATCGAGAAGAATCTCGATGCGCTGCTTGCCGCGGGCAAGGCCACCGCGAAGACGGCGGCGGCGAAGAAGAAATAGCAGGCAGGCCTACTTGAGCGACTCGATCAGGTCGATGTATTCCTGCATCGCCTCGTCGCCGCTCTTGCCCTTTACCTCGTTCCATGCGTCCCACTTCGCGCGGCCGACCATGTCGGTGAAACCGGGGCGCTTGCCGTCGACGTCACCGCTGCTGGCCTGCTTGTAGAGCGCGTAGATCTTCAAGAGCGTCATGTTGTCCGGCTTCTCGGGCAGGTTCTTCGACGCGGCGACCGCTTCTTCGAACTGGGCTTTCAGGTCGGCCATGGCGCGTTTCTCCTTGATCGTCGTGAGTGAAAATGTGCATTGACGGGGGCGATGTTACCCAGCATCTTGCTCGGCTCGATCCCAAGACCTCACGGAGAAACCCGATGTCAGCGCCCTCGCCACTCACCTCGCAGCGCATGTCGCGCGTGGATACCGCGTGGCTGCGGATGGACAACGACGTCAACCTGATGATGATCGTGGGTGTCTGGCTGCTGCGCCCCGGCATCACGCACGCGGCTCTGTGCGAGCGCGTGCAGGACAAGCTGTTGAAGTACGAGCGCTTTCGCCAGAAGGTCGTGCAGGACCCGATGGGCGCGAGCTGGGTCGAGGACGAAGCCTTCGACATCGAACGCCACGTGCTGCACCACAAGGTGCGGCGCAAGACTGGGCAGACCGAGCGCGAGGCACTGCAGGCCGAGGTGGGCGAACTCGCGAACACGCCGCTCGATCCGGACCATCCGCTCTGGCAGTTCCACCTGATCGACAACTACGAGGGCGGAAGCGCGCTCGTCGCGCGCGTGCACCACTGCATCGGTGACGGCATCGCGCTGATCTCGGTGATGCTCTCGATCACCGACGGCGGCACCGACCCGCCAAAGCGCAAGAAGCGCGAGCAGCCAGAAGGCGAGGGCGACTGGCTGTCCGACGCGGTGATGAAGCCGCTGACCGATCTAGCGACCAAGGCGATCGGCATGTATGGGGGCGGCGTCGCGAAGTCGATGGAGATGCTGTCGAACCCGCAGCAAGGGCTTGCCGGCTCCGTCGAGATGGCGCGCACCGGCGCGAAGGTGCTCGGCGATGTCGGCGCCATGGCGATGATGCCGGACGACTCGGCGACCATCCTCAAGGGCAAGCCGCTCGGGCAGAAGGTCGTTGCGTGGGGCGAGCCGATTCCGCTCGACCAGGTGAAGGCGATCGGCAAGGCGCTGAACTGCTCGATCAACGACGTGCTGCTTGCCTGCGTGGCGGGTGCGATCGGCGAGTACCTGCGCGATCACGGCGACGAACCCGATGGCAAGGAGATTCGGGCGATGGTGCCGGTCAACCTGCGCCCGCTCGAGAAGGCGTGGCAGCTCGGCAACCGCTTCGGCCTGGCGCCGCTGGTGCTGCCGATCGGCATCTCGAATCCGATCGAACGCGTCTACGCGGTGCGTCGGCGCATGACCGAGCTGAAAGACAGCTACCAGCCGCTGCTGGCCTTTGCGGTGCTGTCGGTGGCGGGCCTGTTGATCAAGCCGGTGCAGGACGCACTGCTCGGCCTGTTCGCGAAGAAGGCGACTGCCGTGATGACGAACGTGCCGGGGCCGGCGGTGCCGCTCAAGTTCTGCGGTGCGACCCTGCGCCAGACGATGTTCTGGGTGCCGGCGTCGGGTGACATCGGCGTCGGTGTGTCGATCCTCTCGTACGGCGGTGGCGTTCAGTTCGGGCTGATCACGGACAAGAAGCTGTGCCCGGATCCGCAGGCGATCATCGATCGGTTCGAGCCCGAGTTCGAGAAGCTGCTTGTCGTGACGATGATGCTGCCGTGGGGGGAGGCTGCTGCCTAGATTCAGTATTCAGTAGCGGGCAGCAGCCGCAGAGAAAGTTCAGTCCTCGAGCTCGGCCTTCGCCATCTCGACGTCCAGCCGCTCCATCGCATCCATCGGCGTGGCCGCGGCCGCGTCCTCATAGAGCTTGGTCGCTTCCTTCATCTTCTTGTCGCCCTCGAGCATCACCAGGCCGTTGGCGTATTCGATCATCGCGATCGCCGAGGTCGGATTGAGCTTGAGCGCCGTCTTGTAGGCGGCGATACCGGCGTCTTTGCTCGCTCCCTGGGTGCGGCCCAGCAACGAGCCGACCTTGTCGATCACCTCGGCATGGAACGCGCCAAGCGCGATGTGCGCATCGGCGTGCTTGGGCGCGAGCTTGATGGTCGTCTCGAGCGCGCTCTTGACCTTGCCGCCCAGCCCCTGCGCGAGTGCCTTCGCGATCGAGATGCCCTGGCTGTAGCGGCCGAGCGCGTACGCCATGAAGTAATGGGCGTTCGCGTTCTTCGCATCGGCCGCGATCTGTGCCTCGGCGCGTTCGGCCACCTCCATGAAGAGCGCGAGCTTGGTCTTCTCGCTCTTCTCGAGGTAGTTCGCATAGATCGCCTGCGCCTTGTTGGCAACCGTGATGCCGGCGCCGCCCGCCTTGAGCCCGGCTTCGGCAGCCTTCTGGAACTCGCCGGCATGGAACAGCGCCCATGCCGCGAGCACCTTGTCGTCCTTCGGCAGCGGCTCGGCGTCGCCGGCATGCAGGCGCGCCCAGTTCTTCTTCAGGGCGGCAGCGTCGTACGTGTAGTCGGCGCCGTCATGCGGGAAAGCGGTCCACTTGGCCATCGTTGTCTCCTCTTCGGTGCGGTCAATTCGGTGGATGGTAGTTGCCGACGAGCGAATGCAGGTGTTCGCGCTGTTCGCTCGCGAGATACGGCAGCAACAGGCTCAGCACGTGAAACGCGCCACGCAGCAGCGCCGCGCCGGCCGCTTCGGGTTCGAGCGCGTGGCGCGGGTCGCGCACGTATTCATAGCTGAGCCAGTACGTGAGCACGACGACCATCGCCGTGGCGACTGGTTCGACGTCGCGCTGGTCGATCTGCATGGCATTGCCGCGGCTCAACCCGTCGAGCACGCTCTGCACCGCCTTGTTCTTGTTCTTCAGCACGAACTGGAAGTGCGTCTCGAGGCGCCGGTTCTTCGACAGCAGGTCGTTCAGGTCGCGGTAGAGGAAGCGGTACTGCCAGATCAGCTCGAAGAGCATGTGGAAGAAGAGCCAGGCGTCTTCGACGTTCTTCACGTCGTCGGCCGCACGCAGAAGATCGGTCAGCGCGCGCTCGTAGCGGTCGAACAGGCTGTTGATCAGCTCGTCCTTCGCGGGGTAGTGGTAGTACAGATTGCCCGGGCTGATGCCGAGCTCGGCCGAGATCAGCGTCGTCGAGACATTCGGTTCGCCGAAGCGGTTGAACAGCTCGAGCGTGACTTCCAGGATGCGCTCGGCCGTGCGGCGCGGCTTCTTGGTTTGCGTGGCCATCGTGGGGTGCGGTTTGCGGGCAATCTAGCATCAAGGCCATGCGCGGCCCATCAGCACGAACCATGGCGGCTGCCTACAATCGGCGCGCCTCATGTCAGCCATCTCCTTCCAGAACGTCGGCAAGACGTACAACAGCCCGCGCGGCGCAGTCCATGCGCTGGACGATGTCAGTTTCGACATCGAACCGGGCGAATTCTTCGGTCTGCTCGGGCCCAACGGCGCCGGCAAGACCACGTTGATCAGCATTCTCGCGGGGCTCGCGCGGGCGAGCCGCGGCAAGGTGAGCGTGCTCGGCCACGACGTCGTCTCCGACTACGCAGCGGCACGGCGCAAGCTCGGGATCGTGCCGCAGGAGCTGGTGTTCGATCCGTTCTTCAGCGTTCGCGAGGCGCTGCGCATCCAGGGCGGCTACTTCGGCGTGCGCACCGACAAGCGGGCGAACGACGCGTGGATTGACGAACTGCTCGACAACCTCGGCCTCGCCGACAAGGCGAACGCGAACATGCGCCAGCTCTCGGGCGGCATGAAGCGGCGTGTGCTGGTGGCGCAGGCCCTCGTTCACCGGCCGCCGGTGATCGTGCTCGACGAGCCGACTGCCGGGGTCGACGTGGAACTGCGCCAAACGCTGTGGCAGTTCATCGCGCGCCTGAACAAGGAAGGCCACACCGTACTGCTGACGACCCACTACCTCGAGGAGGCCGAGGCGCTGTGCAGCCGCATCGCGATGCTCAAGCTCGGCAAGGTGGTGGCGCTGGACCGCACATCGGCGCTTCTCGCCGGCACCGCAAGCACGATGCTTCGCTTCAAGATGGACACACCGCTGCCGCCGCAGCTCGCGGCACAGTCTCGCGTGACCGGGCGCATCGTGCAGATCACGGCGCATGACGCGGCCGAGGTCGAGCGCATCCTCGGCGTGCTGCGCCAAGCCGGGTGCCAACCCGAGGACCTGGAGATCGGCCGGGCCGACCTCGAAGACGTGTTCCTCGAGATCATGAGTGGCGCGCCGCGCACTCCCGAGCCACTGAGGGTGGCGGTATGAGCGGAACCTCGGTGCTGTCGGGTACGCGCACGCTGCTCTACAAGGAAGTGCTGCGCTTCTGGAAGGTCAGCTTCCAGACGGTTGCGGCACCTGTGCTCACTGCCGTGCTGTACCTGATGATCTTCGGGCACGTGCTCGAAGACCACGTGAAGGTGCACGGGGTTGGATACACGAGCTTTCTGATCCCCGGCCTTGTGATGATGAGCGTGCTGCAGAACGCGTTCGCCAACAGCAGCTCTTCGCTGATCCAGAGCAAGATCACCGGGAACCTCGTGTTCCTGCTGGTCGCGCCGCTGTCGCATTGGGCTTGGTTCTGCGCGTACGTCGGCGCGTCGATCGTGCGCGGGGTCGCGGTCGGCGCGGGCGTGCTGTTCGTGACCGCGTGGTTCGCTCCGCTGCAGGTTGCCAACGCGGCGTGGATCATCGCCTTCACCGTGATGGGCGCTGCGCTGATGGGCTCGCTTGGCCTCGTGGCCGGGCTGTGGGCCGAGAAGTTCGACCAGATCGCCGCGTTCCAGAACTTCATCGTGATGCCGATGACGTTCCTCTCCGGGGTTTTCTACTCGGTGAAGTCGCTGCCTCCTCTGGCCCAGGCCCTCAGCCACTTGAATCCGTTCTTCTACATGATCGATGGATTTCGGCATGGGTTCTTCGGGGTGAGCGATGTGTCGCCCTGGACCAGCCTTCTCGTCGTCGGAGCGAGCTTGGGCATGGTTTGCGGGCTGTGCCTGCATTTGCTGCGTATCGGGTACAAGATTCGTCACTGACGGGTCTTCTCTGGGCTACCCCTCAAGGCACATAGACATAGAATCGCCCACACCATGGCCGACCCCACCGCCGCCGAAGTCCGATCCTTCATCTCGCAAGGATTGAAGTGCGAGCACCTCGAAGTCGAAGGCGACGGTCGCCACTTCTTCGCGACCATCGTCTCCACCGAGTTCGAAGGCACAAGTCGTATCAAGAGGCATCAGCGCGTCTACGGCGCTCTCGGCGATAGAATGCGCGAGCAAATCCACGCGCTGTCCATGAAGACGCTCACTCCCGCCGAATGGGCCCACGAATCCGCGACGACCGCTCAGGCCGGCGCGGCGCAAGCGCACCACCACCACTGAACACAGCCGCAGGCGACTTGCGGCTGTCGGCTTTGGGTCGGCCGCGCCGACGTCCGGAGCCGAGGGCAGCGGGGAACCTGGGGCAGTAGCCAAGACTGCACCCAATGGACAAACTCCTGATTCGCGGTGGCCGCCGGCTCCAAGGCGAGGTCACGATCTCCGGCGCAAAGAACGCCGCGCTGCCCGAACTCTGCGCGGCGCTGCTCAGTGCCGAGCCGGTGCACCTGGCCAATGTGCCGGGGCTGCAGGACGTGCGCACGACCTTCAAGCTGCTGCGCAACATGGGCGTCGCGATCGAGGCAGGCGACGACGGGCGCGTGGCGCTGGACGCCGGGCGGGTGAGTTCGCCCGAGGCGCCGTACGACCTCGTCAAGACGATGCGCGCATCGATCCTCGTGCTGGGCCCGCTGCTGGCGCGCTTCGGCGAGGCGACCGTCTCGCTGCCCGGCGGCTGCGCGATCGGCTCGCGGCCGGTCGATCAGCACATCAAGGGTCTGCAGGCGATGGGCGCCGAGATCAACGTCGAACACGGCTACATCATCGCGAAAGCGCCAAGCGGGCTGAAGGGCGCGAGCATCACGACCGACATGGTCACCGTGACCGGCACCGAGAACCTGCTGATGGCCGCGACGCTCGCGCATGGCGAGACCGTGCTCGAGAACGCTGCCCAGGAACCCGAGGTCGTCGATCTGGCGGAGATGCTCGTCAAGATGGGCGCGCGTATCGAAGGCCACGGTACGAGCCGCATTCGCATCGTCGGCGTCGACAAGCTGCACGGCCTGCCTGCGGCACAGCCGCACCGCATCGTGCCCGACCGCATCGAGAGCGGCACCTTCCTGTGCGCCGCCGCAGCCACCGGCGGCGACGTGACGCTGAGAGGCGCACGCGCCGACCATCTGGGTGCCGTGATCGAGAAGCTGCGCGAAGCCGGCGTCGAGATCGACCCGGGTGACGGCTGGATCCGCGTGCGGCGCAGCGGGCCGCTGAAGGCGGTGAGCTTTCGTACCAGCGAGTACCCGGCCTTCCCGACCGACATGCAGGCGCAGTTCATGGCGTTGGACTGCATCGCCGAGGGCACGGCCGAGGTGACCGAGACGATCTTCGAGAACCGCTTCATGCACGTCAACGAACTGCTGCGCCTGGGCGCGAAGATCGAAGCGGTCGGCCACACGGCCGTCGTGCGCGGCGTCCAGCGCCTGTCCGGTGCGATCGTGATGGCAACCGATCTGCGCGCGTCGGCGAGCCTCGTGATCGCCGGCCTGGTTGCCGACGGCGAGACCATCGTCGATCGGATCTACCACCTCGACCGCGGCTACGACCGGATGGAAGAGAAGCTGCGCGGCATCGGCGCCGACATCGAGCGCGTCCGATGAGCATGAGCCGGGTCATTGCTGGAGCGCCATCATGATCACGCTGGCGTTGCCGAAGGGTCGCATCTTCGAGGAGGTCTTGCCGCTCCTGAAGGCGGCGGGTGTCTCCGTCGCCGAAGACCCCGAGAAGAGTCGCAAGCTGATCATCGGCACGAGCCAGTCCGACCTGCGTCTCGTGCTGGTTCGGGCGTCCGACGTGCCGACTTATGTGCAGCACGGCGGTGCCGACCTGGGCGTCGTCGGCAAGGACACCTTGCTCGAACACGGCGGCGATGGCCTCTACCAGCCGCTCGACCTGCGGATCGCGAAGTGCCGCATGAGCGTGGCGGTGCGTTCCGACTTCGACTATGCGGGCGCCGTGAAGCAGGGCTCACGGATCCGCGTGGCCACCAAGTACACGCAGATTGCCCGCGATCACTTCGCGAACAAGGGCGTGCACGTCGACATGATCAAGCTGTACGGGTCGATGGAGCTCGCTCCGCTGACCGGCCTGGCCGACGCGATCGTCGACCTGGTCTCGACCGGCAGCACCTTGCGGGCGAACCACCTGGTCGAGGTCGAGGAGATCCTGCCGATCTCGGCGCGGCTGATCGTCAACCAGGCCGCGCTCAAGCTCAAGCGCGAGCCGGTCCGCAGGTTGATCGACGCCTTTGCGCTGGCCGTGGGGAACGCGCCATGAGCGTGGCGGTGCGAACCCTCTCGACGGCCGACGCCGATTTCGAAGCCGCGTTCCAGCGGGTGCTGCACTGGTCGGACGAGACCGACCAGTCGATCGAAGAGGCCGCCGCGGGCATCCTTGCCGATGTGCGCACACGCGGCGATGCGGCCGTGCTCGAGTACACGCGCCGCTTCGACGGCATCGATGCCGCCTCTGTCGGCGCGCTCGAGATCACGCAGGCCGAACTGCGCGCGGCGCTGGATGCGATCAAGCCTGCTCAGCGCGCGGCGCTCGAAGCGGCGGCGCAGCGAGTGCGCAGCTATCACGAGCGGCAGCTCGACGCGTGCGGCCGTTCGTGGAGCTATCGCGATGCCGACGGCACGCTGCTCGGGCAGAAGGTCACGCCGCTCGACCGCGTCGGCATCTACGTGCCGGGCGGCAAGGCGGCCTATCCGTCGAGCGTGCTGATGAACGCGCTGCCGGCCAAGGTGGCGGGCGTCGGCGAGATCGTGATGGTCGTGCCCACGCCCAAGGGCGTGCGCAACGAGATGGTGCTCGCGGCGGCTGCTCTCGCCGGCGTCGACCGCGCGTTCACGATCGGCGGTGCGCAGGCCATCGGTGCGCTGGCCTATGGCACTGCAACGGTTCCGGCGGTCCACAAGATCACCGGGCCGGGCAACGCGTACGTTGCGAGCGCCAAGCGGCGCGTGTTCGGCCAGGTGGGCATCGACATGATCGCCGGGCCGAGCGAGATCCTCGTGCTGGCCGACGGCAGCACGCCGGCCGCCTGGGTCGCGATGGATCTGTTCAGCCAGGCCGAGCACGACGAGCTCGCACAGAGCATCCTGCTGTGCCCCGATGCCGACTACATCGCGAAGGTGCGTGCAGAGATCGAGCGGCTGCTGCCCGGCATGCCGCGCGCGGCGGTGATCCGCGCGTCGCTCGAAGGGCGCGGTGCGCTGATCCGCACTCGCAGCATGGAAGAGGCCTGCGAGATCAGCAACCGCATCGCGCCCGAGCACCTCGAGATCAGCTCGCGCGAGCCGCAGCGCTGGGAGCCGCTGTTGCGCCACGCCGGTGCGATCTTCCTCGGTGCGTTCACGAGCGAGAGCCTGGGCGATTACTGCGCCGGGCCGAACCATGTGCTGCCCACCTCGGGCACCGCGCGTTTCTCGTCGCCGCTCGGCGTCTACGATTTTCAGAAGCGCAGCAGCCTGATCGAGGTCAGCGAGGCAGGCGCGCAGGTGCTGGGGCCGATCGCAGCGGAGCTGGCCTACGGCGAAGGGCTGCAGGCGCATGCGCAGGCCGCCGAGATGAGATTGACGAAGTCCCAACCCGGAGCAAGACGATGAGCACGCTCGAGCAGCGCATGAAGGCAACGATTCGCCAGGACGTGCAGTCGATGCACGCCTACGCGATCCAGCCGAGTGCCGGCCTCGTCAAGCTCGACGCGATGGAAAACCCGTTCCGCCTGCCCGAGGCGCTGCAGCGCGAACTCGGCGAGCGCCTCGGGCGGGTTGCGATCAACCGCTACCCGGTCGGCTGCGTGGCCGACGTGATCGCGGCGCTCGGCAAGTACATCGAGCTGCCGGCCGGCTGCAAGCTGATGCTCGGCAATGGCTCGGACGAGTTGATTTCGCTGATCGCGATGGCCTGCGACGTTCCGGGCGCAACGATCGTGGCCCCGCTGCCCGGCTTCGTGATGTACGAGATGTCCGCGAAGCTGCAGGGGCTGAAGTTCGTCGGCGTTCCGACCACTGCGAACTTCGAGCTCGACGAGGCGGCGATGCTGAGCGCGATAGCCACGCACCGCCCGGCCATCACCTATATCGCGTATCCGAACAACCCGACCGCGAATTTGTTCGACGATGCGATCGTCCAGCGCATCGTCGACGCGGTCGGCGAGCAGGGCGGCTTCGTCGTGTTCGACGAGGCCTATCAGCCGTTCGCCTCGCGCAGCTGGCTGGCGCGCATGAGCCGACACGAGCACGTGCTGGTGCTGCGCACCTTGAGCAAGTTCGGCCTCGCGGGTGTGCGGCTCGGCTATCTGATCGGTGCGGCGCCGCTGATCGACGAGATCGACAAGGTCCGGCCGCCATACAACATCAGCGCGCTGAACGCGGAGGCCACGTTGTTCGCGCTCGAGCACGCCGACGAGTTCGCGCGCCAGGCCGCACTGCTGCGCAGCGAGCGCGAGCGGCTGCAGGCGGCATTGCACGGGCTGCCCGGCGTGATGCCTTTTCCGAGCGAAGCGAACATGATCCTCGTGCGCGTTCCGGATTCGAAGCGCGCGTTCGAAGGCATGAAGTCGCGCGGCGTGCTCGTGAAGAACATTGCGGCGATGCATCCGCTGCTGGCCAATTGCCTGCGCCTGACCGTGGGCAGCCCCGAGGAGAACCTGCAGATGATCGCTGCGCTGAAAGCGAGCCTGTGATGACAGCTTCCAACCGCAAGGCCGACGTCACCCGCAACACGGCCGAGACCAAGATCCGCGTCGCGCTCGACCTCGACGGCACCGGCGCCGCCAAGCTCGCAACCGGCATCGGCTTCTTCGATCACATGCTCGACCAGATCGCCCGCCACGGGCTGATCGACCTCGAGATCGACGCCAAGGGCGATCTGCACATCGACGGCCACCACACGGTGGAAGACGTCGGCATCACCTTCGGCCAGGCGCTCGCGAAGGCGGTCGGCGACAAGAAGGGCATCGTGCGCTACGGTCATGCGTACGTGCCGCTGGACGAGGCGCTCTCGCGCGTGGTGATCGACTTCTCCGGGCGGCCGGGCCTTCACATGCGGGTCGACTTCAAGGCCGGCATGATCGGCACGCTCGACAGCCAGCTCGTCTACGAGTTCTTCCAGGGTTTTTCGAACCACGCCGGCGTGACGCTGCATATCGACAACCTGCACGGCGATAACGCGCACCATCAGTGCGAGACGATCTTCAAGGCCTTCGCGCGCGCGCTGCGCATGGCGCTGGCGATCGACCCGCGCGCCGCGGGTGTGATCCCGTCGACCAAGGGCAGCCTCTGAGATGAGCACGCGCGTCGTCGCCGTCGTCGATTACGGCATGGGCAACCTGCGCTCGGTGTCGCAGGCTGTAATGCACGTTGCCAGCGGCTCCGGGATCGACGTGATCGTCACGTCCAGGCCGGACGAGGTGTACGCCGCCGAGCGGGTCGTGCTGCCTGGCCAGGGCGCGATGCCCGACTGCATGCGCGAGTTGCGCGAGTCCGGCTTGCAGGAGGCGGTGCTCGACGCGGCCGCCAACAAGCCGCTGATGGGTGTGTGCGTGGGCATGCAGATGCTCCTGACCCGCAGCCACGAAGGCCCGACCGACGGCCTGGGGCTGATCGAGGGCGAGGTGGTCCGCTTCGAGCTGGAGGGCAGGCTGCAACCCGATGGCAGCCGCTACAAGGTGCCGCAGATGGGCTGGAACCAGGTGCTCCAGACCCAGCCGCACGCCCTGTGGCGGGGCGTGCCGGACTGGTCGTACTTCTATTTCGTGCACAGTTTCTATGCCCGACCAGCGGACCGGCGCCACAGTGCCGGTGAAAGCGAGTATGGCGGGCGCTTTACCTGCGCGCTGGCTCGGGATAATATTTTCGCCACCCAATTCCATCCCGAGAAGAGCGCCGAGCACGGTTTGGCGCTGTACCGAAATTTTCTTCACTGGAACCCCTGAACACGCTGTGTGCAACGCGTCGCGTGATTTGTTCGAGTGATGCCTCGGGTCGAGACCTCTGTCCCACCACCAGCCTTTCGGCCATGCTGCTGATTCCTGCGATCGACCTCAAAGACGGTCACTGTGTGCGCCTCAAGCAAGGCGACATGAAGGCCTCCACCACCTTCGGCGAAGACCCGGCCGAAATGGCCCGTCGTTGGGTCGACGCCGGCGCGAGACGCTTGCACCTCGTCGACCTGAACGGTGCGTTCGCCGGCAAGCCGGTCAATGAAGCGGCGATCAAGGCGATCCTCGCCGAGGTCGGCGACGAGATTCCGGTGCAGCTGGGCGGCGGCATCCGCGATCTCGACACGATCGAGCGCTACCTGGACGACGGCCTGAGTTTCATCATCATCGGCACCGCCGCCGTCAAGAACCCGGGGTTCCTGCGCGACGCATGTTCGGCGTTCGGCGGCCACATCATCGTCGGGCTCGACGCGAAGGACGGCAAGGTCGCGACCGACGGCTGGAGCAAGCTGACCGGCCACGAGGTGATCGACCTGGCGCAGAAGTTCCAGGACCACGGCGTCGAGGGCGTGATCTACACCGATATCGGCCGCGACGGCATGCTCTCGGGCATCAACATCGACGCGACCGTGAAGCTCGCGCAGGCGCTGACGATTCCCGTGATCGCCTCGGGCGGCCTCTCGAACATCGCCGACATCGAAAGACTCTGCGCCGTCGAGGAGCAGGGCATCGAGGGCGTGATCTGCGGGCGCGCGATCTACAGCGGTGACCTCGACTTCGCCGCGGCGCAGGCACGCGCCGACGAGCTGAACGGCGGCTGAGCGCACATGCTCGCCAAACGCATCATTCCCTGCCTGGACGTGACTGGCGGGCGCGTCGTCAAGGGCGTCAACTTCGTCGAGCTGCGCGACGCAGGCGATCCGGTCGAGATCGCCGCGCGCTACAACGAGCAAGGTGCCGACGAACTGACTTTCCTCGATATCACCGCCACGAGCGACGGGCGCGACCTGATCTTGCCGATCATCGAAGCGGTTGCCTCGCAGGTGTTCATCCCGCTCACCGTCGGCGGCGGCGTGCGCAGCGTCGAAGACGTGCGGCGCTTGCTCAATGCCGGGGCCGACAAGGTCAGCTTCAACTCGGCGGCGGTGGCGAACCCGCAAGTCATCCGTGACGCCTCGCAGAAGTACGGCGCTCAGTGCATCGTGGTGGCGATCGACGCGAAACGCCGGACGGACGGCGCGCCGGGCTGGGATGTCTACACCCACGGCGGACGCAAGAACACCGGGCTCGATGCGGTCGAATGGGCGCGCGAGATGGTGTCTCGCGGTGCGGGCGAGATCCTCCTGACGAGCATGGACCGCGACGGCACGAAAAGCGGCTTCGACCTCGAGCTGACCCGCCAGGTGAGCGACGCGGTCAGCGTGCCGGTGATCGCGTCGGGCGGTGTCGGCTCGCTGGCGCACCTGTCCGATGGCATCCGGATCGGCGGCGCCGATGCGGTGCTCGCCGCGAGCATCTTCCACTACGGCGAATTCACGGTTGGCGAGGCGAAGGCGCTGCTCGCGCGCGACGGCATCCCGGTCCGTCAATGAGCCGCAACGAGGTCCGCATCATCGGCGGGGCCTGGAAGCGCAGCAAACTGCCTGTCGGAGAGGGCGAAGGGCTTCGGCCGACGCCGGACCGCGTTCGTGAAACGCTCTTCAACTGGCTGGGCCAGGACCTGAGCGGCTGGCGCTGCCTGGACGCCTTTGCCGGCAGCGGGGCGCTCGGTTTCGAGGCCGCCTCACGCGGCGCCGATTCGGTGGTGCTGCTCGAACGCGACCGGCACCTGGTGCGCGCGTTGGGCGAAGTCAAGACGCGGCTTGCAGCCGACCAGGTACGCATCGAGCAAGCCGATGCGATGGCGTGGATGGCGCGCTGCGCCAACGAGTCGTTCGAACTCGTCTTTCTCGACCCGCCGTTCGCCACGCCACTCGCCGAGCCGGCGCTGGACGCGGCAGCACGGCTGGTCGTTCCCGACGGCTACATCTATCTCGAAGCACCGCGGGTACTCGATGCCGAGGCGGCACAAGCACGCGGCCTGACCATCCACCGCCAGTCGCGCGCCGGGGCCGTGCACTTCCATCTTCTGCGCCGGGAACGGCCGACCTGAGCGCCGCCCGGCTACACTGCGCGCGACCTCACCGTGTGGAGAGCGCCTTGACCTCCGTGACCCGACTCACCGCTGTCTACCCCGGTACCTTCGACCCGATGACGCTCGGGCATGAAGACTTGATGCGCCGCGCGAGCCGGCTGTTCGAGCGCCTGATCATCGCGGTCGCCGCGGGGCACCACAAACGGACGATGTTCACGATCGCCGAACGGCTCGACATCGCGACCGAGCTCGCGGCGAAGTATCCGAATGTCGAGGTCCAGGCGTTTCGCGGGCTGTTGCGAGACTTCGTCGTCGCGCATGGCGGCAAAGTCGTGGTGCGCGGGCTGCGCGCGGTCAGCGACTTCGAATACGAATTCCAGATGGCGGGCATGAACCGCCAGCTGATGCCGGAAGTCGAGACGGTCTTCATGACACCGAGCGACCAGTACCAGTTCGTCTCCGGCACCTTTGTGCGCGAGATTGCCACTCTGGGCGGTGATGTCTCGAAGTTCGTGTCACCCTTCGTCCTCAGCCGGCTGCACCAGCGCGTCAAGCCGGGCGACCCTTGAGACGACGAACCGACACGGTGCCGCGATGGCCCTGCTGATTACCGACGAATGCATCAACTGCGATGTCTGCGAGCCCGAGTGCCCGAACCAGGCGATCTCGATGGGCGCGGAGATCTACCAGATCGATCCGAACCGCTGCACCGAGTGCGTGGGGCATTTCGATGAGCCGCAGTGCGTGCAGGTCTGCCCGGTGAGCTGCATTCCGGTGGACCCTGCGAACGTCGAGAGCCGAGACTCGCTGTGGGCGAAGTACCAGCGCCTGCAACAGACCGTCGTACCGATCGCGGTGGCGAAGAACTCCGCCTGAGCCGCGCTACTTGCGGCTGCGCTTCTTCAGCGACGTCGGGTCGACGGCGGTGAAGTTGTCTTGCGCCGATCGCTTGGCGCCCTTTGAGCGTTTCTGGTGACGGCCGCGTTCGGCGCTCGATGCGGCAGCCTCAGGCGCCGGCGAGCGCGAATCGAAGCCGGTCGCAGCCGCAGGCTTCTGGGCCGCTTCCTGGGCGCGGCGTTCGCGCTCCATCTGTTCCCCTTGTTGGCGCTCCAGCGCAGCGATGCGGCGCGCTTCGGCGCGCTGTGCGGCGCTGCGCGGATCGGTCGCTTCGACAACCCGGCCCTCCGGGCATGGCACCTGCGAATACGTGCTGCCGCAGCGATACACCGGCTGGGCAGCCTGCGCGCCGAGCGCGGCCACGCCGAGGCCGATGGCGACGATCCAGTGCTTCATGCCTTGTCCTTGTCCTTGTCCTTTGGGGGCGAGTCCTTCCCGGGCGCGTCCTCCGCCGGCACCGGCTTGGGCCGTGGCGGCTTCGCGTGGATCTTCATCATCGCGTGCTCCATGTTCCCGGCAAGCAGCAGATCGAGGGCCTTGATCGATTGCTCGACGCTCTTGTCGATTGCTTCACGCTGTTCGGCGAGGGGTTTGCGCAACACGTAGTTGATGACCTCTGCCTTCACGCCCGGATGGCCGATCCCCAGGCGCAGACGCCAGAAGTCGGCGCTGCCGAGTTGGGCCTGGATGTCCTTCAGGCCGTTGTGCCCGGCATGGCTCCCGCCGAGCTTGATCTTCACCTGGCCCGGCAGCAGGTCGAGCTCGTCGTGCGCAACGAGAATTTCGTTCGGCGCGATCTTGAAGAATCGCGCCAGTGCTGCGACCGATTTGCCCGAGAGATTCATGAAGGTCATCGGCTCGAGCAGCCAGACCGGCCCTTCCGGGCGGTTCGCGCGTGCTGCCAGGCCGAAGTAGCTTCGCTCCGGCGACAGCGAAACCCGAAGCGTTCGTGCCGCTTCGTCGATGAACCAGAAGCCGGCGTTGTGCCGGGTGGCTTCGTATTCGGGGCCGGGGTTGCCGAGGCCGACAAGCAATCGAATCATGCGGCGGATTATCTAGGTGTCGAGCGCGCAGCAAAAAGCCCCACCGAGGTGGGGCCGTGAAGTGTGCAAGCACCCTCGGAGGAGTGCAGCGCAGGCTACTTCTTGTTCTGCTTCTCGCTCTTCTTGGCCTTTGTCGGTGCGGCGGCCGGAGTGGCAACCACCGGAGCGGCTGCGGCTTCTTCTTCGGCAACCTGCACCGAAGTCGAGGCGACTACCGGGTTCGGCTTGCCGTGCGTGACCACCTTGATGTCCTTGCCGAGCTTCAGATCCTTGACGGTCAGCGTCTGGCCCTTGGTCAGCTCGCCGAGATCGACGGTGATGTACTCGGGCAGCTGCGATGCCAGGCATTGAATCAGCAGCTCCGTGATCACGTGGTTCACCAGGCAACCCTCGGTCTTGACGGCCGGCGAGTTTTCCTCGTTGATGAAGTGCAGCGGCACTTTCTTGGTGATCTTGGTCGTGGCGTCGACGCGCTGGAAGTCGATGTGCAGCACGATCGGACGGAACGGGTGCATCTGGTAGTCACGCAGCAGCACCTGCTCGCTCTTGCCTGCCAGTTCCATCTCGAGGATGGTCGAGTGGAACGCTTCCTTCTTCAGCGCGAAGAAGAGGGCGTTGTGATCGAGCTCGATCATGGCCGGCGTGCCCGCGCCATACACGATGCCCGGAACCTTTTGCGCATTGCGCAGGCGGCGGCTCGCTCCGGTCCCCTGCAGCGTGCGCTCGTAAGCGACGAATTTCATAAACACTCCAATGTGTGAAGGCCCGCGACCAGGCTCTTCGATAAGCGGGGGCGTTGTGCGCCCCCTGACGACGCAATCCCCGAACGGGACCGCGCTCGTTTCCTAGAAGTTCGCGTTCTGCTCCGCGAACAAAGACGTGACCGACTCGCCGTCGGAAATCCGACGGATCGTTTCGGCAAACAGGAATGCCACCGACAGCTGGCGCACCTTCTTCGATTTCTTGCCGTCCTCGTTGAGCGGGACGGTGTTGGTGATCACGACCTCGTCCAGCTGCGAGCCGCGAATGCGCTCGATCGCCGGGCCCGAGAACACCGCGTGCGTGCAATATGCGTAGACGCTCTTTGCGCCACGTTCCTTTAGCACCTCGGCCGCCTTCACGAGGGTGCCGGCGGTGTCGATCATGTCGTCCATGATCACGCAGTTGCGGCCGTCGATGTCGCCGATCACGTGCATCACTTCCGAGACGTTGGCCTTCGGACGGCGCTTGTCGATGATCGCCAGCTCGCAGCCGAGCTGCTTGGCAAGCGCCCGGGCGCGCACCACGCCGCCCACGTCAGGCGAGACCACCACGAGGTCGTTGTAGCGCTTGGACTGCAGGTCGGCCAGCAGCACCGGTGATGCGTAGATGTTGTCGACCGGGATGTTGAAGAACCCCTGGATCTGGTCGGCGTGCAGGTCCATGGTCAGCAGGCGTTCGACACCGACCGCCTCCAGCATGTTGGCGACCACTTTCGCGCTGATCGGCACGCGCGTTGAGCGTGGGCGGCGATCTTGGCGCGCATAACCGAAGTAGGGGATGACCGCGGTGACACGCCGGGCCGACGCACGCTTGAGCGCGTCGACCATGATGCACAGCTCCATCAGGTTTTCGTTCGTCGGCGCGCAGGTTGGCTGGACGACGAAGATGTCGCGCGCCCGAACGTTTTGGTGGATCTCGACGTCGACTTCGCCGTCGGAAAAGCGCCCGACCTTGGCCTTGCCGAGCTCGACGCCCAGGTTCGAGGCGATCTCCTGCGAAAGCGCAGGGTTCGCATTCCCGGTGAACAGCACGGTGTTGAAAAGCACAACGCCCTCCGTCGAGGCCTTGGTGAAATCGACTTCAGCCCCCGACAGGCGCTGTGTAGCGCACCGGGAAACAACAGATTTGGCAGGGGAGGAAGGATTCGAACCTTCGCATGTCGGAATCAAAATCCGATGCCTTAACCAACTTGGCGACTCCCCTACACAGGACCAAAGCCTTCGGCTCCAGCCCGCAACCTCCTCAGTCTGCCGCCCATCCCGCAAGCGGGTGCTGCTGCAGACTGCGGCACATTCGTGCGACCCAACCGGGCGGCAGATTCTCCGGAATCTGCGCCTCGGGCCGCTCGAGCATGCCCGCTCCGGCAAACACCGCACTGCCCGAACCGCTCATCCGGCTGTTGCCGAAGCGCTCGTTCAGCACGCTCGCCGCCTGGGCCACCTCGGGGCAAACTGCCTCGGCAGGGGGCTGCAAGTCGTTTCGCCCGTACTGCACATACTGCAATGCCCCGGGCGCACGAGTGCGAGTGTCTGCAAGAAAGCCTTCAAGTATAACAGCTTCGGTGTTGCGCACGAGTAGCGGACTGCTGAAGATCGCTCGTGTTTCGATGCTCTGTGGTGGCTTCACGATCGCCAGCCACTGGCTGGGTATCGCTACGGGCGTCAGCCGCTCGCCAATGCCTTCGACGAACGCGTTGTGTCCCCCGACGAAGAAGGGCACGTCAGCCCCTAGCCCCAGTGCGATGTCGGCGAGCTTCGCCCGCGGCCAGTTCAGGCTCCACAGGCGGTTCAACGCCAGCAGGGTCGACGCTGCATCGGAACTGCCGCCGCCCATTCCTGCACCGGCCGGCACCTTCTTGTCGATCGAGATGTCGACACCCAGCGATGTGCCGCTCAGCCGCTGCAGCGCGCTGGCGGCGCGCAAGCACAGGTCGTCTGCGGGCAGCGCGCTGCC
>Ga0075370_10000132_pt1 | contig 25018 bp, 20 predicted proteins | sample EndMethybrTD3035_FD_71398 | JGI IMG/M metagenome (GOLD analysis project Ga0075370, IMG submission 71398) | Populus endosphere microbial communities from Tennessee, USA - Endosphere MetaG P. TD hybrid TD303-5 | ecosystem: Host-associated > Plants > Roots > Endosphere | place: USA: Tennessee... | reverse complement strand
CCTGCAGCGCCCAAAACGCTTGACGTCATCAATCCCGCGACGGAGGCCGTCGCCGGTCTGATCTCCATGGGGTCGGCGTCCGACGTCGATGCGGCGGTGAAAGCTGCACGTGCAGCTTTCGCAAGCTACTCGCGGACCAGTGTCGACGAGCGCGTTGCTCTGTTGGAGCGAGTCATCGCCGAGTACACCAAGCGGATCGGCGATGTCGCCGCGGCCATCCATGAAGAGATGGGGGCGCCCGTGGCCTTGGCCAAGAACGCCCAGGCCGCCCTCGGCATCGGGCATCTGCAGGTGGCCTTGTCCGTGCTGAAGGCCTATGCGTTCTCGCACAAGCAGGGGACGACGCTGGTCGTGAAGGAGCCCATTGGCGTCTGCGCCTTCATCACGCCCTGGAACTGGCCCATCAACCAGATCGCCTGCAAGGTCGCACCCGCGTTGGCCGTCGGCTGCACGATGATCCTCAAGCCGTCCGAAATTGCTCCGTTCTCGAGCTATCTCTGGGCGGAAATCCTGCACGCCGCAGGTGTGCCGGCGGGCGTGTTCAATCTGGTGAACGGCGATGGCCCGACCGTGGGTGCCGCACTGGCTGCCCATCCGGACGTTGACATGGTGTCATTCACCGGTTCGACACGCGCTGGCGTCGAGGTGGCGCGAGCAGCGGCTCCCACCGTTAAGCGCGTGCATCAGGAACTGGGCGGCAAGTCTCCCAACATCATCCTGCCCGACGCCGACCTCGCCGTGGCCGTGAAGGCAGGCGTCGCCGGCGTCATGCTGAACTCCGGCCAGTCCTGCAATGCGCCTACGCGCTTGCTGGTGCCCAACGCACGCATGGACGAAGCCGTGCAGATCGCAAAGGCCGCCGCGGAGGGAACGGCGGTGGGCGCGCCCGACAAGCCGGCGGCGATCGGGCCGGTGGTGTCTGCCGGTCAGTGGGACAAGATCCAGACCTTGATCGCCAAGGGCATTGAGGAAGGCGCGACGGTGGTGGCCGGCGGGCTGGGCAGGCCGCAGGGACTCGAAAAGGGCTACTACGTCAAGCCGACGGTGCTGGCGGGCGTGAACAACCGGATGACAGTCGCGCGTGAAGAGATCTTCGGTCCGGTGTTGACGATTCTTGGCTACGACACGGTGGAAGAAGCGGTCGAGATCGCCAACGACACGCCGTACGGTCTGGCTGCCTACGTCTCCGGCCGTGATGCTCAGCAGATTCGGGATGTCGCGTCCCGTCTGCGTGCCGGCCAGGTCTCGCTGAACCAGGCCGCCCTCGACCTGACGGCGCCTTTTGGCGGGTACAAGCAGTCCGGCAACGGACGCGAGTGGGGCGAGCACGCCTTCGGCGAGTTCCTGGAAACCAAGGCCATCATTGGCCTGCACGCCCCCTGACGACTGGCGTCAGCGCTCCACGCTTTTCTTGCCGGTCAGCTCCGCGCGCAAGGCGCGGGGCGACATGCCGAAATAGCCGCTGATGGCGTGCGAGAAGGCGCTCGGCTCGGCGTAGCCCAGGCGATCGGCCAGCGTCGACAGCGGCAGCGCCGGGTCGGCCAAGCCCTGCAGGGCTTCGTCCATGCGGGCGGCTTCCACCAACTGCCGAAAGCGCGTGTTGCATTCGGCCAGGCGGCGCTGCAGGGTGCGCATGCTCATGTTCAGCGCCTGTGCTACGCCCTCGCAGCTCACCGCCGCGTAGCCCTGCGCCGAAATCGCAGCCGATACATGGTCGATCAGTGCGTCGGCTTGTCCCTGTGACTGCAGGCTCGACTCCGCCCGGCTCAGCAGCAGCCGCAACAGGGCCGGGTCCGCCGCATGCCAGGGCGTGTCGAGCGTGGCGGCATCGAAGCTCGCCCGGGCCTGCTTCGCACCCAGGATGACCGGACAGCCGAAATGGGCCTCGTAGCGATTCACGAGGCTGCGATCGGTGCCGGGTAGTTCGAGGTTGAAGGGCCGCAGCCCGCACGGCATGCAGCGATACAGGAAACCGAGATAGGCAGAGAACACGGAGTCGATTTGGGCCGGGTGCATGGGCACCGGGCTCGGCGCCACTCGGTACTCGATCTGCAGGCCGTCCTGAGGTGTCGCCCGGATCGAGAACCGCCCGGAATTGCTGACGAGCTGCTGAAAGCGCGCCGTGTGCTTCAAGGCCTGGCGCAGCGAGCCGCTGTGCATCAGCACCAGGGCAACGATGTTCATTGCCTGCAAGGGAAGTGCCGCACCGACATCCAGCCCCAACATCGGGTCGCCCGACAACGCCATGGCCCGCTGCCACAAGCGCCTTGCGTGCACGATCTGCAATTGCCGCGTCGGCGCCAGTTGCGCGAGGTCGCCGGACCAGGCGCCAGCGTCCAGCTTAGAGGCGTCGATGCCACGCCGTGACAGTTGCTCGACGACTCCGACGAGCCAGGTGGCAATGATGGTCTGGGGTTGGGCCATGGCGCGTGACATCAATTATCTGGCGCGCCGCTGCATCGCGGCGGGGCCCGCGGGTTTTCACAATGGTCCAACCGAAGCCGGAGGATGCATGAAGGAAAGAGGAAGTCGCTCGCTGGCAGACATCGAGAGGTTGGAGAGCGAAGCACCCTTTGAACTCCGGCTGCCTGCGCACAGTGTGTGGACGCTCGTCGAGGCCAACGAGGCGCTCGACGACGCGCGCCCAGCCGTCAGCTTCCTGCCCCATGGCCTTGCCGACGAGACCGCTTTGACGTGGACCCGCGCTGAGCTCAAGACAAGAGCGCGTCGTTTCGCCAACCGGCTTCACCGCCTGGGCGTCGCGGCGCCCGAAGGCGTTGCCCTGGTGATGACGAACCGCCCTGAGTTCTATCCGGCGTTCCTCGGTAGCCAGGCCATCGCCGTGCCTTGCCCGGTCAGTCCGCTGCTCGGCGTGGAGGCGCTCGCGGGAATCCTCATCGCGGGCCGCTGCCGCGTGATGGTGACGGAAGGACCATCCCTGAATCCGGAGCTTTGGCAGCGCGCCTGCGAAGCAGTCGGCCTGGCTTGCGAGTCCGTCATCGTGTTCGCGTTGGGAGGCGCTGGGACGGGCATGCCACCGAACGCAGACGTGCATGACTTCGAAGCAGCATGTGGCGCAGAGTCGGGCGACGCCCTCCGATTCGCACCCATCGACGGGCTGGACGCCCAGGCTGCCAGGTTCCACACCGGGGGTACCACCGGTTCACCGAAGCTGGCCGTTCATTCCCAGAAGAACCATCTGCATGCCATTTGGGCGATGGGGCAGCTGGTGGGCTTCCATCGCGAGGATGTGGTGCTCGTGGGGTTGCCGCTGTTTCATGTCCATGCCGCTATTCCCCTGGGCCTGGCGCCGCTGGTCGAAGGAGCTCATCTGGTGCTGCTCGGGCCGCAAGGCTTTCGGCATGCCTCGGTCATGAAGGACTTCTGGCTGATCGTCAGGCGATTCGAGGCCACGGTGTTCAGCGCCGTGCCTGCCGTCTATGCGGGGCTGCTGAACGCTCCGCCACCCGGGGACGACATCCGGACGCTCAGGTTGGCTCTCTGCGGCTCGGCGCCGCTGCCTGCGCAAACGGCGCGCGACTTCGAAGCCCGCTGCAGCATCGGCATCGTCGAGGGCTACGGTCTGACCGAGGGCACCTGCGTCAGCAGCCTCAACCCGGTAGCGGGCCCCCGGCACATCGGTTCGATCGGCATCCGGCTGCCCTATCAGCAGATGAAGGTCGCACGCGTGGACGACGGCGGGCGCTGGACGGCCGACTGTTCGGTGGGAGAGACCGGCGTGCTTTTGATCAAAGGCCCCAACGTCTTTGCCGGTTATGTCGACTCCACTCAAAACGCGGGTGCTTTTGCGGCGCCGGGCTGGTTGAACACCGGCGACCTGGGCCGCGTGGATGCCGAAGGCTATTTCTGGATCACGGGCCGTGCCAAGGATCTCATCAAGCGCAACGGCCACAGCGTGGATCCCCAGGGGGTCGAAGAGATCCTTCATTCACATCCCGCGGTGGCATTGGCTGCCGTCGTCGCCAGACCGGACGCCCGCGCAGGTGAGCTTCCGGTCGCGTTTGTTGCCGTGCGTGCCGGTGCTGCGGCAAAAGACACGGAGTTGCGCCAGCACTGCGTGATTCATGGCGTGGATCCCATCGCCATGCCGGTGGACTTCCACGTCCTGCAAGCCTTACCCCTCACCGCCGTCGGCAAGCTGGACAAGGTCCGGTTGCGGTCGCTGGCGGCATCCACCACCCTCTCTCAAGGAGACAAGCCATGATCCGAGTGACCGTCAGCTACCCCGCCGCCGAAGGCGCGGCTTTCGACCACAGCTACTACCAGTCGCAGCATCGCAAGCTCCTTCTGGAGCGCCTGGCATCCTTTGGATTGAAGGCCGTCGAGATCGACCGCTGCATCGCGGACGGTGCTGGTGGCCCCGCGCCGATCGTGGCGGCCGCTCATCTCATGTTCGATAACCTCGAGGGGTTCAAGTCGGGCATGGCCGCCCACGGCAAGGAGATCATGGCCGACGTGGCCCGATACACGGCGATCCGGCCTGGCATCGTCATCAGCGAGGTGGTGTGATGACGGGCACGCTGTCACGGCGCCCGTCCCGGCGTTTCTGGGGCTGGGGCGCTATGAACGACGGCCTGAGTGAAACGGAACTGGCCAGCGTTGACCGGCTGCTTCAAGGGCTTGGCGACGTCGGTCCGGCTTTGGCAGAACCACAGCTCGGCGACTACGACCTGCACCCCTCCAGAGGCAGCGTGCCGACCGCCTTGGCCCATGTCGTTTCCAACAGTCCCTACGACAGGTTGACCCATTGCTACGGCAAGAGCTTTGCCGATGTCGCCCGCATGTGGATGCGGCATGTGCCGAACGCGCCGGACTGGGTAGCCTTCCCCCAGGACGAGGGCCAGATTGCTGAACTGTTCGAATGGGCCGGCCGCCACAACATCGCGGTGATCCCCTTCGGCGGCGGCACCAGCGTAGTGGGTGGCGTGGAAGCGGCGGTGGGCGACGGCTATGCCGCCACCTTGTCACTGGACCTGGAGCACTTCGACTGCGTACTGGAGCTGGACCGTTCCAGCCGCGCGGCCAGGATTGGTGCCGGCATGCTGGGCCCCGGTCTGGAGACCGCGCTGCGACCCCACGGGCTGACCCTGCGCCACTTTCCGCAGAGCTTTCAATTCAGCACCGTGGGCGGCTGGATCGCGACGCGAGCTGGCGGCCACTATGCGACGCAGGGGACCCACATCGACGACTTCGTCCAGAGCATCCGCATGCTCACGCCGGCCGGGCCGGTGGAGACGCGACGGCTCCCCGCCAGCGGGGCGGGTCCAGCACCTGATCGACTGCTGATCGGCTCGGAAGGGACCTTGGGCATCATCACCGAGGCGTGGTTGCGGCTACAGGCGCGTCCGACCTTCCGCGCCGGCGTGTCGGTACGCTTCGCCACGATGAAGCAGGCCGTCTCCTGTGTTAAGGCGTTGTCTCAATCCGGCCTGCAGCCGAGCAACTGCCGGCTGCTGGATGCCCGTGAGGTGGCGTTCGCTGGAGTGGGTGACCGGCGCAGCCCGACGCTGGTGCTCGGCTTCGAATCGGCCGACCACGGCCTGGGCGCCTGGATCGAGCGTGCGCTGGAGCTCGCCGCCGATCACGGCGGCCAGTGGAGTCGTGAAGAACTCGACGCCTCGATGCGACCGCGCCAGAGCGCCACGGCGGGTCGCGGCGCCTCAGGCGACTGGCGCAGCGCCTTCATCCGGATGCCCTATTGGCGAGACGAAACCACGCGCCGAGGCGCCATCCTCGACACCTTCGAGAGTGCTGTCATCTGGGCAGGATTCGACGAGTTCTACGAAGGCGTCCGGCTGGATGTTGCGGACGCCATCGAGCGCATCACCGGCAGAAGAAGCGAGCTGTCCTGCCGCTTCACCCATGTGTACCCGGACGGCGTCGCGCCCTATTTCACCTTCCTCGCTCAGGGCGACAGCCAGGGCGACATCGCCAGTGCCCTGTCACGTTGGCGGGAGATCAAGCAGGCTTGCAACGCAGCGGTCGTTCGCTACGGCGGCACCAGCACCCACCATCATGCAGTCGGGCGTGACCATCGCAGCAGCTATGAGGTCGAGACACCATCGCTGTTCCGCCAGGCACTGGCGGGTGCGAAGTCGGTGCTGGATCCGCATGGCATCCTGAACCCCGGCGTGCTGTTCGATCCTGCCGGGCGGACGGTGGGAATCATAGGCGCGCTGGGCTCAACCTGAAACGCTTGGAGAACTGCTTGGACCTGGAACTCGATCTGAATGGCACGACGGTGCATGTCGAAGGTGAGGGGCCGGAGACCATGGTGATGGTGCATGGCTGGCCCGACACGTATCGCCTTTGGGATGCGCAGGTAGCGGCCTTCCGCGATCGCTATCGATGCGTCCGTTTCACGCTGCCCGGATTCGATGCGCGCGACGAGCGCCGGCTCCATTCACTGGAGGAGATCGAGGCGGTCTACAAGAAGGTGATCGAGCGGGTGTCGCCGGGCGCGCCTGTGATCCTGCTGGTCCATGACTGGGGCGCCGTCTTCGGCTATCGCTTCCTGCGCAACCATCCCCACCTGGTCAGCCGGCTCATCGGCGTGGATATCGGCGACGCAGGGTCCAAGCGCCATCTGCAGTCGATGAGCCTCAAGGCCAAGCTCTTCGTGGTGAGCTATCAGCTGTGGCTCGCACTGGCCTGGCGGCTGGGACCGTGGATCGGGGACAAGATGACACGAGTGCTCGTGCGAATGCTGCCGTGTCCCGCGGATCCCATGACGGTCTTTTCGAAGATGAACTACCCCTACTGGATCCAATGGACTGGCGCGGCCGGCGGATATCGCGGCACCAAAACCTTCGAACCCCCTTGTCCCATGCTGTTCATCTACGGCGAGCGCAAGCCCGCCATGTTTCATTCGCAGGAGTGGGTCGACGGCTTGGCGGCTCGACCGTATAGCGCGGTGCGGGCTCTCCCGACCGGGCACTGGGTCATGGCAGATGCGCCGGACCCGTTCAACGACGCCGTGCGCCAATGGCTTCAGAACGCCGGTCCGTTCAGCTCGTCGAACTGCTGATAGAAGGCAACCGTGGCGCGTGACGGAAACCACCTCAAGGTCGACGTGCTCGTGAGATCTGAGCTGCTGTATGCCGATCTGATGGCCTTGGAACTCAAGGCGGATCAGACAGAACTGGCCGCCTTGTCGGAGGCCCCGCCTGCTACCGGGCCACTGATCGATGCACCGGTACATGGCAAGTCGGTGAACGTCGGCTCCTGGCCGAGTCCAGGAAGCCGCTTTCGCTGAGCAGACGACCGAAGTAGGCTGGGTGCGTTCAGTCGCCTTTGCTCCGCCTGGTATCCGCCACCCTTTGCGGTCCCTCCGCCCACAGGACAAGCTGCTCATGCCGTCACAGTCGAACATGCGTAACGCCGCAAATGCTCGGCGGTGTGGCCGGAGCCCTTGGCCACCATTTCGGCCACGGCTCCTTCGAACACTACGCGTCCACCTCGCCGGCCCGCTTCCGGCCCCATGTCGATCAGCCAGTCCGCCCGGGCGATCACGTCGAGCTGATGCTCGATCACGACGACCGTGGCGCCACGCTCGATGAGCCGGTCGAGCAATCGGAGGAGGCGGTCGATGTCGGAGAGGTGCAGGCCCGAGGTGGGCTCGTCGAACACGTAGATGCGGCCCGTCTGGCCCAGCTCCGTGGCCAGCTTCAGGCGTTGCCGCTCGCCACCCGACAGGCTGGACAAGGGCTGCCCGAGCGACAGGTAGGCCAGCCCCACTTCATCGAGCCGGGCCAGCGCGGGCGCTATGTCGGGTTCCTGGAAGAAGGCCTTCGCCTCGGCGACGCGCATCGCGAGGATCTCGCCGATGTTCTTGCCGCGCAGCCGGTATTGCAGGGCTTCGTCGGTGAAGCGCCGGCCCCGGCAGCGCTCGCACTCACTGACGATGGGCTCCATGAAGGCCAGGTCGGTTTCCGTGGTGCCCAGCCCCTTGCACACGGGGCAGGCGCCTCCCGAGTTGGCGCTGAACAGCGAGGCACTGGCCGCGTTGGCCTGCGCGAACAATCGCCGGATGGCGTCGAGGATGCCGGTGTAGGTGGTGATGTTGGAGCGGCGCGAGCCGCCGATGGCTCCCTGGTCGATCCACACGGCCTCGGGGTAGGCGCGCACGAAAGCGCCGTTGATCAGGCTGCTCTTGCCCGAGCCGGCCACGCCGGTCACCACCGTCATCACGCCGCTCGGGACCGACACGCTCACGTCCTGCAGGTTATGCAGCTTCGCGTGCGCGATGGGCAGCCAGCCCGAAGGGCTGCGTGGCGTGGTGTTGATGAGCGCCGGCCGGGCCAAGCAGCGCCCCGTCAACGTGTCGGCCCGCCGCAGGGCCGCGACGCTGCCCTCGAAGACCACGCTGCCGCCCGCGTCTCCAGCGCCCGGACCGATGTCGATGACGTGGTCCGCCGCCACGATGATGTCGGGGTCGTGCTCCACCACCAGCACGGTGTTGCCTTTGTCGCGCAGATGGCGCAGCAGCTCGGCCAGGCGCGCCACGTCGCGCGGGTGCAAGCCCGCGCTGGGCTCGTCGAAGATGTAGCTCATGTCGCTGAGGCTGCTGCCCAGGTGGCGAACCATCTTCACGCGCTGGGACTCCCCGCCCGACAGGCTGGTCGTCTCGCGGCCCAGGTTCAGGTAGCCCAGCCCGATGTCGACAAGGTGCTGCACCCGGTGGCTGAGCGCCGGCACCATGGTGGCGGCGAGCGGCGCGTCGACCTGGGCGATGACCGCCAGCAGCTCGTCCACTTCGAGCGCGCACCAGTCGGCAATGTTCCTGCCGTCGACGCGGCAGCTCAGCACCTTCTCGTTCAGCCGCGCGCCGTGGCACTGCGGGCAGGGCCCGGCCGTCACCAGCCGGTCCCACTCGGCGCGGTCCAGCCCCTTGATCTCGTCGACGTTGCGGCTCAGGAAGTTGCGCCTTATGCGCGGCAGCACGCCCTCGTACCTGCTCGTGGGCGGCCAGCCCGGCCCGGGGTTGGTGATGGGCACGTCCTGCGCGTGCACCAGCGTTTGCCATTCTTGTTCGGTGTAGTCCTTCAGCGGCTTGTCGTTGTCGAACAGGCCGCTGGCCACGTAGCGCTTCCAGCGGTAGCCGCCCACCGCGAACGCGCTGAAGCGTATGGCCCCCTGGTTGAGCGAGCGCTGCTGGTCGAACAGCCAGTCGAGGTCGATGGTGTCGACCTTCCCCAGCCCCTCGCATCGCGGGCACATGCCGTCGGGGTGGTTGAATGAGAAGATGTTGGAGTAGCCGACGAAGGGCTGCCCCACGCGCGAGAACAGCAGGCGGATCAGCGCCAGGATGTCGGTGGCCGTGCCCACCGTGGAACGCGCGTTGCCGCCCAGGCGGCGCTGGTCGACGACGATGGCCGCACACAGGTTCTCCAGCGAGTCGGCATCGGGCTGCGCATGGTGCGGCAGGCGGTGCCTGACGAAGCTGGAAAACGTGTCGTTCAGCTGTCGCTGCGACTCGGCCGCAATGGTGTCGAAGACAAGCGACGACTTGCCCGAGCCCGACACCCCGGTGAACACGGTGATGCGCTTCTTCGGGATGTCGACGCTGACGTTGCGCAGGTTGTTCTCTCGGGCACCGACGATGCGGATTGCATCCGTAGCGGTCGGTGATTGGGTCGGCGTGGGAGGAGTATTTGGCTGCATGGGCGTGAGCGGCAATCAATATGCCTGTGCAACGGCCGAAGCGACGCGAGCGCAGTCGGTTTCAAGAGTGTCTTGCGCGACATGACCTGCTGAAAGCATCGAGCGCTCTGGGGCACCTAGGACGAGCGCAGACTGGTGGAACACTACTGGCCCGAGGAATGCCGCGCGGATGGGGCGTCAACGTGTGCCGGGACTAAAGAGAAAGCGGGCGCACAAGGCGCCCGCTAAGCCCTGGTTGGCGATAAGAAGCCGTGTCCCGCGAAAGGCACAGCACGTCAGCGGATCAGCTCAAGCCGAGGGAGCTTCGCAGCGCGGGTCCCAGCGGCGGTCGACATTGGTCAAGTCGGCCTTGACCTCGCCAGTCTCGGTGAAGCGCCACGCGCAGTAGCCGTACTGGAGCCAGCGCCACGTCGGGACACTCGTCATAGACGAGAGCTCCTCCGGGGTGTGGTGCCAGTGCGGGGGTATGAGCGCGAAGAAGAGGTCGTTGGACACGCGCCGGGATCTCAGGCGCATGGAGAGCAGTGCATGTCGCATCGAGCCCCGTGCCGCGAGCCGATCGCAGTCGGGGTGCGACGCGAAGTAGCGAATGCCCTGCAGCGCTTGGCCGAGGTTAAGGATGGTGTGCTTGAAGTATTCCTCTAGGAACTGAATCATGTGGGATATGAAGGTCGAGGTCGTCGTGGATCGCCAGGCGCAGCTTGTGCGTCGCGGCCGACTCTTGAGGGCTATGGATGCCGTACCTCATGATTCGTTCCTTCCTGCGCGCAACGGGCGCGTGGTCTGTATTGTGAGAGCCCGTCGCGATGCCGCGTGCTTTCCAGCGCCCACTGCGCCTGTAGCCGCCTCGCGAACCAGCCGGTGAACGCCCTCAGGCCGCCCCGCCGTGATGCGACCGTAAGTTCGATGGTCGCCGCTGACGGTCTTGTCAGCGGTGGTCAGCTCGATGGTGATGACGGAACCTTCGAGGAGGTCCCGTCCCCGTCCATTCGAAGTACCGTCGACGAGTTTTATAAGCCAACGTCGATGAAGTATTCCCGGCAAGAAGGTGCGCGTTCTGCGAACCTCCGCTATTCCGATGGCATCGCGGCTGCGCGCTCATGAGGCCGCGGGTTCTGCGGCATTCACGTGGCGCTAGCGAGCCGGCGTGTAGGTCATAACCACCACGCCCGAGCTGCGCGTCGTTGTGCCGGTGAGCTGAAGTTTGGCCGCTGGCCCGGTCTCCAGGAAAAGCCGCTTGCCGCTACCCAGAATCAGCGGATGTATCCAGATCCGGTACTCGTCGATCAGATCGTGCTCCATCAGCGTCCGCATGGTGGTAGCGCTGCCGTACATCTCGATTTGTCCGCCAGACTCGCGCTTAAGCTTTGCGATTTCTTCTGCGAGGTCGCTCTTGATGAGAGTCGCGTTCCAACCTAGCGGCTCCTTGAGCGTCCTCGACGCGACGAGCTTCGGGATGCTGTTCATTCGTTCCATATAGAGCCCTTCCTTGATGCCACCCCACCTCTTTGAAAGAAGTTCATAGGTGACTCGACCGCAGAGAAAATAGTCGCTGGCCATCAAGTGCTCGTACGAATCCTGTGCGGCTTCATTGCCGAAATACGGATTCGCCCACCCACCTTGAGCCGTTTCACCAAATCCGCCCGGGTCCTGGAACACACCATCGAGTGAGACGAGGGTCGACACGCTGAGCTTCCTCATGAGGGTCTCCTTGTTCGGTTCGCTTGTAAGAGCATGGCTTGACCAGCAAATAGTCAAACCGCGCCTGGGTAGTAGCGTTGCACCACGATGCCGCAGTCGTAGGCGGTTGCGTCAATGAGTTCCAGCCGGCGCGCATGGCGGAAGATCGACCGGCCGGCGCCGACGACGGAGGGGTTCACGTACAGCTGCAGTTCCTCTATGACACCCGCTTCCAGCAGGGCTGCCGCGAAGCTGACGCCGCCGAAGCAGATGATGTCGCCGCCCAGCTGCCCCTTGAGTTCGGCCACCTCGTCCACCAGCGGCCCGCGGCCGATGCTGGTGCGCGGGAAGTCGATCGACGGTAGGGACCGGCTGACCACGCGTTTGTGCGCAGCGACGATGCGGTGCGTGAACGCATAGTCGGGATCGTCGCCGCGCTGTTCGGCCATGCGAGTCCAGTGTTGGATGTAGGCACCGGCCATCGGGCCGCTCAGCAGCACGGTATCGATGCCGGCCATCGTGTCGTTGAAGCGGCGCTTCAGCGTGTCGTCCCATGGGCAGTGCGGCCCCCAATCCCACAAAGTCCAGTCGTGCTCTTCGTTTGAGACGAAGCCGTCTACGGTCATCTGCATCTGCAGGATCAAGCGTTTCATCAGGTGCTCCTGAGGTTCAGTTCAAGTGATCCGCCGCCCAACGCTCCAACGTCGTGGGGCAGGTGTTGCGCGGCGTGCGCTGCTGACGGCCCCAAGGCTCGCCAGCGTTGAAGCTGCGCGCCGTCTCCAGCACCGCGTCGGCGAAGCTGGCGGACATGCCGGCGGCCAGCATGCCGTCGCGCGCGTCGTGCAGTGGCACCTGCCGGTAGCGCACGCCGGGGACGCCTGTCGCCTCGGCCATCAACGCGGTGGCCTGCGCCATCGTGTAGTTGCGCGCGCCCAGCAGCTCCTGCACGCGCTCGCCGGCCTGATCGGCCAGCAGCAGCTCGGCGGCGCGACGCCCCACGTCCTCGGCGCTCACCATCGGCAGCGGGCGTTCCGGCTCAAAGGGCGTGGCGAACACGCCGCTGGCGGCTTGTGCCGGGAAATTGAGACCCTTGGCGAAGTTCTCCATGATCCAACCAGCACGGAGGAACACCACCTCGGGAATACCTAGCGGTGCAACCGCGTCTTCCAGCATCGCCGCCCCCAATGAACTCCCACGCCGGAGGTTTGCGCTCAGCCCGCTGAGCACCACCACCCGCTGTAAGCCAGCTTCTTTCATCGCATTCGCCAGCTTGGCGCAAAGCTCCCGCTCACGGGCATGCAGGTCAGGCGCCTCAAGATCGAAAGGCACCATCAGGTAAGCGCCAAACGCTCCTTCGAATGCAGCGCGCAGCGCGACGGAGTCGTCCATGGAGACGCCATGTTGTCGCGAAACGGGCTGGACGGTGTGGCCGGCATCTGCCAGGTTGCGCACAACAACCCGACCGGTATCGCTCGTGGCTCCGACCACGGTAAACCTGCGATGGTTCTGAGTCACCTTCACTCCTTGGGTTGGTTGGGAACAGGTTCGCCTCGTATGGCCGCCGGCGCCTTCAGGCGCGTAATGGCAGCATCACGCCGATCGTGGCGATAACGACACCGCACACCTGGTTGAATCTGCGGCCCACCCGCGCCAACCATGCGTTGATCCGCTGCGCCATGCCAGCAACCAACATCTCGGTGATGAATTCAAAGCCGGCAAAGGTTCCGGCGATGACGACGAACTGGGTTGCCAGGCTGCGAGTCGGGTCGATGAAGCTGGGCAGGAAGGCCGTGAAGAACAAGAGCACCTTTGGATTGGTGGTGGCCGACAGCAAGCCTTGAAAGAACATCGCACGCCCCGAATCGACGGCGGGGGAGGCTTCGCCGCCATCGTTCTGCCCGCCAATGACCGGAGAGCGCCATACCTGGATACCCAGCCACAACAGGTAGGCCCCGCCCACCCATTTCATGACTCGCAGCGCGGTCACCGAAGCTTGCAGCAGCGCACCAATGCCGAACATCGACATTGCGATCACCGCGACGAATCCGATGACGCCTCCGGTGACCGTGAGCGTTGTCTTGCGCCAGCCGTGAACGGCGCCGTGCGTCAACGCCAGCAGCCCATTGGGCCCGGGGGACAGCGACAAGCCCAGGACGGCGACAACGTAAAGCAGCCAGACATGCAGATCCATGGAGCAGTTCCCTCAAGCCGCGTCGCGCCGCAACTGTGCCTGCGCTCGTCCGGCGCCCGCCGTTGAATCGTCATAGCTCTTGCGCATTCGGAACACCTGCCTTGCTGCCGATTGCACGCACCATAGCGCCGCAGCGGTGGCCGGCACAGCCACACCTCGGGCCCGAATTGACTGGCACAGATTGGGCACGGAGCGCGCTGTACCAGCCGCGATGCGTGTGATCTGTACCAGCCGACAGCCGTGACCGCGGTACAGAATGCGCCACATGCAATCACCAGAGCCAGCCGAAGCCGGAACGCTGTACCTGAGGATCGCGGACAGCATCGCCGCGCCGATACGAAGCGGAACCCTGGCGACCGGTGAGCGCATTCCGTCGGTGCGCGAGCAGTCGCGGCGGCACGGCGTGTCCCTGGGCACGGTGGTGCAGGCCTATCGGCTGCTTGAGGATTCGTGCCTCATTGAAGCGCGGCCTCGCTCCGGCTACTTCGTCGCCGCTCGCCCGTCGAGCCCACCGGAGCCCGAAGTTTCCAATCCGCCGGCCAGCTCACTGGCCGTGGACGTGAGCTCTCTGGCAGAGCGCGTCATGCAACTCGCGCACGAACCCGGCTGCATATCGTTCGGTGCAGCATGCCCGAGCCCTGATCTCTTCTCCCAGGAGCGTGTGCGCCGCTCCGTGGGCCGGGCCGCCCAGCGTCACGGTGCAACGTTGACGCGCTATGCCATCGGCCCCGGCGACGAAGCGCTGCGCCGTGCCATTGCGCGTCATGCGCTGGGGCTGGGATGCCAGCTCGACACGCGCGACATCGTGGTCACGAACAGCTGCCTGGAGTCCATCACGCTGTGCCTGCGCTCGGTCACGCGGCCGGGCGACGTCGTGGCGCTGGAGTCGCCCACGCTGTTCAGTTTTCTGGTGATCCTGGAGAGCCTGCACCTTCGGGCGCTGGAGATCCCCACACACCCCCGCACCGGTATGTCGCTGGATGCGCTGCAGCTTGCCTTCGACACCCAACCTGTCAAGGCTGTGCTGTCCGTGCCCACGCTGTCCAACCCCATTGGCGCTTGCATGCCGCTGCCCCAGCGTCGGCGCCTGGCGCAGATGGTGGGCGAGCGCCGCGTGCCGCTGATCGAAGACGTGCTGTGCAACGACCTTGCGGACAACGAAGAGCATCGGCGAGCCGTGCGCGCATTCGACCCCACCGGCCACTCCATGCTTTGCGGCTCATTCTCAAAGACCCTGGCGCCCGGTATTCGCCTGGGCTGGGTCGAAGCAGGGCGATGGAGCGACCAGGTGGCTCGGCTCAAGCAGGCGACAAGTGGAGCCCAGACCGTGATCCTGGAGCACGCCCTCGCGGACCTGCTCACTCGCCCAGGTGTAGAGGCCGGTCGCCGCCAACTGCGCACGGCTCTGGCCACCCGTATGGATGAAGCTCGCGAGCTGATTGCGCGGCACTTCCCGGTGGGCACACGAGTCACCAACCCCGCCGGCGGTCTGATCCTTTGGGTGGAGTTGCCTCGCCGGGTCGACTCACTTGCGCTGTTCCATGCCTGCTTGGCCGAACGCATCGTCATTGCTCCCGGGACTATGTTCAGCGCCACAGACCACTTCAACCACTGCATTCGCCTCGGTCTTGGCGGGAACTGGAATGAGGCACATCGTCAGGCACTGCGACGAGTGGGTGAGCTCGCACGCGGGTGAAGCATTTTTCTGGTCGCCGACGTGCGATCAACTCTCCTCACTTTGGGCGTCCAGACTTGTACAACGACCGTCCCGAGGCTTTGCGCCGGGATGGCGCCCCGGACGTGCTCAAGGCCGGGTCCTGACTGCAAGAACGCATCTCGCCGGTCGGAAGTCTGGCTGCAGCCTCTTGCTTTTTGACTCTTGCCCAGACTGGAATTCGACACTAGATTGGTAGCACCCCTTGTTTCATCGTGCGCAGCACGAAGCTGCTCTTGCTGTGGCGTATGCCGGGGATCTTGTAGAGCCGCTCGCGCAGCAGCCGCTCGTAGTCGCGCGTGCCCCGTACCGAGATGCGCAGCACGTAGTCGTAGTCGCCGGACACCAAGTAGGCCTCCAGCACCTCAGGGATAGCCGCCAGCTGATGGCCGAAGGCCGCCAGGGCGTCGTCGGTGTGGGCGTCCAGCGTGAGCTGCACGATGAGCTGATCGGGGTAGCCCACCAACTCCGAGTTCACCTTGATCGTGTAGCCCTCGATGACGCCGGCTTCTTCCATGCGCTTGATGCGGGTCCAGCAGGGCGACGAGCTCAGGCCCACCTCGGCGCTGAGCTCCTGCAGGCTGGCGCGCGCGTTGCGCTGCAGAGCGCGCAGGATGGCAAGGTCGAACTTGTCCAGCTTAATTTCGTCGATCATGGGTTTGGCGGAAGGATTTTTTGCAATTCTTGAGTAATCGAGGAAATGAAGCAAATCTTTCTGCGTCGATAGCGCCAGACTTCGCCGTATGAATGCGGTCCTGGCTCCACAGCAAAAATCTTCCTGCGATGCCCTTGGGGCTGACGCGTCAACCTGGCCCACGGGCGCCCAGGCACTGCTCAATGCCCTGTTGGACCTGGGCGTAGACACGGTCTTCGGCTATCCCGGCGGTGCGGTGCTGCCGCTGTACGACGCGCTCTACCTGGAGCCGCGCATCCGGCACATCCTCGTGCGGCATGAACAGGCTGCCGTGCATGCGGCCCAAGGCTATGCACGCACGACCGGGCGGCCGGGCGTCGTGCTGGTGACCTCCGGGCCGGGCATGAGCAACACCACGACGGGGCTGCTGGACGCGCTGTCGGACTCCATCCCCGTCATCTGCATCAGCGGCCAGGTGGCCACCGCGGCCATCGGCACCAACGCCTTCCAGGAATGCGATGCCCTGGGCATCTCCAGGCCGGTGACCAAGTGGAACGCGCAGGTGAAGCGCGCCGAGGAGATCGCCCGGCTGGTTCATGAGGCCCACGGGCAGGCCACGTCGGGCCGACCGGGCCCGGTGCTGCTGGACGTGCCCAAGGACTTGCAGCAGCAGCGCGGCCCGCAACTGCCGGTGCTCGCCAAAACCAAACCGCCGGCTCGCGCGCCGGATCCGGCGGCAGTTCAAGCGGCGGCCGGGACGATTGCGGCGGCCTGCCGGCCGGTGTTCTACGGCGGGGGCGGGCTGATCAACGCCGGGCCACGGGCCTGTGAGCTTTTTGCCAGCCTGGTGCAGATGACCGGTGCGCCCTGCACGCTGACGCTGATGGGGCTGGGCGCCTTCCCGGCCGACGAGCCGCAATGGCTGGGCATGCTGGGCATGCACGGCACACTGGAGGCCAACCTGGCCATGCACCACGCCGACCTGATCGTCTGCGTGGGTGCCAGGTTCGACGACCGCGTGATCGGGCGGCTGGACACCTTCGCGCCCGGCGCACGCGTGGTGCACCTGGACGTCGACCCCACCTCGATCGGCAAGGTCGTTGGGGCTGACCACGCGCTGGTGGGCGATGCCGAGGCGCTGCTGGACGCACTCGCCGACGCCGTGGCACAACGACCCTTGGACGCCGCCCGGCTGCAGGCCTGGTGGGCGCGCATCGGCGACTGGCGTGCCGAGCGCTCGCTGGCCTTTGACGATTCGGCCGGCACCATCGCGCCGCAGGCCCTGATGGCCCGGCTCGACGCGCTGCTGCAGGGGCGCGACGCCATCGTGTCGACGGACGTGGGCCAGCACCAGATGTGGGCCGCGCAGCACCTGCGCTTCAGCGCGCCGCGACGCTGGCTGACCTCAGGCGGCGCAGGCACGATGGGCTACGGGCTGCCGGCGGCTATCGGCGCGCAGATTGCGTTCCCCGAGCGCACGGTGGTCTGCGTGAGCGGCGACGCGTCCATCCTGATGAACCTCCAGGAGCTGGCGACCGCGCGGCAGCACCGGACGCCGGTCAAGGTGGTCTTGTGCAACAACAGCCACATGGGCATGGTGCGCCAGTGGCAGGAGCTCATCCACGGCGAGCGCTACAGCCACAGCTACAACGAGTGCATGCCGGACTTCGTCGCCGTTGCCCAGGCCTTTGGCTGGCAGGCGGAGCGAGTCGACGCGCGGGACCAGCTGGACGCGGCGCTGCAGCGCTGCCTGCAGGCCACGGAGCCGTTCTTCCTGGACGTGCGAGTGACGAACACCGAGAACTGCTTTCCGATGATCCCCGCGGGCGCGGGGCATCACGAGGTGCTGCTTGGCTCGAATCGCCTGTACCGAGAAGGGGAAGCCGTCGACAGCCCGCGCGCATGACCGTTGTCGAGAATTCAGTCGTTCCGATTGGGGGGAAAGGTGATCTGCCGCGTCTTTAGACTCGGTCAGCTCTGGCCAGGCTCTCGCACGGCTGCCCGCTGGCGTGGGATTTTCAGTGGCTCCATTCACAACCAAGGGTGATGGGATGGATAGACGAAGCTTTCTGACGTGGGCGGTTGCTTCGATCTCCGGCGGCAATGGTCTCGACCCGTCGGCGGACGCGAAGGACGTGCTCAGGTTCAAAGCGGAGCGCAGGTACCAGGTCCTGCCGCAGGGTCGGATCGCCTATGCGGACCGCGGCGCGGGACCGGCGGCGCTCTTCATCCACGGCTTCCCGCTCAACAGCTTTCAGTGGCGCGGCGCGCTGAACCGGCTCTCCGGTCAGCACCGATGCCTGGCGCCTGATCTGATGGGCCTAGGCTACACGGAGGTTTCGCAGACGCAGGATTTGTCGCCACAGGCCCAGTGCGACATGTTGGTAGCCCTGCTCGACGCGCTTTCCATCAACACCGTCGACCTGGTCGCCAACGACAGCGGGGGCACCATCGCGCAGCTCATGGTCGCGCAGCAACCGGCTCGTGTTCGAACCATGCTTCTCACCAACTGTGACGTGCACGAGAACAGTCCGCCGCCGCAAATGGCGGGCTCGATAGCCAAGGCAAGAGCCGGGGTCTACGACCAGAAGATTGCGCTGCATTTGGACGATCGGGCCTATGCGCGTTCCGCCGGCGGTATCGGTGGCGCCGCCTACATCGATCCGGCGAACCTCTCAGACGACGCTATCGAGTACTACTTCAGGCCTCTGGTGTCTTCTTCCGAGCATCGATCCCTGCTGAATCGGCACCTGGCCGCTTTCGAACCCAATCCCCTGCTCGCCATCGAAGCGGCGCTGCGCCGGTGCGCCGCCCCCACGCGGATGGTGTGGGGAACAGCTGATGCCCTCTTTCCGGTGACGTGGGCGCAATGGCTGGACAAGACTTTGCCCAAGTCGCGCGGCATTCATCTGGTCGAGGGAGGCAAGCTGTTTTGGCCGGAAGAGCGTCCCGACATCTTGGCTGGCGAGGCAAAGGCGCTTTGGGGGATGACATAGGCGCCGCCTTCCGTGCTTCATGGTCCTGGGCGCATGACGCGCTCCAGCGTCAGCGGCAGTTCACGGACGCGCCTTCCGGTTGCGTGGAAAACGGCATTCGCGATCGCGGCGGCCGTTCCGACCGCGCCGATCATGCCGATGCCTTGAACGGGGCCTGGTTCAGATTTCGGCCCCTGCACCAAGTGGATGTCGAATGAGGGCATGTCCGCATGGACCGGAATCAGATAGTCGCCGAGGTTGTCGCCCGGGATCCGACCGTGGCGGAGGTCCATGTGAGCCTCCTCATGCAGCGCCATGCCGATGCCACACACCAGGCCACCCAGATACTGGCTTCGCGCCAGCAACGGATTGAGGATGCGTCCGCAAGCATACGCGGCGGTCAACCGGCGAACGCGCACCTCGCCAAGTTCCGGATCGACCGCAACCTCTGCGAAGACGGCACCATGGCCGAACCTGCTGAACGCGTCATCCGCGGATGGCGAGACCGACGCGGTGGCTTCCATGCCTTCAGGCCCAAGTCTTGAAGCGAGTCGCTCCAGAGGCTCTTCTGCCGTGCCTCCGATTCGGCGGATTGCTCCGTCGGACATCTTCAGGTTGGAGGGCTCCAAGCCATACAGCGGGCTCGCCGGGTGTGCCGCCGCTTGGTCAAGCAGTTTCTTGCGCAGCGACCATGCAGCGGCTTCGGCGGCCGGGGTGAAGCTTGCGGTCGCAATCGCACCTCCGGAGGAGGGCCCCGCCGGCAACAGGGTGTCGCCAATCAATACATCCACCTGGTGCGGCGGCACCGCAAGGATGCTCGCAGCGAGTTGCGCCAGGACGGTCAATGAGCCGGTGCCCAAATCCTGCGTCCCGCATCGGACCTCCACGCGTCCGTCTTGCCTCAGCCGCACCGACGCTTCGGAGGCAGACCTGTACGAGGGATAGGCAGCGGTTGCCATTCCCAGGCCGATGCGCAATCGACCCTCTCGAAGACGGCCTGTTTCAGAGGGCCCGGCGTGCCATCCGAAGCTCTGCGCGGCGACGGTGTAGCACTCTAGCAAGCGGTTGTCTGACCAGGGCTTGCCATCGTGCGGATTGAACTCTGCGTAGTTCAGCCGTCTGAGCGCCAGCGGATCGACCTTGGTCGCAAAGGCCAGTTCGTCGAGCGCTGTCTCAAGGGCAAAGCTGCCGGTCCCTTCTCCCGGGGCTCGCATCGGATTGGATTGAGGAACGTTCCTCGGCGCGCAGCGATGAGTCGTGGCGACGTTGGAGCATGCGTACAGCCAACGTGCGATGGCGGCGTTGGGGTCGGCATAGGCTTCATATGCCGAAGTCTCGTTGACGCTGTGATGCACGATTGCTTGCAGGCGCCCATTCGCGTCAGACGCGAGCGTGACTTCCTGGCGGGCCTCGGGGCGCCGGCCCACCAGAGTGAACATTTGTGCTCTCGTCAGTTCCAACCGGACAGGGCGGCCAACGAGTCGCGCAACCATCGCCGCGAGCGTCATCTCCGGGTACCAGGCGCGTCCCTTCGTACCGAAGCCACCGCCCAGGAGTGGCGAAATGATGCGCACGTCCTGAACCGGCACGCGAAAAACCTGCGCCAGCATGCGCCTTCCCGCGAACACGGCCTGCGAGGCGGTGCGAACCGTGAGGCGGTCGCCCTTCCAAGACGCGATCGCGACGTGGGGCTCGATGGGGTGATGGTTTTGCGTCGGCGTCCGGAAACTCCGGGTGAATGCGATGGCTGCGGTGGCTATAGCCGCGTCGGGGTCGCCGCGCCGGCTGTCGACCGCGACGCCTCCGGCGGCCTCTTCCGCTTGGAAGGCGCTTTTCGCACCCTCTTCGAACGAAAGGGCGGGAGGTGAAGGCTCGTATTCGACCTTGAGCGCCGCCGCTCCTCGGCGTGCGGCATAGAGGCTGGCCGCGACAACGACCGCGACCGGTTCGCCGGCAAACCGCACCAGATCGCTCTGCAGCGGCAGACGATATCCAGCGAAGGCCAGCTTGATCGCTTCCTTGCAGGTGATGACCGTTACGACGCCCGGCAGGCGCTGAACGTCCTCAGTGTGGACGGCCCTCAAGCGGCCGCAGGGGATCGTGGAGCTCACTATGGCTGCGTGAAGCATGTCCTCGCAGGTGAGGTCCCCCGCAAAGAGCGCCTTGCCGCTGACCTTGGCGGCGCCGTCGAGTCTGGGATGGGACTGTGCGTCAAGCATAGGCCTCCTCAAGCGACTGCTCGACCGTGCGGCGGAGCAACTCGACCTTGAACACGTTGTCGCGTAGCGGTGCCGCCCCATCACCAGCCAGCCTGGCTGCGGCTTGAAACGTTTGCGGGTTTGCGCGCTGGCCGAGCAACGCCAGCTCCGATGAACGCAATCTCCACGGAACCGTCCCTACGCCGCCTGCGGCGAGCCGGGCCTGCGTGATGCATCCGTCTTTTATGGAAAGAGCCACCGCGACGGACGTGACTGCGAATTCAAAGGAGGCCCGATCTCTGACCTTTCGATAGCGGCAGGTTGACGGCGGGGCCGCGGGCACGATGATGGAGCGAATCACTTCGCCGGGCCGCAGGACGGTCTCGACATGGGGTCGCTCACCAGGAAGCATCCACAGTTGCACGACGGGAATGCAGCGTTCTCCATCGGGGCCGACGATGGCCAAGGCTGCTTCAAGCGCCACCAGCGCGACTGCCAGATCAGAGGCGTGCGTGGCGATGCAATGCGCGCTGGTGCCGAAGATCGCCGCCATGCGGTGAACGCCGTCGCGCGCACCGCAACCTGAACCCGGCTGGCGCCGGTTGCATGGGAGATCTGCGCTGCGAAAGTATGAGCAGCGCGTGCGCTGGAGCAGGTTGCCTCCGACCGTGGCGAGATTTCTTATTTGAGGCGATGCGGTAGCGTCCAGTGCTTGCGCGATCAGCGGCCATCTTTCGCGCACGTGGGAATCGCCGGCGACGTCGTTGAGTCGAGCGAGTGCGCCCATGACGAGCCGTTCCGGTTCCGCGCGCACTGCCGCTTCGTCGAGATGGCTCAGATCGACGGCGCAATCGAAGGTCACGCCACCGACGCGCCACAAGGGTAAAACATCGGTGCCGCCTGCGATTGCCAAGGCGCCAGGGCGTGTCAAGCGACTCACTGCGTCGGCGAGGCCTTTTGCGCGGTAGTAGTCAAATGGCTCAAGACTCATACGCTGGCCACCTCGGCAATGGCATCAACGATGTTGGAGTAGGCGCCGCAACGACAAAGATTTCCGCTCATGCGCTCGGCTATCGTGGCCCGGTCCAGCGTCCCGCCTTCGCTCAAGAGACCGCAGGCGGACATGATCTGGCCCGGAGTGCAGTAGCCGCATTGCAGCGCGTCGTGGGCAACGAATGCCGCCTGCAGCGGATTGAGCCCGCCCCGTGCCAGTCCCTCGAGCGTCTCAATGCGGCGCCCGGCGTGCGAGTGGGCCAGCGCCAGGCAGGCGTTGATTCGTTTGCCGTCGACAAGAACGGTGCACGCGCCGCAAGCGCCCTGGTCGCAACCTCGTTTGGCCGAGGTCAGCGCGAGTTGATCGCGGATGACTTCCAAGAGACTGGCGGTTGTCGATGCTGAGCAGCGGACGGGTTCACCATTGACGGTAAGCGCAAGAGGGGTCTCTGACATGGAGCGTTGTCAATGGGCTGAAGAGGTTGCGCCGGTTTTCCGGCGGAAGGTGGGCAGCTCAAGACGCCGTGGCGGCGATCGCGTTTCCCTTCATGTGTGTCATGCTAGGGACGCGCAATCGACTCTCAAAACGAGCTTTGCTTATCGCCATCACAAGAAAATCTCGTCATGCGCCCCTCTCTTGAGTCTCTACGCGTCCTGGAGGCCTGTGTCTCGGCCGGGAGCTTTGCCCGTGCTGCGGAGCGCTTGTTTCTGACGCCTGCCGCGGTGAGCCTGCGCATTCGCACGCTGGAAGGAGAGCTCGAGCAACCCTTGTTCATCCGATCCGGTCGTCGCACGGTGCCGACGCAAGCCGCGATGGCCCTGGCTTCCGAGGTACGCAAGGCTCTGGATGGCATCGGTGCTGCGCTGGACGAGTTCCAGTCGGTGGCGCCGCATCTCAAGGTCACCGCGCCTCCAACGTTCACGACGCGCTGGCTGGCAGAACGCCTCGCTCAATACACGGCTGCCGGGGGCCAAGCCATCGAGTTGGACGTGTCGACAGATCTGCGAAGCATGGAAACCTTCGATGTGGCCATCCGCACCGGGCCAGGAGGGTGGCCAGGCCTAAGCGCGTACCCGCTGATGCCCGTTGAAGTCACGCCGATGCTCGCGCCATCCCTGCTGGCAAGCCGCGTGCTTTCGTCGCCGCTAGACCTCGCGGAGCTTCCGTTGCTCCAGCATCCGGACTGGGAGCCGTGGTTCACGCTGGCAGGTTGTCGTGCGCCTGAGAACTTGAGATTCCTGACCGTCGATTTCCCAACCCACGAACTGAATGCCAATGCGGCGCTGGCAGGTACCGGCGTGGCCCTCCTGTCGCCAACACTGTTTCGTGGGCTGCTGGCCGAGAGGCGCTTGATCGCGCCAATTCCCGTCACGCTGGTCGGACCGAACTGGCATTTCGCGCTTTCTCGCAAGGACGATTCCCGCCTGGCCCCGCGACAGCTGTGCGAATGGTTGTGCGCTCAAGCGAACGCGAGTGGCGGCTAACCGTCGCACGTTTCTGCCCATGCCGAAAGCGCTGCGCCGTCAACTGCAGGCGCCATCTCAACAAGCCGCAGCATCGCCGTTCGGGTTTACCCGTTGAGGGCGCCAATCCTCGCGAGCGTCTTTGCGGGGGACGCCTTGGAGCGGGGCGAGACCAATGCGGAGGGGCATCCCATGCGACAAAGGCTTCGCGACACGATGCCAACCAGTGGGTATGTTGATGGTATGCAAGAGTCACGCCTCAAAATTCTGAATGCGACGCTCAACGTCGTCCGGGAGAAGGGCTACCACGCCACCCGTATCGAGGATGTCTGCGCCGCAGCTGGCCTGACGAAGGGCAGCTTCTTTCATCATTTTTCCAGCAAGGAAGAATTGGCCAGCGCCGCGGCCACCCATTGGGATGTGTTCACCGGAACACTATTCGCCTCGGGGAGCTACCATTCCGCACGCGAGCCGCTCGACCGGCTGCTCGGCTACATCGAACTGCGGAAAGCCCTGCACGGCGACACGATCCCCGAGGCCACCTGCTACGCCGGCACGATCGCGCAGGAGGCCTCTGTGACGCATCCCGCCGTTCGTGAGGCTTGCGCCAACAGCATCGTGTTGCACGCGCGGACGCTCGAAACGGATATCGAGGCGGCAATTGCCCGCAGCGACTACAGCGGCGAACTCACAGCCGAGAGCCTCGCACTGCACACTCAGGCGGTCGTGCAAGGCGCGTTCATCCTCGCCAAAGCGCTAGACGGTATGCCCGCCGCGCTCGACAGCCTCGATCATCTAGCTCGCTACTTCCGGCTGCTCTTTGCTGTGGCGGCGAGACGGGTCCGCAAGACGATTTCAAAGGAGAATTAGGATGCCCCATGTCACTTCTGCGGACGGCACGAGGATCGCCTACGACCGGAAAGGCGCTGGCCCGGCTGTCATCCTCGTTGGCGGCACCCTAGACGACGGCGCTGAGAACGCGCCGCTGGCCCGGCTCCTTGCCGACCATTTCACGGTCTACAACTACGCACGACGTGGCCGGGGCGCTAGCGGCAATACACCGCCGTACGCCTTGGCGCGGGAGGTGGAAGACCTCGACGCGCTGATTGCGACAGCCGGCGGATCAGCTCACGTGTACGGCTCCTCATCAGGTGGCGCCCTCGCGCTGGAGGCTGCAGCGGCAGGTTCGGCGATCGACAAGATTGCGGTGTGGGATGTGCCGTACGTGATCGGGGACGACCTGTGGCCGAGGTTCAACCAGTACCTCGCGTCCACCCACGAGGCATACAAAGCCGGCCGGGACGAGGAGCTCCTGGAACTTTTCATGAGGCTTACCGGCGGACCCGACGCGAACATCGCGGCTTACAAACAGCACCCGATGTGGGCCTCGTCCGTCGCGCTCGCCCACACGCTCGTCAAAGACGCCGTGATCCTCAATGACTACAAGATCCCCACGAACCGACTTGCCCGCATCACTCAGTCGGT
>Ga0075370_10000130_pt1 | contig 25186 bp, 20 predicted proteins | sample EndMethybrTD3035_FD_71398 | JGI IMG/M metagenome (GOLD analysis project Ga0075370, IMG submission 71398) | Populus endosphere microbial communities from Tennessee, USA - Endosphere MetaG P. TD hybrid TD303-5 | ecosystem: Host-associated > Plants > Roots > Endosphere | place: USA: Tennessee... | reverse complement strand
CGAGCTGGTCGGTCAGCGCGAGACGCTGCCGACCGAGCGCGACAAGGCGAGCAACGAGGCGCTGATCCGCGCCCGCGTCACCCAGCTGTGGCAGACCCGCATGCTGCGCACCGCGAAGCTCACCGTCTCCGACGAGATCGAGAACGCGCTCTCGTACTACCACGCGACCTTTCTGCGCCAGATCCCGCGCATGTACGAGGAGCTCGAGGCGGCGCTGCCGGGCCACGAGATCGCGCCGTTCTTCCGCATGGGCAACTGGATCGGCGGCGACCGCGACGGCAACCCCTTCGTCACTGCCGCGACGCTGCGCATGGCGCTCGCGCGCCAGAGCGAGACGGTGCTGCGCTTCTACCTGACCGAGGTGCACGAGCTCGGCGCGGAGCTCTCGATCTCGGCCACGCTCGCGCCGGTGACGGCGGAGATGACGGCGCTCGCGAACGCCTCGCCCGACCACAGCGCGCACCGCCTCGACGAGCCGTACCGGCGCGCGCTGATCGGCATGTACGCGCGCCTCGCGGCGACGCTCGAAGCCTTCACCGGCACCGAGGCGCTGCGCCACGCGATCGCGCCGCAGAACGCCTACGCCACGCCGGAGCAGTTCCTGCACGACCTGCGCATCATCGAAGCCTCGCTCGCCGCTCACCATGCCAACGCGCTCGCGGCACCGCGGCTGCAGCCGCTGATCCGCGCGGTGCAGGTGTTCGGCTTCCACCTCGCGACGGTCGACCTGCGGCAGAGCTCCGACAAGCACGAGGCGGTCGTCGCCGAGCTGCTGAAGGTGGCGCGCATCGAGCCCGACTACAGCGCGCTGCCGGAAGACGCTCGCCGCGCGGTGCTGATGAAGCTGCTCGACGATGCGCGCCCGCTGCGCGTGCGTGCCGCCGACTACAGCGAGCACACGCGCAGCGAGCTCGAGATCTTCGAGACCGCGCTCGAGATGCTGCAGCGCTTCGGCCGCGCGGCGATGCGCCACTACATCATCTCGCACACCGAGGACGTGAGCGACCTGCTCGAGGTGATGCTGCTGCTGAAGGAGACCGGCCTGCTGCGCGGCACGTTGAACGACTCCGCGCAGGGCGGGGAACCCGCCCCTCACGGTGCGGTCAGCGACCTGATCGTCTCGCCGCTGTTCGAGACCATCGGAGACCTGCGCAACGCGGCCGGCATCATGCGCGCGGTCTACGCGCTGCCGGGCATCGCCGAGATGATGAAGCGCAGCGGCATCGGTGGCGGCAAGAACGGCACCGTCAGCGAGCAAGACATCATGCTCGGCTACAGCGACAGCAACAAGGACGGCGGCAGCTTCACGAGCAACTGGGAGCTGTACCGCGCCGAGATCGAGCTGGTCGATCTGTTCGCGCAGCTCGGCCGCGAGCACGGCATCGCGCTGCGCCTGTTCCACGGCCGCGGCGGCACCGTCGGGCGCGGCGGCGGCCCGAGCTACCAGGCCATCCTCGCGCAGCCGCCCGGCACCGTGAACGGCCAGATCCGCCTGACCGAGCAGGGCGAGGTCATCGCCTCGAAATACGCGCACCCCGAGATCGGCCGACGCAACCTCGAGACCTTGGTCGCGGCCACGCTCGAAGCCACGCTGCTGAACCCGACCAAGAGTGCGCCGAAGAGCTTTCTGGAGGCGGCCTCGGCGATCAGCGACGCGAGCTTCAAGGCCTACCGCAAGCTGGTCTACGAAACTGCCGGCTTCACCGACTACTTCTTCAGCGCGACGCCCATCCGCGAGATCGCCGAGCTGAACATCGGCTCGCGTCCGGCCTCGCGCAAGGCGACCCGCGCGATCGAAGACCTGCGCGCGATCCCCTGGTCGTTCAGCTGGGGCCAGTGCCGCGTCGCGCTGCCGGGCTGGTGCGGCTTCGGCTCGGCGATCGAGACCTTCCTCGGCAAGGATGGCAAGCAGCGCAAGGAGCGCCTCGCATTGCTGCAGAAGATGCACAAGCAGTGGCCGTTCTTCCGCACGCTGATGTCGAACCTGGACATGGTGATCGCGAAGAGCGACCTCGCGATCGCGGCGCGCTATGTCGAACTCGTCGAAGACAAGGCGCTCGGCCGGCGCATCTTCGCGCTCGTCAAGGCCGAGTGGCAGCGCACCGATTCGGCGCTCGCGCTGATCACCGGCGAGAAGAGCCGGCTGCAGTCCAACCCGTCGCTCGCGCGCTCGATCGAGCACCGCTTCCCGTACCTCGACCCGCTGAACCACCTGCAGGTCGAGCTGATGCGGCGCTACCGGCAGCGCAAGGAAGGCGACCCACAGAACGCGCGGGTGCAGACCGGCATCCACATCTCGATCAACGGGATCGCGGCGGGGTTGCGCAATACGGGGTGAGACTCAGCCAGGCGTCGAAGCGGCCGAAGCCTCCTGCCCCGCAGCCACGCCTTTGCTTCGCTCCGCGTCCTCGCGCTGCTGCGCACGGTAGCGGCGCAGCAGCTCGTCCGGCCGCGGCGCATCGTGCGCCAACCACTCGCGCATAGCGCCGACTTCGCCGAGCCTCGCCTTGCGACGCAGCTCATCGGTCACCCGCTTGATCGCTGCGCATCCGAGCAGCTCGCGCGGTTCGATGCCGGCAAAGCCGGCGCTTTCGCCGAACGCCGACTGCTCGGCGCGCATGCGTTCGATCCGCTCGTCGGGCCAGCCGAGCTGGCGGCCGACCGCGCCGCCGATGGCGCGCTCGATCAGCGTGTCCGACCTTTCCGCCATCAGCTCGGCGATCGCGTCGCAGGTCTGGCGGCGATTCGAATCGCGCAACGCGTCGCGCCTGCACGCCGACACGAGCGGCTGATAGCCAGGCAGCGTCCACGCCGCCGAGTATCCGAGCGACTCCGACGCGAGCAGGAAGACGCCGTTGCTCAAGCTCGCGTCGCCCGCGGCCGCGTCGATCAGCAGGCCCGGCAGCTCGAAGTAGCGCTGATCGCTGCGCTGCGACGTGGCAATGCGGTGCAACGCTTCGTTCACCGCGGCGCTGTCCTTGCGTGCCTGGGCCTGGTCGAACACTTCCAGCCACGGTGCGGCGTTGCCAGGGTCCAGGCGCGCCCACTGTTCGGCGCTGAGCAAGCCGCACGGGCCCGAGCGAATGCGTCCGCTGCCGCACAGGCGGAACGCGAACGCATACGCGGCGGGGTCGCTCGTGCTTGCCGCGAAACGCGCAAGCGAGTCGCGCGCGCTCGCCACCGCATCGAGGGCCGAGGCCGGCAGGCCGGCCGATTGGGGACACTCCGGGCCGCAGCCGGCCGTACTCGCCATCAGCGCACGGCGACGATCGTCGCCTCCGTCCATCGCCTGCAGGATCAGCAGCGCCGCACGCGCCACCGGCCGCGCGTCGGTCGCGAGCGAACGCGCCACGGCCTGAAATGCCTCGTCGCGACGCATCGCGCCCTTGAGCGTCTCGTCATCGAGATTGCCGTCCGCGTTCGCCTTGACCCACATGCCGCCGCAGATTTCGTACTCGTCCGCGCCACGCGGGGACTGGCCGCCCGGTCCGCCCGCCACAGGCACCTCGGCGCCGCGCGGCGGCACCGGGCCCATCAGGCGCCGCTGCGCCGCCTCGACCGCGCCGCGCGCCGTCTCCTGGGCGGACGACGCCACACCGCGGCCTGCCAGCAGCAGCCACACGAGCAGCGCGACAAGCAGCGCCACGCCGATCCCGAGCACCCACGCCCAGCGCCGCGGGATCGTCACGGCCAGCTCGGCAGGAAAGCGCACGGCGGCCCTTCGTCAGCGTCCGACTGCGACCAGCGCCTCGCGCACCGCCGCCACCTGGCGCCGCGAGACCGCGAGCCACTCGTCGACCGGCGCGATGCGCACGGCCCAGACCTCGCCGCCCTCGTCGTCGCCCTCGCCGGCAACGACGCGCCGTTCGAGCGCCCGCACCGCGTGACGCGCGACCAGGGCGTTGCGGTGCACGCGCAGAAAGCGCTCGCCGAGACGGCCTTCGAGGTCCGCCAGCGAATCGTCGAGCACGTGCGTGTGGGCGGCCGTGCGCAGGGTCACGTACTTCAGCTCGGCCTTCAGGTACAGCACCTCGGCCACCGGCACCCGCACGATGCGGCCGCGGTCGCTGACGATGATGACCGGCGCTTCGGCCGGTTCAGACGGCGGCGGCGCGGGCGGACGGTTCAGGCGCTGCGCGACGCGCTGCAGCGCCGCCTGCAGACGCTCGCGCTTGACCGGCTTGGTCAGGTAGTCGAGCGCCTCGAGCTCGAAGGCGCGCAGCGCGTGCTCGGCATGCGCGGTCACGAACACGATCGCCGGCGGCTGCGGCATGGCGCGCAGCTCGGCGGCGAGCTGCATGCCATCGCGGCCCGGCATCTGGATGTCGAGCAACATCACGTCGCAGCCGCGCTCGGCCAGACACACGAGCGCCTGCGCCGCGTTCGACGCTTCGCCCACGACTTGCGCGCGCGGTTCGGCGTTCTCGGCGACGAGGCCGCGCAGCCGCAGCCGCGCCAGGTCCTCGTCGTCGACGATCAGGACCTTCAGGGCAGCAACCGACTCGATAGTCATGGTGACCTGACGGGGGGCTTCATAACGGAATTCCGATCTGGACCCGATAGAACGTGTCCTCGCGATGCACCTCGAATTGTGCGGCGACGTCGTGCATCAGGCGCAGTCTTTCTCGCACGTTGCGCAGCGCGATGCCGTTGCCGGGACGCGATGGCGTGCCGGGCACGCTGTTGACGATGGAGACCTGCACGCGCCCGCCCTTGACGCGCGTGCGCACGCGGATCGAGCCGCCCTCCGGTGCCGGCTCGATCCCGTGGCGCACCGCGTTCTCGACCAGCGGCTGCAGCAGCAGCGGCGGCACGCGGGCAACACCGGCATCGGCATCGAGCTCCCAGCTGACTTGCAGCCGCGCGCCGAACCGGATCTGCTCGATCGCGAGGTAGCGCTGCGCGAGAGCCACCTCTTCGGCGAGCGAGACCGACGCGCTGCTGTCGCTCATCGCCACGCGGAACAGCTCGGCCAGGTCTTCGAGCACGCCTTCGGCGCGCGCCGGGTCGAGCCGCACCAGCGCGAGCGCGGTGTTCAAGGTGTTGAACAGGAAGTGCGGGCGGATGCGCGACTGCAGCTCGGCCAGCCGCGCCGTCGTGCCGGCCGGCAGCGTGGCCTTGGCGCGCAGCTGCAGCCACATGTAGACCACGGCAGCGAACGCGGCGCCGGCGAGCGCCGGCGCAAGCCAGGCGAACCGCGACACCGCCGCCTCGGTGCTGAGCCAGATCGTCGGCGCCGCGCCGACCAGCGCGCAGGCCGCGCCGAGCACCACGGCCACGGCCGCCTGGGCGGCACCCGGCAGCACGCCGAGCGCTCGTTTCAGGCCGCAGGTCGCGAGCAGCCACAGCAGCACGCCGGGCAGCGCCGTGCCCGAGCCGAGCGCGACCAGCAGGACCCAGCTCGAGAAGTTCGGCGCGGCGAAGAGCGTGGCGACCGCGACCGTCGCATGCACGAACAGCAGCGCACGCAGCACGACGCCGACATGGCAGACGTCGAACACCGAGCGTTCGGCGCGCTCGCGGGCCTCGACGGCCGGCAGCGCGTCGAACACGGTGCTGCCGAAACCCGTGGTGCCGAAACCGGTGCTGCGAAAACCGCCGGGCGCAGTCGGTGGCGCCCCGGCTCGCCCCGGATCGGTCTTCGGTTCGGCCGGTGCGGCCGGAGGTATGGGATGGGCGTTGGGCATCTGAGGGTCGCAGCGCCGCCGCGACCGGGTCAACGGCGGTGCGTCGATAGAATCGGCACATTGCGCGCAGTGACGGCGTCAGGCGGTTGCCGCGCATTGTCCCCAACTCCCGGGCGCGACTCCAGGGCCCGAACGCGCGCATGTTGCGCGCAGACCCCACGTCCTCTCATGTCATCCAGCCAACTCGACAAGAAGTCCCAGGCCTGGTCGGCCCTGTTCTCCGAGCCGATGAGCGAGCTCGTCAAGCGCTACACCGCGAGCGTCGGCTTCGACCAGCGCATGTGGAAGGCCGACATCGCCGGCAGCCTCGCGCATGCCGAGATGCTGGCCGCGCAGGGCATCATCAGCGCCGGCGACCGCGCGGCGATCGAGCGCGGCATGGCGCAGATCCGCGAGGAGATCGAAAGCGGCCGCTTCGAGTGGAAGCTCGACCTCGAGGACGTGCACCTGAACATCGAGGCGCGCCTGACCGCGCTGGTCGGCGACGCCGGCAAGCGGCTGCACACCGGCCGCTCGCGCAACGACCAGGTCGCGACCGACGTGCGGCTGTGGCTGCGCGACGAGATCGACGGCCTCGCCCCGCTGCTCGCGCAGATGCAGCTCGCGCTCGTCGATGTGGCCGAGCCGAATGCCGAGACCATCCTGCCCGGCTTCACGCACATGCAGGTGGCTCAGCCGGTGAGCTTTGCGCACCACCTGCTCGCCTACGTCGAGATGTTCAAGCGCGACGCCGAGCGCCTGGCGGATGTGCGCAAGCGCGTGAACCAGCTGCCGCTCGGCGCTGCCGCGCTGGCCGGCACGAGCTATCCGCTCGACCGCGAACGGGTCGCGAAGACGCTCGGCTTCGAGGGCGTGTGCCAGAACAGCCTCGACGCGGTGAGCGACCGCGACTTCGCGATCGAGTTCAGCGCGTTCGCCGCCGTCGCGATGATGCATGTCTCGCGGCTGGCCGAAGAGATCGTGCTGTGGAAGAGCCAGAACTTCGACTTCATCGATCTCGCCGACCGCTACTGCACCGGCTCGTCGATCATGCCGCAGAAGCGCAACCCCGACGTCGCCGAGCTGGCGCGCGGCAAGACCGGGCGCGTCTACGGCCACCTGACCGCGCTGCTGACCCTGATGAAGGGCCAGCCGATGACCTACAACAAGGACAACCAGGAAGACAAGGAGCCGCTGTTCGACACCGTCGACACGCTGCGCGACACGCTGCGCATCATGGCCGAGATGGTCGGCGGCATCGTCGTCAAGCCCGAGGCGATGGAGCGGGCCGCGCTGCGCGGCTACGCGACGGCGACCGATCTCGCCGACTACCTCGTGAAGAAGGGCCTGCCGTTTCGCGATGCGCACGAAGTGGTGGCCCATGCGGTCAAGTCCGCGATCGGCCGCGGCATGGACCTGGCCGATCTGCCGCTCGACGTGCTGCAGTCGTTCCATGCGGCGATCACCGACGACGTCTACCAGGTGCTGAGCCTGCGCGGCTCGCTGAATGCGCGTAACGTGCTCGGCGGCACCGCGCCGGCGCAGGTGCGCGCGCAGATCGCGAAGCACCGGGTGCGGCTCGGCGCGACCCGTTCGCCCTGAGCCTGTCGAAGGGCCGCTGTGCACCATGCGGCTTCGACAAGCTCAGCCCGAACGGTGATGGACGTGGACCATCCAGTCCGTCTGCCCCGGCCGCCCCGGCAGTTGCAACGCCGCGGTCGACGCCGGCGTCTGCGCAAGCAGCTTGCCCTGGCGATACACCTTGAGCCGCGTCGCGCGCAGGCGGATCGCCTCGACCGGGTCGCGCGCCTGCAGCAGCACGAAGCTCGCATCGCAGCCCGGCTCGAGGCCGTAGCGCTCAAGGCCGAGCACCTTCGCCGCGTTCGTCGTCACCGCATCGAAGCAGGCGCGCATGCCGGCCTGGCTCGTCATCTGTGCGACGTGCAAGCCCATCTGCGCGACCTCCAGCATGTCGGCCGAGCCCAGGCTGTACCACGGGTCCATCACGCAGTCGTGGCCGAACGCGACGTTCACGCCCTGCGCCATCAGCTCGGGCACGCGCGTCATGCCGCGGCGCTTCGGGTAGGTGTCGTGGCGGCCCTGCAGCGTGATGTTGATCAGCGGGTTCGCCACCACGTGCACGCCGGCCTCGGCGATCAGCGGCAGCAGCTTGCTGACGTAGTAGTTGTCCATCGAATGCATCGAGGTGCAGTGCGAGCCGGTGACGCGGCCCTGCAGACCGAGCCGCACGGTTTGCGCGGCCAGCGTCTCGATGTGGCGCGAGAGCGGGTCGTCTGACTCGTCGCAATGCATGTCGACCCGCGCACCGCGCTCGGCCGCGATCTCGCACAGCAGCGCGACGCTCGCCGCGCCGTCGGCCATCGTGCGCTCGAAGTGCGGAATGCCGCCGACGACGGCCACGCCCTTGTCGAGCGCGCGCTTCAGGCTCTCCACGCCGCCCGGCGTGCGCAGCACACCGTCCTGCGGGAATGCGACGAGCTGCAGATCGAGATAAGGCGCGACGCGACGTTTCACGTCGAGCAGCGCGTCGACCGCGAGCAGGCCCGGGTCGCTGGTGTCCACGTGCGAACGGATCGCAAGCAGCCCCTTCGCGACCGCCCAGTCGCAGTACGCGAGCGCGCGTTCGATCAGCGCGTCGGCCGTCAGCTGCGGCTTGAGCTCGCCCCACAGCGCGATGCCCTCGAGCAAGGTGCCGCTGCGGTTCACGCGCGGCAGGCCGTAGCTCAGCGTCGCATCCATGTGGAAGTGCGCGTCGATGAAATGCGGCGCGATCAGCAGGCCCTGCGCATCGAGCGTGTCCTGCGCCGAGGCGGTGAGCCCGGGACCGACCTCGACGATGCGCCCGCCTTGCACGGCCAGGCATTGATCGGTACGCCCGTCGGGCAGCGTGGCGTTGCGAATCAGCAGATCGAGCATGCAGAGTCCCCCTTGTGATGGCCCTCGCGTCGCAAGCCCTGACGCCGCGGCCTCGTGGTCATCGTGCAGTGTTCGAGCCGGGCCTGGCGACCAGGCGCGCCAGCACGGCGCCCGTCTCGTCGAGCAGCTCGAGCGTACCGCCCTCGATGCGCCAGCGCGCGGTGGCCTGCAGGGCCTGCGCGAAGCCGCTTTCGAGCTCGGCCGCGCCGCGCCCGGCGCACGCCATCCGCGTCATGCCGATGCCGGGCCCGAAGGTCAGCTTCGCGCCCTCGACCGCGAATGCACCGAACAGGCGGTTGCAGCCGCTGAAGCCTTCAAGCCGCCCCGGCGGGCTTGCCAGCATCAGGTAAGGCTCGCGTGTTCCCTTGTGGAGCGCAAGCTCGAAGCTGCCGAGCTGCGTGAGCGACCAGCGCACGTTCAGCAGCGGCTCGGTCGACACGACGGGAGCGCTCGCGCGCGTCACACGCACCAGCGGCACGCTGACCTCGCGCACGCCGCCGGGCGGCACACCCGCGGCATCGGCGAACACACTGATGCGAGCGTCGTTGACGAACCAGAGCTCGCCGTCGACCGTGACGCGCGCGCTGACGGTGTAGCGCGACCGCGCCGAGATCATCTCGGGCAGGTACGGAATCTCGAAGCGGATCGGCGAGCTCGCGCCGGTGACCTGCGACTGGCCCAGCACGCGCGCCGGCACATCGGCACGCGAGACGTCTTCGAGCCGCGCCTCGAACACCGCCTGCGGCGGCAGCGTCAGCCGTTCGCGATAGGTGGCCGTGCCGCGGATCACGTCTTCGGCACGCGCCGGCGCGGTGATGGCCGCGGCAACCGCGACGGCCATGATCGCCGTGAAGCCGAAACGCGAGGATCGAAGCGTACGGTCGCGCATGCGTCCACCTGCAGTGGCGGCCAAGACGGCCAGCCGGGACTATAGACGGCCGGCACGGCGCGGCTTCTGACCTCGTTCATTTGGATGAAGCGCGCGGTGCGCAACGGGGTCACAGTACCACCGTCGAACACACATCAATCAGGAGCCCGTCGATGAAACCCTGGCTTTGCGCTGCGCTGATGGCCGGCATCGTGTCCACCGCATCGGGAGCGGACTTTGCCGAAGGCGCCACGCCGCCCGACGCGAAGGAGCTCGATGCGCTGATCCGCGACAAGGTGTTCACCTCCACGCAGGCTGACGGGAGCAGTTGGCGGCTCGACTACCGAAGCAACGGCTACTTCTACGTCAACACGTCGGGCGGCTTTCGCGCTTCGGGCAAATGGAAGGCCGAAGACGGCAAGCTCTGCTCGAACGTGAAGACGGATCCGACCGAGTGCAACGAAGTGCGCGTCCAGAACGGCCGGCTGTTCCTGAAGCGCACCAATGGCGCCATCATCGAGTTGTTGCCGGCGTAGATGTCGGGCCCGACATCGATCGACGTCATCACATGGCGCGACGGCCGATGCGCGTACTACCATGACGCGCCATGTCGTCGTCGCCGCTCGCCGCACTCGAGCGCAGCCGCCGTGAGTTCGGTGCTGCGGCCGCGCGGGCGAAGCTCGCGTGGCTGAAGCAGCTTGCACGCACGCGGCTCGGCAGTGCCCGTGCCGTGATGCGGCTGCACGAAGCGCTGTGCTTCATCCGCGCCTACCCGGACGACGAGGCAGTGCTGGCGCAGGTGCAGGCCATGCTTGCCGCGTTCGCGCGACGCGCCGACCTGCGCGCGCACCGCGGCGCGCTGGCCGACAGCGGCATCGCCGGCACGGCGGCGCATTGCCGCTTCTTCGCCGGCCAGGCGCAATGGCTCGCGCAACAGTGGCCGAGCGAGCTGCGGCTGGACCGCGGCGAGCCGGGTGCCGACGAGCGCATCGCGCGCGCGCTGCCCGCCTTGCTGACCCCGGCTGAAGCGAGCGCGCTGGTCGAGCTGAAGCTGCCGGGCTACGCCGCACTCGACCGGCTGCGCGCCAGGAATGAAACCGACGCCGTGTTCCTGCTGCGACGCATCGCCGCGATGCCCGGCGACACCTTCACGCGCGAGGCGTACTCCGACATCGTCGATGCGGGCTACGTGCTCGCGCCCGGTCCCGGCACGCCATCGCGAACCGCGGCCGAGTTGGTCGATGCACCGCTGGTGTTTCGGCGCGCAGCGCCGCCGCACACGCGCCCCGACCTGCGCGCCGAGATCGTGCGACCGCCGCGTTCCTTGCGGCGAATGTCGTCGCGCAACGGGGCGGCGCTCGTCGAGCTCACGCGCGCCGCGATGGTCGTGCGACATCGCTCGCTCGAGGCTTTTTCGTTCGCGGATGCGCGCGACGCGTGGATCGCCGACGACGGCGACGGCCTCGCCATCGCGCTGGTCGGCGTGATCCCGCCGCGCCGCCACACCGTGGCGTCGTACTACGGCGGCCTGACGCTGCGCAACGGCGTACCGATCGGCTACCACCAGGCCGACATCGTCGGCCGCAGCGCAGCGCTGTCGTTCAACACCTTCGAGACCTTTCGCGGCGGCGAAGCGGCGTTCACGTTCGCCCGCTGGCTGGCCGTGCTGCGGCACGCGTTCGGCACCACCTCGTTCACGGTCGATCCGTATCAGACGGGCAACGATGAAGCGCTCGAATCCGGCGCGTGGTGGTTCTACGCCAAGCTCGGATTCAGGCCACGCGACGCGGCCACGGCGAGCCTGGCGCGCGACGAGCTCGCGCGTGCGGCGCGCAGCGCGCGGCACCGCACCCGCGCGCCCACGCTGCGCCGGCTCGCCGAGCATCACCTGTTCTTCGATCTCGAGCCGGCGCGCGCACCACCACTGTTTCCGCTCGCCGCGTTGGGCTTGCGCGCGGGGGCCGCGCTGTCGGCCCGGGCGGGGTCGGCGCGCTCGCGCGCGGTCGATGAAGCGAGCACCGAGCTGATGCGCGACTGCGGACTGCCGTCGCTGCGCGGTTTCTCGCCCGATCAGCGCGAGGCCTGGCACCGCCTCGCGCCCGTCCTCGCGTTGCTCGACCTCGGTGCGTGGCTTGCCGACGAGCGCCGCGCCCTCGTGGACCTGATTCGCGCCAAGGGCGGGCGCAGCGAGCGAGACTACGTGGCGCGCTACCTCGCGCACCCCAGGCTCGATGCGGCGCTGCGGCGCGCGGGCGCGGCAAGCAGCGGTTCGACCTTGCGCATCGCGGCCGGTTGAAACACCAGGAGCACCCCATGACCAAACTGCACGGCCTCGACCGCGGCCTCACGAACTACGGCGACCTCGACTTCGCGCGATATCTGCGGCGCTCCTTCGCGCGCTCGATGGGCATCTCGACCGAGTTGCTGGACCAGCCCATCGTCGGCATCGCGATGACGCCTTCGGGCTTCAACAACTGCCATCGCCAGATGCCCGAACTCGTCGAGGCGGTCTCGCGGGGCGTGCTTGCTGCAGGGGCCCTGCCACGGCCATTCCCCACGGTGTCGCTGGGCGAGGTCTTCCTCAATCCGACCAGCATGGTGTATCGCAACCTGATGGCGATGGATACCGAGGAAATGATCGGCGCGCAGCCGATGGACGCCGTGGTGCTGATCGGCGGCTGCGACAAGACCGTTCCCGCCCAGCTGATGGGGGCGGCATCGGCCGACCTGCCGGCCGTGCAGCTCGTCACGGGACCGATGATGACCGGGCGCCACAAGGGTCAGCGCCTGGGCGCGTGCACGGACTGCCGCGGCTTCTGGCAAAGGTTCCGGGCCGGGGCCGTCGACAAGGCCGAGATCCAGCAGGTCGAGGGCCGCCTGTCCGTCACCGCGGGCACCTGCGCGGTCATGGGCACCGCGAGCACGATGGCTTGCATCGCCGAGGCGCTGGGCATGTCGCTTCCCGGCACCGCAGCGATCCCCGCGGTGCACGCGGACCGTCTGGTCGCGGCCGAGATGTCGGGGCGCGTCGCGGTCGACCTGATCGCCAATCCGATCCGCCCCAGCCAGGTCATCACCGAGAAGTCCGTCGAGAACGCCTTGCGCGTCCTGATGGCGCTCGGCGGATCGACGAACGCCGTGGTCCACCTGAGCGCAATCGCCGGCCGCCTGGGCATCCGCATTTCCAATGACCGGTTGAACGAAATCTCCGACGAAACCCCGGTGCTCGTCGATCTCAAGCCCGTGGGCGATGGCTACATGGAAGACTTTCATGCGGCCGGCGGCATGAGTGCGCTGTTGCGCGAGCTCAAGCCGCTCCTTCACCTCGACACCCTCGACGTCACGGGACGCACGTTGGGCGAGCGGCTCGAGCTGCCGCTGGACTGGGTCGATCGCCAAGTAATCAAGCCGTTCGCGGACCCGGTGTCGGCGGTCGGCGGGCTGATCTCGCTGAAGGGGTCGCTCGCCCCGAACGGCGCGATCTTCAAACGTGCGGCGGCCACCCCGGCACTGTTCGAGACCACCGGCCGTGCTGTCGTGTTCACGGGCCTGGAGGACCTGGCCGCTCGCATCGATGACCCGAATCTCGATGTGAAGGCCGACGACATCCTCGTTCTGCAGAACATCGGTCCGCAGGCCGCGGGCATGCCCGAGGCAGGCTACCTCCCGATCCCGAAGAAGCTCGCTCAGGCCGGCGTGAAGGACATGGTGCGCATCTCCGACGGACGGATGTCGGGCACCGCGTTCGGCACGGTGGTGCTGCACGTGTCGCCCGAGTCTGCCGTGGGCGGCCCGCTCGCCGCGGTCCGCAACGGCGACCGGATTCGCCTCTCGGTCGCGCGCAAGCGAATCGACCTTCTCGTCGACGACGCGGAAATTCAACGCCGACTCGCAGCCGTGACGCCGCCGCCGATGCCCAGGCGCGGCTACAAGCAGCTCTACCGCAAGACCGTGCTGCAGGCCGAAGCCGGCTGCGACTTCGACTTCCTCACCCAGGCGGGTGAGGGCGCGTGAGTCGATCAGGCCGTTCGCAGCACGGCTGCGGCTGTCTCAGCGCGGGGCCTGCGTGAGCCGGTAAATCAGCAGCGCTGCACGCACCGCGCCCCGCTCGATCGAGGCGATCTCGAGGTCTTCGTCATCGGTGTGCGCGCCGCGCCCCTGCGCACCGAGGCCGTCGATGCCGACCGTGTACGGCGCCACGAACTGCACGTCGCCCGCGCCGCGCAGCGACGGGTCGAGAAGGTCGATGCGGCCCAGCCCGGCGTCCAGGCTGGCCTTCGAGTAGAGCTCCGCGAGCTTGCGCCCCGCGTCGGTCGGTGGCATCGGCGGGTAGCTCTCGGTGAAGCTGATCGTCGCCGAGCTGCCGGGCAGGTTGCCCGTCGAGACGATGGACTGCATCTTCTGGCGCGCGCGTTCGCCCTGCTCGGGCGAGAGGTAGCGCAGGTCGCCGAGAACTTCTGCGTCGCGCGCGATCACGTTGGACTTGCCGAAGGCACTGGCCGTCGCCGTGTCTTCGGCATACGACACGTTGGTGCCGCCGAAGACCAGGCCCGGGTTGAAGGTGAGGCTGGGCTCCATCACCTGCTCGCGAAACGCGTTGAGGATGCGCGCGGTTTCGTAGATGGCGCCATAGCCGGATTGCGCCGAGAACACGCCCATCGAGTGCGCCGGCCTGCCCTTGACGTGCAGCACCCAGCCGCCCGACGAGCGGCGCGCAATGCTCGCGGTGTCCACGCCCTCGTGCTTGTTGCTGCCCTCGAACGAGAGCGCGTAGTCGGCGCGTTTGCCCATCGCCACCATGTCGGCGCGCGCGGTCTGCAGCGGATTGCCGGTGCGCTCCTCGTCGCCCGTGAACAGGATCTCGACGTTGGCACGCTCCAGCGCGCCCACGCTCTTCAGCGCCCGCAGCGCCTCGATGATGATGACGTCGCCGCCCTTCATGTCGTTCACGCCCTGCCCACGCACGCGGTCGCCCTGACGCTCCCACAGCGGCACGGCGCTGCCCTTCTCGAACACCGTGTCCAGGTGGCCGAGCAGCAGCACGCGCTTGCCCTGGCCGCCCTCGCGCACTGCGGCCAGGTGCCCGGCACGCTTCATCGCCGGCGGCATGTCGATCCATCGGGTCTTGAAGCCCAGGGCATCCAGCTCGGCGCGATAGATGTCACCGACGGCGCGCACACCTTCGGGGTTGAGGGTGCCGCTGTTGATGCGGACGGATTTTTCGAGCAGTTCCAGCGCTGCCGGCGTGCGCTGCTTGACGGCGGCGACGATGCGTTGTTCTGTCTCCGACAGCTGCTGCGCGTGCGCAGCGCCGCTCAACAGGAAAAGAAAGGCGGTGCCGGCGAAGGCTCTTCTGAACATCGGGGATCTCCGAAAGCGTGTGGGTTGCCGGACCGGTCACATCGCTCCATCGGCGTGCGCCCGGGCGCGCCATTCTCACAGAGCGGCGAGCGCCTGCACGGACATCCTCTGCGATGACCCTCGGGCGCAACGCATGTCGGGCTCACTGGGGCGAGGCCGGGCTTTCATCGCCGGACGCCTCGATGATGTTGGGATGCCCGGCCGGGTGCAGTCGTGGCTCGAGCGCCTGGTGGATCGCGGTGCCGGTGGCCGCACCGACCAGTTGCGCCAGCACGAAGCCGATCGCGCTGCCCGGCGCGATGCCCGCGAAGCTGTCGCTGAACATGCGGCCGAACACCGCGGCCGGGTTGGCGAACGAGGTCGAGGCGGTGAACCAGTAGGCCGCGCCGATGTAGGCGGCGACCATCGCGGCCGCGCGGCCCGCGGGCGCGCGCAGGATCACGAGCAGCAGGCCCGCCGTCGCAACGGCCTCGGCGATCCACTGACCCATGCCGGTTCGCAGCTTGGTCGAGAACTGCAGGATCTGCAGGTCGAACATGGCATGCGCGAGCCACGCGCCGAGCATCGCACCGAGGAGCTGCGCAGCGACATACGGGACGAGAAGAGACTTCGGCAACTCGCCCCGGTACGCCATCACGGCGCTCACTGCGGGGTTGAAGTGGGCGCCACTGATCGGGCCGAACACCTCGATCAGGATGTACAGCCCGCCAACGGTGGCCAGTGTGTTGGCGAGCAGGGCGATCGCCACGTTGCCCCCGGCCAGGCGCTCGGCCATGATGCCGGACCCGATCACGGTCGCCAGCAGCAGCAGGGTGCCGAGCGCTTCGCCGGCGAGCTTGCGGGGCAGGTCCATCGTCAGTTCTTCGAGATCTCGACGAGTGCACGCTCCAGTTCGGCCCTGTCCATCGTGCCCAACGGCAACTGCAGCAGCTGCAGCATCCGGTAGCCGATGGCCTGGCGCGTCAACTCGAAGGCGCGGCGCTTGCCCTCGTCGTCGCCCTCGGCGTTCGACGGATCGGGGTAGCCCCAGTGCACCTTGACCGGCTGGCCGCCCGTGCCGCCGAAGAAGACCGGGCATTGTTCGGCCGCGGCGCTGTCGCAGACGGTGATGACGATCGCCAGCGGCGGCGCGCCGTCGACGCTGAACTCGTCCCAGCTCTTGCTGCGGTAGCCCGCGGTGTCGACGCCGGCTTTTTGCAGCGCATCCAGCGCGAACGGGTTGATGCGGCCGCTCGGCGCGCTGCCGGCGCTGAACGCCTTCACGTCCTTGCCGAGCTGGCGAGCCCAGTGGTTGAGCATGCCTTCGCCGAGGACGCTGCGCGCAGAGTTGTGCGTGCAGAGGATGAGCACGTTGGTCGTCATCACGTCAGCGCGTCCCGATGCAGACCGTGAAGACGACGTCCATCTCGGACGCATCCGGCTTTGCGAACTCGTCCCGGCTCTTGCTGACGTTGCAGGTCTTGTCGGTCACGGGGCGCTCCTCAGCAGCAGGACGACGCGGCCTTGACAGGGATGGCCACCGGCTTGCCCCTCGGCGCCGCCGTGGCGCAGCACGCCGAAGCCTCGGCCGCCGCCTCGGGCTTCTGCTCGCTGAAGACCGGGATGTTGCCGAGCGTGTGGAACTGCTCCCACGCGATGCCCTGCGGGTCGGTGACCCAATACTTGTCGCTGCGGGCGTAGCAGCAGGTCGTCTCGCCTTCGTCGAGCAGCGCCATGTCGGCCGCCTGGGCGCGAGCCTTCAGCTCCACCAGTTCTTCCTCGGTGTCCGTCTGGATGCCAAGGTGGTCGACGCCGGGCTTGCCTCCGCGCGTCGAGATCGCGAAGTTGATGCGCGGGTCCTCGAGCATCCACTTGGCGTAGTCGCCCTCGATCCGCGTCGGCTCGGCGCCGAACATCTTCGAGTAGAAGACGATGCTTTGCTGCAGGTCTTCGACGTGGGCGTGGACGTGGAATCGCTTCATGGGTGGGCTCCGGTGGGTGTTCAGCACTTGCAGGTGGCGCCGGCCTCGACGGCGCAGGCGGCGCCCTCGCAGCAGTTCTCGGTGAGGTAGCCGAGCAGCGCGTTCATGCGGTCGTAGGCCGCGCGGTAGATGATGTTTCGGCTGGCGCGCTCTTGGGTAACGAGGCCAGCGTTGGTCAGCTCCTTCAGGTGGAAGGAGAGGGTGTTCTGCGGGATGCCGAGGCCCTCGGCCATGGCACCGGGCGTCAACCCGCTCCGCCCAGTGACAATGAGAGCACGGAAGACCTTCAGGCGCACAGGTTGGGCCAGCGCAGCCAGAGATCGAACAACCTCAAGTTCATCCATATATCCAGGATACTTGAATCGTTGATGGTTTGCAATCCCTTGTGGAATGTCACTGCGCTATGGGAGCGCCGCGGCGGAGTAGATTCCAGCCGAGATATATTGCCCCGATGTCTCCAAGCCCGCGCCCCGACAGCGCGCGTCGCGAGGTCCGCCCATGCCGCAGCTGATCGAGCACTACGGCCTCATCAGCAACACGCGCAGTGCCGGACTCGTCGGGCGCGACGGCTCCATCGACTGGCTGTGCCTGCCGCGCTTCGATGCGGCGGCGTGTTTCGCCGCGCTGCTGGGCAGCGCCGAGAACGGCCGCTGGCTGATCGCCCCGCTCGACGAGGCGCCGCGTGTGCGGCGGCGGTACCGGCCGGGCACGTTGGTGCTGGAGACCGAGTTCCGCACCGGCGAAGGCACGGCGCGCGTGGTCGACTGCATGACCCTCGCGGGCACGCGCAACGAGGTGGTTCGCTTCGTCGAGGGCGTCAAGGGCCGCGTGCCGATGCGCATGGAGCTCGTCGTGCGCTTTGGCTACGGCCGGGTGGTGCCGTGGATGCGGCGGGTCGACGGTTCGCTGCACGCAACGGCCGGGCCCGACTCGCTGCGGCTGCGTGCCGGCGTCGACGTGCGCGGCGAACGCCTCACCACGGTGGCCGAGTTCAGCGTCGAAGAGGGCGACCGCATTCCGTTCGTGCTCACGCACTTCCCGTCGCACGAGCCGCCGCCGATGGCCCTGGACCCGGTCGCCGCGCTCGACGACACCGAGCGCGCATGGCGCGAATGGAGCGATCGCAGCACCTACCGCGGCCCATGGGCCGACGCCGTCGGCACCTCGCTGCGCGTACTCAAGGCGCTCACCTACTCGCCCACCGGCGGCATGGTCGCGGCCGCCACCGCCTCGCTGCCCGAGCAGCTGGGCCAGCAGCGCAACTGGGACTACCGCTTCTGCTGGCTGCGCGACGCCACCTTCACGCTGTATGCCTTGCTCGTCGCAGGCTATCGCGAGGAGGCGCAGGCCTGGCGAGAGTGGCTGCTGCGCGCGGCCGCGGGCAGGCCGCAGGACCTGCAATCGCTGTACGGCGTGGCGGGCGAACGCGACCTGCCCGAATACACGCTCGATTGGCTGGCCGGCTACGGCGGCTCGCGCCCGGTGCGAGTCGGCAATGCCGCGTCGAACCAGCTGCAGCTCGACGTCTACGGCGAGATCATGGACACCTTCCATGTCGCGCGCACCGCCGGACTGGATGCCGACGGCGCCGCGTGGAGCCTGCAGCGCGTGCTGCTCGAGTTCCTCGAATCGAACTGGTCCTCGCCGGACAACGGCATCTGGGAGGTGCGCGGCGCACGGCAGCACTTCACGCACTCGAAGGTGATGGCGTGGGTCGCCTTCGACCGCGCGATCAAGGCGGTGGCCCGCACGCCGCACGAAGGCCCCGTGCAGCGCTGGCGCGACTTGCGCAAGCGCATCCACGCCGAGGTCTGCAAGCGGGCTTACGACCCGCAGCGCCAGACCTTCGTGCAGCACTACGGCGCGTCGACCACCGACGCGAGCCTGCTGCTGATGCCGCTCGTCGGCTTCCTGCCCGCCAAGGACCCGCGTATGGCCGGCACCGTCAAGGCGATCGAACGCGAGCTGTGCGTCGACGGGCTGGTGCGCCGCTACGGCACCGAGAGCGGCATCGACGGGCTGCCATCGGGCGAAGGTGTCTTTCTGCCCTGCTCGTTCTGGCTCGCGGACAACCACGTGCTCGCCGGCCGGCGCAAGAAGGCGCAGGCGCTGTTCGAACGGCTGCTCGAGCTGCGCAACGACGTCGGGCTGCTCGCCGAGGAGTACGACCCGCGCGCCAAGCGCATGCTGGGGAATTTTCCGCAGGCCTTCACGCATGTCGGGCTCGTGAACACGGCCTGCAATCTCTCGCGCACGGCGGGGCCGGGGGTTCACCGCAGCGGCAGGCACGAGACGGCGCCGCCAGGCGCCAAGAAAACGTGAGGGCCTAGGTCGGAGGCCGCGTGCGCATCGGCACCTGATAGAGCCACACCCGCCGGCCGTTGGCGCATTCGAGCACCTTGCTCGCCGCCAGCCCGGGCGCATCGAACTCGAGGCTCGCGAGCCAGGCGCCCGGTTTCAACTCGTGCATCGCCTTCGCGGCAGCGCGCGCCATGCTCTCGGGGCGCTGGAACAGGTAGACCATCGCGAACGGCGACCAGTCGGCCGCCCAGATGTCGGCATGGCTCACGCGCGCGAAGCGGCAGCGCCACGCGCTGGCGAGGCGCAGCGGCCAGCTCCATTCCCAGCCTTCGATCTGCGCGGCCGGGAACTCGCGCTGCAGCTCGCGCAGGCCGTCGCCGAGGCCGCAGCCAGCATCGACGATGCGAGCGCCAGGTGCCAGCGGCGCAAGCTGCGCGAGGCCGGCGAGCGCGCCGTGCGGGGTCGGGAACAGCGGCGCGTCGCGCCACGCGCGCAGCGGGTACAGGAAGACCAGCAGCGCGAGCGGCAGCAGCCAGGCCCAGGCGGGGGGCGAGCCGGCGATGCCTGAGGCGGCGATCGAGAGCGGGAAGCCGAGCGCGATCAGCGCGCGGCGCCAGGTGGTGGCACCGAGAGTGCCGAGGGCGACGCCGAGCACTGCGGCGCCGGCGAGCGCGGCCGCCGGTGACGCGCCGAGGGCGCTGATCGCGAAGAAGACGAGCCAGCAGGCGAGCCACGCCAGCAGGGCCGGGAGGGGCCAGGTCTTGCTCATCGGGACAGGGCTTCGACAGGCTCAGCCCGAGCGGGGATGTGGGAAGTGCTGCACATCGGGGCGGGGCTTCGATACCTCAGCCCGAACGGGATGGAACGCTCAGAACTTGAACGCGAGCCGCACGCCGCCCCAGTGGCGGCCGTTCACCGTGATCGGCGCGGCGGCTTCCTTCATCACGACGAATTTGCCGCCGCCCATGTCGCGCCGGTAGGTCTGCAGCAGGAACGGCCGCTCGTTGCGCGCCGAAGCGAGCCCGGTGCGGTCGTTGAAGATGCGGCGGTAGCGGCTGTTCGCGCTGTCCCAGGCGAGGTCGCCGCGCTGCGGCTGGTTGTACTTGCGGTTGTGGGTCGAGATGTAGCCGTTGCGATCGGCGGCAATGCAGAACACCACCTTGTCGCTGAGCGTCAGCATGCGCTCCTGCACCTGCGGGAAGAGGCGGTCGGCCAATGCGATGAAACGCGTCGTGTGCTGCGCGGGATTGGTGTTCGGCATCGGCTGGTAGGCCTCGTCGAACAGGTGCGCCTCGCTGATCGTGCCGGTGCGCACCGCGTCTTCGAGCAGCTGCGCGATCTGGCCGGCCGCTTCGCGTGCGGCATTGATGTAAGGCGTGTCGTCGGTCTCGACGCCGCACTCGGCGACCAGCTCGATCAGCCGCTCCGAGACGCCGAGGAAACTCTCGCTGCGCTTCATCGCCGCGCCGAGCGCGCGGCCGCTCTGGCCGATCTCGCCGACGATCGCACTCATCTGCTGGTCCAGGCCGGCGCAGATCGTGCGGCTCTGCTGCGCGGCGCCGATGATGTCGGTCACGCCGCTGCGCACGTCGGCCAGCGCGCTGTGGAACGCGCCCTGCTCGGCGTCACCTTCGCGAAAGCGGATCTCCTTCGCGAGCGCGTCGATGCGGCCGTCGAGTACGCCGATCGTGCGCATGATCTCCTTCGACGACGATTCGACCTTCGCGGCCAGGTCCTTCACCGCATCGGCCACCACGCCGAAGCCGCGCCCGGCCTCGCCGGCGCGCTTGGCTTCGACCGACGCGTTGAACGCGACCAGCCGGGTCTGCAGTGCGATCTTCGTGATGCTCGCGGCGGCGTCGGACACCTCGCGCAGCGTCGAGACGATGGCACTCACCTCGCGTCCGACCTCGTCGACGGCGCCGCGCACGCGCTCCACCGCCTCGAGGCTGGTGTTCGAGACGCTGCCGATCCCGTCCTGCGCGCGCGTGATGCTCTTGACCTGGTCGGCCAGCGCCGCCACGCCCTGCGCGCTGCGCTCGGAGGTCTTGGTGGTGTCGTCCAGCAACCCGCGCACCTCGGCCGCCTCGCGGCCGATGTTCGAGGCCTGCTGCGCGATCGAGCGGATCGCCGCGTTCAGGTCGGGGCCGGCGGCCGTCGCCGCAGCCAGCGAATCGACAGGGCGAAGAGCGGGTCCGTTCTTCGCCAGCAACAACTTCTTCATCATCATCGGCTCGTTGTTCTGGTGCACCCGTGGATCGGGCAACGAATGTGGCCGACTCCCTGGACCGGATTGGAATCAGTACGCACGCAGCTTCACGCGCAGGCGCGCGATCGACTGGCTGTGCAGCTGGCACACGCGCGACTCGGTGACTTTCAACACCGCCGCAATTTCCTTCAAGTTCATGTCGTGCTCGTAGTACATGCTCATCACGTACTGTTCGCGCTCGGGCAGCACCTTGATGGCCTCGATCAGCGCCTCGCGCATGCGCTGGTCCTGCAACTGCGCCAGCGGATTGCTGTCTTCGTCGGCCACGTGGCGATCGAGGAAATCGTTGTCGCCTTCGTCGCCCGACATGTCTTCCAGGTACACGAGCTGGGTGCCGCGCACCTTGCCGAGCAGCTCCTGGTATTCGCCGAGCGTGACGCCCATCTCCTTCGCGATCTCGCTTTCGACCGGTGCGCGCCCGAGCTTCTGCTCGAGCTTGTGCACCGCCGATTCGATCGAGCGCTGCTGCTTGCGGGTGCCGCGCGAGAGGTAGTCGTTACCGCGCAGCTCGTCGAGCATCGCGCCGCGGATGCGCTGGGTCGCGAAAGTTTCGAACTGCACGCCCTGGCTCGCGTCGAAGCGCGAGAGCGCGTCGGCCAGCCCGATCATGCCGACCTGGATCAGGTCGTCGATCTCGACGTTGGCAGGCAGCTTCGCGATCATCTGATGCGCGAGGCGGCGCACCAGCGTGCTGTGCTGCTTGAGCTGCGAGTCCAGGTCGAGTCGGCCTTTGGCGGTGTACATGGTCGCTCCGGGAGAAGATTCAGTGGCGCGCCGAGTTCATGGCTCGGCGGTCGATCGAGAGAGGCGTCATCGACGGCACGGCATCGCCGTGCAGGTCGCGCAGCTGCTCGCGCACCAGGCGGCGCAGCGGCGCGGTCGGCGCGTCGGTGGCGTTGCAGGCCGGGTCGATCTGCACCCAGTCGCGCAGCACAGCGCCGAGGAAGTCGTCGGCGCAGGTCGCGATCTGCATCGCGATGCGCTCCGAGCGCGGCGATTGCGGCGCGGCGCCGAGCAGCAGGTCGTGTACCACCAGGCCGGCGCGCTGCGTCAGCAGCTTCATCGCGGCGTAGGCATGGGTCACGCTGGCAGGCCGGTCGTCGGCCAGCAGCAGCGGGCGCGGCGTCGCGGCCACTTCGGCGTCGGCCTGCGTGGTGCGCGCGAACATGCGGCACAGGTCGGAGGCGCTCGCGTGCATCAGCACCACGTCGCAGTCGGGCGCGGCGTCGAGCACGGCGCGCAGGAACGGCGCGGTCGAGCCGGAGGCATCGACATGGCGGATCGGCAGGCCGCGCGCGGCGAGATACGAGACCTGCGGCGACAGCCGTTCGATGCCTTCGGCCAGGTCGAGCATCGTCAGCTCGGAAGGCTGGCCGCCGCGCTCGCCGGCATCGACCACCAGCGTGTGCTTGCCGTGCTCGGCGAAGGCGGTGCACAGGCGCTCGAGCATCACGCCGCCGAATGCGACGTTCGGGTTCGACACCACCGGCACCACGCACGCGCGTGCATGCGCGAACAGGCGGCGCAGGCCATCGGCCTGGTCCAGCGGCATCGGGCGGGAAGTCGGTTCGCGCATGGGTTCTCAGGCGTGCAAGGCGTTGCCGGCGGCGCTGCGGGCGCGGGCACCGCCGTGCGCTGCGGTGAAGATCAGGTTCACGTCGCTCGCGTCGAGCTTGTAGGCACTGCCGCCCGCGGCGCGCAGCGCGCGGTGCACCAGTGCGTTGGCCGACAGGCGATGCCAGTCTTCGGGCACGCGCTGGCCGTTGGCGACGCCGATCACCTTGATGCGGTGGCGGATCAGAGCGTCCAGCGCCGGGCCGAGCTTGACGGCCTCGTCCATCTTCGAGAGCACCACGCCGGCACAGGCAGCGGCGCGGTACGAGACGATCACGTCCTCGATGGTCTCGCCCTGCGAGGCGGCGTTGACGACCAGCAGCTTGCGGATGCTGCGGTGGCTCAGCATCTCGAGCAGCTCGCGGGTGCGCGTGTCGCGCTGTGCCATGCCGGCCGTGTCGATCAGCACCATCTTCTTGCCGCCAAGCAGCTCGAGCAGGTCTTCCAGCGACGCGCGGTCGTGCGCAGTGTGCACCGGCACGCCGAGGATGCGGCCATAGGCGCGCAGTTGTTCGTGGGCGCCGATCCGGTAGGCGTCCAGCGTGATCAGGCCGAGGTTGCTCGCGCCGTATTTGGTGGCAAACGCAGCAGCGATCTTCGCGGTCGTCGTCGTCTTGCCGACGCCCGTCGCGCCGACCAGCGCATACACGCCGCCCTGGTCTTCCAGCGGCGCCTCGTTCTCGGCCGTCGGCAGGTTGTGCTCGAGCACGTTCGCGGCCCAGACGGCTTCGTCGCTCACTTCGGCCGGCAGGCTGTCGCCGAGCTTTCTGATCAGCGCGGGCGAGAAGCCGCAGTCGAGCAGCTTCTGCGTCATGCGGGCCTGCGCCGGCTGGCGCTGCATCTTCTCCATGAAGGCGAGCGCGCCGAAGCGCTCTTCGATCAGGCCCTTCATCGAGCGCAGCTCGTTCATCATGTCGTCCTGGTCGCGGCGCGCGCTCAGCGGAGCGAACTCGTCGGCCAGGCCGGGGACGTGCATGTCGTGGGCCGCACGGGCTTCACGATGGATCTCGCGCGCGGCGTCGCGCAGCGCGGGTGCGGCGGCCGGAGCGCGCTCGCTCATGCGCTGCTCGAGCACGCTGGCCGGTGCGGCGGCGGGGGCCGGCACCGCTACGGGCTCGACCGGCAGCACAGCCGCCCGCTCGATCGCGGGCTGAGCCTGCGGCGCCGGGGCGCTCACGGCCTCGGCACGGTTGCCGAGCGCATTCTGGCGGCGGCGCAGCAGGCGCTCGCGCACATAGTCCTGGAACGACAGCGTGCTCATCGAGAGCTTCGTGACGTCTTCTTCGACCGGCGCGGCCGGCAGCGACGGCTCGATGCGCGCGGCGCTCTTCGTCGGCAGTGCCGGTGCGCTGATGGCGGGCGCGCTGATCGTCGGCGCCTTCGCGGCGAGCTGCTCGACCTGGCGCATGCCTTCGGGCGCCATCGCGAGCACCTCGACCCCGTCGACCGACGGCTTGGTGGACAGCACGACGGCGTCGTCGCCAAGCGCCTGGCGGACCAGGCTGAGTGCATCGCGCGACGTACGCGCCGTGAAACGCTTGACGTTCATGCGTTGGCTCCAATGATCGACCCGATGCGGATCGAATGAGTCTCAGGAATTTCGCTGTGGCCCAGCACGCGCAGGCGCGGTGCGGCGCGCTTGAGCAGGCGCGCCATCGGAGCGCGGATCAGGTCGGGCACCAAGAGGCAGGCCGGGTGGCCCATGTCTTCCTGGCGCTTGGCCGAGTCGGCGGCGCTGCGCGCCAGCGTGTCGGCCACGCCCGGGTCGAGCGCTGCGCCATGCGGCGAGTTCAGGGCCTGGGTGACGAGGCGCTCGAGCTCGGGCTCGAGCGCGATCACGTCGAGCTCCTTCACGGGGCCGTAGATCTGCTGCACGATGCTCGGCGCGAGGTGGATGCGGATGCGGCGCGCGAGCTCGGCCGGGTCGGTGACGGTCGCGGCGTGCTCGGCCAGGCTTTCGACGATCGAGCGCATGTCGCGGATGTGCACGCCTTCCTCCAGCAGGAGCTGCAGGACCTTTTGCAGTGCGGCGATGCCAACCATCTTGGGGACCACGTCCTCGATCAGTTTCGGGGCCAGCTTGGTCACATGTTCGACCAGTTGCTGGGTCTCGACGCGGCCGAGCAACTTGGCCGCATGAAGCTGCATCAAGTGTGAAAGATGGGTGGCCACCACGGTCGAGCAATCAACAACCGTAAATCCCGCCATT
>Ga0075370_10000129_pt1 | contig 25189 bp, 23 predicted proteins | sample EndMethybrTD3035_FD_71398 | JGI IMG/M metagenome (GOLD analysis project Ga0075370, IMG submission 71398) | Populus endosphere microbial communities from Tennessee, USA - Endosphere MetaG P. TD hybrid TD303-5 | ecosystem: Host-associated > Plants > Roots > Endosphere | place: USA: Tennessee... | reverse complement strand
CCATGTCGGCTTCGTGTTCCAGTTCTACAACCTGATCCCGAGCCTGACGGTGCGCGAGAACGTGCAGCTGGTCACCGACATCGCCGAAGACCCGATGCCGGTGGACGAGGCAATCGACCTGGTCGGCCTCACGCCGCGGCGCGACCACTTCCCCGCACAGCTCTCGGGCGGCGAGCAGCAGCGCGTGGCGATCGCGCGCGCCATCGTCAAGCGCCCGGACGTGCTGCTGTGCGACGAGCCCACCGGCGCGCTCGACTACCAGACCGGCAAGCTGGTGCTCGAAGTCATCGCCCGCATCAACGAGGAACTGGGCACCACCGCGATCGTCATCACGCACAACGCGGCGATCGCCGCGATGGCGGATCGGGTCGTCTACCTCGGCGATGGGAGCATCCAGCGCATCGAGCGCAATGCGCACAAGGTCAAGCCTTCGGAGCTCTCCTGGTGAAGGCATTGAACCGCAAGCTCCTGCGCGACCTGCGTTTGATGTGGAGCCAGGCGTTGACGATCGCTCTCGTCGTGGGCAGTGGCATCGGCGGCTTCATCACGAGCCTCTCGGCCGTCGACTCGCTCGCCCTCGCCCGCGACCGCTTCTATGCGCAAGGACACTTCGCCGACGTGTTCGCCTCTGTGAAGCGTGCGCCGAACTCCGTGCGCGAAGAACTGCGCGGCGTCGAAGGCGTGGCCGACGTGCAGACGACGCTCGAGGAGGTCGTCCGGGTCGAGATCCCCGGTCTGACCGACCCGATCATCGGCCAGCTGATCGGCGTCGACCGCCGCGATCCTCCGCGCATGAACCTGGTTTCGGTGAGCCGCGGCCGCACGCTCGACGGCCAGGGCGGCATGCGCTCCGACGGCAATCTGGACGTGCTGGTATCCGAAGGCTTCGCGCAGGCGCACCGGCTCGCACCCGGCTCGCGCCTCGCCGCATTGGTCAACGGCAAGCGGCGAACGCTGGTCGTTATCGGCGTCGCCCTGTCGCCGGAGTTCATCTTCGCGGGCCTGTGGGGCATGCCGGACAACCGCGGCTTCGGCGTGTTCTGGATCGATCGCGAGGCGCTCGCCGCAGCGTACGACATGCAAGGCGCCTTCAACCGCGTGGCGATCAAGCTGACGCCCGGCGTGTCGGAGCAGGCCGCGATCGCCGGCGTCACGCGGCTGCTCTCGCGCTATGGCGGGCACGAGGCAAACGGGCGCAGCGAGCAGACCTCGCATGCCATGCTCGACAACGAGATCAAGGAGCAGCGCATCCTCGGCACGGTGCTGCCGGCGATCTTCCTCGCCGTCGCTGCGTTCCTGCTGAACGTCGTCGTCTCGCGGCTGGTGGCCACGCAACGCGAGCAGATCGCCGCGCTGAAGGCACTGGGTTATCCGAATCGCGCCATCGGGCTGCACTACCTGAAGCTCGTGCTGGTGATCGTCGCGGTGGGCTTCGTGCTCGGCATCCTGGTCGGCGACCGGCTCGGAACGATGTTCACGGGCCTTTATGCGGAGCTGTTCCACTTCCCGAGCTTCGAGCACCGCATCGAGCCCTGGCTGCTCATCGTCAGCGCGGGCATCACGCTGGTCACCGCCGTCATGGGCACGCTCAACGCGATCTACGCCACCGTGCGGCTGCCGCCCGCAGAAGCGATGCGGCCGCCTGCCCCCGGCCGCTACCGGCGCACGCTGCTGGAGATGCTCGGCATCCGAGGCATGCCGCCGGCACTGCGCATGATCGTGCGCAACATGGAGCGGCGCCCGCTGCGCACGGCGATGTCGATCGCCGGGGTCGCGGCCGCAGTCGCGATCGTGATCCTCGGCAACTTCTTCCGCGACGCCATCGAGGTCGTCGTCGACACGCAATTCACGCTCGCCCTGCGCGGCGACATGTCGGTGTGGACCGCCGACGCCGTGGACGACGGCGTGCGCCACGAGCTCGCGCGCTTGCCGGGCGTGCGGCAGGTGGAGTCCACCCGCTTCGTGCCCGTCACCTTCGTCAACGGCCACCGTCGCGAGCGCAGCCTGATCCGCGGCTACGCGGCGCGCCCCGAGCTCTACCGGGTCATCGACGTCGACCGCCGCGAGACCCTGCTCGAAGGCCGCGGCCTCGTGCTGACCGACCGCCTTGCCGACAAGCTCGGCCTGCGCGTAGGCGACACGGTGCGCGTCGAGGTACTCGAGGGCCGCGAGCGCACGCTCGACATGACGGTGAGCGCAACCGTGCGCGAAATGATGGGACTGAACGCCTACATGGAGCGCAGCGCGCTGAATCGCGCGCTGCGCGATGGTGATGTGTCCAGCGGCTACGTGCTCGCCATCGAGCGCGGTGCCGCGGCGTCGGTGCTGGAGGCCACCAAGGCCATGCCGCGCGTTGCCGGTGCGTGGAGCAAGGCCACGATGCTGCGCAACATGGAAGAGATCAGCGCGCGCAACGTGCGCATCATGAGCACCATCCTCACGACGTTCGCCGCCGTCATCGCGGTCGGCGTGGTCTACAACAACGCGCGCATCGCGCTCGCCGAGCGGGCCTGGGAACTCGCGAGCCTGCGCGTGCTCGGCTTCACCCGCTCCGAAGTGTCGGGGCTGCTGCTGGGCGAGCTCGGCATTGCGATCGCGATCGCGCTGCCGCTGGGCATGCTGCTGGGCTGGGGACTGATCCAGCTGATCACCGAGCTGCTCAGGTCGGACCAGTTCTTCTTCCCGGCCGTGTTGCGCGCGCGCACCTGTGCCTGGGCCGCACTGTGCGTCGCCGCCGCGGGGGCAGCGAGCGCGCTCGTGGTGCGCCGGCGCATCGACCGGCTCGACATGGTGGCTGCACTGAAGACCAGAGATTGACGAGGTATCGAGGAATGAAGAAGCGAACATGGATCTACGTGGGCGCCGCGGGCGTTGCCGCAGCCGCGCTGCTGGCATGGGCGTTCGCGCCGCGCCCCACGGAAGTGGAAGTGGCCCGGGTCACGCAGGGCCGCTTCGAGGCGACGATCGAGGAGGACGGCAAGACGCGCCTGCGCGATCGCTACGTGATCTCGGCGCCGCTCTCCGGACGCTTGAGTCGCATCGCGCTGCGCGAGGGCGATACGGTGACGACGGAGGCTGTGGTGGCCACCCTCACGCCTGCGCTTCCGGTCATGCTGGATGACCGGACACTGCGCGAGCAGCAGTTACGCGTGGAGATCACGGAGGCCCAGGTGCAGCGCGCGAGCGCGCGCGTCGAGGGTGCCAAGGTGGCGCTGCTGCAAGCCGGCAACGAACTGCGCCGCAGCGAGCAACTCGCCAAGCAGGGCTTCATCGCACCCACCAAGCTCGAGACCGACCGCCTCGCGGCGCTCGCGGCGCAGAAGGAGCTCGACGCGGCCCAGCAGGAGCATCACGTCGCGGGCCACGAAGTCGAGCAGGCACGGGCGGCGCTGATGGCCGTGCGCGGCTCCGGGCCTTCCGCAGCGCGCGGCTTCGCGGTGCGTGCGCCAAGCGCAGGCCGCGTGCTGCGGATCGTGCAGCCCAGCGAAACGGTCGTGACGCTGGGCATGCCGTTGCTGGAAGTGGGCGACACCCGATCGCTGGAGGTCGTTGCCGAGCTGCTGACGAGCGACGCGCTGCAGGCCCGGCCGGGTGCACGCGTGCTGATCGAACGTTGGGGCGGCGGCGCGCCGCTCGAAGGTCGGGTTCGCCTGGTCGAGCCTTCGGCGTTCACGAAGGTCTCGGCGCTCGGCGTGGAGGAGCAACGCGTCAAGGTGCTGATCGACATCACGAGCCCGAGCGCACAGTGGGTGGCGCTAGGCGACGGCTTTCGGGTCGGCGTGCGCATCGTGACGATCGTCGTCGACGACGCGATCAAGGTTCCCGCGAGCGCGATCTTTCCGCTGCCGCAGGGCAGCAACGATTCGGTCGGCGGCATGGCCGCGTTCGTCGTCGAGAACGGCCTGGCCCGCATGGTGAGCGTCGAGATCGGTGCGCGCGGCGCCACGGACGCCTGGGTACGAAAGGGCTTGTCGGCAGGCGCGACGGTGATCGTCTATCCACCGCCGGCAATGAAGGACGGCCTGCGCGTCAGGCAGCGCAGCGTGCAGTCGGCGGCTTGACGTCCATCAAGCCTGCATCGTCGGCACACGCGGACACTGCAGCGATCCTGCACTTCATGCACTTCACGCACTCAACGTACTCGCCGGAGTTCGCTCATGTACCAACGCATTCTCGTGCCCTTCGACGGCAGCCCAACGTCCAGCCGGGGCCTGGACGAAGCAATCGCTATGGCCACGCTGACGGGCGCGAGCCTGCGGCTGATCCACATGCTGGACATCCTCGATTTCACCAGCGGCTTCGAGACCGCGGCGGTCTACACGGACCACGTGCTCCCGTTCATGAGGCGAACCGGCCAGGACCTCCTGCACGAAGGCCAGGCCCGCGCGGAGCGGGCCGGCGTCCGCGTCGACACCGTGCTTCTGGAAGGCATGAAGACACGCCTTTGCGATGTCGTCGCCGAGCAGGCCAGGGCCTGGGGCGCCGAGCTCATCGTGATCGGCACGCACGGCCGGCGCGGCGCCGGGCGGGTGCTGCTGGGCAGCGACGCCGAGCAGATCGTGCGCACCGCGCCCGTGCCGGTGCTGCTGGTCAGGGCGCCGCACGATGCAGCCGACGTGCCGACGTCGTTGCATGCGACGGCCGCCGATGAGACTGCCGCCGCCTGAGGCCCCGTGCAGAGCGCTGCGAACACGACGCTGATCGATGCATTGCGGCTGCGCCTGCAGCACGACACCAGGCAGCCGGTGCAGCTCGTGGAGACGCACATCTCCTGGGTGCTGCTCACCGACACCCTGGCATACAAGGTGAAAAAGCCGGTGCAGCTCGGGTTCGTCGACTTCAGCACGATCGCGCTGCGCAAGCACTTCTGCGAGGAAGAGCTGCGTCTGAACCGGCGCCTCGCACCCTCGCTGTACCTGCGCGTCGTCCCGATCTGCGGCAGCGCCGAAGCGCCGTGCATCGACGGCGCTGGCGATGCGATCGACTACGCGCTGTGCATGCGCCGCTTCGCGCCCGGCGCGTTGCTGAGCGAGCGCGTGGCGGCCGGCAACCTGCTGCCGGAACAGCTGGAGAGCTTCGCCCGCCGGCTGGCAAGGTTTCACGAGGAAGCACCGATCGCGCCGCCCACGCCCGGCCGCGCAGCTGGCGAACGGGTCTTCGCACCCGTGCTCGACGTCCTGCGTGAACTGCGGCCTCATCTCGAGGGCGCGCGTGTCGATGCGTTGGAGTCGTGGGTCGCCACCCAGGCCGATGCCCTGCGTGAGACCTTGTCCGCACGGCAAGCCGACAGCCGCGTCCGCGAGTGCCATGGAGATCTGCACCTGGGCAATGTCGTGCTGCTCGACACCGAGGTGACGGCCTTCGACTGCCTCGAGTTCGATCCCGCGTTGCGCTGGATCGACGTGATGTCCGACGTGGCGTTCCTGACCATGGACCTGAAGGCCAACGGCCGCAGCGATCTGGCGTTTCGTTTCCTCGACGCCTACCTGCAATGCAGCGGCGACTATGCGGGCGTGCAGGTGCTGCGCTTCTACGAGGTCTACCGCGCGCTTGTTCGTGCGCTCGTCGCTTGCCTGCGCGCGCGAGCCGCATCGACGGAGCCGGACTACCTTGCCTGTGCCGAGCGCATCGTCGGCGAGGCCGACCACAAAGGCCGCCTGCTCATCACGCATGGCGTCTCGGGTTCGGGCAAGTCCAGCGTCGCACTCCAATTGCTGGCGCAGGCCGGGGCGATCCGCTTGCGCTCCGACGTGGAGCGCAAGCGCTTGTTCGGCATGGCGGCGCTGGAGCGCTCGACTGATCGCGAGCAGATCTACGGGTCCGACGCGACCGCCCTCACCTTCGAGCGTCTCGCGCACTGCGCACGCGGGGCGCTGGAGGCAGGCTATCCCGTCATCGTCGACGCGGCGTTCCTGCGGCTTGCGCAACGCGCTTCATTCCACGCGCTCGCCGCAGAGCTGGACGTGCCTTTCGCCATTCTCGACTGCACGGCCAGCGAGGCGTGTCTGCGCGAACGGGTGGCATTGCGATCGGCTTCGGGCAACGACGCTTCGGAGGCCGACATCGACGTGCTGGAGCGCCAGCTGCGGCATCGCGAACCCTTGTCCGCAGCCGAACGCGCGTTCGTGATCCCTGCCTGCACCGACGAGCGGGTCGATGCGAGGGCGCTGTGCAAGCGGTGGTTCGCGCGCTAGGTCATCTGCCATGGCGCCCAGAGCGCCTGCCTTTGATCGATCGCAAACGAGCAGGCGTCTCTCGCTCCTAATCTCGCGGCATCGCCAACACGAGTACTGCCATGAAGATGATGAAAGCCGCCGTCGTCCACGCCTTCGGCGAACCCTTGCGGATCGAGGAGGTGCCGGTGCCCGAAGTCACGCCCGGGCAGGTGCTCGTGAAGGTGATCGCGTCGGGCGTGTGCCATACGGACCTGCACGCAGCAGACGGCGATTGGCCCGTGAAGCCCACGCTCCCGTTCATCCCCGGGCACGAGGGCGTCGGGTACGTCGCCGCCGTCGGCGCCGGCGTCAAGGGCATCAAGGAGGGCGACCGCGTCGGCGTGCCCTGGCTACACACCGCCTGCGGCCACTGCGAGCACTGCATCACCGGCTGGGAGACGCTGTGCGACGAACAGCAGATGACCGGCTACACCGTGAACGGCGGGTACGCCGAATACGTGCTGGCCGATCCCGGCTACGTGGGCCACCTGCCGGACAACGTCGGCTTTGGCGAGATCGCGCCGGTGCTGTGCGCCGGCGTCACTGTCTACAAGGGCCTGAAGGTGCTCGACTGCAAGCCGGGCGACTGGGTCGCGATCTCCGGCATCGGTGGCCTGGGGCACTTCGCGGTGCAGTACGCGAAGGCGATGGGTTTTCATGTCATTGCAGTCGACATCGACGAGAGCAAACTCGAGCTCGCCGCGCGCCTGGGTGCCGACATGACGATCAATGCACGCACCCAAGACCCAGTGCGCGAGGTGCAGCGGGCCGTCCGCGGTGCGCACGGCGTGCTCGTGACCGCCGTGTCTCGCAGCGCCTTCACGCAGGCACTCGCCATGCTGCACAAGCGCGGCACGATGTCTCTCGTGGGCCTGCCTCCGGGCGACTTCGCGTTGCCCATCTTCGACGTGGTGCTCAACGCGAAGACCGTGCGCGGCTCTATCGTCGGCACGCGCAAGGATCTCCAGGAGGCCCTTGCCTTCGCCGCAGAAGGCAAGGTGCACAGCACCTTCAGCGAAGACCGGCTCGACAACATCAATGCCGTCTTCGCTCGCATGAAACGCGGCGAGATCGAAGGACGCGTCGTCATGCGCGTCGGCGATGACGCTTAGCGCGTCCTTGCATCCGAAAGCCACTTACGCGAGACCGACCATGAGCACCCTGCGATCGATCCTCCTGCACATCGACGCGTCGCCGCGCAGCATCCAGCGCCTGGCGCTGGGCCACGTGCTGGCCGCGCGATACGGTGCACGCGTCACGCCCCTGTACGCGAGCGCGCCGACAGCACTCAGCCTGCCGTTCGTGATGGCCCGCGGCGCCGCTGAAATGCTGCCGATGCTTCAGCAGCTGGACATCGACTACCGCGACAACATCAAGGCCCTGTTCGATCGCGCCGAGTCGGACACGACCACGCCCTTCTCCTGGAGCGAGCTGCGCGAGACGCCGCTGGTCCCCGCATTCGCGCGCCGGGCACTGTGCGCCGACCTGCTCGTCCTCGGCCAGCAGGACGCATCCGACCCGTTGACCGTGGGCGTGCCGTCCGACTTCGTTCCATCGGTGCTCATCGCCAGCGGCCGTCCGGCCTTGGTGGTCCCGTACGTCGACATCGGCACGACATTCGGCGAGGAAGTGCTCGTCGCCTGGAAACCGACGCGCGAGTCTGCGCATGCAGTCTCCGCGGCGATTGCGTTCCTGCAGCGCGCGAAGCGCATTCACCTGGCGATCGCCGGCGCGGCCGATGCGGTTGCCGATCAGGCTCGCGCACTCGAGGACTATCTTCGCCTGCACGGCGTGGAGGCACCCATTCAGCTGCGCGCGGCGGTGCCTTCCGACGAGCCCGGGGACGGCCTGCTCTCGCTCGCTGCCGACGCCGGAGCCGACCTGCTCGTGATGGGCTGCTATGGCCACAGCCGCACGCGCGAGCTGGTGCTCGGCGGCGCAACGCGAACCGTGCTGCGCTCGATGACGCTGCCCGTGCTGATGGCGCACTGAACCGATGGCGCACTGAACCGATGCCCTGTGCCCAGCCCTCAGTCTGCGTAGGCAAGCAGCCAGGCGATCCCGATGGCAACCAACACCGCCACGACCGCGGCCGCCAGAAGCGCCAGGGCGATCCACCCGCGCGGCGTGATGGCTGCAATGGCATGTGCGACGAATTCCATGTCCCGATTGAACGAGTGCATCGCCGTCACACGTTTGAGGAACGTCAATGATTGCGTTGCCGATCCGCGTCTCGTTGACCCAGCGCAAATCGCGCTGTGCCCGGCTCACTAAAGTTGTTTGACCGGTCCTGTCCCGCTGACAGCAAATCGGCCATCCAACCCGCAGTTTTCAGGAGAAGGCACATGTCTGCATTGACCCGCTACGACCCGATCGACCAGATGTTCCCCGACTTCTTTCGACGCTTCGCCCTGCCGATGCGCCTGGCCGAGGAGACGCCGGGCGAGATCCGCATCGACGTGACCGAGAAAGACAAGAGCTATGAGGTCCGCGCCGAGATCCCGGGCGCGAAGAAGGAAGACATCCGCGTCAAGGTGGAGGGCAACTTTGTCTCGATCTCGGCCGAAGTCCGAAAAGACAAGGAAGAGAAGTCCGCCGGCCGCGTGGTGCTGAGGGAAACGTACTACGGCAGCGCCTCGCGCGGCTTTTCGCTCGCGCACGAGATCGATGCCAAGGCCGTCGTCGCAAAGCTCGAGGACGGCGTGCTGAAGCTCACGCTGCCCAAGCGCGAAGGCGGCAGCAGCAAGATGATCGAGATCCAGTGATCCGTTCGAGGCAGAACGCGCATACGAATCCAGCAAGCACCGAGGAAACTCCATGACCTATCGCAGCCTTCTCGTCTTGCTGGACCACACGCCCGCCTGCGCAGCGCGCACCGCGCGCACCTTGCGCCTTGCCAGGCAGCTCGACTGCCACGTCGTCGGGCTCGCACCGACCGACCTGGTCGACCTGCCGACGGCACCGAAGGCTGCCGCTTCGCTCGCCGAATACGCGGCCCGTGTGTGGGATGCCCTGCGCGATCAGGCCGAGCGCGCTGCAGACGCGTTCCGCGACGCGTGCCATGCGGCGCAGGTAGGGTCGTACGAAGCGATCATCGACGAAGCCAACATGACCGACTCGTTGGTGAACCACGCGCGATGCAGCGACCTCACCGTTCTCACGCAGGCCGATCCGTCCGCGCCCAACTACGGCGTCTCCAAGGACCTCGTGGAAAGGGTGATCCTGCACAGCGCGCGGCCAACCCTCGTACTGCCCTATGCGGGACGCTTCGACACCATCGGAAGCCGTGTCATGGTCGCGTGGAACGACAGCCGCGAGAGCGCTCGTGCACTGTCGGACGCCCTGCCGCTGCTGCAGCGCGCGAGTCAGGTGGAAGTCGTCACCTGGGTCGAGACCGGCAGCAGCGAAGACAAGGCACTGCTCGCGCAACTCGATGCGCTGCAGCGGTGGTTGATGTGGCATGGCGTCAGCGCCGAGGTGCGGGTCGAGAAGCCCGATACAGGCATCGCTGAGGCGATGCTGTCGCGTGCCGCCGATTTGAACGCCGATCTGATCGTGATGGGCGCTTACGGCCACGCACGCTGGGCCGAACGAGTGCTCGGCGGCGCGACGCGAGGCTTGCTGGACACGATGACGGTGCCAGTGCTGATGTCGCACTGACGCGCGTCAGCAACGTCTGGCGGCGTTCCTAGCGTGAACGCGTGAGCGCGCGCTCGTGGCCGAGCTGGCAGACCGCGCAACGCTGCGTGGCAGGCTGCACCCGCAGGCGCTCCAGCGGGATCGGCTCGCAGCAATCCACGCAGTTGCCGTAGGTTCCGGCATCGAGGCGCTTCAACGCGAGCTCGACCTGCGCAAGCTCGTCGATGTCGCGTTGTTCCTGGGCGTCGTCGATGCCCTGGAGCTGCTCCTGCAGCGCGCCGTCCTTCTGGTCCGAGACCTCGGCCGTGGCCGAGGCTTCCGCCTCCTGCCGCCCGAGCTGCGCGGCATGAACGTCCGCACGAAGTTCTGTCTGGCGATAGGTCAGCAGGTCACGCAGCATCGTCAGGTGAGTCTGGGTAGCGAGATCCATGGAGGCCTCCGGGAGTTGATGCAGCGATTTGCAGTGCGATGCCGATCATTCTGAAAGTGCCAGGCCCGGCAGCGGTTGATGCACGTCAATCGGAAGCTAAGTGCCGCGTACCGCGCTCGAGGCTCTCTACCACCGCGCGGATCGCTTCCGCCAGCGGGCTCGTCACGTCGATCGCATTGGTCGGATGCCGCAGCGTGTTGCAGCTGACGACGCGCGCCGCACCCGCCAGCTGAAGCGCGGCGAACGCGTCGCCTGCGAACACCGGGTGCACGGCGATGCAGATCGGCGCAGCAAACCCCAGCGCCGCGATTTTGCGCACCGTCGTCGCCATCGTCTGACCGCTGGAGACGATGTCGTCGACCAGGACCGGCGTTCTGCCCCGCAGGTCCTCGAGATCAGGCAGCGTGAGCTCCACGCTTCGATCACCGCTGCGGCGCTTGCGCAGCACGCTGTATGAACAACCGGCTCGGGCAGCCACGTCGCTCACCCATTGTTCGCTCTCTACGTCCGGCCCGACGATATGTGGTTGCACCACCTCGGTTCGGACCCACGCGGCGATCGACGGCGCGCTCGGCACCGCCACGGCGCGAAGGTCGTAGATGGCATCCAGCGAGGCAATGCGATGCAGGTGCGGGTCCATCGTCACCAGCCACGCGAATGCATCCGAGACAAGCCGGGCGAAACTGCGTGACGTGATGGCCTCCCCCGCCTGAAAGCAGGTGTCTTGCCGCATGTACGGTAGATAGGGCGCCACCAGCCCGACACCGGATGCACCCAATCCGCGCAGCGCGTCGGCGAGGAAGAGAAGTCCGGGCAGCTGCGGGTCCGGATCGCGCAACTGGGCCACGACGGCAACGTGCCGCCCCTGAACCTCGTCGAGCAGCCGCAGATAGATCTCGCCGTCGGGAAAGCGCCGGCTCTCCAGGCGGCACTGCGGGACACCCAGGCGTTCGGCAATCCGCTGTGCGCATTGCTCCGAACCCGGCATCGCGACCACGCAGAGATTCATGACCGGTCGATCTCCACGATGGGTGACTGCGCATTCGCGTTCGCGTAGGCCAGTGCGTAGGCGAGCTCGCCGGGTGACTGGGCGTGCAGCGTGAACAGCGGCTGCCCCTTGGCGACGTTGTCGCCAAGGCGCACGTCGATCACTGCTCCGGCAGCGGGGTCCTGCGGCGCACCGGCGAGCTTCGCCGCGCGCGCAAGGCGCCGGTTGTCGATCGCACCGATCCGCCCGTCATGCGGCGCCACCACGGCCTCGCGAAACGGCGCCGGCACGGGCTCACGAACACCGCCTTGTGCCTCGCAGATCGCGATGAACTTGTTCAGCGCCAGGCCGCTGTCGAGCGTGCGCTCGGCCAGCGCGCGGCCTGTGCCCGGCGTGGCGCGCTGGGCCATCTCGAGCAGCGTGCCGGCGAGCACGAGCGAGCGCTCTCGCAGGTCCTGGGGTGCGGCGACGTCGCGGCGCAGCACCGACATCACGTCCATCGCCTCGAGCACGGGGCCGATCCCTCGCCCTACCGGCTGGTGGCCGTCGCTCTGGACAACGCGCACCTGGAGCCCGACGGCGGCGCCGACGGCAACCAGGCTGTCGCCGAGCGACTGGGCCGCGGCGCGGCTGCGCACCTTCGCGGTCGGCCCGACCGGAATGTCGATCAGCACGCGCTCGGAGCCGGCCGCGAGCTTCTTCGAGAGGACCGAAGCGACGAGCTGTGCCTCGCTGTCCAGATCCAGCGGCCGTTCGACGCGGATCAGCACATCGTCGGCAGGGCTGAGGCGCGCTCCGGTGCCCCAGGCGATGAAGGCGCCCTCTCGTTCGACGACGCGGCGCATCGTCGCCAAGTTCAGATTCACGGGCGCGAGCGTCTCCATCGTGTCGGCAGTGCCCGCCGGCGAGGTGATCGCGCGCGACGACGTCTTGGGCATGATCACTCCGCAGGCGGCGACGATCGGAACGATGATCATCGTGGTCCGGTTGCCCGGCAGGCCGCCGACGCAATGCTTGTCCATCACCGGCGAGAGCGGCCAGCGGATCCGCTCGCCCGTGTCGACCATCGCCCGCGTCAGTGCAACGATCTCCTCCTGGTCGAGACGCCCGCCGGCGCAGGCGGTGACGAACGCGGCGAGGTGAATGTCCGAAACGCGTCCGCGGCTCACGTCGTCTATCAGCGCGTGCATCGACGGATAGTCGAGCTTGCGTCCGTACACCTTCGCACGCAGGAAGGTGAGCGATTCGAGCGGCCGCGCGTGACGCACGGTCACCTCCTCGCCCTCCTCCAGCCCCAGCAGCTTCCAGGCCGCATCGGACAGCGCGGCCTCCTCGCCGTCGAGCCAGTCGGCTGCGACGTGGTGCAGGATCGCAAGCACTTCGCGGCCGTTGGCCACGAGCTCCACCTGCGTCTGGGCCTCGAAGCCTTCGGCGCGGCACACCGCGCAGTCGCTGCGCATGTAGACGACGGGCTGCTGATAGGTGTCGATCAACGCACGGCGCGCCCGCAGGCGCCCGGCGGTCGCGGGTTGCCGAACGAGGGGCATCACAGCTCGACCGCGTCGCGGTACTCGGGCACCGAGCAGGGCCAGCGATGCCGCTCCTCGATCGCCTGGCGCAGCGCATCGGCCGCCACCGGCTCGCCATGCGTGACGAACACGCGCTGCGGCGCCGACGGCAGCGCACCGATCCAGGCCAGGAGCTCGTCTCGATCGGCGTGTGCCGACAACGAGTCGAGTTGCGCCACCTCGGCGCGGATGGGTACCTGCTGCCCGTGAATCTTGACGGTGCGTGCTCCTGCAACCATCGCGGCACCGCGTGTACCCGCTGCCTGGAATCCCGCGAAGAGAATGCTGTTGCGCGGGTCCGGCGCGAACGCTTTCAGGTGATGCAGGACGCGCCCGCCCGAGGCCATTCCGCTGGCCGAGACGATGATCGCGGGAAAGCGTATGTCATTCAGCCGTTTCGACTCTTCCACGCTGTTCACGATGCGTGCAGTGGTGCCGAGTGCGGCGCACTGCTCGGCGCTCAACCGGTGCTCGGCGCGGTGCTGCTGGTAGATGGACGTCGCGTCGGCAGCCATCGGGCTGTTCAGGAACGCCGGCAGGTCGGGAATGCGGCGTTGCTCGCGAAGCAGATGCAGCGCGTACAGAAGGGCCTGCGCCCGCCCGACCGCGAATGACGGGATCAGCACCACCCCGCCGCGCGCCGCAGTGCGGTTGATGACGTTGGCGAGTTCCGTCAGCGCGTCGACCGAGGCATGTGCGCGGTCGCCATAGGTCGATTCGATGATCACCGTGTCGGCCGAGTCGGGCAACTCGGGCGGAACCATCAGCAGATCGTTCGAGCGCCCCAGGTCACCCGAGAAGAGAATGGAACCGCCTCCCCACTGAACCCGCACGCTGGCAGCGCCGAGCAGGTGGCCGGCGCGGCGAAGCTGCACACGAACTCCTGGGATCGGCTCGAACCCTTCGTTGAATTCGAGCGTGCTGAACCGATGCAGCGCCGAGCGCGCGTCTTCCTCCGTGTAGAGCGGCAAGGCCGGATGATGCTTCGAGAAGCCGTGCCGGTTGGCGTAGTCGGCTTCTTCCTCGAGCAACCTGCCCGAGTCCGGCAGGATCAGGTTGCACAGATCGCGGGTGGCGGAAGTGCAGAACACGCGCCCTCGGAAGCCGAGCTGCACGAGGCGCGGGATGAAGCCGCTGTGGTCGAGGTGTGCATGCGTCAGCACGATCGCATCGATCTCGGACGGTGCGACCGGGAAGGTGTCCCAGTTGCGCAGGCGCAGCTGCTTCAATCCCTGGTACAGCCCGGCGTCGACCAGGAGGCGCCGACCCGCGTGCTCCAGCAGGTACTTCGATCCGGTCACGGTTCCGATGCCGCCTAGAAATGTGAGTCGCATGTCAGGGTTCTCCTCGATCGCTTGCTGCGCCCGACGATAGATGCGTCATTGCCAGTCGGCTTGATCGACATCAACGCGATCGATCGATGCACCTTGATGCCCGTCAAGGCCTTTCCTGGCTGCGCCGCTACGCTTGCCTGCACCAAGACAACGAGCGTCTGCTGATCCGGGCGCTGTTGTTGCGCACGCTCGCTTGAGCGGGCCATCCGAGGAGTTCGCATGCCACACGCCACCCTTCGCATCATTCGCGAGGAACACTCTGCGCTCGCGGCGATGCTGCGCTCGATCATCCTGCTGCTCGAACAGCATCGGCGCGATCGCACCCAGCCCGACTTCCGCGCGCTGCGTGCCATGCTGTTCTACGTGGACGAGTTCCCCGAACAGCGCCACCACCGCAAGGAGTCGGAGCTGTTGTTCCCGAAGCTGCGTGCACGCACGCCGCTCGCGCGCGACCAGCTCGACCGCCTGGACGCCGAGCACGCGCGCGGCGAGCACATGATCCGCGAGCTCGAGCACGCGCTGCTCGGCTTCGAGATGCTCGGCGAGGCGCGCCGAGAGGCATTCGAGCAGGCGGCGCGCCGCTACGTCGACTTCTACCTCGCCCACATGGCGCTCGAAGAGCGCGAGATCCTGCCGCTCGCCGAACGCATGCTGACGCCCGAGGACTGGACCGAACTCGACGAGGCATTCCAAGCCAACCGCGACCCGCTCACCGGGCACCCGCCCGAGCCGGATTACGAGGCGCTGTTCACGCAGATCGTCGGCTTCGTGCCGGCGCCGATCGGGCTAGGCAGCGCGGCATCGCAGACCGTCAAATCATCGCCCTCCTTCTGGAGGCACAAGGAGTTCTCATGAGTCAACTCAATGTCGGCAACATCGACCGCACGCTGCGGATCGTGGCGGGCCTGGTCCTGATCGGGCTGGCTGCGTTCGGCACCATCGGTGCCTGGGGTTTCATCGGCATCGTTCCGCTGGTGACCGGCGCGATCGGCCTGTGCCCGCTGTATCGATTGCTGGGCATTGCGACCACCTCGCGCTAGCACGCCCCTCAGATGACCCGCGAGAAACGCTCGCGCAGCTTGTCGCTCTGCAGATAGCGATCGAAGACCATCGCGATAGCCCTGACGACGTACCAGCCGGCAGGTGTCACCTGGATCGCCGCCGGCTCGAGTTCCACCAGTCCGGCGTCGACGAGCGGAGCCAGCTTTGCAAGCTCGGCCGCGAAATAGTCCTTCATCTTCACCAGGTGCGCCAGCTCGATCGACTCGAACTCGACGCGCCCCTGGCACATGATCGCCATGATCACTGCGCGCCTCACCAGATCGTCCCGACCGAGTGCGATGCCGCGCACGACCGGCAACTGCCCCTGGCGAAGACTGTCGTAGTACTCGGGGAGGGTCTTCGCGTTCTGGTAGTACGTCGGTCCGATTCGTCCGATCGCCGACACCCCGAGCGCGATCAGGTCGCAGTCGGGTTGAGTGCTGTAGCCCTGGAAATTGCGATGCAGCCGCCCCTGCCTCTGGGCGATCGCGAGCGGGTCGTCCGGCAGCGCGAAGTGATCCATGCCGACGTACACGTACCCGTTCGCGAGGAACTCGTCGATGGCCTCGCCGAGCATCTCGACGCGGGCATGCGCATCGGGCAGATCGGCGGCCAGGATCCGCCGCTGCGGCTTGAACCTCTGCGGCAGGTGTGCGTACGCGTACAGGGCGATCCGGTCCGGGCGCAGCTCGCCGATCTGCTGCACCGTGCGTGCAAAGCTCTCCGGCGTCTGCTTCGGCAATCCGTAGATGAGGTCGGCATTGATCGAATCGAACTCGAGTTCACGCGCGCTGCGCATCAGCTCGCGAACGCTCTCGAACGGCTGCACGCGGTGAACGGCCTTCTGCACGTCGTGGTCGAAGTCCTGTACGCCGAAGCTGATGCGATTGAATCCAAGCGCGCGCAAGTGCGCGAGTCTGGCGGCAGTCACGGTGCGCGGATCGATCTCGATCGACAGCTCGGCGGCGTCGATGATCTGGAAAGACGCCCGCAGACTGCGCATCACGCGTTCGAGCTCCGGGTCCGACAGAAACGTCGGCGACCCGCCGCCAAAGTGCAGTTGCGAGACCTGACGCCCTCGCCCCACCGAAGCGAGCACCAGGCCGATCTCGGCCTCCAGCGCATCGAGATACTCCACGGCCCGTTCGTGATGCCTCGTGATCACCTTGTTGCAGGCGCAGTAGTAGCAGATCGATTCGCAGAACGGGATGTGCACGTAGATCGACAACGGCAGCGTGCCGCCGACCGATGCGCCCAGCGAGCGCTGGCGCATCGAGCTCTCGCAATCCGCTGCGCCGAACGCCTCGACGAAGCGATCGGCGGTCGGATACGACGTATAGCGCGGCCCGGGCTTGTCGAACCTGCGCAGCAGGTCTTCCGGCAACGATGGCGCCTTCGAGGGTGTCACGAGTTGTGCTGGCATGTGTGAATCGTGCCAATGGCGATCGCTCGCGCTATTGATGTGGCGCAAGCTCGCAGCAAGTTGGCCGCCGAGAATTCCGATGTCATTCCACTCGGCTGCACGCCCATCATGTCTGTCTCGAGGAGCCCGAATCCGACTGCGACGAACGCGTTGAAGGTTGCCTGTTCAAGCTGCAACCTGCGCGAGCTGTGCCTCCCGGTGGGGTTCTCGAAGTGCGAGATCGAGCGCATGGACGGCATGGTCGACATCCGGCGGACGCTGCGCCGCGGCGATACGCTGTTTCGAACGGGTGATCCGTTCTCCGCGCTGTATGCCGTGCGAACCGGCTTCTTCAAGACGCGCGTTTCCACGGAGGACGGTCGCGACCAGGTGACGGGCTTTCAGATGGCGGGCGAACTGCTCGGGCTCGATGGAATCGGCGCCGAGCGGCACACCTGCGATGCCGTTGCCCTGGAAGACTCACAGGTGTGCGTGATCCCGTTCGAGCGCCTCGAAGATTTGTCGCGCGAGTTCCCGGACCTGCAGCGGCAGCTCCACAAGATCATGAGCCGCGAGATCGTGCGCGACCACGGCGTGATGCTGCTGCTGGGAAGCATGCGAGCCGAAGAACGCATCGCCGCATTTCTCCTGAATCTCACCCAACGGCTGCAGGCACGCGGCTTTTCGGCGTCGGCACTGGTTCTTCGCATGAGCCGCGCAGAGATCGGAAGCTTCCTCGGGCTGAAGCTCGAGACGGTCAGCCGGGCGTTCTCCAAGTTGCAGGACGACAGCGTACTCGAGGTCAAGCACAGACACGTGCGCGTGCTCGACGCCGCGGCGCTGCGCAGCCTGGTCGACGGCGCTCCCGCGCGAGTTTGACAAGGGTCAATGCGCGGTACAGCGCGACAACTATGCTGGTCCACACGTCTCGGAGACCATCATGCCCTCGCCTCGCCCCTCGTCCATGTCCACCGATGAGGTGCCAGCCTCGCCGGACGGTTTCGATGTACTCGACGTCTGTCATCGGCACACCTTGTTTTCCCTCGGAAAGCTCGCCGCGCTCGTGGCGCGGCTGAAAGATGGCCGGGGCCCCGATCCGGTGGCACGCGCCCTCGCGGACGAGATCGTCCAGTTCTTCTCGACGACGGCACGCGAACACCACGAGGACGAGGAGCGGCATCTCTTCCCGAGCATGTTGGCTGGAGGCGATCCGCTGATCGCACAGGCCGTGCTTCGGCTCCAGCAGGATCACCACTGGCTGCACATCGACTGGATGGAGCTTTCTCCGCAGTTGAAGGCCGTCGCCGCCGGCCAGACCGGCTACGACATCGCCGCGTTGGCCGAAGGCGCGCAAGTCTTCATCGCGCTCTCGCACGACCACATCGCGCTGGAGGAGTCATGCATCTACCCGCAGGCTCGTGTACGCCTGCGTGCCGGAGACCGGCGCGAGATGGGCCGCGAAATGGCCGCTCGCCGGCGCACCCGGCTCACGGCCGCTGTTCGATCAATGCCCTGAGGCGCCCGAAGCGCCGATGCCCGTCTCCGAGCGCACCTGCTGCGCGACGAAGCCCTCACGGTCCTGCGCGGCGCGCCGGCTCATGTCGAGCGTGGAGAACAACCAGATGCCGACAAAGCCGATCGTCATCGAGAACAGCGCCGGCGACGCGTAAGGGAACAGCGCCGAACCCTTGGGGTAGCCGAGCGTCACTTCCCACACGGCGGGCGACACGAGCGTCAGCAGCACCGACGAGGCCAGCCCGAGAAAGCCGCCAATCACCGCGCCGCGGGTCGTGCAGTCTTTCCAGAGGACCGACATCAACAGCACCGGAAAGTTGGCTGAGGCCGCGATGGCGAACGCCAGGCTCACCATGAAGGCGATGTTCTGCTTCTCGAAGGCGATGCCGAGCACGACGGCGACGATCCCAAGCCCCACGGTCGTGATGCGCGAGACCTTCAACTCTGCGGCGCCGTCCGCCTTGCCCTTCTTGATGACCGTCGCGTACAGGTCGTGGGACACGGCCGATGCGCCCGACAAGGTCAAGCCGGCGACGACGGCCAGGATGGTCGCGAACGCCACCGCCGAGATGAAGCCGAGGAACACGTTGCCGCCCACCGCGTTGGCAAGATGGACTGCGGCCATGTTGCCGCCGCCCAGGAGACCGCCCTTGGCGTCGAGGAACTGCGGGTTCGTCAGCACGAAGGTGATCGCCCCGAAGCCGATGATGAAGGTGAGAACGTAGAAGTAGCCGATCCACGTGGTGGCCCACAGCACCGACTTGCGCGCTTCCTTCGCATTCGGAACGGTGAAGAAGCGCATCAGGATGTGCGGCAGTCCGGCGGTGCCGAACATCAGCGCCATCCCGAAGCTGATCGCCGAGATCGGGTCCTTGATGAATCCGCCGGGGCCCATGATCGAAAAGCCCTGCGCGGCAGATTCGGTGGGCGACTTGCCGGCTGCCGCCGCGATGCCCGCCTTCACGTCGACCGCCTTCGCGAACATCGCCTCGGGACTGAAACCGAAATGCAGGAGCACCATGAAGGCCATGAAGCTCGCGCCTGCCAGCAGCAGGCAGGCCTTGATGATCTGCACCCAGGTCGTCGCGGTCATGCCGCCGAACAGCACATAGACCATCATCAGCGCGCCGACGATGACGACCGCGATCCAGTACTCCAGGCCGAACAGCAGCTTGATCAATTGCCCGGCGCCGACCATCTGCGCGATGAGATAGAACGCGACGACTACCAGCGTGCCCGATGCCGCAAACACGCGGACCGGCGTCTGCGAGAAGCGGAACGCGGCAACGTCGGCGAAGGTGAATTTGCCGAGATTGCGCAGCCGCTCGGCGAGCAGGAACGTCACGACGGGCCAGCCGACGAGAAAGCCGATCGAGTAGATCAGGCCGTCGAAGCCGCCGACCATCACCGCGGCCGAGATGCCGAGGAACGACGCAGCCGACATGTAGTCGCCCGCGATCGCCAGACCGTTCTGGAACCCGGTGATGCCGCCGCCTGCGGTGTAGAAGTCGGCCGCCGACTTGGTCTTGGCGGCCGCCCACTTGGTGATGAACAGCGTCCCGACGACGAAGACAGCGAACATGCTGATCGCGGTCCAGTTGGTCGGCTGCTTCGTGGCCTGGCCGAGGTCGGCACCGGCGGCCATTGCCGCGGCACTGGCACCCACGAGTGCCATCGTGCCGAGTGATCGGGCGAGCATGCGCGCGCTCATTTCAGCGCCGCCTTGGCGATCTGCTCGGTCAGCGCGTCGTACTCGCCGTTCGCGCGACGAACGTACAGCGCGGTGATGACGACCGTGAAGACGATGACGCCCAACCCGATCGGCATGCCGATCGTCGTGACCCCGGTGCCCAGCCTCGTCGAGAGAAACGGCTTGCCGAAGGCGACGAGCAGGATGAAGCCGTAGTAGACGACCATCATCGCGAGCGTCAGCCCCCAGCCGAATCGCGAACGTCTGGCCTTCAGGTCCTGGTATCTCGGGTCGTTCAGGATGCGTGTTGTCAGGTCGGGTTGCATGTTTCAGTTCCGTTCCGCGAGTTGTTCAAGGATGGCCGGGTTTTCGAGCGTCGAGATGTCCTGCGTGATCGACTCGCCCTTGGCGATGCTGCGCAGCAGCCTGCGCAGGATCTTTCCGCTGCGGGTCTTGGGCAGGTTGTCGCCGAAACGAATGTCCTTCGGCTTGGCGATCGGCCCGATCTCCTTCGCGACCCAGTTGCGCAGTTCGTTGGCGACCTGCCGGGCTTTCTCGCCGGTCGGGCGAGCGCCCTTCAGGACCACGAATGCGCAGACGGCCTCGCCGGTGGTCTCGTCGGGCCGGCCCACGACCGCGGCCTCGGCGACGAGTTCGGTGCACGACACCAGCGCCGACTCGATCTCCATCGTGCCCATGCGGTGGCCCGACACGTTGAGCACGTCGTCGATGCGCCCGGTGATCGTGAAGTAGCCCGTCTTCGCGTCGCGGATGGCTCCGTCTCCGGCGAGGTAGTAGCCCTTCAGCTCGGCCGGGTAGTAGCTCTTCTTGAAGCGATCCGGGTCACCCCAGATCGTGCGGATCATGCTCGGCCACGGCTTCTTGATGACGAGCAGGCCGCCCTGGCCGTGAGGCACGTCGTTGCCCGTCTCGTCGACGATCGCGGCCGCGATGCCCGGGAACGGCAGCGTGCACGAGCCCGGCACCAGCGGCGTCGCGCCCGGGAGCGGCGTGATCATGTGGCCGCCGGTTTCGGTCTGCCAGAAGGTGTCGACGATCGGGCAGCGGCCGCCGCCGATGTTCTTGTGATACCACTCCCACGCGGCCGGGTTGATCGGCTCGCCGACCGAGCCGAGGATGCGCAGGCTCTTCAGGTCGTAGCGATCGGGATGGACCGCCGGATCCGCTTCGGCCGCCTTGATCAGCGAGCGGATCGCCGTCGGCGCGGTGTAGAAGATGCTGACCTTGTGGTCCTGGATCATCTTCCAGAAGCGGCCCGCATCCGGGTAGGTCGGAACGCCCTCGAAGACGACTTCGGTCGCGCCGAGCGCGAGCGGGCCGTAGGTGATGTAGGTGTGGCCCGTGACCCAGCCGATGTCGGCAGTGCACCAGAACACGTCGGCGGGTTTGAGGTCGAAGGTCCACTGGGTCGTCAGCGCCGCGTGAAGCAGGTAGCCGCCTGTCGAATGCTGCACGCCCTTGGGCTTGCCGGTCGAGCCCGAGGTGTACAGCAGGAACAGCGGATGCTCAGCCCCCACCCACTCCGGCTCGCAGGTCTCGCTCTGGTCGCGCATCTCGTCGTGCAGCCAGCGGTCGCGTGCCGGCTCCCAGGCCACCTTGCCTCCAGTGCGCCGATAGACGATGACGTCCTTCACCGTCTCGCACCCGCCGAGCGCAATGGCCTCATCGACGATCGCCTTCAGCGGAAGGTGCTTGCCTGCGCGCACCTGCTCGTCGGCCGTCATGACCATCACCGCGCCCGCCCCTTCGATGCGGTCGCGCAGGCTGTGAGCCGAGAAGCCGCCGAAGACCACCGAATGAGTCGCGCCGATGCGCGCGCACGCCTGCATCGCCACCACGCCCTCGATGCTCATCGACATGTAGATGACGACCCGGTCACCCTTCTTCACGCCGCGCGCCTTCAGCGCGTTGGCCACGCGGCAGGTGCGCGCAAGCAGATCGCGATAGCTGACACGTTCCACCCGGCCGTCATCGGCCTCGAAGATGATGGCTGTCTTGTCGCCCAGGCCGCGCTCGACCTGACGGTCGAGGCAGTTGTACGAAGCGTTCAAGGTGCCGTCCTCGAACCACTTGTAGAACGGGGCATCTCGCTCGTCGAGCGATCGAGTGAACGGCGTCTTCCAGCTGATGAACTCGCGCGCGAGCCGGGCCCAGTAGGCGCCGGGGTCGGCGTCGGCCTCGGCGACGAGCTTGTCGTAGGCGCTCATGCCGCTGATGGAGGCCGCGTCCTCCACGGCACGGGGCGGGAGGTAGAGGTCGGTTCGAATGTCGTTCATGCTGTTGTCTCCTTGACGTCATCGTGAACGGCTTTGCGTGCACATTCCTTACAGCGCGGTCAGTCGCTGCAAGGGCTTTTGACCTGCATCAAGGTTTTGCACGATCGTTGGGGCGGCGGCGCATTCCCATGCCCCGCGAGCCAATCATGATGCGCCATGCCCAACGCATTCGACTTCTCGTCGTCGCCGTTCGACGGGCTCGATGCCGACGAGCAGCGTCTCGTGCGCGATGCTGTCGATATCGCCTACTTCCGCGAAGGCGAGACGATTCTCGAACCCGGCATCGAACCCTCGCACCTGTTCATCGTCATCAAGGGGCACGTCTCGCAGCTCGACGCGGGCGAGACGGTCGCGAGCTTCGGGCCGCACGATTGCTTCGACGGCCGCTCTCTCGTGGCCGGCCGTGCGAGCAGCCGCTTCGTCGCCGCCGAGGAGGTGCTCGCCTACCAACTTGCGAAGGACACGGTCAACGCGCTGATCTCGCGCAACGCGACGTTCGGCGCACTGCTGTTCGCGGACCTCTCGCAAAAGCTTGGCGCGCTGGGTCAGCGCCACACCGAGCGGGAGATGCATGCGCTCACGGCGTCGCGCGTGGCCGAGGCGTTCCTTCGGCCGGCGCACGTCGTGGATGGCGGTGCCGACATCGTCGCCGTCGCCACGCTGATGCAGGCACAGCGCACGAGCAGCGTGCTGGTGCGCGACGGCACGCGGCTGGGCATCTTCACCAACACCGGGCTGCAGCGCGCGGTGCTCGACGGGCGCCCGCTGGACATGCTGGCCGTGCGCGAACTGGCGACCTTCAAGATCGTGTCGATCTCGCCCGAAGCGCCGGTGTTCGATGCGCTCGCGCTGATGATCCAGCACCAGGTGCACCGGCTGGTCGTGGCCGAGGGGGAGCGCGTCGTCGGGCTGCTCGAACAGCTCGATCTGCTGAGCTTTGTCTCGAACCACTCGTACCTGATCACGGTGCAGATCGTGCAGGCGCGAGACCTGGAGGCGCTCGGCGTGCAGGCCGCCAAGATCGCGCGGTTCGTGGCGCTGCTGTACCGCGGAGGAACCAGGGTCGGCCAGATTGGCAAGCTGGTGCAGGCGCTCAACGCCAAGCTCTTCGAGCGAACCTGGCAGCTCGTGGCGCCGCCCGGATTGCTGGCCGAGAGCTGCCTTTTCGTGATGGGCAGCGAGGGACGCGGCGAGCAGCTGCTGAAGACCGATCAGGACAACGGCCTGGTCCTGCGCAACGACGCGATCACGAGCGAAGCAGACGTTGCGCAGGCATGCGAGCGCTTTTCTGCAGCGCTGCGCGAGTTCGGCTACCCCGATTGCCCGGGCGGGATCATGGTGAGCAACCCGGCTTGGCGGCGCACCGTGGGCGACTTCACGGGCACCGTGCGCAACTGGCTGCTGCGCCCTGATCCGAACGGATTGATGGCGCTGGCCATCTTCATAGACGCGCATGCGGTCGCCGGCGACGCCTCGCTGCTGCATGAAGTCCGCGCCGAAGTCGACAGTCTCGTTGCTGCCGACGACGCGCTCCTCGGCCGCTTTGCCGCGGCGATCGACGCGTTCCCGGAAGAATCCGGCGGCTGGTGGAACCGCCTGCTGCTGATCGGCGAACAGGACGAGCAGACGCTCGACCTGAAGAAGTGCGGCATCTTCCCGATCGTGCACGGCGTGCGCAGCCTCGCGCTGCGCGAACGTGAGCGCGCCACCGGCACGCAGGCGCGCATCGACGCGCTGGTGGCGGCCGGCCGCCTGGCGCCCGACTTCGCCACCGATCTCGCCGACAGCCTTCACTTCCTGATGGGGCTGAAGCTGAAAGCCGGGCTCGCCGAACTCGACACGGTCGGCGTCGTGAGCGGCCGCGTGCGACGCGACAGGCTCAGCAGCCTGGAGCGCGACCTGCTGAAAGACGCACTCGCGGTGGTCAAGCAGTTCAAGGCCATCGTTCGACACCAGTTCCACCTGGATGCGACGTGATGCCGCAAGCGCAAGCAGCGGCCACGCCCTGGAACGCGATGAGGCGCGGGCTCGGCGCGCTTCATCGCGGCTGGATGCTCTACCACCTCGCCGACCAACGCTTCGCGTTCATGTACGACCGGCCGCCTGCCGAAGAGTGGGTCGCACTCGACTGCGAGACCACCGGCCTCGACGTGCGGCACGACCAGATCGTCTCGATAGGCGCCGTGCGCATCGTCGGCAACCGGCTGCTGACCAGCCAGCGGCTCGAACTGCTCGTGCGGCCCGAGCGCTCGCTCGAGGTGGCGAGCATGCGTGTGCACCGGCTGCGTGAACGCGACGTCGCGCAGGGCGTCGACCCCCAGCACGCCATGCGCTCGCTGCTCGAGTTCATCGGCAGCCGGCCCCTCGTCGGGTACTACCTCGAGTTCGACGTGGCGATGCTCAACCGGGAGATCTGGCCGATGCTCGGCGTGCGCCTGCCTCAGGAGAAGATCGAAGTCTCGGCGATGTACTACGACTTCAAGCTTCGACAGCGCCCGGCCCATGCGCAGGGCGAATCGATCGACCTTCGCTTCGCGACGATCATGAACGACCTCGAACTCCCGTTGCGAGAAGCGCACGACGCGCTGAACGATGCCGTGATGGCGGGCCTGGCGTTCGTGAAGCTGCGGCGCCTGTTGAGCGAGCAACGCCGGGGCCTGCGACCTTGATGCAACGCAAGCATCGGGTGCGGCGCCTGCGGCAGCATTCGGCATGCTTCGACCGGTCAACCGCTTCACACCGCCGCTGCTGCTGATCCTCGCCCTGTTCGCGTGGCTTCCATGGGCTGGCGCGCAGGCGCAGCCAGCCGTGACCAACTGGCGTGGCGCCCCGGACTTCGCCTCGCAGCTCGCGCGGGAGGCCGCGGTGGTCGTCAGCATCACGACGACGCGCCGCGCCGCGCGCGCCGAACTCGGTTTCGTACCCGACACCTTCGCCGTGCCGGTGCGCCGCCCCACCACATCGCGCGATCCATGGTCATGGCCGCGCCAGGCAGAGCACGAGCGCGAGCTCGCGTCCGGCATCGTCATCGGCAGCGAGGGCGAGATTCTGACCAACGCACACGTGGTCG
>Ga0075370_10000128_pt1 | contig 25205 bp, 37 predicted proteins | sample EndMethybrTD3035_FD_71398 | JGI IMG/M metagenome (GOLD analysis project Ga0075370, IMG submission 71398) | Populus endosphere microbial communities from Tennessee, USA - Endosphere MetaG P. TD hybrid TD303-5 | ecosystem: Host-associated > Plants > Roots > Endosphere | place: USA: Tennessee... | reverse complement strand
GCCAAGCAGCAACGGATCGGCGAGCGCCTTACGCGTGCGATGGCCAAGGCCCACATGGATCGCCGCGCTTGCCGAACTGACGGGCTACAGTGAGGCACAGATCGTGAGCTGGGAGCGCGGGCGCGCGCGGCTATACCCGATCGAGCTGATAAAGCTGTGTCATGCGCTCGACGTGATGCCTGAGTGGCTGCTGTGCTGGGAGCGCCGCCTCCATTGATCAGCAGCGCCAGCGTTTTTCCACCGTTATCCGCCATGCTGCAGTCCTGTCTTCCTTGTCCCCGCCGCGCATCACCAACGTGATCGCATCGTAGGGCAACGGCCGCTATCCCCGCGAAGCAGGTCAGCGGCCGATCGGTCTCAGGGTTCGGCTCCGACGCATACTCGGCGAAGCTGTTGAACGGCACCAGACAACGGTTTTCCGGCTTCAGCCAGCCGCGCCAGTGCGGCGAGGAGGGTATTACGGATGTTAGTCACTGGTGGTCCGCCTGTGCGCGGCGGGGGCGGCATGCCTCAGCGCATCAGGATCAATTCCCGTTCGGTACCCGCCTTGCGGACGACAGACGCGGAATGATCGGAAAACACGCCCGGCATCGGCGCGAGGTTGCCGACATCGCGATTCACCACGCGGAACAGCGCGCGGATGGCTTCTTGGTTAGTTGTGAAGCTGCACTTTTGTCGAAGCCGCCGCGATACTTGTTCCGCCGCTAGTATGGTGTGCGTCTCTCAGCTTGCGCATGTAGTAGCCGTGCGCCTGAATTGCTGACTTAATTTCCTCACTGACTTTGACAACCCGTTTCTTGCTCTTGCGCCAACTTCCCGGCACCGCAACGCGAGGGATCGGAGATCCTTTCTTCACAACGAGCAGATCACGTCTAGTGCTTAAATATACATCCATAGGCCTGCCTCCCAAAACGCCGACCCTATCGCTTAGTGAGCAGAGCATGGGTCACCAAAAGGCAACACCGAGCCATTGTCGTGCGCTTCCCATTTTACCGCCGGCTTGAGCGGAACGATGCGCTTGACCAAAGTAAAGCGGGAGAGGCCCGACTAGCAGCTAGGGAGGTCATTTGGACTGGCCGCATTATAGGCGCAAAGATGCGCGCCAAACGGCGCGCGAAGGCTAGGAAGTCCGCATAGAAGGCTATGGTGGTCCGGCCCGGTCATCCCCAACGATAGGCCAATGCCTGAATGGCGGTTACGGCTGGCTGGAGATCGAGTGTTGTCGATGCAAGACACGGGCGAGCCTGCCGCTGGATGCGATCCGCATGGCGCGTGAAACGCCAAGCTGGAAGCCAGAGCCGTCGTTCCGTGCGGCACGCGCCGCTACAAGCCACCCGCCCGCATGACCAAGTTGACCGAGCAGCGGGAGATTACGCCGTGCAAGTGGGTGCATCCCGACGGAGAGCCATGAGACCACAATAGCAAGGAAGAGCGGACGTCGACGGGGCTTTGCATGTCCGCTAGTGAGCCAACTTGGACTCCGCCTAATGAATGCATCGATTTACGCGGCGCGATCCTTGTCTGACTGTTCCTCAACTGCGGTCGCGGTTTCTTCGAACCCCTTTTCGTAATTGCCCGCAAACCGTTCGATGCTGTCGGCCCACATCCTCAGCATTGAGACCTGAAAGTGCATAATTGGCTTCAAGGCAATCATACCGATTGCTGTCGCTGCGGTAGTACGCCTTTGGGCGTCGCGCGCGAGAGGGTCTGGATTAGTGGTATTGTCTGCCATGGCCGTTTGCTCCTCCTGCTCCGATGATAAAGCCCAAAGCTAAGTGCCGTGTTGTGCGCCGCGTGGTTCTAACCGCTCGGCCAAAGCCTGATCTGCTGCGAGTCTCGCACGTCGGTCATCATGCAGTTTGTCCAGCTTTTTCAAGTAAGCGACCGCCGCTATTTGCAAGAGATCGAAATCATATTCGCCATTATCGCGAAGATTGGTGACGTAGCGAGAGAGAGCGGAACGCCTGTTATCGTTCTCACTGATACCACTATGGAGCAACAAGTAGTTCCGCCAAGCGAACGCACATGCGCCTTCTATGGCCTGAGAAGTCATGGGCACCTCCCGAAGGTCAGAGAAAGACTGGTGAGCCGTTTCGTTCCGAAAATTTCCCAGTTGTAATACTGTTCCGTAGGTGCGCCGCAAGATGTTGGCGCTCATAGGATGTCGACTGCTGTCGACAATCTGCCTAAGTCGGTCGAAGTGGTGACTGTTCCCTACTGGAACAGCGCCGCGATTGGTGAACTAGCGCGAGTAACCTATCCCTAATGAACAAACGCGCAGGGCCGGGATGGCTGGCCCAAACTCTGGAAGCAAAGGGGGCCGGCGGGAGATCTCGATTTTCCGGCGGTAACCTCATTCCAGCGCGGCGGCAAATATGTGGAACTGGGTAAGAACATTCGCGAAAGCTCGTGGCCATAAAGCCTCCCACGCTCACGCTCATCGAAGCGGCATCGAAGCCAAACCCGCTGGTACCCCCTGCGTCGTTAGGTAAAGCCGGTGTCGAGATATGGAAATCGGTCCACCGCGATTACATCATCGAGGAGAGCGGCGGCCAGCAAGTGCTGCTGCGGATCTGTGAGGCCGCCGACAGTCGCGGGGTGATCGACAGCGAGATCGAGCGCGATGGCCCGAACGATCCGCACCGCGTCGGGGCTTCGCGAGCATCCACTGTTGAAGCACCAACTGGCTACGCGTTCTTTCATCGTGCGAAGTTTGCATCGATTGAATTTGGACGGGATTCCGCCCCGCAATGAGATCGGACGGCCGAGCGGCGGCTGCGCTTACAGGGGAGGAAACAGGTCATGAGCTGCGACGCCGACAGGGCTCGCGGCTCCAGGCCGTACAGGCGACACGAGCTGTTGATGGGCCACGTCGAGTATCCGGTCTTGGGTTACGACGGGTATGGTAATGGCCGCGTACCGATTTGACGAAGTTTATCTCGGCAGCGATGCGCACCGACCGGCTTGCCATACCGCGACGAACTTCTGGCGGTGTGGAAAGTCGGAGGTCGAGTTTTCTCCCGACGACATGGTTCCTTGGCTTCTCACGCATAGCCGTCCCGACAGGGTGCCATGGGCCGCGCAGCATCTGGACTAGCCCATGCCGCATGGCAACGACGACGGGAACTATCGCTAATTCCAAGCATGGCTCCATGTGGCTGGCGCGTACAGGTTGCGATGGCCGACGGCGTCTCCGATTGCTATGTTTTCCCGGTAGCGAAGGTTAATTGGTTCGCTATTGCGATGGCGGTGCTTGGAATGTTGCCCGCTGTATTGGTGCCCATCGCGCTCTTCTCGGTCTATTAGAAAGCGCAAATGCCCACAGTCGAACAATGTAGATCCTACGCCGCGAATTACAAAATCCTCGCAACTGATCCAACCAATTCTGCCCGCCGATCCGCCGTGCTGACGGGTATTTCGCGCAGTTGGACAGCGCTGGCGCACCAATTTGAAAACCTTGCGGCCATCGTGAGTTCGGAAGGCTAGTAAGGCCAACCGATTGCGGAGGGTTCGAGGTCTCGGCCAGCACTCCACGATGGGATGTCCGCTTTTTGGGCCAAAGCAAAACATCGCGCCGCAAGGTCGCGACATCGCCACGGTGAAACCAATTTCGCTCAGTTAAATTGCTCAACGATGCCGATCCGGCGGCGACCTTTGGCGATGGCGCCTCCTGTCATTCCCACCAGTTCGTCTGCGGAGGGAACCCAAGATGAACAATACCGTGACATCGGGCTTATCGTCTTGGCCGCTATCATCGCTTGAGCGTTCGCTGGCGCGGAGGTCAGACAGCGCTTGCCAAAGCACCACTTGACGGATGAGACAAAAAACCTTGTGTCCGTATCTACGGTAGTGGTCGCCACCGTTTCGGCGCTGGTGCTTGGGCTGCTTATCTCTAATGCCAACACATCGTTCACTCGGCTCGGCGGGCAGGTGACGGCGCTATCGGCAAAATTCTTCGGCTGGACCACATACTGCGCCGATATGGGGCCGATGCGGAACCGGCGCGGGACATGCTCCTACAGTATGCCCAGCACAAGGCCGCTGATCTATTCCCGGACGACCGCGCTGAGGTGCGCCTCAGCAATCCGTCGAGTTACGAACTGCTCCAGCGGCTTGAGGACATGCTTCTCGCCTTAAAGCCCGCAAATCCGCGCGATCAATGGTGGCTCGCTCAAGCTATGACGCTTGCGGCCAAGATCGGAGACACACGATGGCTGATCGCCCAGCAGGTCGGTCAGGGAACGCCAAAAGCGTTCGTCGCTCTCCTCGTCTTTTGGCTTGCATTGCTGTTCGCCAGTTTCGGTCTTTTTGCGCCGCCCAACTTGACGTCTGCGATCACCTTGACGCTGTGCGCGCTGGCTGTAGCTGGCGCGGTTGCAATGTTCCTCGAACTTGAGCAGGGCTTTGGAGGCCTCGTCCGTATCTCACCTGAGCCGATGCGCCAGGCAGTCAAAACCATGGAGATCGAACCGAGCAACCAAAATGCACCCTAGCGCTACGTCAGGCCGAGATGTGCGTTTTTTGCGCAATGCAAATGTCGCCAGCGCAACAACCAACCGCCGAAACACAAAACTAAGCGCGCTTCCGCGTCACCATCGCCAGCGCTCACGCATGACGCGGCGGACAGTCGCCGCACCACGAACCGCCAGTGAGAGGCGCGCATCGTCTGTCCGAAGTTGAATAGGAGATTGTCCTAATTACATTTGGCGAAGCAGGAGAAAGGGGTCCCTTATGACCAAACTTTTGAGCGCGCCGGATAAACTTCAGAGCCCCTAAATGCCTTAGGCGGGGCATAACCACGCTCTCCGGGTTAATTGGCGGCAGCCCGTGCTGGGTATCCCGCAGAGGGTTTCGATACGTGGAGCGAACAACAAACAAGAGGCCGCCTCATGTGGCGGCCTCTTTTGTCTCAGGATGCTGAGCTGGTAAGCGGAGCAGATCTCGCTGTTACCATTCTGCCGATGAATTCACCGCGAGTACCGCTAGAAAACGGCCCGGGTCTTTCTCCGCTTGACCGGGGCCTCCGACTCCCGGCTGGGCTTGGGGGCCATAGCCGGGAGCCACGGCTAGACTCCTTTCAGAACCGTAAGTTCCATGAGCAACGCCAGCCAGAACACCGGATACGGCAGCGTTTGAAGGTAGCTGAAGTATGCCGACAGCGCCGACGCTGTTACCGCGATCGCGGCGATGACGGCGGATGCAAGCATGATCCAACTTCGCCGGCGATCCTGCACGGCGGCGCGGCGCGCCATCTCCGCTTTTGCGGTCAGGTGGTCCAGGCTGTCCGGTCGCTTGCACATTTCCTGCGCGAGTTGGCGTAGCCCATCTCTTGTGGTTCTGTAGCCATGAATGCCTCCCGGCAGCGCGACAACTTTGAGGGTAAGCCGGCTTAACCTCTTCATCGCGGAATGCACGCTTGCGCGTTCCATCCAAAGGAGTAGCGTGTGCTTTCTACCGGCGCCCCTCTTGAAAGTCGGACGCCAGTGGAAGACTGCATCCACCGCGAAAACTTAGCCCTCTCAAAAAGCCGTCCCCGCCTTCCCGGATGCGCTGATCGGATTTGAGGTCGCCTTAATTGGGCGGCGACTACGCAGATCGCGCCAATTTGCTCGTGCGACAATCGTATAGCATTCGTCCAGTTCCGGAGGGTTGCGTCCATGCTGATCACGACCAACGATACGAGCCGTCATCCAGTTGATGGGCACCTCGTCGCTCTGACCGGCCAGCGGACTTTTGGTACTGAGTTCAAGTATCGTAAAGGGAGGAAAGTCTTCGGCGACGGACAACCCGCAGAGTATGTCTATCAAATTATCTCTGGAGCAGTGCGGACCAATAAGCTGCTCGCAGATGGTCGCCGCCAGGTCAACTCCTTCCACCTGCCGGGAGATATGTTTGGTTTTGAAAATGGTGCCATTCATCGCTTTTCCGCCGAGGCTCTCGTTGAAACCCTTGCCTGGAAAATGACGCGAAGCGGCCTTCTTGATGCGATGGCAAGTCAAAAGGGAAGCACAACCAAGCTCCTCAGCCTGATCACTCAAAGCCTTCAACACGCCGAGACCCATATGCTTCTCTTGGGCCGGAAGACAGCGGTTGAAAAGGTGGCAGCTTTCCTCCTCGAAATGGACGACCGGCTGGATCATCCGAATGTGATGATCCTGCCAATGTCACGTCGTGACATCGCCGACTACGTCGGACTGACACTTGAGACGGTCTCGCGCGCATTTTCAGCCCTCCGCGACGAGCGATTGCTGCGGTTTGTTGAGACGAAGCAGCGCCAGCTTGTGATACTAAACCGGTTAGGTCTTGCGCAGCATGACTCATAATCCGGAGGCGTAGCCAACTAACCTTCGTCTTGTAGGCTCGTACAGCGCGCATGCTTGTAGAGCCTCCGGTAGCCCCGCGCCGGTGAACGCCTGTAGCCCTGTTCGCTGTTGGGACACCCACCTCGGCGGGGCCGTCCTCAGGTTGTTATCCTCGTCAGTGTTCGGTCGGCGCGGCCGTCGGCACCGGCAGCGATCTCTGGGCCGGCGTGAGAGCCTTCGCTACCCTCAGACTTACCGTCGCGGTCATCAGCTTCGTCATCGCCGACCTGAGCTGCCCCCTTCATGACGGGTTGCGGTCTGCGAGGCGGCGAAGCAAACTGCTCTGGTCGACTCCCGCGCGGGCCGCATCCATGGCAGACGTATTCTTGAGTTACTCGAAGCCAGACGTAGCCGATGCTCGAATGCTCGCCGCGTTGCTGGAGGCGAACGGTTACACCGTCTGGTGGGACACAAATCTCGAAGGTGGAGAACAGTTTCGCAAGAAGATAGCGTCCGAGCTCGCTACGGCGCGGGCTGTGGTCGTGATCTGGACGAAGAGTTCTGTCGCATCCGACTGGGTGCAGTCTGAGGCTGGACGGGCGCTTGGCGATCAGAAGCTGGTTCCGATTCGGTCGTCTGAGATCGGATACAAAGAAATACCGCCGCCATTCGAGAACCGACACACATTGAAGGCGAACCAAACGGAGGAAATCCTGGCGGCTGTGGCCGCGCAGCTCGCAAAGCCGGCTGCACCCGGCCCATGGCTGATGATTCTCCGGCACGAACTTCTGCTATGGGCGGGAGTGATTGGAGGCGCATTCACGATGATGGCCATGGTCAGTGGAACACTCACTCTGTCGCCTGCGATCAAATGGATACTTTCGAACTGGAGCGAGCTGCTCAGGTCTTTTTGGCAGGCCCTGTTGTTTTTTAATGTGGAGGTGTCGCCCTACGATGCAGAACTCCTCACGGTTGGTCTGCTAATGACCTCTGCGGTTTTCTATGCAACTTCTCGCCGGTCGAGTTCAGCTGGACAGAAATCATTCACGACGGATGCCCACAAATTGTGTGTCGCTTGGCCTTTTTCTGTGTTCCTTCCGCTCCTAACTTTGCTTTTGTCTCTGTTCTCGATTTTCGTGATTATTACGATAGGCAGTTTCCAAATCACAGCGCGTGAGGAGCTTGAGGACGCCAAAGATCGGGAGCGCGCGGTTTACCGGGCATTCGTTCACAGGCCTGAATGCGCAGAAATCCTGACGACCCTTTTCGGGCGTTTGGGTTCCGGTCAGACGGTTACAATCTCCAACTCGGACCAAGTAGAAATCGACGATTGTCTTGAGTCAGCTCTGACAACAGGATGGAGTGAACGTGACCGCTCCCTTATTACGTTCCCTCCAAAAATAGAACACGGACATGGAAGCGTCTGGGTTCCCTTCCTGGATTCCGCGCGAGGAGGGTGGTTTTTGACGCTCTTGTTCGGCGCGATGTTAACCCCCATACTCTTGCCGTTTGTTCTCTATTTGATAGTGAGGTCGATTGTGCCTCTGAAGCTGCAGGTGCCGGTGCTGTCACGGCGACTATGGCGCACACTGGCTCTATTCGGAGGCATCTTAATCCTGAATTTTCTCGCCCTGAAACTGGGAGATTTGCTCAAGGGGTTACCTGCTCACCTTTGACCAATCATTGGCGTATCCAGTGCGGCACGGACCAGCGACGACCTGATTATCGGCGATGCTCATCCGACGCCTGCCTGCAGCGTTACCAGCGTCACCTTCGCGCCAACGTTCGATTGCGAGTTCCAAGGTGAACTGATACGCCGGGATCGGCAGCGCGTTGTGCCGAGCAAGACGTAGATGTTCGATGAGCCCGTGGCAATCGTAAACGCGATCGGTGCCGAACTGTTCGGATTGGGACAGACGCCGGTTCCCTTCTTTGCCTCTTCGGCCTGCCGCAACGGCGCCTCGGCGACGGTCGCGACCGCCGCCTGATATTCTTCCATGAATTGGGGCGTGCCCGGCAGAGCGCGAATGCGCACCTTGCGCTTTCCAGGTAGGCGGACGTAGCATCGCACGTTGCCGTGCCGATCGACATCCTCGCAAATGTACTTAAGCGGTACGCGCATGTTTAAGGCAGCACTGAATCCCATTCGTTGTCCCCGCCATCGTCGAATGCGTCGAAAGCGCAGTCAAGCTGTTTGCGATCCCAAATCACCCGGCCCCTGATCCTTTTGGGCGCAGGCATTTCGCCGTCTGCAACCATTTTGTCGAACGTCGAGGGACTGACGCCGATATATTCGGCGGCTTGAACACGGCATAACCCTCGCGGCGGCAACGACGACGGCAACGTTGTGCTGCGGCGCGGGGTCGGTGTTTCGTCGAGCATGAGAAAACCTGAAAGGGGACGGTTGTGGCACCTCTTCGCACGTCGGTGGTGCGATCGGACGCCTTGGTCTTGGTTCGGTCACCAAGACGCCTATGAAGTGCGCTCAGTACGAGAAGCGATGTTCTGACGGATTGGCTGGACCGCTGTACTCCATGGTGCAGCGCTTGAACTTGGCGGCACGGCGGAGATGTTCCTGAGCTTTCCCTTAAGTGAGTGGGCAAGACGCGTCAGAGCAGAGTGCCAGACCGCGTATTTTGCGCGCGCGAGTGCAACCCCTTCGATCGTGGGCTGCCCCCACTCCAGCGGACAATGTGCGCCGGTGCTGTAGCGATCTTTCCCGTATCTCGTTCCTGAGACAGCTGGCTTACCGTTGCCGAGAATATGCGGTCGAACTTTCGGGCGGCCGACATTCCAGATTGGAGAAATTCCGGTGTAAGCTTGCTCAATAACCAGCGCAATCTCATCGAACACAAGGAGTTGCTCGTGGTGGGCTAGGCCGGCCAGGCTGCCGAGGAGGTATTCTCTCGACTGGTGCCAATCTAAGACAACTTTAGAATTAAGCTGGTCGACTTCGCGCGCGACAACGAGAGCATCGCTGTCGGGGAACCCAAATATTTCGCCCAGACGGTTTCCACCCGCGCTGCAATCGATATTGCAGCCCAAGCGCAAGTGTCGCTCTATGATTGCCCACGAATTTTGATATCCGAAACCCGGCATGGCGCGTTTGGATTTTTGGTCGCAAAACGTCCATTGCAGAAGTCGCTCAATCTCGACCTGCTTCATCGATCTTCCAATGATGATAAAAATTTGGCGCCTATTCGCCGGTTTTTATCACTCTAGAAAAATCCAACCGAGCAACAAGGGCACCCGGACATTTGCAGGTGCAAAATGCGAACTAGCTGATTGATTAGATTGCACTAATCGAATTTCGAAATTTGGGACGAAAACGGAAGAAAGGCAAACGACTAGCGGCGCTGTAGGGACAAGCCCCTGAAAGTTATGTGGTTTTAGGCACCATCTTTAGGGTAACCCATTCTGGGACGCTGTTTTTGAAAATTTGCTTTCGAACGTACCGAATGTGATGGTCGTGTTTTTTGCACTCCGCCGGCGTCAGAGGAGTTTCACACATGATCGTACCGGCCATTTTAGACTTGGAGCTGCAGAATAAATGAAGCGTCAGGCTCATAACCTGAAGGTCATAGGTTCAAATCCTATCCCTCGCAACCAAATAAGATGCTGATTTCTCAGCAAAATTTGAAAAGGGTCGCCGATTTGGCGGCCCTTTCTCTCTCAAGAATCGCCACCGAGTCGCCACCCGAAAGATTTCCCTACGGCGCGTGCATAAACGTAGGCGCGTTTGAAAACGCGTTCGAGGGGGCAGTCCGAGCGTCGATGGTTCGCCTCGGGGTGCGCGCGCGTACTGTGCCCCAAAGGGCAACTATCAATCTGACGTTTGTCGTGCAGTGTTCCGTTGTGAGCCGCTATTAGCTCGTTCGCAATTGGGGCTGCTGCAAATGTTCAATTATAACGGCGCTCTATCCATGGCCCTCACGCTTTGCAAGCGGGAGGGTAAGCCAAGCCACGAACTGGTCGAGCAGGCTGAGAGATTGTCCTTGGCCAACTTTCAAACTCCGCTCGATATTCCGACGCTCTGTAGCGCGCTGGCCGTCAGCGAGCGAACTCTGCGCAAAGCTTTTCAGAAGATCCGGGGCCAACCACCCTGTCGACGTTTAAGAATGCTGAGGTTGTCGGAAGCAAGGCGCGGGCTGTTGTTGGCCCGCGGTCGTTGCGTGACCGTCACTGAGATCGCGACCTCATTTGGCTTCGTTGAGCTTGGACGCTTTTCCGTTGAGTACCGGAAAACGTTTGGTGAAAGTCCTTCGGAAACGCTTGGGCGGCGCTCCGTAACCCACCGGTGCCGTAACGCCTCGCACGACCGCATGGGGAACGCTTGGTCCAATAGCGAAATGTCATCTCTCTAGATCGCGAGGCGTCATGGGTCGTTTTGCAAGCGTCATGCTACTTGCGACAACCCAATGCAGCTTCGCCTTGGCCGCATTGGCCGCCGACCTTCCGCCGCGAATGGAGCCAGTAGCGCCGGTCGCCTACGTGCCTGCGTTTTCGTGGACAGGCTTTTATCTCGGTGGTGAACTGGGCTGGATACAAGCGGACCCCAGGTACACCACCGGCGCCTTGCTGTTGGGAGCACCTTTCGTTGTTACGTCCGGCTCTGTCAAGAATGGCCTGACCTACGGAGTTCTGGCTGGTTATAATTACCAAGTGGGTCAGTTCGTGGTTGGCGTCGAAACTGGCTTCCAGGGCTGGACGGTTGGCGAGATACGGTACACCGCAGTTACCGGTGATTTTCTCACGGCGCATAGCAGGTGGGGCGGCACGATCCGCAGTCGGCTCGGCTATGCTGCCGATCGTGCTCTACTCTATTTGGCGGGTGGCGCCGCGTTCGTCTCGAACGAGATTTCGATCCCCCTTACCGGGATTTCAATCGGCGGCGATGACGCGCGCGTGGGTTGGACGGTGGGAGCTGGTGTCGACTACGCCTTTACGGACAACTGGTTTACAGGAGTCGAATACCGCTACTCGCAGTACGAGGCCAAGTCCTTTGTGTATCCGATACCAATACTGAATCTTGGCCTCGTCGGGTTCAAGCAAGAGCTGCGCAACAATCAGGTAACGGCGCGCATCGGCTACAAGTTCTGACATCCGCCAGCCGATAATTTCAGAAAGCGGGAAGTTTAGTCATGTTCAAACATCTCATTGCGCTGGTGCTTGTCGCGCTCGCAATCGTGTTCGTCTCGCCAGCAGTTGCCCAGCAACCGCCGGGAACAAGCGTCGGTACGCTCACTTGCAAGCTGGCGCCCTCTATCGGCTTGATCTTTGGGTCCCGGCAGCGGATGGCTTGCCGTTTCGCTCCAAGCGGTCCCCAACCGCCTGAGGCATATGTTGGTGTTATGGGCACGATTGGACTCGATGTCGGAGTCACGGCAGGTGGAGTCATGGCATGGGGCGTACTTGCACCCACTGCAGGTCCGAAACGCGGAGCGCTTGCCGGAACTTACGTGGGTGCGAGTGGCGCGATTGGCGTTGGCGTCGGCGTTGGTGCAAACCTCTTGTTCGGCGGAACGGGGCGGTCGATCGCCTTACAACCGCTTTCTGTCGAGGGGTCGGTTGGGATCAATCTGTCTCTTGGAGTTTCAAGTCTCACGCTTTCCTTGGCCCCATGAAGAAACTGCAAAAGCTTCCCCGGCACCCATCGCGACTCGCGGCGGGTTCGACAATCTGCTCGGTTCGGAGCCAGTCATCAGAGGACGTTCGATGAAAATCACAGTGAAACTGCCAGCCAAGCTTGGATTGCTGTCATTGCTGGTCATTTTATTCGCTGGTTCCGTTTCCGCGCAGACAGATATCGGAAAGACGGTTCTGGAGAAGCTGACGGCCAAGGTTGCCAAACTCGAGAGCGCTTGTGCCAAGGACATAAAGAAGTATTGCAAGACGGTAACGCCGGGTGAAGGCCGCATGATCTACTGCATGCAGGCTCACGAGGACAAGATTAGCATCAAGTGCGCGTTCGAACTGGGGGAAGCCGCAACAAGCGTGCAAACCACGGCTGATGCTCTGAAAGAGGCAGTGATTGCTTGCAAAGCCGAGATTAGCGGCGTGTGTGGAAAGACATTACCAGGCCAAGGTCGTATCGCAGCGTGCCTGCTGTCGAATAAATCGACAGCATCAGCCGGTTGCGTGGAGGCCATTCAGAAAATCGAATCTATGGCCACTCAATGAAGCTGATGCCACGCTCGATCTTGTCGTAACGGTCGCTGTTGCGATCACGAAGCCGATCCCGGCAGGGCTGACCGCGCCTTGCGTGCGGATGGCATTATGAATGCGGTCAATATGACGTGGCCGACGAATGACGACCAAACCGCGACCAATGCGGCTTTTGGTTTCACTCGCGCGACTCGGAAATTACGAGGTTCGCATGCTTGAAAGCTCGCAAGACGACTCTGACGCGGCTCCGCTATGTTCGATAGAACTGTTCGATCACGACGCACAGTCGCCGGTCGATAATTGTACCTGCTATGGAATCGACGAGGGAGCGGCTGCGTTCCGAGATTTCATTTCGCGATGAAGTCATTCGAGTGAGCTGTCTCAATGGGCGAACCGCAAAGTCGAACGAATTGTATCCTTTCATGGGCGGTCTTCCCCGGATTGTGAGTGTTCTAATATCATGGCATCAACGAGTGGCCGAAAAGCCGCGAGATGCCAAGCAGACGAGAATGTCGCGATCGGGACCGAGCGGACTGCTCGCCCGAGGACAGGTGACGTCGGCGGGCGCTGCGTTGCACCATAACTTTAGGGGGGCGCGTCTATCGGCCGATATGCTGACCTCCGCACGTCGAATTCGGCGTCGCTGAGGCTGGCCGCGGCATGGGGCACGCTCTACACGGTCATCCGGGTTTCTAACGGACGAGGAGATCGTGAGATGCTCATGCGCTTCCTCCAACGCTCGGCGATTTTTGGCTTGGGCATTTTTAGTGTCTGGTTGATCGTTTTTGTGGTCTTTGAAACTGCAGACCACAGATTGCCCTGGATTCTGGCTTTGGGCATCACTTATGGATTTGCCGCGTATGTTGTTCTCCCGCGGGTCATTCGATTGGGTCTTAAGATTTTAAAGCGCAAGCGGGTGCCCAGTTACACAATCACCGGTGACGGACTACCTGGAGACCCTGTCAACGTCGCACTCGTGGGTACGCTACAGCAGCTTCGATCGGCCTTCGCAATCCTCGGCTGGTCGGAAGCAGATCGACTGGGACTGGCAAGCTCCTGGGGCATGATCCGAGCCTTCGTATTCAACTCGCCTTACCCCACCGCGCCATTTAGCACCCTCTACCTTTTCGGACGTGGCCAGGACATCGGTTTCCAAAAGGCAATTGATAACAGTCCGCGGAAACGCCATCACGTACGATTTTGGGCTTTGAGCCTAACGCGCGCTCAAGCCACTTGGGGCGCGGCGGGCTTCTGGCTAAACACCGACCGGCCACCGGACAATGAACGTGTTCTGTGGGTCGGAGCCGGCACGAGAGATACCGGCCTATCCCTAACTCGACTCACTTTTCAGATCACTCACGCCACGGATTCGGACACAAATGCCGAGCGCGACCATATCATCGCCGAACTCACGAGAAGTCGAACAATCGAAGCCGTGAGAGTATATCAATCGGGTCAAGATCTCCTGACCGAGCATGTCAACCACTACGTTACCGATGGCGAGATCGCGTTGGGGAGGTTGGTGGTCAAAGACCCATGCTAGCTCGCTTCGCCGCATTTATAGCTCGCACGACCTCGATTTGGCGCAAAACGGCCTGGGTGCCGAAACTGCATAGTCACTTGGCAGTTCTTGCTCCACTGTACCGGAAGGCTTCAGCACCTGAGCGGATCGGCATTTACGAGACGTCGATGAGGAGCGAGCGTCCGATCCGTTCGCAACGCGTTAAACGCCATATCGACGGGACGAGGTTTAGCAGCCCAGAGTATCGTTGATCCGCCCCAGTGGAGAACTAATCATGTCACGTCGAACCATCCTTTCGCTCGCTGCATCTGTCATTATCGGCATCGGATTTGTCGGTACCATTTCAACTGACGCCTCCGCATATCGCGCTGGTGTCTATCGCGGTGGGGTTTACCGTGGCGGCGTTTACCGTGGTGGCGTCTACCGGGGTGTACGCCCGGGAGTGGCGGTGGGCATCGGTGCTGCTGCAGTCGGTGCTGCCGCGGTAGGTGCTGCTGCCGCGGGTGCTTATTACGGCGCTCCCGCCCCGGTCGGTTGTCCATACGGCTACTACTATTACGCCCCCTACAACCGCTGCGTACCGACGCCGTAACGACTTCAATGCGCCAGACATCGAAAGAGCGGAAGCAAATGCCGCCGCTCTTTCGAATAATCTGAATGAATGTGCTCTTTGCGAAGCCACTGCGCAAAAAGCAGAACATTGTTCCCGCGTGCACGGCCCGCTGGCGGCTCGCGTGCGGGAATCGCTCGTACTCTAGCGTCGGCCGCCCATCAGGCGCAGCATCATCATGAACAGGTTGATGAAGTTGAGGTAGAGCGAGAGCGCGCCCATCACGGCCTTGCGGCCGGCCGAAGTGGTGTCATCGCCGGGGTCGTACATCCCCTTGATCCGCTGGGTATCGTAGGCCGTGAGGCCCGCAAAGACGCCGACGCCGATAATGGAAATCATCCAATCCAGCCCGCTCGATCTCAGAAACAGATTGACCAGGCTTGCGATAATGATGCCGATCAGGCCCATGAACAGGAAAGCTCCGAATCCCGACAAGTTTCGCTGGGTCGTATAACCCCAGACGCTGAGCGCGCCGAAGGCCGCTGCCGAGATAAAGAACACCCGCGTGATCGAGGACTCCGTGTAGATGTGGAAGATGGTCGACAATGAAATCCCGACAAGGGCCGCATAGAGGAAAAACAATCCTCGCGCAGCTTCCACCGACAGCGTGTTGATTCGGGCACTGATAAAGAACACCAGTCCCAGCGGCGCCAGCATCAACACCCACATCAGCGGACTTTGAAGCAATTCAGGGCCGGTGAACTGGTAGGTCAAAAACGCGGCAACGCCGGTCAAGCCAACGCCGGCGGCCATGTAATTGTATACGCGCAGCATGAAAGCGCGAAGGCCGACGTCTATCGCCGTGGCGCCATTTGCGGAGAAGCCGGGCGCAGGTGCATTTCGATCGTAGTTCGACATGGGGCGTATCCTTCTTGATAGCTCCTGCGGGAAGTGCGAGCCGCCGCTCAACTCCGACAGAAGAGGGAGACGATTGCACGTTCCGTAGTGTGAGCTAATCCTCGCGGAATATCAGCAGTTTCGCCAAAAGACGGCGACCTTGACCGATTTAACAAATTAAAGCGGAACCTTGTGCGATGATATGCGATTTCGGCAGGAAGCGGATAATTGTGCCCTAACAACCGAACGTTCGGTCAAGCTTACGTCGCGTGTTGGCGCCTTTGCGACATGCCGGGCGGATGGTGATAAGGTCTGTTTACAAGGGTAGAGCGGAAGTCGTCGGCACACGGTTAAATCGACGCGATTGACGCAGAGCGGACTTTGGGCGCACCCGCTGCGTCAACAATATTGGTTTTAACCAGAGCGACGATCAACCTCTGCCGAAAATGCATAGCGCGCAGCGCAGGTTGGATTATGTTTCCGGACGGACCTAGCGACGTCGTCACGCACGCCGTTTGAGGTTTGCGCAGAACATCAATGGAGCATCCAATTGACACACATGATACGAGCGTGTTCGGCCTTGACTATGGCCGCACTGGGATTGGTGTTTGCAGCGGCGCCGGCACTCGCACAGAACGCTCCCCAGTGCGTGGTGTCGGGATCACCGCCGGCAGGCTGGGGCTTTAACTCGACAGGTTATATCGAGATCGCCGCCGGCGGGAGCTGCATGTTTTCCGTCAATATTGGCGGCGAAATATTGAGTTCGAGCGTTTCACAAAATCCAGCGCACGGGTCCCTGCAACAGCTCAATGTATCGTCTTTTGTATACACGTCGGAGGCTGGATATAGAGGTAGAGATACTTTCTCCGTTCAGGCGACCGGCAAGAGTCCGACGAGTTCTGGCACGTCGGTGACCACTATCAACGCGACCCTCCAATAGCGTTGGTCCATTCCCTGTTGGCCCGGCAAAGCTTTGGCCTGGCATTTGGTTGAAGCACAGAGCGGGTTAGGTGGCGTATGTTCGGAATTCTGGGGCTGGGGTTTCTGCTGGGCATGCAGCATGCGCTCGAAGCCGACCATATCGCCGCCGTATCCAGCATCGCCACGCGCCGCAGCCATGTGACCGATATCGTCAAGCACGGGCTGACTTGGGGGCTCGGCCACACGCTCACGCTGTTCGCGTTTGCCGGCGCCGCCATCCTGCTCGGCCGCGCCATCCCTGAAACCATCGCCAGGCCGATGGAGACCGCCGTCGGCGCGATGCTGATCGGCCTCGGCGCGCATGTGCTGTGGCGGCTGTGGCGCAATCGTGTGCATTTCCACAAACACGACCACGGCGACGGCACGGTGCATTTTCACGCCCACAGCCATGCCGGTGAAACCGCGCCGCATGTCCGTACCGCCCACGCGCATGAACACGGCTTCCGCTGGCGCACGCTGCTGGTCGGGCTGATGCACGGCATGGCGGGTTCGGCGGCGCTACTGGTACTGGCGGTCTCGCAGGCATCCAGCCCTGCGGTCGGCCTCGGTTACGTCGCCCTGTTCGGGATCGGCTCGATGATCGGCATGGGGGCCTTGTCGACCGTGATCGCGGTGCCGCTCGCGATTTCCGCCCGCTGGCTGACCTGGGCCAATCGCGGCCTGCAGGGCGCGGTCGGGCTCGCAACCATCGCGATCGGAATCATGACGGTGGTCGAGACTGTCTTGGCCTGACGCCGGTTGCAGCCTGCGCTGCGGGCTGATGTAAACATCGGACCAGCGCCGAAGCCTCTAGCAAATCACCTCGTTCATATGCTTTGATCGCTCGTGGCTCGACTCTGGAATTTGGAGGTCTGATTGGCCAACGCGCGGCTGGAGTTTCCCAGCGTTGTCATCATCACGCGCTACGCGAACATATCTACCGCGGCGTGGTCGGACAGAACAATCTGATAGGTGTCCGACATCTGCGTAGGTGCGACTTCATCTTCTACTACACCGATGTCTTCGGCGACGGCGTCAATATCTGCCGTGTGGTGATTGAAGGGAAGCGAATGACGCGAAAGCCCGTCCTTCATAGAGTACGGGAACAGAAGGAACGGCGGCCCGCCGTCGGTGATCCGACGTGGCAATTGCCCAGCGCCGTGGCGATCGCGATCGGGGTTAGTATCGCATATTTCCTGGCGGCGCGGCTTAGCCTTTCCCTGCTGACAAAACCTGATGGTGTGGCAGTGTTCTGGCCGGCGTCCGGTGTTGCGGCAGGCGTCCTGATTGCCCTCGGTCCCCGGGCGAAATGGCCGGTGGCCATCGGAGCTGCTGCGGCAACGATCGCGGCCAATCTTTTGGGAGACAGGAGCTTTGCGGGCGCCGTCACTTTCGCGTTGTGCAATGCCGGAGAAGCGATGCTTACGGCCGGCCTTATCGAGCGCCAGTTTGGTTCGGGTTTCGCGCTCCACGGGGTGCGGCAAGTCTTAGGCTTGCTAGCGGCAGCGGTGTTCGGGAGCGCTATCTCAGGGATCGGCGGAGTTCTGGGGTTCAAGTTGTTCCACTTCCCGACTGCGGCGAGTTTGACCATCTGGCAGCACTGGATCGCATCCGACGCGCTTGGCATTCTAACGGTTGCACCGCTGCTAATCGGAACTGCCGCGGCCGCGCGTGACCCTCCGTCGCCGAACGAAATCCTGGAAGGCGCTGTAGCACTTGTCGCGATAACACTGACGATCACACTTGTTATCTTTCTACCGCACGCATCATTTGCGACCGTGGTGCCGATTGCCCTGTTGTTCCCCCTATTGCTCTGGCTAGGAGCCCGCTGCCAGCCGGTATTCGCCGCAGCGGCGGCGTTCGTCATTGCGCTGACGATCGTGTGGACGACCACTTTTGGCATCGGATATTTCGGTGACCCCGACCTTCCGATCGAAGACCGCATCGTGGGCGCCCAAGCGGGCATCTTGACGACGTCGCTCTGCGCGCTCGTTCTTGCCGCGCTGTTCGCAGAGCGGCGTCACCAGGAGGCTGCGCTCAGGGAGGGTGCGACGCGTTTGGAAAAGGCCCTTGCGGCGGGAGCGGTGATTGCTTTTGAGTGGGATGCCCGGACGAGTTTATCACATCGCAGCGAGAACGCGGCGAATATTCTTGGATACGATGGGCAGGCGCCTTTTTCGGGAGCTCGCTTTCTTGCGCTGATTCATCCGGACGACCGTGCGCACTTCAAAGCGCATGTGAGGAGTGTCCGACCTGACAACCCTTCCTATGCCGTCACATTCCGCGTGATTCGCTCCGACGCCCAAGAAATGTGGTTTGAGGAAACAGCAACAGCCGAGTTTGATGCTGATGGGAAATGCCTACGTGTCGAGGGTCTGACCCGTGACATTACGAAAAGCAAGCGAGCCGAAGAGCACCAACGCATGCTGGTCGCAGAGCTTGACCACCGCGTCAAGAACGTGCTTGCGCGCGTTGGCGTGGTCGCCATGTATACGCGCGAGGGTAGCGGCACAATCGACGAGTTTCTCGAAGCACTCGATAGACGCATCCAAAGCATGGCAGTTGCGCACGAACTATTAAGCCAGCGTAATTGGCTGGGCGTTCGTCTTGCGGATCTTGTTCGGCACCAGCTAGCTCCCTACACGACAGACGCAAATACAGCGACCAGCGGCCCGGACATCGCGCTCAACGCCGCGGCAACTGAGGCGCTCGGAATGGTGCTGCACGAGCTTGTGACCAACGCCTTCAAATATGGCGCGCTGTCGATCCCCGAAGGTCGGGTATCTGTAAGCTGGGAATACCGGAACAGCGACGATGCAACGTTTGGTCTGATAATCTTGTGGCGCGAGACGTGTGGCCCGCCCGTATCAGCTCCATGCAAAAGCGGGTACGGAATTAGCCTCATTTGCGAACTCATCCCCCACGAGCTTGGTGGTATTGTCGACCTCGCGTTTCCGCCCGAAGGCGTGTCTTGTACAATCGAAATACCCCTCAAGCAATTAGGTAGCCCCGCGTAAGAGAATCATCTCATCGATCCGTCAGCCGGGCAACGATCGGGCGCAAGACCGCTAGAAAACTTTCCTCGCTGACTGGTTTTTGCAGAATGGCCTCGACCTTTCCAGGCTGTAGAGAAACCGCCGTATAACCTGTAATGACGATGGCCGGAATGCCTTCGTCCTGGAGCCGATCAAGCAACGGATTGGCCCGCTCGCCATCCCGCAGATTGATGTCTACGATGGCCACGTCGGGCTTGCGCTCTGCAATTAGGCGCTCGGCGTCGGCTATGGTAGCAGTTGGCCCTGCCACGTCCGCTCCCAGTGCACGAAGTAGACGCTTGATGGCATTGCCGACGTGCCAGGAATCCTCGACTAGCAGAATACGTGCACCTTTCAGTTCCGACGATCCAGACGTTGGTGGGGTATGAGGGCTCGAGGTAGCTTTCATGGCTGCCATTTCAGCGGCACGAAGCGCAAATGTTGATCCACCGCGTTCGCTGGCGGGGTGGGCTGCTCAAGCGGTCCCGAGATGCCAACGAGGCTGCGAATTTTCTTTCCCAGATGTTCAAATACTAACAGCCAGCCTAGCGGCTGCCTATGCAGAATAGGACACTTCAAAGGTAGCTCGGTGTTCGCTTTGGCACTTTGTGCACGTGCCGTTCGCTCAGCGGACGGCTGCTTTCGGGAAGAAGCGGATCTGGCCCGTCTTATGACTGTCTGAAAATTTCCCAGCGGACGTCTGTGTGCAACCAGCATCCTCAAGCCTTGCTTGAGTTCACCGCCCGAGAGCAAGTAGGTTCGCATCCTTGCTTCCGTGCTTTTCCAAATCTGCCAGTATGCCCGCATCGGACAGGTCGATTCTCTGCGAGTGCTTCCAATCCCGGCGGAATACCTGAACGAGGCGTTTCAGAACGCGCTTCGATTTGGTTTCGATCGCCAGTTCGCGTCTCGAGTCGAAACTGCCTGGACTGAGGTTAATCGATCCGACTATGGCTCGCTTGCCGTCCGCGATCACGATCTTGCCGTGCAACTTCAAGTGTCTTAACAAGTGAACCTTGGCTCCGACGTCGTGCATAATTCGTAACCCGTCGATGCCCTCAGCGAGCTTCTTGGGGCGCTGGCCATGGAGGCGAGCGAAAGCGAAACGAAGGCTGCCGCGAACACGAGCATGGGATAGTGCGCCAGATTTTCGATGGGTTTGCCCATCATGAGGACCGGCCCAGAATATCCTCACTTCGGGGGCGGCCCAATCGGAAGTGGCCTACCCATGCCCGTTGGTTCTTGCGGAGAAGGTGGTGCAGCGTTGGTGCCAGGTCGGTACCACGGGTTGGTCAGGCATTCGGCATAGGTGCCGGAAGCAGAGGCTTGGCAGGCCCCCAGGCTATTAAAAGAGCAGCCGCTCCAACCGGGATTGTCCATGCCTTTGGATGCAAAAAGGATACTGCGATATGCCGGTTTGGGCGGAAGCCGGAATGTGATCGATCGTCCAGATTCCTGCTGCAGCGAGCAGCGCTGTGAGTGGTGCACGGATCATTTCCGCACCTTCATGGGTTGCTGGGAATTGGCGTGGCCGTTCCCCTGCCGCCAGCTGTGCGTCAGTCGCGGCAGCCAGGGGGTGGACGAGTATTCAAAATCAGGAAGCACCAAACAGATTGTTTTGGTTTCATGGCCGTCGCCTCCAACTAGGGAATGGACACATTAGCACGCAGCCAAATCCGGACCCTGGGCCAATAGCATATTTGAGCCCATGCGTGATAATGCCGGGCCTACCTGTGCCCTCCAGCATGAATTCCCTTGGATGTTCCGAAATTGCATAGTCAGCTCACGGCTTGTGCGTCAGCATGCCTCAACGAGTTGTTCTTGGTCCATTAGAGGCCAAGCGCCATAAGCCTTGCTCACTGCACGGCTTGCCACCAATCAGCTTAGACCCATCAAGCTCAGGAGGGCGTATACGAACCGATGCAGCAAAGCGGTCCCTTATTGGAACAGCCTCGCCTTGGCTCGCAGCTTCCTTCGCGTTCGCGCTGGTGTTGGGGATGCTGTCACCGGAAACCCGCCTTGGGCAAATCCACCGTCTCGCTGAGTCTCGAACATCAGCGTCGGTTTAGCGCAGTAGGGAACCATAGACGCGCATCTGCGCATGTCTGTATTTGGCACATTTGAGACATGCCGACGCACGGTAACGATACATGGAGTGCCGGTAGTGGATTCTTCATTCGGCGCATTGGATGCGTTCGCGTTCGCAGTATTTGCTATTCTGATCTTTGTTGGCGTAATCGTCGTCGTCAATCTGGGCAAACTTCCAGGTCAGCTCGCGCACAAATGGCATCATCCTCAAGCGAGCGCGATCAACGCCATGAGCTGGATCGGGATCGCGACAGGTGGCTTGCTATGGCCGGTAGCGTTCATATGGGCGTTCACAACGCCGTTCGGAGTTAAATCAGCAAAAAGCGATCTTCAACCGCATGGCGTCGAACCCGACACGGGTGACGGCGTAACGGCATCGCGTCAGCTCTCAGGCGACAAGGAGATGCGACCGTGATCGCAATCCTGATCATTGTCTACGTTGCGATCGTTCTCGTGCTGTTCAAGGTCCTGCGCATCAAGCCTACTGCCTATATAATCGCGGCTATGATCGTCGCGGGTGTGTTCATGATCGGGGGCGTCGTGGTGGTCTGGACACAGTCGGCGCCGATTACGGACAAGATGGTGACCAGCCAGTATGTGGTGCAACTGGTCCCCTACGTCAAAGGGCAGGTCAAGGCGATCCACGCTGAGGCAAATCAACGCGTGAAGAAAGGTGACTTTCTCCTCGAAATTGATCCGGCGCCGTACCAGTACACGGTGAACCAGGTCGAGGCGCAATTAGCTGCATCGAAGGCGAACGTAAGGCAAGCCGAGGCTGCGCTCGCGACCGCAAAAACTGCGATACCGAATGCACAAGCCATTCTCGCGAAGGCGAAGGCCGCGGACGAACTAGCCAAGACCCAGGAACAAATCGCCCTCAACATTCAGCGTGCGGACAAAGCTGCTATTAGCCAGCTTAACGTCGCCAAGGCTGCGCAAGAACGCCAGGAAGCGGACGCCGCCGTTCAACAGGCCGAAGCCGCCCTGGCACAAGCGCAGGCCTCCGTGCAACAGGCCGAAGCCGCTGTGCGAACGGCCCAAAGCAACGTTCCGGCCGTTGAAGCACAACTGGATGACGCGCGGTTCAACCTGTTGCAGTGCAAGATGACGGCGCCAAGTGATGGATACGTTACGAATTGGCAGGTGCAAATCGGCACCATGCTTGTGCCGATGCCGCTTGCTGCGGCCGGAACATTCGTCAACGTGTCCGATACCGCTGTCGCCGCCGTGTTTCCGCAGAACTGGCTCTCGAATGTCGAGCCGGGCGATGACGTGGAAATGGTGCTTAACCCATATCCCGGCCGCCTGTTCTTGGGGAAAGTGGACTACGTGATCCCGGCAACGGGGGGAGGCCAATTCACAACCAGCGGCACAATCCCGAACGCGGCCCGGATCGGATCTGACGGGCTTTATGCAGTGCGGATCAACTTCAGCGATGATGCCGTGGCCCGCAAGCTGTCGCTCGGGTCAGGTGGATCGGCGGCTATCTACACGCATAAGGGCAAGGCCACGCACGTCATTTCGAAGGTCACCATACGAATGAAGAAGTGGCTGTTGTACGTCTTGCCCTCGGTGGAAAAGCCGCCATCGTAGCGTACAGATCAAGGACGAAGGGATACAATCGAGTCGGGAGTCCGTGCGTTGGGAGCGAAAGCCTTGGAGACGCAGTACCGGTCACCGTTTGGGCGTCACAATGTCGGCGCTGAGCTTGGTTGGTCAACTCGTTGGTTGCTTGTTGCTGCGCTTCTCCTGCCGACCGTGGCATGTACGATCGGGCCGGATTTTACAGCGCCTGTCGCTCCGCTTGCCGAAAAGTTTCGTGGTACAGAAAATCGCTCGGTAAAGTCTAGCCCCCTTGAATATGTCCACTGGTGGGAAAGCTTTCGTGATCCGACCCTCAACAAGCTGATCCAGATTGCATACAACCAAAACCTGACGCTGGAGAGCGCGGGGACTAAGGTGCTGCAAGCACGTGCGGTGCTGGGAATAGCCATCGGTATAACCTATCCGCAGGTGCAGCAAGGAGTGGGGTCGGCAATTTACAATCGCACCAGCGCGGCAACGCCGCTGGCCGGTCCAAATGCAACGCCTTCATATTTCTGGACCGATGCTCTTGCTGCGCAGGCAGCCTGGGAGCTGGATTTCTGGGGCAAGTTTCGCCGCGGTGTCGAATCTGCCGACGGCGTGTACTTGGCGTCGATCGCGACTTATGACGGTGTTCTGGTGTCCCTTTTGGCCGATGTTACCGCAACATATATCGGTATCCGCACCACAGAGCAGCTGATCGGAATTGCACGGACCAATGTCCGCAGGCAGGAACAGGCCCTTAGTATCGCAAAGGCAAAGTTCACGGGCGGCGGGACGTCGGAGCTTGATGTTTTCCAGGCGACGAACGTCCTCGAGCAGACCCGTGCGGCAATACCCCAATTGACGATACAATTGCAGCAGGGACAAAACGCGCTCTGCGTCCTGCTCGGCATTCCGCCGCAGTCGCTCGGCATGTTGCTTTCACGATCTGTTGGCAGGATACCGTTGCCGCTCGCCTCCGTCGTTGTTGGCATACCTGCGGATCTGCTGCGCCGGAGACCCGACGTCCGCGCCGCCGAACTCGCCGCGCTGGCGCAGAGCGCGCAGATCGGAATCGCCACGACGCAACTCTATCCGGCGATCAGCATTACGGGCACGTTCGGCGGCTCGGCTAGCACCGCCAATGGCCATAACCTCGGCCAAGTCGTCAGTTGGAAGGGCGTGGCTTATGCTGCGGGCCCTTCGTTTCAATGGAATCTCCTGAACTACGGGCAAATCACCAATAACATTCGTTTGCAGGATGCCAAGCTCCAACAACTGCTGATTGACTATCAGAACACTGTGTTGAGTGCTCAGCAGGAGGTGGATAACGGGCTTGCGACGTATCTGCAATCACGGAACCAGGCAGCGTATCTGCGTCGCAGCGTTGAGGCGGCAAATGGTGCCCTCAGGATCGCACTTGAGCAGTATGAGCAGGGCGCGACGTCATTTACCACCGTACTGACCGCTGAACAGAATCTCCTTCAAGCGCAGAACAGCCTGGCCGGCGCCTCGGCCAACGTTCCGCTCGGCCTCACTGCTGTGTTTCGGGCGCTCGGGGGCGGGTGGCAGATACGTGAGGGCGGCAACTTCGTCAGCCCGGCAACGGTTGACCAGATGCGTGCGCGAACGGACTGGGGCAACTTGCTTCCGCCTGCGAACGAACCGCCGCCGCCGACTCCGGGCCTGCCAGGTCCTGAGGACATCGGGCCGACGATCCGGTCTCCGGAGTGGTAATTGTCGCGGGGCAAAAACCTCTCCGTCTTCTTCGACTAAACGGGAATTGAGTCATGAAATGTACCAAGCCGTCGTTTGCCGTCATCTGCATATTAGCAGTGCCTCTGTCCTTGAGTATTGGAAGACTCAACGCCCGCAATGCCGATCTCGCCCCTGGTACTCTAGCAGCCGCTCAGACGGCTAAGCAGCAATGCATAAACACCTGTCGTGCACGCTATCGCGACTGTCGTCGTCTGAACCAGTTGCCATCATTCGAGTGTCGGGGTGTTTACCAGGACTGCACCCGATACACCTGCACTGGTTTAGGACCAGGATGACCGATGTGACACATTTGCGACATTCGCGCGCACGGTAAGGATGTCTATTTATAGGGGTCGAGCGGA
>Ga0075370_10000126_pt1 | contig 25312 bp, 9 predicted proteins | sample EndMethybrTD3035_FD_71398 | JGI IMG/M metagenome (GOLD analysis project Ga0075370, IMG submission 71398) | Populus endosphere microbial communities from Tennessee, USA - Endosphere MetaG P. TD hybrid TD303-5 | ecosystem: Host-associated > Plants > Roots > Endosphere | place: USA: Tennessee... | reverse complement strand
AAGGTGCTGTTGACGCAACGACTGTTAATATAGTCACTAACTACCCTCCTGATTTTCAGCCAACTTCAGATACGTGTGGAGCAACCTTAGCGGCGGGTGCCAGCTGTAGAGTACAAGGAATACTCACACCTACAAGCGAAGGAACACAAACAGTAGGAGTAACCTTTAGCTATGCCGAAGGTAGTAATATTCCTTTATCGACCTCAACTACGGTGGGGACATTGGTTTTACAAGGTATCGTGCAACAAGGTTTTCCCGATGTAACCAATCCTAACCTAACTTATCCATTAATATTTAAATATACGAATCCTAGTGCTGCAGATGCCACGGGTTTAAATCTGAGTAGCACAGTACCTCCCGGTTTGGACATTACCTCCAACACCTGCACGGGAACGCTCGCTGCGAATAGCAGTTGTACCATACAAGCCAGTTTTACGCCTGCAACTGCAGGTAATTATACGGCGGGTGTCACCTTATCCTACGATCAAGGCGCGCCCATTTCTTTAAATACCTATACAGTGACTGCTGAAGCCGCTAATACCTTATTAATTGCTGTGGGAGATACGGGTTTTTGTCGAACCTCACCGAATTGGAGTACTTGGACTAATCGAGATACTTTCGGCAATACCATTTTAACCGGTATAACATTTAGTCCACAATTACAACTTTTTTCAATGGTGGGCAACCAAACATCTTCGGGTGTAACAAGAGGAGTTAGCCGAACGACAGCAAATGGTATCGATTATGTTAACACGCTCTGGGTAGCACCAAATCCGCTCTTTCTACCGCAATACGTCACTTGGAGCTCTGATCTTTCGCAATTCTTAGCCGTTGGTGCAAATGGAGGCATAGCTACTAGTACAAACGGGGTTAACTGGACTACTCAAACAAGTAATGTGACAATTACTTTACGAGGTGCTATTTGGAATTCACAGTTACAAAAGTATGTCGTTGTAGGAAACAACGGCACTATCTTGACCAGTCCCAATGGCATTGATTGGCAACAACAAACGAGCGGAACAACCGATACTTTATATGCGGTTACCTGGAGCCCACAACTGGGAATCTATGTGGTAGCCACAGGTAATTTTGAGAGTGCAATACTAAATAGCAATGATGGCATTACTTGGACTATTCCAGGCACACTTTTATTCAGTGCGCCAAGAAGTGTTACATGGTCGGCACCCGTTGGCAGATTCCTTCTCGTAGGAACAAATGGCTTTACGGCTGTTAGCAGTAATGGTGTTACGAATTGGACAAATGAACAAACTCTTGTGGGGGATAATATTAATGACGTTATTTGGTACGATCGTCAAAACCGGTATTATGCTGTAGGTAATAGCACATGGGTTTACTATAGTACAACAGGTTTAGAAGATATGCGTTCCAAAAAACTTGTTCTTGGTGGGGCTCCTAATATTTTAGCTATAGCCGCAGGTGCTTTTGTTCCTTAAATAATCAATTTGGATATTCTTTATAATAATTACCAAGGTAATGTTAGCATGCTAACATTACCTTTTTTAAGCCTTTAATCCCATGCTTTTCATTTGGTTTTAACCATTGCTTATTACTCAATAAAACAACAATTTTAGCTTGCTTGCCTCGCAAATTCAGCAAAGTGAATTACACTATAAATAGGGTAGCCAAAAAAATGGGGCCTTTAGGTACGCACTCCGATTGATTTTCACAAGAGTAAATTTTGTACAAATACTAAATAAAAGGATAAACTCGTATGAAATTAAAAATGTTATTTTTTTTCTTCCTTACCTGTTCTTTATTAGGTTTTAGTCCTTCACCTTTTTCTGACCAAGTTAAAACACCCGTTTCCCCAGAAGATAAACTTTCGCAAGATGTATTACGTTTTAATCGCGAGTTAGAAATTATCAAAAATGAGTATGTCAAAAAAACTTCTGAACATGAGCTGTTACAAAATGCTATGCAAGGCATGGCAAGCGGCCTGGATCCGCATTCAAGTTTTTTAGATGCTGACGATTTAAAAGATTTACAAACGGCTACCACCGGGGAATTCAGTGGTTTAGGACTGGAAGTCGGCATGGAGGAAGGTTTATTACGTGTTGTAACCCCGATTGATGATGGACCTGCACAAAAAGCGGGCATTAAACCGGGAGATTGGATAGTGCGCATTAATAATACGCCCATTCAAGGCCTAAGTTTACGCGAAGCAGTTAGAAAAATGCGTGGCAAAAAAGGCAGCTCCATACAATTGACTTTAGTGAGACAAGGTCAACATAAACCACTCTTAGTTAATCTCAAACGCAATATTATCCGTATACAAAGCATCAAAGGGTATCTATTAGAACCTGATTATGCGTATATCCGCATTAATAGTTTTCAGTCCAGCACCCGTCATGATTTAGATCAAATGATCGCAAAATTACAACATCAACAAAAAACACCGATTAAAGGTTTAATACTGGATTTAAGAAACAATCCAGGAGGATTATTAACCTCAGCGGCAGATGTCACCAATGCTTTTCTTGATACTAAGAAAATGCTTTACAATCAAGTGATTGTTTTTACGCAAGGCCAATCCTCCGAAGCGAATATGAAAATTACTGCTAAACCGAATAATCAGGTTTATGCCGGCACATTAGTCGTTTTGATTAATCAAGGCAGTGCATCCGGCGCCGAAATCGTTGCCGGAGCATTACAAGATAACAAACGTGCCATTATTTTAGGGACAAAAAGTTTTGGAAAAGGCTCGGTGCAAACGGTTATCCCCTTAGATGAAACAACTGCACTGAAATTAACCACTGCATTGTATTACACGCCTTCAGGTCGATCGATTCAAGCCTCGGGCATCATGCCTGATATTACATTGGATGAATTGAAGATAAACTCCTTGAGTGAAAATCCGGCTGAACCTATCTATCTCCATGAATCCGAGTTAAAAGGACATTTAAAAAATGGTAATAATAGTGAAAAAACTATTTTTTCATCCGTAACAAGTAGCAATAATGATTTAGCAAAAAATGATTATCAGTTATTTGTCGCATTAAACTTATTAAAAAGCATAGTCGTCTTGCAAAATAGCAAACATTCGGTATAAATCTAACTACATTGATAATAGTAGGCATAACAAGCGGAGTCGGCACCCTTATTATAAAAATCAAGTTTGAGTCAGCAAAAATCAAGCGAATGACTCGTACAACATGGAAGCACCACTTTTAGCTGCATCCTTAGCGACTCTCAAGCCGAAATATTTCACCCCCCAACGGCTAGTATAATCTAAGGTAGTAGTCATCACTAGGTTGATTAAACCTCCAATTTGACGCATACGGGTGTTAAAATGGGTATCCGAGGTGTGCACTAACGCGGTCCCTACGCCGCCTACAGCCGCTCCGCCCAAACTACCATACCATTCCATGGTGCCACCACGACTACCTTCGCCACTAAACCAAGTTCCCAGCCAGCCTGCCATCTTATTCCCCGCCCGCTTGCCGGCTATTTTTCCCACTAATCTACTAGTATAGGTGTCTCTCCCAATATAATTGACGAAAGACGAAACACCCCAGGCGATACTCCATGCCACTATAGGCCTTCCTATTCTTTGATAAGCATAGGAGGTCACTAGGCTACTAGCATTATCGACACGCCGACCTACACTACCCCCGAGGAAACTCCCCAGTGCCGCATTATTACCCACCTCTGCACTCCATTGCGTCCCTGTCAAAAATCCACCCAGACCTCCGAATACACCGGCAGAAACTCGCATTGCCGTGCTGGTTTCAGTTCCTCCTATAACATCGACCATACCCAAACCCGTGCCGGATCCCTGCGCTCCTCCGGCTCCTCGATCAGAATTATCAACCAGGTAGCCTAAAGCACCCCATGAACCTCCCAAAACTCCAGCAAGCACTAGACTTTCAGTACTTGCACCATGCAGCTGAGCAGTTGCTACAGCAATAGTACTCCCCATAGCCATATTCACAACCGCCGATTTACCTTGAGCAAATCTTGCAAAAATGGCAGCCAGCTTACTGGTGATTCTATCTAAATTCCATCCAGCGATGGCACCGACTAATGTAGCCCCTCCTATGACAGCAAGTGTCACAATGACAGGAGCTCCACCAGCAATGAACGCAGCAATACCTGCTAACGCCAATCCTCCCATAATCGCTAAGGTGATCTTTTTAGCGAGAACAAAAGAGCTGGCTGCGTCCTTTTTAGTAACTTTACGTACCAGGAATGTAGCCAGCCAATAAATATCCCTGAAGCGATTTTCCTTCTCTTGACCGGCCGAATCTGTGTAGAGAATAGGATTATTTGCCACCATGCCATATACATTCAACCCATCCCCTGTCCCTGCCGGATCCGGACTCAACCATCGCCCTTCTGTGGATAGATAATATCGGTATCCATAATAATACAATCCGGTTAAATCACGCTCTTTTCCAGAGTAGCGAATAAATTTATAATCCGCTTCTGTTTGGCTGCTTGCTGTCCAAATTGCAGTCCCACCATAGGGATAAAATTCTTCTAAACTAATAACACGACCCACATTGTCCAACTCTAGACTACGATTACCGGTTTCACTGCTATAGTTATAACGGATTTGATTATTAGGAATAGCTTCAGGTTGACCCACTTCCCAGTGCAATACGCGTACTTGCGCTTGACCTGCCTCACCCACGGTAATAACCTGTAGGCTTTCTTTCATTGTTTCACGGGATTGAGTGGTACGCAGTTCTAAGCCTGGAAGATAACAAACTTGTCGAGTTTGTAGATTATTACCGATGAGCTGTTGGCTTATTTTTAGCATACGCTGGCCCTGGGCATGATAGGTATAGCGCTCAAGAGTGGACTGACTGTCGCCATTCACTATCTCTACCTGATCCAGTTCGCCTCGACCTGTCCAATGCAGCGATTGACCTAATCGTTGCAATTGCTGACCTGCTTTATTAAACAAGCTATCCACATTGTCTGGATTATTTGTCAATGAACTCAGTACGGCGCGATTGCTACGATTAGATACCGTAATATAGGTCGTATAATTATTCGTTGTTGCAGGTGCACTATGACGAAATTTTTCTAGATTCCCTCCTCGATCATAGGTATAAGTACGGGTATAGTGAGTATAAGTACTATTATCAGTGGGTAATGGAATTAAGGGTGCTGGCAACTTGTAGTCTTGTTGACCGATATTCGCTATCTCACGCCCAGATGCACTAATAAGTTGATACAAACTATCATAGATATAATCATTAACCGCATCCACTTTCTGATTGCGCCAGAAACGAGTAACCCCTACCACGTTATGAACATTCAGTACATTGCCTACTGCATCATATTCATAGCGCATATCCTGTAATATTTTTGCACCGAGCGCATGACCTTGTGGACGTTCAATCTTGCTAGCCAGCAAACGTTGAGTCTCTGGCTCATAGGTATAGCTGGCAATGACTCCATTCCCATATTCCTCATGCAATTTTTGACCCATTGCTGAATAACTCAAAGACTTAACAATGATTTGTTCCGCTTGGCCTTGCTGCGTCAACCAACTGCCGCATAACAGACCCGCCACATTATAAGCCACACGCTGAAGATTACCCTTAGTATCCTTTTGCGTTAACAAAGCTCCTGTCGCATCTGTAGTCGTTTGAGTGGTAAAAACATCCGTATTTAGCTGATCACGCCAAACGGATTCATCTTCTCCTTGCCAATCCGCAACTGTATCGGTTTTTAGTCCCTGTTGAGTAATTAACTGCGGAGTGTCTGTCAATAAGATTCGGTTGGTTTGTGTCAGTCCAGCAGTAGCATAATGACGAATACACTGACCGACCAAATTATCGTTTTTCTCGGCCTGACTGTTACCGGCCCAAACTAAGCGCTCTGTAATTCGAGTGGGTTTATTTTTCCGCTGTTCATGAATACTCAACAGTCGCCCCAACTGAGTATTATCTTCGTACTGGTAGGTTTGGGTTACACCCAATGCATTGATACTTAACATCGGCCGACCGGCAATGTCATTCAATACCACTGAAGTGCCAGAATCCACACTCTCAGTACGCACAACTTCACCGTTAAGCGCCGTGTAATAGACAAAATTAGGCTGGGTCGATGCATCAGAGTGCATGAGTTCAAAGAATCTCGGATCAATGCTACGACTCAATTGACCATACACATTGAATTGATGGCGGATAATCCGCTCATCTGTCACTCCTGGCGCATCGGGGTGGCGATGATAGCGAATTTCCCGAACGGTTCCTCCCCGATTATCTACCACGGAAACCTCCGGAGTTTTTTCATATAAACTATAGTCAATTTGAGCCATGAATAATCCGTTTTAACTTTGATTACTTATCCGAAGTGCCGTATCGTTTTCATCCTCATTCACTACAAACCAAGGGGTAAATAAACCTTCACGCCAATATCCTTTAGCGGTTTTCACGCGATACTCGCGCCCCAATGCATCATAATAGTAAGTATCACTAAACAGATCGTTCCTGGCGCTGTCGTCCCTTAAATAACGCCAGGAGTCAAGAAAAAAAGGCTGGTAGCGACGTACAGGCTGCCCTTTACCGTCATATTCTACACGCCCAGAAATAGCCCAACGAGTTTCCGCCTGGATAACGATGGGTCTGCCGCCACTGTCAGTGACTAAACTACCATCCTCTGCACGTTGCCAAGACGCACCTGCTTCATGACGCACAGCGGTTTGTAACTGACGTCCAAAACCATCGCTGAAGGTAATAACTTGGGCTATTTGTTGTGCGGGATCCTGATCATAGCGATCCGTTGCTAGTGACAATATATGGACAGGTATACGCCGCATGAAGGGCTGAATAGCTTTTTGCTGGGTTGCTTCCCCTTGGTGATTCAGCCAACGACGATATGCTAGCACACAAATTCGTTTATCTTCGGTAATAACACCTGCTTTGCGTAAAGTCTGCCACTCAGTTTCATCCTTTTCACTGAATATTTCTTCTGCAGGAAGCATCCAACTAAATAATTCACAGACCACACAGTTTGCAACCGGAATACCTGACTTTAGTGCTAAGCCTTCAGCAATGGAAATAGGTAATGTAAACGGTTTTTCTTCAGGTGGGGTATAACCCTGCATTTGCTTACCTTCCCATCCCCAGAATCGACTGGAAGAGACTTGACCCAGTGCTGTCAATGTCACCTGACTTTGGTTGTCATTGATATCGGTTATTCGGATAGGTGTTAGAAAACGATAGTCATAAACTGCCTCGGTACTAAAACCTGCTGCGTCCTTTACTCTAAGAACCACACAGTAATGCGAATCCCAGCTGAATAGGCTTTTACCCGTCAACAAAGTATCACGCTGTGCTAAGGGTCGATAAAAAGCTTCAGCGTCAGCATAATCGGTATAACCTTGTCGAGCGACCCAGATATCAGGCTCAGTTGCCTCAGCAAAAGGCCGTGCAGTTTGTAAATAACCGCCTTTTATCAATTGCTCATGCAATTCCTCTGCATTGAGTATGCCCTTAAAAGCCATTAAGCTCTGTTCATCGAAGACAGTTTTTTCCGTATAGGCAACCAGAACCGGAATAGTCGGTTTTTCATCAGGACCAATATAGGCCACACGACTATAACCTAAAAAAGTCTGAGGGGTCCCTGGCCCAATTAAGCTGTTTTCTACCGTCAGTGTTTCCAGTGATAAACCATTATATGGCACCTCACTTGCACTGTATTCCCAAGCATCACTGCGCACAATATCTGTGAGACCTAAAACCTGTCTATCCTTTTCAATACGATGAAAATAAGTTTGTCGTTGCCGAGTTAAACGCAATACCTGTTGCTGTTCATCATAACTACTGTCAAAAAGCGTCTCGGGTAATGTGTCAGGATAAGGAGATAGAGACGGTTTTGGCCGGCGTGGATAAGCAATATCCACTATTTCTAATGGAAAACCATAGCGATCATTTTTCAATACAATTTGCTGGCTACAACGTGGATCACTGGGAATTCGTTCGTACTGATAGTTACGAGTTTCAATCACCGATATCCAGCTTGATAGTTCATTATCTTGCAATCCTAGCAACATGCGAACCTGTAATCGATTATCAATGACGGTATAAGGCCGATTCGAGTAATCAGAATCATCATCCGCATAGACCTCGCTACGTAGCAATTGACCTTTCAATGCTCGATGCAACCAATAACTTTCATCCTCTTTAAGCGTAATAACCTCATCACTTTCTGTATCGCTATTGTAGCGAGTAAACCGGACTAAAAAATGTGGGAAAGCTTGTTTGTCCTCCTGCCAAAACTCAACGGGAAGTTGCGCATCCACTTCAGCTATTCCGGTTGCAAACCAACTAATCTTTCGTGCCGGATAAATTGCAGGAGTTACAGCTCTATTGGTTGCTTGCGCAGAAATATCCATATCGATCTGAGTAACTTGAGCAAATCCTCGAAACTCGTGTTCTTTACCATCCCACACGCCATGCGCATAAGTTTGTACCGTGCTCAAGCGATTCCCAGTAATTTCATCCAGTTTTTCTATCCGCCATAGCAAATGCATCGGAAATGGTAAGTGGCAGTTTATTAATTGATTTTTTTCCTCAGCACGTTGTTTTTCATCTAACCAAAACTGTGCTGAGCTACGGTAAACCAGTGTGGTTTCAGCACCCAAATGGTTGTTCATCACCTTCAGCAACCAAGGTTTATGTTGAGCCAGATCAAGGCGCCAATGCTGAGGCGATCGATGCGGTACCGTCAAAATAAGACTCGAAATGCCCAGTCCCTGAATATCTGCGATCTGCAGCCAACAGGTTCTATCAAACCTCACCCCTGGGGGTAAAGCAATACGTATCGGTGCGCGAAAGCAATTACCACTCTCGTTTAAAAATAACTCTAAAAAATTGCTGTGTGCATAAAGAATGTCAGTGGTCCCAGAGCCATCAATATCCGCAAGGTACAATTGACTTGGATTAAATATTTCTGCTGATGGCTTAAATCCAGTCAACAATAGGGGAGACCCAAAACATCCTTGTCCGAGGTTCGGCCAGCAACGTACTGCGCTAGCAGAAATCTCGACTAAGTGTACTTGACCTGATCCCAGCATATCCGTAAACGCTACCAATTTTTTTGCATCCGCTCCGGGAATAGGCAGTGTTATATCACCCGACTGAATAACATTTACTCCTTTATTCCATCCATCTTGATATTTGGCGTACAGGCGTACACTACGAGGGCCAATCAATACCAGATCCGCCAACCCATCCCCCAGCAAATCAGCCAATTGGGCCTGTGGGTGAAAATATTCAAGCGGTAAGGCGGAAATCGGTATAAATTTTGTCCATTGTCTATCAACTTCTATACGATGGTATCCGCGAATGCTGGGCGTGGTCACCACCCATTCCAAACGACCATCCCCGTTGATATCCATTAATGTAACGGCTTGTTGCTGGTTAGGGATGTAAGGTAGCGGTTGCATTGCACCATACATTACTGCATCATCTTCCCCGCGTATCGGTGACCGATACCACCATGCGCCCGGCAAATTCTGATACAGCACACCCGGTAAACCTTCGCCATATAAATCCACGAGTTGATAAGGCTGTTGGCCATTCAATCCAGCCAACTGAGACATTGGTTGCCAAGCTGGAATGTGTGCTGTATCAAGACGTTGATAATCAAACTCCAAAGGTGGCATACTAACGGGTGTAGCATCGTCCTCATGTGCCAGTAAACGCACAGAAATCAGCAAAGTGAGACTGCTATTTAGCTCATAATCTAAATTAAGACGAGAAACCAGCGCAGGTACTTCCTCGGGATTGGCTTCTCCTGCCAAAGCTTGCAAGCGATGAAACATGAGTACTTGTCGACACAAGCGGCGCGTACGTATTTCAAATCCATACTCAAAACGAGAAAAGCAATCCGGACGAACTTTCCAATACGCTTTAGCCTGAAAAGCAGGTACAGTATAGATTGAAGCGCTTCGCTCACCATAATCAAATACCAAATGAAATAGCCAATGACTATCCTCTGGTAATGAGGCGTCCAAGGCAAATAAACTATTTCGCGGCATGATGTTACCGTAATTGACCTGCACGAGATAACGCTGTGCACTCGCATGAGGATGCTGTTGCTTCTCATGCGGCTCACAACCGACTTCATCCTCTGCGCGATACTGATAATAGATATGCTCACCGCTGGATGTCATTGTTTCTTCCAGTAACCACTGCGCAATCTGTTTATCGTTTCTGGAATTAGCTACTCGAGCATGTGCGTGCTTACCGAAAATATGTATTTGGCCATCCGGGCTATACAGCACCCAAAATGAATTTTCAGTACTCTCCTGCACAGGTTGCCAGTATTCCAAGCGGCTGAAGTCATAAATAATACGTGGCCGATAACGAGTAACCGTATAGGATTCTGCTAATGTGACTCCTTGTAAAGTATTACGGGTAGGCCTATCCGCTGCCCCCGTTTCATTAGGAGCAATTATCAACACCTCTCCCATAGTATCTAAAAAAGTATCCGTACCGTTGTAGCATGGCACACCGTGTGAGCTACGTAAACGTATAGATGCCGGTTGGCATTGCCATCCCATACCAAAAGGACCGTTACCCAAGCTGCTGGCGTAAGACAGGGATAAGCCAGGCGCTAGGCCACGTCCACTTGATATAGGTAAAGGCAATGACAACGAAGCCGTACCATCTGGCCCCGCTGGATTAAGATTGCCTCCCATACCCTTGATCGTGCCGCCGCCTTTGGGTAATGACAACGAGGCCACATTCACATTCTGTGAATTTTGCTGCATAAAGGTTTCCTTAACTTAATCCCTTTAACTTAAGCCTTCATTAATGACGAATGGTATAGCAAATATGTAGAATAATATCGTTAAGACTTTTTAATAGCTCGGCTTGCTTATCCAAGGCATGGGGAAAACTTAAACTTAAGCCACTCCTATCATTCACCGGAATGCCTTCAAAGGGCAGATATTTCGCATCATTGAAATCTAACATAAATTGGCCACTATCATTGATCCCATGCGAAACCGCCACCGCTTTACAACCCCGTGGCATCGCAACACCACCCCCATAACTCAGCAGCGCTTGCACATCCTGATAAGGTCCCACCAAGGCAGGTAAAGTAACACTAATTTGTTTGATACGCCGCACCGCACCCAAACCCACTGGGTAATCGTCTTGGATTTTCAAATCCGCTAACTGCACCGAGGCCAGCAACTGCTCTTCTTGAATCCTCAGGCCATTACCCTCGGTTCCGGCACTACCGGATCCCGCTTCCAGTAAGGCCTGAACCTGGTCACTGAAAATAAATTTATCGGCTTCGCCCAAACCCGCATACACCTCCGCTAAAGATACTGTACGGATCACTTCCAAAGCCCGCTCATCCTTTTCTAAATACGATTTTTCCATTTGCACCAGATTTAGCATCAGCGTCTCACCCGCCAGCAGACCCGCGTACGTCCCTTGCCAAGCACCCGGCTTAATGAAACGCGATGCATTATCATTCAGCTCATATTGATAGGCTTGTTCTGCCATCAAACACCGGGAGACCGTTAGATCATAAAATTGATAGTAAATAGCGGCTAGTCGACCGCGCAGCCAGTTATACAATGCCTTATTAGTGAACTTGCTCTGCAAGATAGTCAGCTGCGCCTGCGTTTGTGCCTGTTGAGTTTCTAGGTATACTTTCTGCAATTGCGCCGCTTCACGCCGAATCGACAGCGTCTCTAATTGTGCATCCAACTGCTTGATCTCAAACTCCGCATTATTACGCTGGGTTTCCCAGTCCTGACGGCGCCGGCGGTAAGCTTCGGACTGGCTGATCTTATCCGCCGCTATCCGCGTTGCCGATGATCCTATCTCAACCCCAATACCCGTGGCATTGAACAGTGCACCAAAACGCGAACCGCCCACTGCCAAACCATAGATGTTCGGAACCAAATCAGCGGCAGCCGCCGCCATATACAAGGCCTTGCTACTGGTACTAATCACGGATGAGGACAGGTAGAGATCCATCGCTTGTTTTTCACCACGATTTACATCTTCATCATACAGCGCCTTAAAACTATTAAAACGCGACTGCGCACTTTGCAGTCCCTCCTGCAGTACCGCTACATTGGCCTGTATTTCGCTAATCGTCTGATCCTGTATCTGGATACTCTGCAAAGCCAGTTCACTCCCCTGGGTTTGCAATAATTCAGTCAGCGCCTCCGCATCCTGCCGCTCAGTAATACTCAGCAAGATATTGCCAAACTGCATCAGCTGCGTCACCGCTGCCTTAGCGTTCTCCAAGATAATCGCAAAGCGGTACATCGGCATCACCGCCGGCGGCAGATTCGCTCCGCCTTGCGAAGCCTGCACCGCCGCACTCAATAATGCAAACGGATTAGCCGGTGTTGCATAGAGAGGCAATGAAAGCGGCTGGCCATCAATTGATAAATTATGGCGCAGGTTGTACAAACGCTGGGCCAACGTCTGCCAATAAGCTTGTAGCTTTTCATTTAACTGCGGCAGAAATAAGGCCGTTAACGTATTAGCCGTGCGTGGCTCAGCCAATTCCACTTGCTGATACAATTGAAATAATATCCGCTGATACGTACTCTGGGTCGTTAAACTCGCTGCCTCATCCAAACGTGGTTCTGACCAACTCACATCCTCGGGAATATAAGACTCATCACCCAACAAAGTTAATGCCTGCATGTACCACATCTTGGCTTCGTTCAGCGTATCCCGCTCCAGTTGACGATATGCTGCATCCCCACGTGCTATCAGCAGATCCAAAGCTCGCATAAAAGTCGCCACTTTATAATGCATCGGGTCATTCTGGGCCACCGCATCCGGATCCACTGAATCCAAGGGATTGGCATTCCAGGAAGTACTTTCTTCTAAAGGCCGGACATTCCAATAGTAATCCTGCCATTCACCCCGGACTAAATACCCTGCCGGGTTCCAAACATACCGCAACCAACGTGTTGCCTCTGTAAAATTCTGCTCCTGCAATAATCGTTGAAATACCAACATCGGCACATAGTAAAACATTTCCCAGAAATACAGTGCGTTCGCTCCACTGAAATCCATCGGTTCTGTATTTTGATCATTCAATACATGCACCGCATCGAAGCTACTTAAATTAGAACTCGGATGAATAGCCACTTCACCATTTTGATTCAATATAAAATGCGCACCGACCCATATCCCATCCTTTTGTTTTTGCGTGTTTAGGAATACTTTTGCAATAAAGTCTTTACTTAATGGCTTTTCATCTAAAGGAATAAATAATATGACTCTTAATGCTTTATCTTGTAGTGTACCTGAATAATAGATGTGGGCATTATTATCAAAAACATGTTTAAGGTTGAGATTAAACCAGCGCGCAGTCCCATGTTTATTCTTATCATAGGCGGGCACAATGAACAGCGCATAAAAGCCTTTACCCAGCTGAGGTTCCGGCAAATTTTGGGTATCCATGCTTAACACTGCATCAATCCCTAAACTGGCCCGTTCAATCAATTGGATAGCAAATATGGTATTCAAGCGGGTCCGATACGGACCGATTTGCATATATTGCGCCCTATTCTCATCGGTATTTAAAGTAACTGCTAGTCCACCTTGATTCTTGCTTATCGTAATAGTGGACTGGTTTTCTGTAACAAGCTTTGACATTGTTTTTATTTGAAAAAAGCAGGCTACATCCAGTGATGTTGTGGCCGCAATCCAGCTCGCAGAGAGTATTTTATGGATTTTATCGAAACGATAAATTTCTTTGTTATCGTTAACCACAGGACCTTTGCTACAGCCCTCCTTCGCATTGATGAGGATTTTTGCTTCATCAGGCGAGCGAATGGAAAAAACTACATCTTCAGGTTGAATGTCAATAAATTCTTGATAGTTATGAGCATTTTTAATATTTATGGTTGCTAACAATTCTAAATCTTCTAACTCCTCCCTAGGCTCATCCTCCTCTATTAAAAAATCTGGAATGTTTTTTTTATATATATAGAGTTTTTTTAGGAATCGGAAATCAAACTTTTTCTCGTCAACACCCGGATAAACCTGGTATATTGCCTTTCCCCTATTAAATGACATTATAGTGAGTAACGACTGAAGATAAGGCTTTGGACCCTGCGCAAATTCGACAACCACATAACCTCCGAATTTGTCTGATTCTGGCAGCGGTGCATGTGAGTCAATCTCCAATACAAATCCTAATTCATACTCCTTGTAGTCTTTTTTCATGCCTATACAATAGACATCAGTAATGTTGTTATTATAAAATTGTGGGACCTGCTCGAAAGCAAAACCTTTTATGATGTTATAGCCTTTAATCATTCCCGTCTGTAACAGGAAGCGCTCTCTATCTGATGGAATCCTATCGTATTTTACTGTAAATACAGGAATTAAATCTAAACCTAACTCACCTAAACTAGTTATCGAATAATTATAATTCTCTATAGTGGTTTCAAGCGTGACTAACTCACTTTTAATTACCTCAGAATCCATTATCTCAACTTTTTTAATTTCATCCAGAGGGTTATTGATCTTATGGAGTAAAGGCGTATCCAGCTGATTTTCAGATAGTTTAATCAAATTTTTTAAACGTGCGGAAGTGATTTCTTTAATCGTCATATCGGAGAAGAGATAAAAGCCACTCGCCTTCACATTTGTATTCGGATATGTGTTTTGTTTTTTATAGAAATAGATAATTAAGGTGTTTTCGGAACCATATTCAGCACAAAGCAAACCAGTAGCGGTATTCAGCGTGGTCGTATCACTCACCGCTTTCACATAGTCAGTGACATCAAAGGTAAAGGGTGAAGCCCAACTGCCATCATAACGCAGATGCGACAGTTTAAAATGATAGTAAACAATATCAGTACTCGCATCTTCATTTTTACGCAGCTCTTGTTCAATCCAAACCACATACAATCTGGATTTATACAATACCGGCCGAATAAATCCCTGATACGGCACCATCGCACACACAATCTCAGTCCATTCACCCCATGCATTCGCTGCAAACTTTCCATCATCATGGCCTTTGCTATGATCTAACTTACGCCAGTAATAACGCCGAGGTTCGGTTTGGCTATAACCGATGAAATACGTAAAACCCTCATCAACATCCACATTATCATGATAAGCACTGGTCACATTCAGATTCGCAATATCTTCAAAAGCCGCCAGATAATTCCTAAACCCTTCCTCCACTGTATCCGTACTCAGCTGGCTTTGTGAGATCTGCTGCAACAAATCATCCAGCATCTTGGTCTGACCGAGGCGTAAGGTCGGATCCACATAGTTTTCTGGATAATAGACCAGCAAAGAAACCCCCGCCCAGGTACTATAACGCTTGTTATACCTTTCCCAGTCTGTGAAAAACTGACGCGTTCTTATTCTTTCTGAAACCCCGGTTTCGACACCACTCAGCGCCCGATTAATATACAGCTGAATACTCGCTATCGCTTCAGCGAGACGTGTGGTTTTAACCTGAGCAGAAATCTGATTATCAATCAACAAATAGCTGTACAATTCATCCCGACTGCTAACCTGGCTAGGCGCCGCCGTCTTGATATAATACGCACTGAAGGCGGCACTGCTGGACTCATCTAAGAAGGCTTGTAAATCAGCCGTTTGTTGACTATTCAATCCTGACTGGAGCAAGGCACTCGCCGCACGCCAGTCGCTGAAACTGGGCGTCGCTGCGTTAGCTTCGGCAAGGTATTTCAGCTTAATCAGAGCCGCCACACCCTCTGGCGTAATCCCTAGGGTCGCCGCCGCATGCAGCCACTGCAGTGCTACATCCACTGTCTTCCAGTCACTAAACACAGTGGCATTCGCATTAACTTGTTGCAGCGCTTGAGCAACTTCCTGTGCATCTTCTCCTAAAGCAGTCGCTAATTGCTCGACTGTCAATGCCCCTAAACCGAATGCCGTCAAAACTTCACTGGCATAGCTTCCGCAGTGCATAATCCATGTATGGAAACGGGTTAATGCCTGTAAGGTCATTAGATCCTGCGGCAGGAGATCAGCTCCTTCCTGAAAACGTTCCGGCTGTGTGACCCATAACGACAGTTCGCTGGCACTCAGACCCGTATGACGCACAATCAATGACAATTGTCCCAACACCTGACAGAAAGCCACCTTATCCTCATCGGCTGTCGGTGTTTCCTGTCTCACCCATTGCATGAAATCAGCAAAGCTCAGACCCCGCGGCTGCAGTTGATTAATCCACATCAGGATCGCTAACGCCGTTTCAGCACTATCTAACTGGATAGCCGCTGCGATAAACGGTGCTGCCACACGCATTAATTCCTCACCTGAAAGGGATGTATCGGACACACCATTGCGCAGTGTCATGAGCAAATTCTCAATATCCGGCGTTAACGTGGTACTGTAGTGATCGGTCAGCATCAAATAAACCTTACTGACGCTCCAACGCTGCGTGGCTAACCACTCGGTACACGAATACACAAAATCCACCAACGAAATCCATTCCGCATCAGTAAAATCTGCAAGATTTTGCTCAGCATAAGCCGATATCGACAACAACAGGGATAATTCATGCACCGTCAAATGATGTAATTCGGCTAACAGACGCAGACGATAGAGCATCGAGAGGTTTTTTATTGAACAACTAAACGCTAGGCTCTTCCCACCCGAAGCCAATTTCCATAAGGTATACAAATCAGTTTCATTGACCTGAAACGCTCGCTTTAACACACCCAAGCGGAAATAATCCTCAGAAACTCCTGGCGTTAAATCTAATTGAGTATCATCTGCAAAAAACTCTTGTCCATCTAAATAAGGCGTATTAAACAGCTGCGTAAATTGACTCGCTGGCTGTCCCACACTGTGCTGACTGATCTCCGCATGGCTCAAACCCAAAGCATCGTTCACACTAATAGCATAGCGCTGCATATAATATTTCACATAAAACAGCTGACCCAACACCACAGAATCAATAATAAAATCATTTTGATGCACGCTTTGAGGATAGATACTTTGAATCACCTGCCCGATATCCGCACAATCAATACCCGTCGCTTTATACAAACGAATCAGCTTGTTAAACGTCAATAAGAAAGTATCTAAAGAGAGCTCGCTGCGTTGAAAAAAAGCATGCGTACTTTTAGTACTCCACGGATCTGGTTGGACTCGAAATAAGCGAAGCTCTAAACCCTTAGTGATCTGTCCTATGGGGAGTTTGATAGGGATACTGTAGTGGGTATTTGCTAAAGGAACAAAATTGGTATCTCGATATACATACTCAGCCTTTGCATTTTGAAGCCGAAAATCGGGATAATTATACTCCGTTGTTTTTACACTAAAATTATAGAGATAATGCTCTCCTTCTAATGGAATAAGTTCAGCATAATTAAGAGAATTATAACCCTCTTTAGGTGTTCTTTTAATCAACAACACTTTGAGTATGCCTCTATCACTCTTTTCCAACGTAATCAATTGGCTATTTTGATACTGTTGTTGATTCGTTTTATCAGTAGGCGGCCACAAACTGATCTGTGAGCTCAATTCATCATAAGTCAAATCATAATATCGGGACAAATTGGAATAGGTACAGAATGCTTCAACATTAATCTCACCAAAGTTTTTCTTAATCAATTCAGCGGCATTTTTTTCGGTAATCTCTTCAATCAGAATTTGATACAGCTCAGGCGAAATATCCGCATAAATTGCCAATAACGAAGTCGGATCCAGGTGCTTTGCCACATCAGGATTCTGTGTAAAGGCAGAAAAATCTTTATCTTGCAGCAATATCGCATGCCGAATAGCTTCATATGGCCAATGATACGGAGTTAGACCCGTCTGCCGATAGGTAGACAGCAATTCCATAACTCCCGCTTCATCTTTTTCTTCCACGATCTGCAGCTTATTCAGCAGCAGTTCATTCGACAAGGTCAGCGTGGAAAGTTCAGCATCCATATTGGCCTGCGTCAGCGCCAACGCAGCCAGGTCCGGACGGCGGCGGTCCAAGTAAAATAAGGAATTGTCGGCATGCAGGTCTTTTGATTCACGATACAGTTCAGTCAGATACGCCGCGGGCGAAAACATCGATGCAACTGAACCCGGTTTCACAAAACGACTTAACCGCCCACCAAACCATTCATCATAACGACGAGTTTGCGCCAGTTGCGTAACCCCAAGGTGTGCCATACGCTCCAGTTGTGGATTCGCGTGCGCCAATAACCGAGACTCTAGTAGCCTACTGTCTTTTCTTCCCTGTTGCGCTGCCTCATATAGATAACGTATCTCTCCTCTGGAGAGATTATTTTTGGTTTGTTGTTGCAGCTCAGCAAAGGATAGCGGCATGAATTCTGCAAGATTCTTTATCTTCCGCTTTGATTTTTTTGCTAATTTCTTCAGAATAGACTCGACTGTATAGGTAAAATCCTTTTCCATGTATTAATTCCATTAAATATCACACTCGATTCACTTAAACGTTAGTCACTAACTCATGAATAACTTCACAGATACAATAGTAGTAATTTCATTAAAAAGAAAATGGTGAATTTTCAATCGGCACAGTTTTTGGCCAAAAAAAATGGTTTACTCCTGCATTAACCCTTGCTACAACGATGCGATATAAAAATTTTTAATTTAAGAAATAATAAAAAAATCTGCTATTTTTCCTAATATAGTTAATATCAAATAGACATATTGCATATGTTTAATTTTCCATTTATAATTTTTCACTAGTGATAAGCGCCGATTTGAGTTACAGCTTGCTGGCGCTATATTAAGTCTAGCTAAAGCGTCATAAAAACCACCGCAGCTTTAGCCAGGTGGTTTTTTTTCACTACTTATTTTTAGTCGAAGACCCACTCAGAGTGAATTGTCATGGATGATTATTGTTGTTACTTTAAAGATTGCGTATCTTCAGCACTCCTCGCAAGTCCTGCTTTTATTCTACTGTTTTTGTCGCCTAGGTAGCCTGTTTTAATGCATTAGAGTTTGCATCTCTACATTACCACAGGCTTTTTATAAAATAATTTTTGGGTTTTTTAAATTTTTTAGGGAAAATGTTATGTCTATTCGTATGAATCCATCCCATGTACTTGGCTTACCGCGAATTGGTGCTAATCGAGAAATGAAAAAAGCCGTGGAAAGCTACTGGCGCAAAGAATTATCATTCGCGGAATTACAACAGATAGGTCAGCACATTGAAGATACCAATTGGCAAATGCAAGCCGATGCCGGACTTGATTTTATTACTGTGGGTGATTTTTCTTGGTATGATCATGTATTAGATCACAGCGCTCTATTCGGCGTTATTCCAGAACGTTTTAAAATTGAAAATAAAAAAATCGATCTCAATACACTATTTTGTATGGCGCGTGGTCAAGCTCCGGATGTACAGGAAACTACCGCCTGTGAAATGACAAAATGGTTTAATACCAACTACCACTATATCGTTCCTGAATTTAATGCAAAGCAAAATTTTCAATTAAGTACAGATTATTTATTCAGTGCTATCGATCGCGCACTCGCCAAAGGGTATCGAGTAAAACCCGTTTTACTCGGTCCCTTAAGTTATCTTTGGTTAGGAAAAACTAAGCAAACTGAATTTGATAAACTCAGTTTATTAGAAAATTTATTGCCGGTTTATAATCAAATTTTTGCAAAATTTAATGCTAGAAAGATTGAATGGATCCAACTTGATGAACCTATTTTAGTATTAGATTTACCTCCCGCTTGGCAACATGCCTATCTCAACAGTTACCCACAATTAAATTTTAATCCTATAAACTGTTTATTAGCCACTTATTTTGGCGCCATCAGCGATAAATTATCGATTATCAAACAGTTACCGATTGATGGTTTACATATCGATTGTTGCGCTGCCCCTGAACAATTAGCCAATTGTCTAGAGCATTTTCCCAAGGATAAAATTCTATCCTTAGGTTTTATCAATGGTCGTAATATTTGGCGCGCCGATTTAAATAAAATATTAACCACATTACGCCCTATCCGTGAAATTTATGGTGATCAATTATGGCTGAGCAGTAGTTGTTCATTACTTCACACTCCGGTTGATTTAGATAATGAAACTAAATTAGATCCAGAAATAAAAACTTGGCTCGCTTTTGCTAAACAAAAATTAACAGAAATTTCGTTATTATCACGCGCCTTGAATTCTAATGAATCAACCATTAAGAATTTATTAGATGAGAATCAAGTCGCTTTACAAACACGTAAAACTTCACCTCGTATCCATAACCAAGTGGTGCAAAATCGTATGCATTCCATCACCCATGATTTTGCCAAACGCAATAGCGATTATATTTCACGTGCTAAACAACAAAAATCATCGTTACAATTGCCACTATTACCCACCACTACTATTGGTTCTTTCCCACAAACCGCTGATATCCGAAAAATTCGTCAAGAATATAAATCTGGAAAAATTACCCATGATATCTATCAACAAAAAATAAAACAGCACATCGCCGATGTCATAGTCCAGCAAGAAGCGCTAGATTTAGATGTCTTAGTCCATGGTGAAGCCGAACGTAATGATATGGTTGAGTATTTCGGCGAACTGTTAAATGGTTTTGCCTTTACTAAAAATGGCTGGGTACAAAGCTATGGATCACGGTGTGTTAAACCACCTATTATTTATGGAGATATTAGCCGCCCTAAGGCAATGACAGTAGAATGGTCTGCTTATAGCCAAAGCCTAAGTAAGCGCCCAGTCAAAGGCATGTTAACCGGTCCTGTGACGATATTAGCTTGGTCTTTTGTCCGTGATGATCAAGCGCATCAAGCCACCGCCTTACAAATTGCTTTAGCATTACGTGATGAAGTGCTTGATCTAGAAAAAGCCGGCATTAATATTATTCAAATTGATGAACCTGCTTTTCGCGAAACCTTACCCTTACGTCGAGAGGATTGGCAGAATTATTTAGATTGGGCGGTGTTTTCATTCCGCATCGCTTCCTGTGCTGTCAAAGATAGCACACAAATTCATACCCATATGTGCTATTCCGAGTTTAATGATGTAATTGCCGCCATTGCCGCACTCGATGCAGATGTCATCACACTGGAAAGTTCGCGTTCAAAAATGGAACTATTACAAGCGTTTGAAAATTTTTCCTATCCAAATGAAATCGGGCCGGGTATCTATGACATCCACTCACCGCGTATCCCTTCACAAGAGGAAATGATCGAACAACTCCAACACGCATTACGTTATATTCCTATTGAGCGTCTCTGGGTGAATCCAGATTGCGGCTTAAAAACCCGTAACTGGCCCGAAGTCAGCGCGGCATTACACAATATGGTAAGCGCTGCCAAATTACTCCGTGAAGAGACATCTCTGGTTGCCCAACCCTTAGCGAGGAAGGAGTCCTCACATGTCATTTTTTCCAAAATTTAATTTTAGTTTTGAGGTTTTTCCTCCAAAAACCAAAAAAGCTGCCGATGATCTGGAGCAGACACGGCAGGCATTATGTCAACTTAAACCTAAATATTTTTCTGTGACTTTTGGTGCAGGTGGATCCTTGCAACAAAAATCATTGGATGTCGTGCGACAATTCGTCGCCCATGGCATTGCTGCCACTCCCCATATTTCCTGTGTGAATATGACCAGTCAACGTTTGCGAGAGCTACTTAATGAGTATAAAAAATTAGGTATTAAACAATTATTGGTAATCCAAGGTGATTTACCTAGTGATGCTATACCCATAGAAATTGAATTTAATTATGCAACTGAATTAATTGCCGCCATCCGCAAAATGACGGGTCATTACTTTCATATTATTGTTGCTGCCTATCCTGAATTTCATCCACGTGCCACGAGTCCAGCGATGGACATCGAAAATTTTAAACGAAAAATTGAAGCAGGCGCCAATAGTGCTATTACCCAATTTTTTTTTAATAGTGATGCTTATTTTCGTTTTATAGAAGCTTGTGATAAATCTTCTATCCGTATTCCGATCATTCCCGGCATTACACCAATTATGAATTATCAAAAACTCATGCGATTTTCGACTGCTTGCGGCGCGGAAATTCCTTTATGGTTACATAAACATCTTAAAACTTATAGCGATGACCCCATTTCCTTACAAGAAATTGGCATTGAATTTGTCAGCAAACTTTGCCGTAGTTTATTGCAAAACGGCGTCAAAGAATTTCATTTTTATACTTTAAATCGCGCTGAACCGACACACCGCATTATTCAAAATCTTTGTTGAATGATTTGCTAATTAAAAACGTTAAGCTATTCTCAATAACATAATTTTAGCCACTCAGCTAAGAAAATAGCTCCCTGATGTTTTAATGGGCTATTTGATTCTGATTTTTAATGCGTTTACATAAAGATCTTGTGCAGTGATTTTTTTAATATTTTAAAAAGTCAAGAAAAAAAGCTGTTCAAATTATTAAATTATTTATCGAGATAAAAAATAAAAATAAACTGGAGAATTATTTTTTTATCCTAAATAAATAAAAATATCTTAGTTGATCTGGTCAAGTTAAAAAATATCGCTTAAACTGGATAATAAATAATAGGAAACAATAACAAAGGAGTTAATTATGCCTTTTCCATCTACATTAAAAAAATTTTCTGAAAATGGTTTTTTTGAATTAAAAAACTCAGAATTTTCTTCTGCAAACATTCAGGATCTTGAAAAAATATCGAACAACTCCAACAGAAACAATTTAGTATTCCTTTGCGCATTCGCTTAAAAGATATTCAAATGATTCCGGATAGCTCCCGAAGAAAACACGGTTCGGGACCGGTCATTCAACACGTTCCACGTCGTTGGGCGGATAGTTACGGGATCTCGCTATTAGTCAAATGGAATCGCTGCAAGGTTTTAATACTCCCGTGAGTTTCGGGGATATAAATGAAGTAGTTTGACATCCATTAGAACTGGAAACTCCACTTGAGTCATTAAAAAAAGATTTACTTTCTTTATTGACTCAATCCTGGAGTTCAATCGAACTGGATCAGTTGTTTTTCTGCCCTTATCATCAGCTTGATGCATTGGCTACGCAGCAGTTTTATAATGAATTATTAAAATCATTAGCTAATAATTTAGCTTTGCAAAAATTATCGATAAGTCCTTTCTCGCTGTCTAAGCAAATAGAGGTTATCCAGTTTTTAGCCAATATCACATTAGAACAGTTACATCTGGAGATTACCGAAGCGGATCCGTCCGCTTGGCAAGAATTTTGTCGAATCTTGGAACATCACCCTACACTTAAATCATTGAATTTAGGTAATAGTGTTCTTGATACTTCTGCTTACACGGCTTTGGCTAATCTATTAGATAAGAATTATCAAATAGACATAATCCTAGCAGAACCCACGGATGTGAAAGTACTGAATATCTATCAAGCTTTAAAAAAAAGTTTATCTAAACCAGGCTTAGAACGATTCAAAGAAAAATATTTATCGCAAGATAAATTACTGCAAATTGCTATTGTAGCCTTAGAGTCACTGAAAGAATTGAATTCCAATTCGCAGCAAACCTTACAGCAAGCCGCCCAATTAGAACAACAATTTGCTTTTTTATTAAGGGGCCAAGCCTCTCAGGCTATTACTGATGGAAATTATACCGACCTCCTACACCCCATTTACCAGGATCATCGCTATCTGATTAACGAGAAATCTCCTGTGCTTGTACAATTGCATGTAGATACCTTACCGTCTAATATGAGCAAAACTATCGGCTGTATTTTGCTGGAAAAGGCGTTGGAAGCGAACAATCAAAAAGCCATACAAACCTTATTAAATGCAAACGCTAATTTACTTGAATTCCCTCCTCATGAGGAGGAACCTTTTTTAGTTAAACTGCTGCAAACTCAAGGTGCTATTAAAACACTGGTCCTGGAACGAATTCGTCGCGATTCACAATTAGAGGAGTCTGACCTGTTTCAATTACAGCTTGCAGATGGAAGCAAAACTGTCGGTTATGTTTTATTAAAAAAAGTCTTAGAAACTCAAAATCTCTCTGCATTGCAGAATTTACTAAACGCTAAGGCCGATTTGTTTGAAACTCCAGAGGATGAGCAAGAACCCTTTTTAGTGAAAGTGTTTCAAAGTCCGGGAGAATTAAAAAAATTTGTGGTTGATTATATTCGCCAAGATTCACGATTAATTGCACTGACATCCGAACGTTTAAAGAATTATCCCGGCTTACTCCAAGTTTTTATGCACTTAAAAGATCATTTAGACAAGTACAGTTTGCACTTGGTGAAAAAGGATAATCCTTCGCTGTTAATGTCGATTGCTTATGAAGCACTCGCTACCTGGAATAAGATGTTAGGCCTACAAAATCCATCTGAAACAAGAGATAAGGAATGCGCGCAAATCTATAAAGACTTAGATGCAAGCCTGAAAGTAATTAATCAGAATCCTTTAGGTGTTACTTATGCGGCACTTTCTGAAGTTCAGATGATTATGCATAAAATGAAAAAAAAGTCTGTCAATGCCTTAAGAGGCATTTTTAATGTCTCTTCTTTACATGATAAAGCCATAAAATTAGTGGATGAATTTGATAGCCAGTTAGAAGCCAACAAGGCTCAGATTTTTGTGCAACAAAACGAAATGCTCAAAAATCAAGCAGAAAAAATCAAACAGCTGGAGGAAAATCATGAAAAAGAACAAATCAAAACTCAAGAAGAACAAGAAAAATTAAAAACAGAAAATACGGAACTGAAAATAAAACAAGCGACGGCAGAAGAAAAATTAGCTGAGATGAAAGAAAAACAGAGTAAATCTGAAGCAGAAAATGCTGAGATTAAAAAGACGCTGGAGATATTGTTAAAACGAACAAGTACCCTTGCTGTTGCAGAAGAAGAAACCGTCGAACCAACAACAACTAATGTATCGTTTTTTCGCCGTTAATGTAAAGGTTTTTAAGGAGAATGCTTGTGATGTTTATCGAAAACATGGGCCAACAACTTGCCTATAAACCCTTTGCATGGATGTCCTGGTGGTGGGGCATAAAATGGGGAGGTTTTATCGAGATCTCCCCACCGCTTAGCAAGGAAAATCCTTTATGGCAGCGCGAAAAAGCTTATCTAAAAAACTTAAAACTGTTTCAGCAAAGACTAATATCAAAAAAAATTAATTTTACTATTTAAGATACTTTTCAGAACTCAATTCATTTTTCGCTCGTGTGCGATCAATTTTAAAATTAGCACCTTCGACGAGACATGGAGAGCACAAAGTGCGAAGTCAAGGAGCCCGCGATAGGCGTGGGTTGACGGGCGAAGCAGGAAACGCCTCACGCCGTCAAGTCATTGTGGGAGACGCGGGCATGAATCCCATTAGGGATGAGTGCGCGTCGGACGCAGGACGGTCGCGGCCTAATAATAGT
>Ga0075370_10000125_pt1 | contig 25536 bp, 27 predicted proteins | sample EndMethybrTD3035_FD_71398 | JGI IMG/M metagenome (GOLD analysis project Ga0075370, IMG submission 71398) | Populus endosphere microbial communities from Tennessee, USA - Endosphere MetaG P. TD hybrid TD303-5 | ecosystem: Host-associated > Plants > Roots > Endosphere | place: USA: Tennessee... | reverse complement strand
GCTGAGCCTTGGACTCCACGGCCGCACGATCGCGAGCGCGCTGTGCGGCCTTGCGCTGTGCGGGTGTCTGAGCCCCGCCTTCAAGTGGCGGCCTGCCGCGGGTAGTCATACGGGGGTGTTGTGCTGAAAGTCCTTCAAGGCTACATTTATCGTGACTGTCACGCTATCCCGCAGTTGAAGGCGGCGTCAGCCATCCGGCACCTGTCGTGCCACCACCATTCACCGAGGGCCACCATGACTCACCTTACCCAACTCACTCTCGCTCAGGTCCCCGTCTCAACCAGCGATGCTGTCGCGCGGATGGATAGATTGGCTCGACAAGGCTTCGAAGCAGTCGCAGAAATCGCCAGATCGTTCCTGGCGGGGCTAGACAAGCCCGAGATGGTCGCCACTCACCCGGAACTGGTTGCGGGCGCTCTGAGCGCGATCTGGAGCACCGCAGAGGCATTCGGCAACGACATCAATGTCCTGGCGGAGCAGGTGGCGGCGCAAGACCAGGACGCGCGCTGATTTTCGCGATCGATACGCGCGTGCATGCGCGAGGGCCGTATTCAAGTTCGATTGCGGGTTTGGGAGTCGAACGTGCAATGGATATGGCCTCAACAGCAATCTCGGAACCGGGGCACAAACCGGGGAACGGTCGATACCCGAGATGGTGAAGACCTAGATTCCATGCGGGTTAGCGGCCGATGTTCAATCCCTGTCGGCGGACCAAGACGCAATCCAGACGGGTGCCGCGCAGTTCAGAACGGTTGACCCTCTTGATGCTTCGGCAGTACTAGGCGCATCGTCGCGACCCGATGCTGCGGCGCGAGTTATGCAGGCCTTGGGCCTCCCCATCTCACCTTCTTCATCACGCACCTCCCGTTGTTGCGGGGCAGGATACGGACAACCGCAGCGCACTACCTCAACACTTCGTGGGTTGCGCGGGTTGCCCCTGCCGCTGATTTGGGGGGTGCCCTTGTTTGCAGGATGGCCGATGTGCGGCCAAAACGCCAGCATTGCCGCATGGAAGATCACGACGACAGAATCGGCGCGTCTCGAACCTGGAGCGACTACTGCTGGATGGTGTTCTGCGCCGCGCTGCTCATCTCGGTTGTCGTCTACGCTGTCGTCACTGCGACGTAGAACCCTGATCGGCCGACTAGGAGCGGTGGACCCTTCTTCCTAGCGCCGTCCGGGGCCTCTAGGCAACCCTACTTCTGCGAGCGGGGCGCAGTCTCGCCCTTCGACAACAAGAAGTCGAACAGCGAATCGAATATGGACTTGGCCGCCGCATCCGAGATCGTCGGCTGTGAGCGCTTGTCGGCCCTGACGCTCATCGCCTTGTCCCGATAGCCTTGAGCCGCCGGATTGGGGCCCTTCATCTCCAACGAAGAGGCGATGGACTCGTATCGCTGCGCTTCCTGCTCGAGCGCGTCATCCCGGAACGACGAACGCGGTTCGGTCGTGGCGCACGCAGCCATGAGCGAAGAGAGGACCAAGGGCAGTACCACGTGCTTCACGGCCCGCAGACTTCGCGAGATACGTGCGGCGATGAGTCGTCGGCGTTGCAGGCTCATCAGGCTCTCTCCAACATTCGTGTGGGGCCGAGTGTAAGTGGGCGCGCCACATCGAGGCGAGAGCCTCAGCTCGCGCGATAGACAAGCCCGGACAACCGCCACGCGAGCTGCCGCCGCAGTGCCGGCAAGAGCGACAACGTCGACAGCAGCAGGTTGCGCAGCACGCGCCAACCCGGGCGCACCACTGCCATCCGCGTGAGCCGATCGGCGAGCGCGACGATCTGCTGGGCAATCGGCCGGCGAACGGCGCCATAGGCATCGAGCGCAGAGTCGTTGCCCGCCAGAGCCTGCTGCAGCGCGTCCGCCAAGGCCACCGCGTCGAGGATGCCCGCATTCATGCCCTGCCCGCCGGCTGGGCTGTGCACGTGCGCGGCGTCGCCGGCAAGCAGCACGCGGCCCGCGCGGTAGACGTCAGCGAGGCGGTGGTGAACCCGAAAGCGCGAACCCCACACCACGTCGTGCACGACGGCGCGTTCGGCCTTCGGGCCGCGAGTGTCGAGCAGCGCCTGCACGTAGGCGATGTCCGGGTGCTCGGGCGCGTCGTCGACGGTCGCGACGATGCGGTGCACGCCGTCGGGCAGCGGAGCCACCACCACCATTCCGGCGGGCGAGAAGTACAGGATGACCTCATCGCTCGGCACGCCGCCGGTGAGCCGCACGTCGGCCAGCACGAAAGACTCGCCGTATGCAGCCCCCGTGAAGCCGATGCCGGCGCTTTCGCGAACGGTGCTGTGCATGCCATCGGCCCCGACGACGTAGCGTGCGCGCAGTTGCCGGCCATCGTCGAGCGTGGCGGTGGCGCCGGCGGCGTCTTGTCGCAGGTCGACCAGCGAGCGCGGGCGCATGACGCTTCCGCCGAGTTCGGTGAAGCGCTCGAGAAGCACGCTCTCGGTCACCGCCTGCGACACCATCAGCGTGTAGGGATAGCGGGTCGGCAGATTCTCGAAGCCGATCGGCATCAGCACGCGGTCGCGGTCCCTCACGGTGAAGCGGCGCGCCTGAATGCCGCGCGCGACGAGGCGACGGGCGACGTCCAGCGGTTCGAGCACTTCGAGGGTACGAGCATGGACGACTGCTGCGCGCGAGGTGTTTGCGCCTTCGGCCTGGCGGTCGATCACGCTGACGCGCACACCGCGCTCTGCCAACGAGGCTGCCAGCGTCAGCCCGCTCGGGCCGGCGCCGACGACGAGGACGTCGGTATCGAAGTGCGAAGGGCGAGTTGCGGGGGTCTGGGACATGCGAATCTCCTGAAGTCAACAGGCGTTGGTCAACGCTTGTTGGCAACTATAGGAGTGGCCGACGCGAATGTCAACAACTGTTGGCCTATACTTGTTGACATGACTGAAACCGCACCCCCTGCCCGCCGTTCCGACGCCACCAAGGCGACCATCCTCGCGGCCGCGCGCGCGCAGTTCGCGGCCCTGGGTTATCAGGCGACGACCATCCGTTCGGTGGCCACGGCCGCGCAGATCGACCCGGCGATGGTCATGCGCTACTTCGGCAACAAGGAGGGCCTGTTCGCGGCAGCAGCCGACTTCGACCTGCGCTTGCCCGACCTGAGCCAAGTGCCGCGAGACGCGCTGGGAGCCGGCCTCGTCGCGCACTTCCTGGACCGATGGGAAGGCGACGAGACGCTGATGGCCCTGCTGCGGGCGGCAACCACGAACGAAGCCGCCGCCGAACGCATGCAATCGATCTTCGCGAATCAGATGGCACCATTGATCGCCCGCCTGACCGGCGAACCTCGCGCCGCGGCCGCAGCGCGAGCGGGGCTGATCGCGACGCAGATTCTCGGCCTCGCCCTGTGCCGCTACGTGCTGCGGCTGCCGCCTGTCGTTGCGCTCAAGCGCCCCGACATCGTTCGCCGCGTCGGCGCGACGGTACAGACCTACCTGACGACCCCGTAGAAATCATGGATGGATTTCGTCGTGTCGTGGTGGGTCTGTTGGTGTGGTCACTCGGTGCCGTGCCTTTCGTGCAAGACGCATCGGCGTGGAGTGCACGAGGACATCGGCTGACGGCGCTCATCGCCTACGAGATGCTCACGCCGTCGAGCAAGGCCCGGCTCAAATCGATTCTGGGGACGAGCGATCTCGCCACGGCGGCGCTGTATCTCGACCTGCGCAAGAGTCAGCTCGAGCAAACGATCGAGGGTTCGCGCAGATGGCACTTCGATGATCGTCCGGTCTGCGACGCCTCGGCGACGAAGGCCGACTACTCCGACTACTGCCCGGGCGGCAACTGTGCATCGAATCAGATCCGAGAGCACTTCGACGTGCTGAGAGATCCTCGCAGCGCCAATGCCGAACGCCTCTTTGCCGTTCGGGTGATCTCGCATCTGGTAGGCGACATCCACCAGCCGCTTCATGCGTCCACTCACGATGACGTTGGCGGAAACGCGGTGAAGCTGGCGGGTTTCTGGAAAGCCAGGTCGAAGGCGAACCTGCACTCGGCGTGGGACGACGACTTCGTGGACATGGCATTTGCCGGACGCGCCTACAAGAACATGACCGAATCGCAGATCGCGAAGATGCTGGCGGCGCAGGTCACGCAGGCGCAGAAGGCATCATGGGTCAAGGGCGGAACCGCCCGCTGGCTCCAGGAGTCTCACGCGCTCGCGAGGCAGACAGCGTACGGCGGCCTTCCGGGTTTTGCGTGCTCGCAAGACGCACCGGATCAGGAGCCGGTCGAACTGAGCGAGGTGTACATCGACAACGCAGTCGCGCTCGTCCCGGAGCAGCTCAAGAAAGCTGGCGTCCGCCTCGCCGGCATTCTCAACAGGGCGTTGTCTGGCGGGAAGCCCGCCGCGGGCGAAGTGTGGGTCTGGAAGCCGTGATCGGAGCCTGCCGAGCCCAGCCTATCCGAACATCCGTTCGCTGAGCTTGCGAGCGAGCGTGTCGGGGTTCTGCTTCTTGATCGGCAGGCCGTCGAAGGCGCCGTCGATCAGCAGATGGCTGAGGCCGTGCGCGAGGCTCCAGCCGGCAAGGGCGAGGCTCGCGCCATGCTTCTTGTCGTGGGCATTGGCAGCGGCCAGCACGAAACCGAAGGCACGTTCGGCTGCGCTCTTCAAGCCGGGATGTTCGTCCTTGTTGGCAAGCATCGGGCCGAACATCAGACGAAACCGCTCGGGCTGTGCGCGCGCGCACTCGACGTAGGCGTGCGCCACGCGCAGCAGTTGTTCGCGCGTGTCGGGCACGGCCACCGCTTGCTCCATCGCGTCGCCGAGAGCCACGAAGCCGCGCTCGGCCACGGCGGCGAGCAGCTCGTTCAGGCTCGCGAAGTGGTGGTATGGCGCGCCATGCGAGACCCCGGCCGCACGGGCCACATCTCGCAGCGTGAGCCCCTGGGAGCCGCGCTCGGCGAGAACGGCGTCGGCCGCGTCCAGCAGGCTCGCCCGCAGGTTGCCGTGGTGGTAGGGACGCTGCGCGGCCCGCGCGGGGGCCTTGGGCTTCTTCGAGGTCGCACTTGTTTCAGTCATGTCGGTATCTTGACACGAGAAGGATGTGGCTCAAGAATGCGCCTATCTTTCTCGTGTCAAGATCATCTACCTTCTTCCGGGTATCGCCTCATGAACGCTGCTTTCATCCTCATCGCCGCCAGCGCTGCCGTCGTGGGCACGCTCGGCTCGCTGCACCTGCTGTACACCTATCACGGCAACAAGCTCGACCCGCGCGACCCCGCCGTGCGCGAGGCAATGCAGCGCACGAGCCCCGTCATCACGAAGCAGACCTCGGTCTGGCGCGCCACCAAAGGTTTCAATGCCAGCCACAGCCTCGGAATCATCACGTTCGCGCTGATGTACGGCTACCTCGCGCTGTGGCGCTCCGAAGTGCTGGGCGGCTCGATGTTCCTGCTGACGCTCGGCATGACCGTATTGCTCGCCTACCTCGTGCTGGCCCGGCGCTACTTCTTCAGCGTGCCGTTTCGCGGCGTGGCGCTCGCCTGCGCCCTGTACGCCGGCGGGTGGGTGTTGTCGTGAGCCGGCGAGCGCTGGTGCTTGCCGGCGCACCGCTGTTCATCGCGTGGCAGGCACGGTTGGCCAACTGAACATCTATCCGCGCATTGAAAGCAAAAGGCCGGCGGCAGCACTCGGTGCCACCGCCGGCCAGACGCATGAACTTGCGTCGTCTGCTTCAGCAAAGAGCGTCAGCTCAGAGCGCCGCGTCCTTCAGCTTCTTCAGGGCGCGCGTCTTGATCTTGACGGTTGCCGGCTTGGCCGCGAACACGCGTTCTTGCTTCGTGAACGGATCGATGCCGGTGCGCTTCTTCTTGGCCGCAACGTTGATGACGTTGACCTTCAGCAGGCCGGGCAGCGTGAACGAGCCCAGGCCCTTCTTGTGCACCGATGCCAGGATGGTCGCTTCCAGCGACGCGATGACGGCCTTCACGGCCTTCACCTCGACCGCAGCCATGTCGGCCAGATGCGCCACCAGGCTCGTCTTGTTGAACGCAGTCTTGATCGGCTTCGAAGGAACAATCGCCTTCGCCGGTGCTGCCGGCTTGGCGGCGGCCTTCTTCACAGGGGCAGTCTTCTTCGCTGCCTTGGTCGGGAGTGCGGTCTTCTTTGCCGGCACTTTGATCGTCGTCTTCTTTGCAGTTGCCATTGGGTCCAGTGGTGAAATGCGCCCGCTTCCTGCGGGCCCCGCATTCTAGGTGCATGCCCCGACACACAAATTTCGAGCGTGCGCCACGATTCGATGGCCCGGCCCCCGACGTCGATTGCGGGGTGAACTTTGGATTGATCGCGGCCCCATCCTCGGACAGGGGCACAATTGCACCATGCCAAACATTGCATCCGTCCTCAAGAGCGAGATCGCCCGCGTCGCCCGCAAGGAAGTCCGCGGCGAACTTGAAAGCCTGCGAAAGGCATCGAGTACCCATCGTTCGCAAATTGCAGCGCTCAAGCGCCGCGTCCAGGCTCTCGAGCAAGACCTGCGTCGGCTCGGCAAGACCAAGGCGCCCGCTGCGGCCGCGGCAGCAACCGAAGAAACACGTTCGACGACGCTGCGATTCAGTGCCAAGGGCCTGGCCTCGCAGAGGGCGCGTCTCGGCCTCTCGGCCGAAGATTGCGGCCGCCTGCTCGGCACGTCGGGCCAGTCGGTCTACAACTGGGAAGGTGGTCATGCGCGCCCGCGGGCCAAGCACCTTCCGGCGATTGCCGCCCTGCGGACCTTGGGCAAGAAGGAGGCAGCTGCCGTGCTGGCCTCCATCAAGGAATCGCGCTAACGCCGAGTCCCGCTTTCGTCAGGGGCACGCACGCCGCGCAGCGGCCCTTGTGCGTCGACGAAGTTGCGCGAGCTCAGCGCTTGGATCCCCGCGTTGTGTTCGCCGCTGAACGGCGTCACATCGCCCGGGCAACCGGCCTTCACCGCGTCTGCCGGCGAGTTGAACCAGAGGCCCAGATGGTAGGTATGCACGGGGCCTGCCGCCGGGCTGAGCTGCGCATCGGGAAATGCGTTGTGGTGCACCTGCGGCGCTGCCACGCTGCCCGGCCCGACGATGAAGGTCTCTTCGTTGAACCTGCCCACGAAGACCTGGTGCCCGCTGCCATGGTGGTTCGTCTTGACCTCGCCTTGGTACCAGGAGAGGCCGAACGGTGCATTCGGCACCTGGGTGACGAACACGTTGAAGTCAGTCCTCGGCGGCAGCCCTTGGACGGACACCTCCATCACCTCGACCTCGCCTTCGGAGCGAACGCGGACCTCCGCACTCGCCTGCGCCAGGCAGTTCGCGCCGACCGCCTTGGCGGAGCGCACCAGCGCAAAGTGCGCGCGCTTGCCCGCGATACTCACCGGCACGTTGCCGCCGTCGGGTGCGAAGTCCGAGACCGCCGTGTTCGCCAGCGTGAGTTCCGAGCGCGGCCACACGTTGTACGTGTACTCCTTGAGCTTGAAGCCCTGAGACGGAAACAGCGAGAGCGGCACCGTTGCCGATATCTGGTTGCCGCTGATCGTGACGGCCACGTTGGGCAGCGGCACCAGCCCCGGGTTCAGCACGTCGAAGAACAAGGCCTGGCCCGCGGCCGTCAGGGCGATCGCGGAATCCCACATCACGCCGTTGCCGATCTTCGGCTCGCCGCCGACCGGCCCGTGGAACACGAGGTTGCCACCGGCGGCACCGGCACCGCGATCGATGCCGAACACATAGAGCTTCGGCGAGCGCGTATCGATGCTGCCTCTCATCGTGGCGGAGAGCGTGATGGTCTGCGCCTGCTCGTCGATCACGACGTCGGCCTGCACCACGTCGAGGTCACTGTCCTTGGGCCCGGTGTAGCTGGGCAGGAAGTCCTGGCTCGCGTCGAGGAACGGCAAAGCATGCGCGGTGCCGGCGAGACCCGAGGCGCACAGCGCCGCGGCGAGAAGCTTGAGCAGGTGGCCTCGCAGCGGAGGGCGAGTCTGAGAATTCATCGGGTGTTCCTGAAGTGCATGCGTCGAAGAAGGCGACATGACAGCGCGCCTCATTTCGTGGCCGCCGCGAGGTTGTCGAGCCCGGCGCGGTAGACGCCGGCGATCGTCTTCTTCATCTCGTCGTCGGAGGCACCGGCCTTGACGCCGAAGTGCGAGCTCCACACCACGGTGGAGCCGCCGTTGTGTCCCGGCTTGACTTCGAGCGTCGAGACGTAGCCCGTGATGGGCAGCGGCGATTCGATGATGCGGTACTGGTAGGTGCGCGAAGCGGCGTCGCGCATCACCAGTTCCTCGATGAACTTGGCACCGTCCTTGGTGGTGAGCTCGCGCACCGAGCCCTTGCTGTTGCCTTCACCTCGGGTGATCACGGTGCCGGCGAATGCCGGGTGCCAGGCCTGCCAGCCCTTGAAGTCCTTGATGGTGTCCCAGGCCTTGTCGGGTGCGGCGCTCAGTTCGACTTTCTCCGTGACCGAGAAAGTCTTGCCGGCGGCCAGCACGCCCGTCGTGGCGGCAGCCGCCAGAATCAGGCCGGCGCCAAGGGACGCAATGGAAGTGTTGCTCATGTGTGTTCTTTCGCTCGCGTGAAGTGAGAGAACCGGCCTGACTCTCGATCAGGCGCGCGTTCTCGTGGCGCCATGACAGCCGGAATTGGCCGTCGGAGAGGAGATCGCAAATGCGGCGCGCAAGGCGACATCCGGCGACAACTCGCCTCGCGAACCCGAAGCCAGGTGCGGCGTTCGGGAGAGCCGGGTTTGCCCGACCATTGAATGGAGGGTGTCGGAACAACAGCCCGCGGTCCGTCTACGAATATCCTCGCGTCTGCAACATCTGGGGAAGCGATGGTCGAGACGATGGCCGCCGCGGCTGGAGCGCCGCGTTCGTGAGAGTGAGTGGCCGGTTCGCGGGCATGTCCGCGGTGTGGCTCGGGCTGGTGCTCAGCATTGCGGCACTGGTGTGCACGCTCGTCGTCGTCTTCACCGACGACGACTGCGACGAAGCGCTGCTCGTGCGTGCGCGGGCCGATGCGACGCAGCCTGCCGCTTCCGCAAGCCTCTCCAGCACTCAGGTTTCACAGGCCAGCACCGACGTGGCCGCGATTCTCGCAACCTGCGCTGCGGCAAAGTCGACGGCCTTCCATCTGCCGGCGCTTGCCGGATTGCTCGGGCTGCTTGCCCTGGGCTCCTTTGCGCTGGCGATCTGGATCGCGAAGCCCTGGAGCCGGGACGATCGTGTCAGCTATTCAGGATTTCGCCCGCGCCGGTGATCGCTTCAGAGCTGGGGCGAAATCGGTTTGCGGACGAGGCCGAACTCTGTCGGAATGCACCCCAGATCCGGCGGGCATCCCTCGCATTGTTGACGTCGTCAACGACGGGCCAGGCATGCCCCGACGACCACACCCAGCGCTGCGGCCAGTAGCGCGAGGCGCCATGGGTGCTCCCGTGCTTCCTGGTCGGCGAGCTTGCAGGCGGCGTTCGCGAGCTCCGAAGCGCTCTGCATCGTCACCGATAGCTCGTTCTTGATGCTGGCGGCAGTGGCCGCAGCTGTCTCCAGAACGGTTGCGTCGTTGGGCTGTGTCATTGCTGCGCCTCGGCTGTTGCATGGAACCGCCGCAGTGTAGTTGCCTTGCCCTCGGCCGCCGGCAAGGCAGGAGTTCAGCTGCCGCGCGCCAGGTCTGCGTACAACGCGCTGACGCCTTCGGCGTCGACGTGCATGCGCCAACCGAGGTCGGCCGTGGCAAGGCTTCGAAGGAACTGATCCTGCGCAACCCCGGCCTTCACAAGCGCGGCTGCGCGCGACGTCAGAGTCTCCACACGGCTCTTGAATGACATCAGTTCAGCGCGCCCGATCGGTGGGCCCACGCTCGGTACGGCAACATCGAAATCGAGCTTCAGCACCCGATCGAGCACCGGCCCCCAGCCGAGCAGCGTGCCGCCGTTCTTGAAATCCGGGATCGGCTCGCCGGCTGGGTACAACTCGCCCACCGCCACGACCTTCATGTCCGGAAAGAGCACGACGATGTCATCGCTCGTCTGCGCAGGGCCGAAGTCGTGCAGCTGAACATCGACGCCGCCTATGCTGAAGTCGTGTCTGCGCTCGAATCCGAAAAGCTCGCCCGGCTTGCGTTTCGCTGCGGCGGTGCTCGCGCCGGCCTGCGGCTCCCGAGCGTCTTTCAGACGGGGCAGCGCGTTCGCATGGGCAACCACCGCCACACCGGACTCGAGAAACCGAGGCAGGTTGCCCGCATGGATCTCATGATGGTTCGTGAAGATGACCGCGCGCAGCGGCAGGTCGGAGATCTTGTTGATGCGCCGCACCTGCGACATCAGTGCGCGATACGTTCCCGGTGCCTTGCCATCCACGAGCACGGTCCCGGCGGCGCTCAGGCGCAGCAGCGAATTGCAGCCTCCGCCGCTGATCAGGTAGAGCCCCGTCTTCACGAGCTCCGCGCGCAACTCGACCGGAGCCTGCTGCGCCAGCAGGCCCGGCGAGAACGCAGCGAGCGCAAGGCCGATCGCGACTTGGCGTCGCGATCGATCAATGCCGGCGGTCACTCGATGCGTGCACGCCGGAAGTCTCGTCGAGGTCACCTGCCGTCGACCGAGAACGCGTAGAGCTTGTTGTTCGTCGTGAAGCCGGGAATGCCGAGGTGCGCATAGCCCGAGCCCCAATAGACCACGCCGTCGACGATAGCCGGCCCGGCATTGACCGACGAACCTGCAGCGAAGGTCCAGATCGTCTGTCCGGTGGCGGCGTCGAGCGCGAGCATGGTCGGCGCGGTCGCCGAGCCTGCCATCGACGACACGAAGACCGTGCCATTGGCCACCGTCACGGGGCCGACGGTGATCGCGCCGTTCGGGTCACCGACCTGCCAGATGATCTGCCCGGTCGCTGGGTCCAGCGCAGCCCACGAGCCGGCGCCGCCTACGGGGGTGGGTATCCCGTAGAGATTGGCGATCGACACGTAGATTCGCTTGCCGTCGGATGCCGAGCCCCACTCCATGCCGCCGAGTGCGGAACCCGGGCCGACCTGCGTCTGCCACAGCAGGGCGCCCGTGTCCGGGTCGAACGCATAGTAGATGCCGCTCTTCTGCCCGGCGCCGAGAATCGTCTTCTGGGTCCCGTCCGCCGCTGTATAGGTGATGATGTTCGGCGCCGAAGCGAAGTCATAGTCCGGGCCTGCGGAGGTGGGACAGTTGCCCTGCCCCGGCGCGAAGCCGACCAGGCAAGCGACGTTCCAATCATCGGAGCCATTCACCGCGAACGGCTGGTTCCAGTTCACGGCGTGGTACGCCCACTTGATGGCGCCGGTCTTCGTGTTCAACGCCAACACGGCGTCGACGTGATTGGCCGGTGAGTTGCATTGCGCAGCCGCGCCGCCGCCGGCGATGCACGCGAGGTACGCCGGATCGGTGGGATGGGCGTAGTTGTTCCCGGTGCCGACGAAGACGGTGCCGCGCGTGGTGTCCACCGCCAGGTTGCCGCCCCAGACGCCGCCACCCGAGTAGCCGACGGGAACGGTATAGGTCCGCCAGAGGATCTGCCCGCTCTTCGCATCGATCGCCAGCACGCTGCCACGTGCCCTGCAGCACGGATACGCAGGGTTCGCAGCCACGCCCTCTTCAAGCGAGGCGACACCCGTGTAGACCACGCCGGCCACGACGACCGGAGAGGCCGTCACGATCGCGAACGGATCGTTCGCCGCCGATTCGAGCTGCGTCTTCCAGAGCAGATTGCCGGTCTTCGCGTCGATCGCGAGCAGCCAGGCTCCCTCTTGCGTGCCCACGTACAGCGTGCCGCCGCTGACGGCCGGGCTGGTTCGCGAGTTGGTGTTCGCCGGCAGTCCATAGTCGGAGAACTTGTGGCCCCACAGTGCCTTGCCCTTCTTCGCGTCGATGGCCCACAGGTTGCCGCCCCAGTCAGGGACATACACCACGTTGTCCACCACGGCCGGGCGCGCCGACACCTCTCCACCAGTCGTGAAGGTCCACTTACTGGCCAGGCGCTCCACGTTCTTGAGCGCCGACGTGTTGGTGCTCGCCGTGTTGGAAGGGTTCTGCCCGAACATGGCCCACGCTCCCGACTGGGCATGAGCCGCGGGTATCGCAGCCGACATCAATACCGGCAAGGCCGTGGCGAGCGTGGCGAGCGTTCTGCGCCAGCTGCGCTGGGCGTGCTGGAACAGGGTCTTTTCCGCAATCTGGATCATGGATGGCCTCCTTCGGCGTTCTCGGTGTTTGAACTGGTGAGGGACCTGGAAATGAGCCGACCCCGCTTCTGCAGATGCGGGGCCGGCCAACTGAGTGGGAACTTTTTCCCAAATTCGGTCTATGCGTGTAACCCCTACACGCAGTCGCCAAACACCGACCGTGGGCGTTCGTCAGCCCTTCACGGCCTTCACCATGGCGGCCAGGCTGCGCTGAACATCCGCGTCGGTCGTCGCCCAGGAACACACGCTGATGCGCATCGCGACCCGGCCCTGCCACTGCGTGAGGCCGCACCAGCAGGTGCCGTCGGCCTGCAGGCGCTCCACGACGCCGCGCGTGGTCTGCGCGTCGCCGAAGCTCACCAGCACCTGATTCAGCACCACCTCGTTGAGCACCTGGAAGCCGGCAGCGCTCAGCCCCTGCGCGAAGCCGCGCGCGTGGGCGCAGCAGCGTTCCACCAGAGCAGCCACACCCTCGCGCCCGAGGGCAGACAGCGCAGCCCACACGTCCACGCCGCGTGCGCGGCGCGAGAGTTCGGGCGTGAAGTCGGATGGAATGCGCACGCCGTCCGACGCGGGCAGGTAGGCCGCGGTCACCGACATCGCGGCACGCAACGCATTCGCGTCGCGCACGAACGCGAGGCCGCTGTCGTACGGCACGTTGAGCCACTTGTGCGCGTCGGTGGCCCAGGAGTCGGCCTCGCCCACGCCGGCGCACAGGTGGCGCAGCGACGGCGCGGCTTGTGCCCACAGGCCGAAGGCGCCGTCCACGTGCACCCACGCACCGTCGCCATGGGCGCGCTCGCACACCTGCGCCAACGGATCGAACGCACCGGTGTTCACGTTGCCTGCCTGAACGCAGACGATGCTCGGCCCGGTCAGCTTCGGCAGAAGGTCGGCCCGCATGCGCCCTTGCCCATCGACCGGCACCGTGATCACGCGATTGCGGCCGAGCCCGAGCACGCCCAGAGCCTTGAACAGCGTGGGATGCGCCTCCTCGCCGGCTACCACCGTGACCGCCGGTGCGCCGAAGAGACCATCGGCCTCGACGTCCCATCCGGCTCGCTCGAGCACGGCGTGGCGCGCGGCGGCCAGCGCGCACAGGTTGCCCATCGTCGTGCCGGTGACGAATGCGCCCGCCGCGTCACGCGGCAGGCCGAGCAACTCGCGCAGCCAGCGCAGCGACGTGAGCTCGAAGGCAGCGGTCGACGGCCCGCCGGAGGCGTTGGCCGAGTTCTGGTCCCAGGCCGTGGCGAGCCAGTGAGCGGCAACGCTGACCGGCAGCGCGCCGCCGACGACGAAGCCGAAGTAGCGTCCGCCGGCGCTTGCCATCGTCGCCGGCGAGCCGAGTTCGTCGAGCCGCTGCAGCACCGCGGCATCGGGCTGCGGATGCTCGGGCAAGGGCTCGTCGAGTTCGCTCAGCCGCGCGAGCGCGTCGGCACTCGGCTGCACCGAGCGTTCATCCAGGCCGTCCAGGTAGCGTGAGGCGCGCAGTGCCGCATCGTGCAGGAGAAGATTCATCGCACCGATTCTGGCGGCGCGCCCGCGCACGCGTCCAGCGCTCGGCGCCGCGCCGCGAACTCGCGACGCTCAAGCGTAGCGCCGCGCGCCGAGCTCCAGCGCCACCGGCTTGATCTTCGAGGCCATGCCTGCGCAGCCGAAGGCCTCGAAGCGATCGATGCAAACATCGCGCGCGGCGCTCGTCGCGTCCTTGAGGAACTTGCGCGGGTCGAACTCGGCGCGGTCACGGACCATCGCGCGCCTCATCGCGCCGGTCATCGCGAGGCGGATGTCGGTGTCGATGTTGACCTTGCGCACGCCGTGGCGGATGCCCTCGCGGATTTCTTCCACCGGAACGCCATAGGTCTCCTTGATCTCGCCGCCGTTCTCGCGGATGACGGCAAGCCACTCCTGCGGCACCGACGACGACCCGTGCATCACGAGATGCGTGTCCGGAATGCGCGCGTGGATCTGCTTGATGCGGTCGATGGCGAGGATGTCACCGGTCGGCTTGCGACTGAACTTGTACGCGCCGTGGGAGGTGCCGATCGCGATCGCGAGTGCGTCCACGCCGGTCCGCGCGACGAAGTCGGCGGCTTGTTGCGGGTCGGTCAGCAGCTGGTCGTGCGTGAGCTGCCCCTGCGCGCCCGAGCCATCCTCTTCCCCCGCCAGGCCCGACTCGAGCGAGCCCAGGCAACCGAGTTCGCCCTCCACCGACACGCCCACCGCATGCGCCATGTCGACGACGCGGCGCGTCACCGCCACGTTGTAGTCGTAGCTCGCGGGCGTCTTGGCGTCTTCCATCAGGGAGCCGTCCATCATCACGCTCGTGAAGCCGGAGCGGATCGCCTGCATGCACACCGCCGCGCTCGCGCCGTGGTCCTGGTGCATCACGATCGGGATGTCGGGGTACATCTCGGCGGCAGCCTCGACCATCTTGCGCAGGAAGGGCTCGCCGGCGTATTTGCGCGCACCGGCCGACGCTTGCAGGATCACCGGGCTGTCGGTCTTGCTCGCCGCCTGCATGATGGCCTGGATCTGCTCCAGATTGTTGACGTTGAACGCCGGCACGCCGTAGCGGTACTCGGCAGCGTGGTCGAGCAGTTGCCGCAACGAAATCATGGCCATGACAATCTCCGAGGTTGGAATCTGATGCGTGCGTGGTGCGTCGCTCAAGCCGACACGGCCTGTGCAGCCACGGCCCGGCGCGGCGTGACCAACCCCTCGTTCGCGAGTACAGCCAGTGCGCGCTGCGCGACCGCATCGGCCGTGATGCCGAACAACTCGAACAGCTCGCCGCCGGGCGCCGATTCGCCGAAGCGGTCGATGCCCACCACGTCGCCATGCTCGCCCACGAACTTCCACCACAGCCCCGTGCTGCCCGCCTCGACCGCGATGCGCGGCAGGTGCCATGGAATGACGTGCTGCCGATAGGCGGCGTCCTGGCGTTCGAACACGTCCATGCAAGGTACCGACACCACGCGTGCTTCAACGCCCTCGCCCGCGAGCAACTCCGCCGCTGCCAACGCCACGCTCACCTCGGAGCCGCTCGCGAGCAGCGCGAGGTCCTCGGTCTGCGGCTTGCGCAGCACGTACGCGCCGCGGGCGATCGCATCGAGCCGAGGCGTGCCGTCGCCGGCGTGCGGCAACGCCTGCCGCGTCAGCAGCAGGCAGCCCGGGCCGTCGGTGCGGCGCAGCGCCTCGCGCCACGCCACCGCTGTCTCCGTAGCATCGGCCGGCCGCCATACGTCGACGTTCGGGATCAAGCGCAGGCTCGAGGCATGTTCCACCGGCTGATGCGTGGGCCCGTCTTCGCCGAGGCCGATCGAGTCGTGCGTGAACACGTAGACGACCGGAAGCCGCATCAGTGCCGACATGCGAACCCCGTTGCGCGCGTAGTCGGAGAACGTGAGGAAGGTGCCGCCGAACGGACGAAAGCCTCCGTGCAGCATCGCGCCGTTCATGACCGCGGCCATGCCGAACTCGCGCACGCCGTAGTGCACGTGGTTGCCGGTGGCTTGCCCCTTCAGCGGCCGGTGGCCCTTCCAGTCGGTGAGATTCGAGCCGGTCAGGTCGGCCGATCCACCGAGCAGTTCCGGCATCGCCGGGCCGATTTCCTGCAGCACGTCTTGCGAGGCTTTGCGCGTGGCAACGCGGGCGCGCTGGCGTTCGGCCTCGCTGCAGGCGGTGGCCAGCGCGGCCTCGGCCTCGGGCGACAGCGCCGCAGCGTGCAGGGTGCGGCGCTGCAACTCGTGCGCGAGGTCCGGGAACGCATCGGCATACGCCGCGAAGCGCTGCTGCCACGCGCTGCGCCGTGCGGCGCCGGTGTCACGTGCCGACCAGGCTTGCGCGATCGGCTCGGGGATCTCGAACGGCGCGGCCGTCCAGCCGAGCGCCTCGCGCGTCAATGCGATCTCGGCGGCGCCTAGCGGCTCGCCATGCGCCTTCGCGGTACCGGCCCTGTTCGGCGAACCCTGCCCGATGCGTGTGCGGCAGCAGATCAGCACCGGCTTGTCGGCGCGATGCGCCCGCGCGATTGCCGCATCGAGCGCCGCGAAGTCATGGCCATCGACAGCCCGGATCACCGACCAGCCATACGCCTCGAAGCGTGTCGGCGTGTCGTCGCCGAACCAGCCGCGAACGTCGCCATCGATCGAGATGCCGTTGTCGTCGTAGAACGCGATCAGCTTGCGCAGCCCCCAGGTGCCGGCGAGCGAGCACGCTTCGTGGCTGATGCCTTCCATCAGGCAACCATCGCCCAGGAACACATAGGTGCGGTGGTCGATCACCTGGTGACCGGGCCGATTGAATTCATCGGACAGCAGCTTCTCGGCCAGCGCCATGCCGACCGCGTTGGCGATGCCCTGGCCGAGCGGCCCGGTCGTCGTCTCGACGCCAGGCGTCACACCCACCTCCGGATGCCCCGGCGTGCGCGAGTGCAGTTGCCTGAAACGCTTCAGCTCATCGATGGGCAGCGCATACCCGCTCAGGTGCAGCAGCGCGTAGAGCAGCATCGAGCCGTGACCGTTGGAGAGGACGAAGCGGTCGCGGTCCATCCACTGCGGGTCGGCGGGGTCGTGCTTCAGGTGATGGCGCCAGAGCGCCTCCGCGATATCCGCCATGCCCATCGGCATGCCGGGATGGCCCGAGTTGGCGGCCTGCACCGCGTCCATCGCCAATGCCCTCAGCGCATTGGCACAGGTCGCACGGGACGGCGGGTTCAGTGTCGTGTTCATGGTGTTATCCATCTCGCAAAGCGCACGCGTTCCGTCCTAGTGAGAGAGCAGTTTTCGACGCCGCTCGACGAGCCGCATGATCATCGGCGTGAAGATCAGCTGCATCGCGAGCTCCATCTTTCCGCCCGGCACCACCAGCGTGTTGGCTCGCGACATGAACGAGTCGTGCAGCATGCTCAGCAGGTAGGGCATGTCGATGCCCTTCGGGTCCGCGAAGCGGATCACCGCGAGGCTCTCGTCGGCGGTCGGGATCGTGCGTGCGATGAACGGGTCGGAGGTGTCCACCACCGGCACGCGCTGGAAATTGATGTGGGTGCGTGTGAACTGCGGGCAGATGTAGTGCACGTACTCGTGCATGCGGCGCAGGATCACGTCGGTCACGGCTTCCGTCGAGTAGCCGCGCGTGCTCTTGTCGCGATGGATCTTCTGGATCCACTCGAGGTTGATCACCGGCACGACACCGATCAGCAAATCAGCCAGGCCCGCCACGTTGACCTTCTCGGTCGTCACGCCGCCATGCAGCCCCTCGTAGAACAGCAGCTCGCTCGGCGGCAGCGGTGCCCAGGGCGTGAACGTGCCCGGCGGTTGGTTGAAGGGCGCGGCCTCTTCCGCGTTGTGCAGGTATTTGCGGCTGGTGCCGCTGCCGCTCTCGGCGTAGCTCGCGAACAGCGCTTCGAGTTCACTGAAGAGGTTCGCGTCTTCGCCGAAGTGGCTGAAGTGAGGGCGGTTCTGCTGCTCGGCCTCGGCCATCGCGGTCTTCATCGCGGCGCGGTCGTAGCGGTGAAAGCTGTCGCCCTCGACGATGGCGGCAACCACGCCTTCGCGGCGAAAGATGTTCTCGAACGTTCGTGTCACCGAGGTGGTGCCGGCGCCGGAGGAGCCGGTGATAGCGATGATCGGATGCTTGGCGGACATGGTGGTTCTCGCTGGAGGTCTTGGATCACGCAGTGGCGGCGAACAAGCCGCGCCGGCCGAACAGCGGCGAGTCGAAAGCCTCGGGCGGTTCGTCGCGGTGGTAGCCCTCGATGCGGGCAACCTCCTGCTTCGACCCGAAGACGAAGCCGATGCGCTGATGCAACTGCTTGGGCTCGACCTCCAGCAAGCGCTCGCGCCCCGTGCTCGCCGCGCCGCCGGCCTGTTCGATCAGCAACGAGATCGGGTTCGCCTCGTAGAGCAGCCGCAAGCGGCCGGCGCGCGCCGGGTCCTTGCGATCGCGCGGATACAGGAACACGCCGCCGCGCATCAGGATGCGATGTGTCTCGGCCACCAGCGAGGCGATCCAGCGCATGTTGAAGTCGGCATCGCGCGGGCCTGTCTGGCCTGCCATGCACTCGTCGACATAACGCTTCACGGCCGGCTCCCAGAAGCGGCTGTTCGACGCGTTGATCGCGAACTCGCGCGTGGCCTCGGGAATGCGCAGGTTCGGATGGCTGAGCACCCACTCGCCGAGCATCGGGTCGAGCGTGAAGGCGTGCGTGCCGCGGCCGAGCGTCAGCACCAGCATCGTCGAGGGGCCGTAGATTGCATAGCCCGCGCCGACCTGCTCGGTGCCGGGCTGCAGGAAGTCCTGCGGCTGCGGGTCCTGCCCCGGAGTCGGGGCGCGCAGGATCGAGAAGATGCTGCCCACCGCCACGTTCACGTCGATGTTCGACGAGCCATCGAGCGGGTCGAACAGCAGCAGGTACTTGCCCCGCGCATGCTGCGGCGGCAGCTGGTAGGGCGCGTCCATTTCTTCCGACACCATGCCGGCGAGGTGGCCGCCCCATTCGGTGGCGCGGACGAAGAGCGCGTTGCTCAGCACGTCCATCGCCTTCTGCTCTTCGCCCTGGACGTTGATGCCGCCCGCGCCGACGGGCTCGTTCGCGAGCGCATCCGCCAGGGCACCGAATGCGACCTTGCGCGCGATGGCCTTGCAGGCCAGCGAGACGTCGGTGACCAGCGCGTTCAGGTCGCCGGTGGCGCCGGGATGACGGCGCCGTTCCTCGATGAGGAACTGGGTGAGCGTGGGTTTTCCGCCGGTGGGCATGACGATCTCCTCGAGTCAGTGTTCGGTGTCGCCAGTGCTGGCGTGCCAGCGGGCGTCGCCAGGTGCAGCAGCAGTTCGTGGGGCGCGGCGAGTTGCCACACATCGGCGGGCGCCTGCCCGGCCGGCATGTGGCCGTAGCCCCAGGCGGCCCAGGCAGCGCGACAGCCGGCGGCCAGCGCGGCGGCGATGTCGACGGCGCCATCGCCGACCATCAGCATGTGGGCCGGCGTCACGCCGAGTGCATGCGCGGCCTGGCGCAGCAACAGCGGCGAAGGCTTGCGCTGCAGCGGCATGTCGGCGCCGAGCACCGCGTCGAAGAAGCGCAGCAGCCCGGCCTCCTGCAGGACCGCGCGTGCCAGCATCGTCGGCTTGTTCGTGACCACGACCAGCGGGCAGTTCAGGGCGAGCCGGGCAACTGCCGCGTGGATGCCGTCGAAGACCATACTGCCAGCCATCGGCGCGCTCAAGGTCGCTGCATCGAAGCCGCGTCGAAGCCGCGCCGCGAGGTCGTAGGTGTTGACGGCCGCGAGCTCGGGCGTCGCGAGGGCGCGTGCGATCAACGCGTCGGGGCCGTCGCCGATCCAGCTCCGAACGGTATCCAGTGCAAAGCTCGCCAAGTCCGCCTCGGCCAGAGCCTCGTTCAGCGCATGCGCAACGCCGCCGGCGCTGTCGATCAGCGTGCCGTCGAGATCGAAGGCGATCGCGTCGAAGCGCTTCATCGCTGACCCGCCTGCGCGCCGTCGCGCAGCGCCGCGATCTTCTGGCGATAGTCGCCGCCGCCGAACACGGCCGAGCCGGCCACCAGGGTGTCGGCACCGGCAGCGCCGACTCGCCGCACGTTGCCGGCGTTCACGCCACCGTCCACCTCGAGCCAGACGTCGCGCCCGCTCGCGTCGATGCGCCTTCGCACGGCCTCGATCTTCGGCAGCACGCCCTCGATGAACGCCTGTCCACCGAAGCCGGGGTTCACCGACATCAGCAGCACCAGGTCGAGTTGCTCGAGCGTGTGATCGAGCCAGTGCAGCGGCGTGGCGGGGTTCAGCACCAGGCCGGCCTTCACGCCGTGCGAGCGGATCAGCTGCAGCGTGCGGTCCACGTGCTCGCTCGCCTCGGGATGAAACGAGATGATGGCCGCGCCGGCCTGCGCGAACAGCGGGATCAGCGCATCGACGGGCTTGACCATCAGGTGCACGTCGATCGGTATCGTCTGCTCACGCCGCCGGCAGTACGGCTTGATCGCCTGGCACACCATCGGGCCGATCGTCAGGTTGGGCACGTAGTGGTTGTCCATCACGTCGAAGTGAATGACGTCGGCACCGGCGTCGATCACCGCCGAGACCTCTTCGCCGAGTCGGGCGAAGTCGGCGGACAAGAGGCTCGGCGCGATGCGGATCGGGCGGCTCATGGGTGTCTGCCCTCGTACAGCGCGCGCAACGTGTTCGGCGGGCGAACCGGGCGGGCGAGTTCCTGCAGCTCGTCCATCTCCAGCCACGCCTTCGTCTTCAGCGCGGTGCCGGGTTCGGCGGGCAGCGGACGCGACGGGTCGCCGAGGTGCGGCAGCACCAGGCCGGCTGCCGCGAAGTCGCTGCCTTGAGTCCAGAAGGTCGGCGTGACGACGGTCCACAGCCCCGCGGCCACCGCGGAGCGCAGGCCGTTGGCCGAGTCTTCGAATGCCACGGCGCGCTCGGGGCCGACACCGAGCGTCTGCAGCGCAAGCCGGTAGATGTCGGGCGCCGGCTTCTTCGCGCGCACCTGGTCGCCGCAGGCGATCACGGCGAACATCTCGAGCCCGCGCGGCCCGAATGCGGCATTGAGCAGCGCGTCGATGTTCACGGCCGTGGTCGTGCTCGCGATCGCGAGGCGACAGCCCGACTCGAGCGCCTCGTCGAGCAGGCGGGCCACGCCGTCACGCAGCGGCACGCCGCCATCGCGCACCGCGGAGCTGTAGAACTTCGTCTTGTCGGCATGGATCTCGGGCACACGCGCGATCAGACGCTGGCGCAGCGCGGCGCTCACCGGCAGCGAGTCGATGTAGGACGCGATGCGCTCCTTGCCGCCGGTCACCGAGAGCAGCTCGCGGTACTCGCTGCGCGTCCAGGTCCATCCCAGGCGCTGCCGCTCGAACGCGAGGTTGAAGGCGACGCGGTGCGCCTCCTCGGTGTCGGCCATCGTGCCGTCGACGTCGAAGATCAAGGCCTCAATGCTCATGGGTCGCCTCCTTGGAGCGCTCGCCGAACACACGGCTCGCGAGGATGTCTTCGGCCTGCAGCGTCGTGAGCTGCTCGCGAGACAAGGCCTCGTTGGAGCCGAACAGGCGCGTCGCGTGGCGCAGCCGGATGCGATCGAGCGCATTGCGGATCGAGCGCGCGTTCGCGAAGTGCGGCTGCGCGCGCCGCAAATGGACGTACTTCGCGAATGCGCCCTCGGCGTCGGCGTCGAAGCGGTAGTTCAGTCCGCCCAGCATCAGCTGCGCGATCTGCATCAGCTCGGCTTGCGAGTAGTCGGGGAAGTCGATGTGGTGCGCGATCCGCGACGCCATGCCCGGGTTGCTGCCGAAGAACGTGTCCATCCGATCCTTGTAGCCGGCCAGGATCACGACCAGGTCGTCGCGCTGGTTCTCCATCACCTGCAGCAGGATCTCGATCGCTTCCTGGCCGTAGTCGCGCTCGTTCTCGGGCCGGTACAGGTAGTACGCCTCGTCGATGAAGAGCACGCCTCCCATCGCCCTCTTCAGCACCTCCTTGGTCTTCGGCGCGGTGTGGCCGATGAACTGGCCGACCAGATCGTCGCGCGTCACCGCGACGAGGTGGCCCTTGCGCACGTAGCCGAGCTGCTTCAGCACCTCGGCCATGCGCATCGCGACAGTCGTCTTGCCTGTTCCGGGGTTGCCGGTGAAGGACATGTGCAGAGACGGCGGCGTCGACTGCAGGCCCTGCTCGGCGCGCAGCTTGTCGATCAGCAGCAGCGCGGCGACGTCGCGGATGCGGCCCTTCACGGGCGCCAGCCCGATCAACTCGGCATCGAGCTTGTCGAGCAGCGCCTTGACGCCCGACGACTCGAACAGCGCGCGCGGCGCGACCGGCGCGTTGCTGCCGGCCGGGGCGCCGGCGATCGCGGGGTGAGCGGCGTCCATTGCGCAGCGCAGCGTGTCTGGTGCCGGCCGCGCTAGTAGCGCGTGCCTTCGGAGCGGTCCTGCACCGCGTAGCTCTCGATGCTGTAGTGCATCTGGCGGCCCGCGCCCTCGGTGCGGACGATGCGAAAGCCCGGCTCGTCCTTCGGCCGATTGACGATGAACGACATCCGCACCGACTCGACGCCCTGCGTCGAGTCGAACGCGGTGACGCGGATGTAGTGGTTAGGGAACGTCTTGCGGCAAGCGTTGATCTCCATCAGGATGCCGGCCGGATCCTTCAGGTCGAACATCGGGTTGCCGTACATCTCCCAGTAGGTGTTTCGCGGGTGCGGATCATCGGTGTATTCGATGCCGACGGCGTAGTTCTTGCCGAGCGCGTACTCGATCTGCTTGGTGATCTGCGCGTCGGTCAGGGCGGGCAGGAACGAGAACTGGCCCTGGGTCACGCGCTGGCCGGTGTTGGTCATCATGATGTGGTTCCCCTTTTAGGCTGCGGTCGCGGTGGTGACGAAGTCGGCGGTGTCGGTCGACTCGAAGTTGAAGCTGACGTCGCCCCAGGTGTCGAGCGCGGCCTTCAGCGGCGTGCACCACCTGGCCGCGTCCCTCAGGATCTGCGGGCCTTCGTTCCAGATGTCGCGGCCCTCGTTGCGTGCCAGCACCATCGCCTCGAGGGCGACACGATTCGCCGTCGCGCCGGCCTGGATGCCCTGCGGGTGGCCGATCGTGCCGCCGCCGAACTGCAGCACCACGTCGTCGCCGAGGTAGGTGATCAGCTGGTGCATCTGGCCGGCGTGGATGCCGCCCGAGGCGACCGGCATCACCTTGTTCAGCGAGGCCCAGTCCTGCTCGAAGAACAGGCCCTTCTCGAGCTGCATCGGCGTGTGCGTGTCGAGCAGCGTGTCGTAGAAGCCGCGGATCATCTGCGGGTCGCCCTCGAGCTTGCCGACCACGGTGCCTGCGTGGATGTGGTCGACGCCGGCCATGCGCATCCACTTGCAGATCACGCGGAAGTTCATGCCGTGGTTCTTCTGCCGCGAGTAGGTCGAGTTCCCGGCGCGGTGCAGGTGCAGGATCATGTCGTTCTTGCGCGCCCACGCCGCCATGCTCTGGATCGCGGTGTAGCCGATCACCAGGTCGATCATGATGATCACGCTGCCCAGGCTCTTCGCGAACTCGGCGCGCGCGTACATCTCCTCCATCGTGCCGGCGGTCACGTTCAGGTAGTGGCCCTTGACCTCGCCGGTCGCCGCGCTTGCCTTGTTGACCGCGTCCATGCAGTAGAGGAAGCGGTCGCGCCAGTGCATGAACGGCTGCGAGTTGATGTTCTCGTCGTCCTTCATGAAGTCGAGGCCGCCCTTCAGGCCCTCGTAGACGACGCGGCCGTAGTTGCGCCCCGACAGGCCGAGCTTCGGCTTGGTGGTCGCGCCCAGCAGCGGGCGGCCGAACTTGTCGAGCCGCTCGCGCTCGACGATCACGCCGGTGGCGGGCCCCTGGAACGTCTTCAGGTAGGCGACCGGGATGCGCATGTCTTCGAGACGCAGTGCCTTCACGGCCTTGAAGCCGAACACATTGCCGATGATCGACGCGGTCAGGTTCGCGATCGAGCCGCCCTCGAACAGATCGATGTCGTAGGCGATGTAGGCGAAGAACTGGGCGTCGGTCTTGGTGCCAGGGCCGGTGTTGGGCACGGCGTTGACGCGGTACGCCTTGGCGCGGTACAGCTCGCAGGCGGTCAGGCGGTCGGTCCAGACCACCGTCCAGGTCGCGGTCGACGATTCACCCGCGACCGCCGCTGCCGCTTCTTCCTCGTCGACGCCTTCCTGCGGCGTGATCCGGAACATCGCGATCAGATCGGTCTCCTTCGGCACGTAGTCGGGCTGCCAGTAGCCCATCTGCTTGTACTTCAGGACACCCGCTGAATAGCGCGCCTTCGCGTCGGTGATCTGGATTGCCTCGTTCATGTTGCCCATCTGGATTTCCCTTTGCTGTCCAGCGCCGTCGTGACGCTCCGATGACTGCAATGTAGGCAACTGAACTGATTTGGAATAATAAAATCTATTCGCTTCCGAATAAGCTTCGACTAATATGAAACCATGCCACTCACACGCAACGCAACCTTTCGCCAGCTGATCGCCTTTCACACCTTCTCGAGGCTGGGCAGCGTCTCGCTCGCTGCAGACGAGCTGCACCTCACGCAGCCCGCCGTGTCGATCCAGATCGCCGCGCTCGAGGCATCCGCAGGAACGGCGCTGCTGCAGCGCACGGGCCGCGGCGTGCGGCTCACCGAGGCGGGCGAACTGCTCGCGGGTTATGCGAGCCGCATCGTCGACCTGTGGCGCGAGGCCGGCGAGGAGATGGCCACGCTGCAGGGCGTTTTCACCGGAACGCTGCGTGTGGGCACGGTCACCACCGCCGAGTACCTGTTGCCGCCGCTGCTGGTGGCGTTCATCAACGAGCGTCCCAAGGTCAAGATCAAGCTGCAGGTCGGCAACCGCGACGAGATCGTGCGCATGCTTGCGGGGCAGGAGATCGATCTCGCGATCATGGGCCGCCCGCCCTCCGAGCTGAAGACAGACTCGCGTGCCTTCGCGCGCCACCCGATGGCGTTCCTTGCCGCGCCGACCGATCCGCTGATGAGCGTGCCGGGCCTGACGCTCGCCGATGTTGCCGAGACGCGCATCCTCGTGCGCGAACGCGGCTCGGGCACGCGCACCACGGTCGAACGCGTCTTCAAGGACCAGGGCTTGCCGCTGCGCATCGGCTCCGAGCTGTCGAGCAACGAGGCGATCAAGCGCATGTGCGCGGCCGGCTTCGGCGTGGCGTTCCTCTCGATGCACACCTGCGTGCTCGAGATCAACGCCGGCCTTCTCGCGCTGCTGCCGCTGCCCGACAACCCGATCGAACGCGATTGGTACGTGATGCACCTGGCCTCGCGCCAGTTGCCTCACGTGGCCTTGGCCTTCGAGGAGTTTCTGTGCAACGAGGGCCAGGCGGAGATCCAACGCCAGCTCGGCCAGGTGCCGGCCTCGCCGAAGGCCAGGACGAAGGACAAGGCGAAGACCGCAAAGGCCACCAAGGCGAACCCGCGATCCGCGCGTTCGTCGAAGTCCTGAGCTCGATCAGCCGATCAGCCGATCAAGCCGGCTTCGTGTCGAACATCAGCAGATCGACACCCGCCTGCGCGAAGTTCGCGAGGTCCGCGGCCGTCGCCTTGCCTTCGGGCGACCCCAGCCCGGCCTGGATCGCGGCGAGCGAGTCGAACTCGAGCAGCGCGATGAGGTGGTATGGCGATTCACCCTGCGCGGATGCGACCGGACCGGTGCTGACGTCGTAGCGTCGCAGCCCGGGCACCTTCTTGGCGGTGGGAACATGGGTCGAGAAGTAGTAGGCGTCGAACGCCGCAACATCCGCGGGCTTCTTGTACAGCGCAACGAGCTTTGCCATGGGTCTGTCTCCTGGTGAAGAGGG
>Ga0075370_10000124_pt1 | contig 25565 bp, 26 predicted proteins | sample EndMethybrTD3035_FD_71398 | JGI IMG/M metagenome (GOLD analysis project Ga0075370, IMG submission 71398) | Populus endosphere microbial communities from Tennessee, USA - Endosphere MetaG P. TD hybrid TD303-5 | ecosystem: Host-associated > Plants > Roots > Endosphere | place: USA: Tennessee... | reverse complement strand
CTGGCGCGAGCACGGCCTGCCCGAGGAAGACGGCGTGTTCGATGAGCCGAGTAGCCGCATCACAGCTCCTTCGCCGCTGCGCATCGCAGTGATTGCGGCGCCACGCATCAGCAACCTCGACGAGTTCCAGCCCTTGCGCCAATGCGCAGGTGTGCAACTTCGCTGGGCACGATCAGCAGCGGCACTGCACGACGCGGACTGGATCATCCTGCCAGGCTCGAAGCACACGGGCGACGACCTTGCCTGGGTGCGCGAAGCCGGAATCGCTGCCGCCATCGAGCAGCACGCAAGAGACGGCCGGGCGGTGCTCGCGGTGTGCGGAGGTTTGCAGATGCTCGGCGAGGCGCTCGACGATCCGCATGGCGTGGACAGCGAAGCCGTCGGGCTCGGTCTGCTGCAACTCTCCACGCGCTTCGAGCGCGACAAATCCCTGCGAGGGACGCATGCGAGCTTTCGCGGAGTCGACGGCGTCTGGGCGGCGCTGGAGGGTGTGGCGTTCGACGGCTACGAGATTCACCACGGTCGCACCGTCGACACGGCGCAAGACACCGCACGCGCCGTGCTGTTCGACGCGCACGGTGCGGCCGTTGGCTGGCAGCGAGGCAGCGTGCTGGGCTTGTATGTGCACGGTCTTTTCGAGTCGCCGGCTGTGATGCGTGCGTTGTTCGGCGCCGACGCGCGCAGCCTGGACGGTGTGTTCGACGGGCTGGCCGATTTCGTCGACCGGCATTTCGTGCCCGGTTCCTTGGCATCCTTGCTGACTTGACCTCACGATGATGATTTCTCTTCCACACATTGAACCCATTGCCGATGCGGCGCTCGCAGCGCGCTTGCAGCAGCGCATCGACCGGTTGACGAAACCGGTCGGCTCGCTCGGCCGCATCGAGACGCTCGCTCTGCAGATCGGGCTCATTCAGCGCAGCGAACGTCCGCAGTTGTCTTCGCCGCAGATGCTCGTGTTCGCGGCCGACCATGGCTTGGCCGCGCAAGGCGTATCGGCGTATCCGAGCGACGTGACCTGGCAGATGGTGGAGAACTTCCTGGCCGGCGGCGCCGCGATCAGCGTGCTGGCCGAACAGCATTCGCTTGCGCTGCACGTTGTCGACGCCGGCGTTCGCCACCAGTTCGCAGCGCGGCCGCGACTCATCGTGCACAAGATCGGCGACGGCACTGCCGATTCGTCGCTCGGGCCCGCCATGACCGATCAGCAGTGTGAGCGAGCGATCGAGGCCGGTCGCGAAATCGTTGCCGCGTTGCCCGGCAACGTGGTGCTGCTGGGCGAGATGGGTATCGGGAACACCTCGGCCGCCGCCTTGCTGCTCGCGCGGCTCACCGGCCGCGAGATATCCGAGTGCGCGGGGCGCGGCACCGGGCTCGAGGATGCCGGCTTGCGCCGCAAGCTCGACGTGCTGCAGCGCGTGCTCGTGCGCCACGAGTCGGCAGCGAGCCCGCTGGCGGCGCTGGCTGCGTTCGGCGGATTCGAGATCGCGATGATGGCCGGGGCCGCGTTGCAGGCGGCGGCGTCGCGGCGGCTCGTCGTCGTCGACGGGTTCATCAGTGGCGCGGCGGTTCTGGTCGCGGCCGCGCTCGCACCGGCCGTGCTCGACTACTGCGTGTTCGCCCACCGCTCGAACGAGGCCGGCCATTCGCTGCTCCTCGAGCATCTGCATGCCGAGCCGCTGCTCGATCTCGGGCTGCGGCTCGGCGAGGGATCGGGCGCTGCGCTTGCCTGGCCGCTGATCGACAGCGCGTGGCGCCTGCTAGAACGCATGGCGAGCTTCGATTCGGCCGGGGTGTCTGACCGGAGCGACGGGTGATCCACGAGCTGCGCCTGTTCCTGATCGCGCTTCAGTTCATGACGCGCGTGCCGGTGCCGCGCTGGGTCGGCTTCGAGCCCGGCTGGCTGAACCGCAGTGCGCGGCACTTCGCGGGTGTCGGCATGCTGGTCGGCGTGTTCGGCGCCGCAGTATTGTGGTGTGCAAGCCGTTGTTGGCCGATGGCGGTGGCCGTCGGGTTGTCGATGGCGGCAACGCTGTGGCTGACCGGCGCATTTCACGAAGACGGATTCGCGGACACCTGCGACGGGCTCGGTGGCGCTGTCACTCGCGAGCGCGCACTCGAGATCATGAAGGACTCGCGAATCGGCGCTTTTGGTGCGATCGGCATCGTGACGATGCTCGGGTTGAAAGCCGCGACCCTCGTGACGCTGCCGCTCGCGACGGCGCTGCCAGCGCTGGTGCTGGGCCACACCGCGAGCCGTGCGGCCGCGACTGCTGTGATGCTGATGCTTCCGTATGCTGGCGATGCAGCGCACGCGAAGGCGAAGCCGCTCGCGCAGCAGGTGGGCACAGGCGAAGTCATCGGCGCTGCGCTTTGGGTTGCTCTGGCGTGCGCAGGCGTGTGGGCGGTCGGCGGAATCACCGTTTCGACGCTCGGCGTTGCGCTCGCGGGCACGGCGGGCGCGAGCGTGCTGTGCGTACGCTGGCTGCGCTGTCGTCTCGGTGGCTTCACCGGCGACACGCTCGGCGCCACGCAGCAGATCACGGAGCTTGCTCTTCTGCTCGGCGTGTCTGCGGCGTGGCCCGCCGGGCTGGCGTGATGCCGCTGCAATGAGCCTGCACGTTTGGCGCCACCCCAAGCCCACCGGAGCGCTCGGGTTGTGTCTGGGCCGCACCGATTTGCCTGTCGAGCGCCGCAAGGCCAAGCGCCTTGCGCACCGCGTCCGCGCGCACGCGCGGCGCCACTCGCTGACTCGTCATGTCGTGACGTCGCGCTTGCAGCGCAGTGCTGCGGTCGGCAGGATGCTGGCGCGCTGGGGCTGGCGGCATACGGTCGACGCGCGGCTCGACGAGTTCGACTTCGGCGCTTGGGATGGCAAGGCATGGGTGGCAATCGCGCCTGGCGAGATCGCGGCCTGGAGCGACGACTTTGCCGACCATCGCGCCGGCGGTGGCGAATCGGTGCGTGCGTTGCTCGAGCGTTGTCGTGCGTTCATGCTCGACACGCAAGCGCGCTGCGTCGTGGGCCATGCGGGCTGGATCAGCGCGGCGTGCTGGCTGCATGCCAACGGTGATGAACAGCCGCTAGCGGCAAGCTGGCCGGCGGCGATAGGCCACGGCCGCTACATCGCGCTCGGCTGAGCGCCTTGACCTCGGCTCAGGCGGCGGGGTTCGGGTCCAGCGGCATCGGCATCGTGGCCAGCCGGTTCGGCGTGCTCGTTTCCCACAACGCGCCGGGGGCCGTGTCGATGTTGCCGGTGACCACGTGCATGAGCGTCAGGCTGGCCCGCGAGGCGAGCTTGCGCAGCATCTGGACCTGGCGCTGCGACCACTCCAGCGGCTGCTGCAGTTGCTCGCAGCTGAACGTACCGAAGAGTTCGCCGTTCACCGCGAAGCACATGTCCATGACCGAGCGGATGTCGTTCGGCTCGAGGTAGCTCTTGCGGAACGGTGCAACGATCGGGTCGGTGCGGGTTTCGGAGACCACGACGCAGCCGTCGTGCAGCAGGCGGTCGAAGTAGGGGCCGGTGTCGGCGCGCAGCAGATCTTGCGCGGCGATCATTCGACCCTGGGTGGCGTCGTACATCGCGATGGAGCGCAAGGCACGCCCCGCGGGCGTGTCGATGAACACGCGTACCGTCGCGCGGGAGCAGCCGATATGGCTCGCGAGGAAGCGGGTGAACTGCTCGAGATAGCGCCCGCCGTCGATCTCGCCACGCTCGAGGCTGCTCGATATGTTCTGCAACTGCTCGTACTCGGCCATGCCCGATTATCGCGTCGGGTGTTTCGCGCTCGATGCCCGCAGACCACGCCGTAGCGTGACTTATTGCTAGCGCGCAGCCTTGCGCATCGCTGCAAGGAGACCCGGCGCCGAGTCGCAATACGCGGCAACGCCGCATTGCTCGCACAGCGGCCGGCGCGCCTGGCAAACGTAGCGGCCGTGCAGGATCAGCCAGTGGTGTGCGTCGGTGAGGTAGATCTCCGGCACGCGCCTGAGCAGGCCCATCTCGACTTCGAGTGGCGTCTTGCCGGGCGCAAGGCCGGTGCGGTTCGCGACCCTGAAGATGTGCGTGTCGACCGCCATCGTCGGCTCGCCGAAGGCAACGTTGAGCACCACGTTCGCGGTCTTTCGGCCGACGCCCGGCAGCGCCTCGAGCGCTTCGCGGGTGTGGGGCACCTGCCCGCCATGTTGCTCGACCAGGATGCGGCAGGTCTCCAGCAGGTTCTTCGCCTTGGTCCTGAAGAGCCCGATCGTGCGGATGTGCTCGGTCACGGCATCGATGCCGAGTGCAAGCATCTTCGCCGGCGTGTTGGCGATCGCGAAGAGTCGGCGCGTCGCCTTGTTGACGCCGACGTCGGTGGCCTGCGCCGACAGCAGCACCGCAGCCAGCAGCTCGAACACGTTCGTGTACTCGAGCTCGGTCTCCGGTTGTGGATTGGCCGCCTTCAGCGTGGCGAAGAAGGGTTCGATGCTCTCGGTCTTCATCGGCCGGGATTGTCGCTGCCGCCGTGTGCGGCCAGGCGTTCGTCGTACTCGCGCTTGTTGCGCTCGAGGCGAGTGCGGTGCCAGGCAAAGCGTTCGCGTGCTTCGATGGCCTGCTGCGGGCTCCAGGCGTCCCAACCCGTGCGTTCGCCGCTCGCGTCGACGAGTGCGATGCAGTCGACCGGGCAGGCGGGGATGCACAGCTCGCAGCCGGTGCACTGCGCGTCGATCACCGTGTGCATCTGTTTGGGTCCGCCGACGATGCAGTCGACCGGACACGCCTCCAGACACAACGTGCACCCGATGCACCAGCCTTCGTCGATAACCGCCAGGCGACGCGGGCCTTCCGCACCGTTCGCCGGGTTCAGCGGCGCGACAGGCCGGCCGCTCAGCGCCGCCAGGCGCACAACGCCTTCACGGCCGCCGGGCGGACACTGATTGATGTCGGCCTCGCCGGACGCGATGGCCTCGGCATAGCTGCGGCAGTCCGGGAACCCGCAGCGAGTGCACTGCGTTTGCGGCAGTGCCTCGTTCAGCCGCTCGGCGAGCGTGCCCGAAGCATTGGCCTGGGCGGCCATCGACGAAGCCTTCCTACTTCGCCGCGCGTGCGCCGGATCTGCTGCGGGCCGCCTTCTTCGCGGCAACCGGCGCAGCGCGCTTGCGGGTGACTGCGGCGTCCTGGTGGGCGGCGATGAAGTCACGCAGATGCGGGTAGACCTTCTCGCGCCAGCGCCGGCCCGAGAAGATGCCGTAGTGGCCTGCGCCGATCGCGTCGTAGTGGAACTGGCGCGCCTTCGGGATGCCGGTGCACAGCTCGTGCGCGGCCCGCGTCTGGCCGGCGCCGGAGATGTCGTCGAGCTCGCCTTCGATCGTCAGCAGTGCGGTGCTCTTGATGTCCTGCGGTCGCACGAGCTGGCCGTTGACCTTCCAGCTGCCGTTGACGAGAGCGAAGTCCTGGAACACGGTCTTGATCGTGTCGAGGTAGTACTCGGCGGGCATGTCCAGCACCGCGTTGTACTCGTCGTAGAACGCGCGATGGAACTCGGCGCTGTCGTCATCGCCGCGCACCAGATCGAGAAAGTAGTCGTAGTGAGAGCTGAGGTGGCGGTCCGGGTTCATGGCCACGAAACCGGTGTGCTGCAGGAAGCCTGGATACACGGCGCGGCCGGAGCCGGGGTAGTTGGTCGGAACGCGGTAGATCACGTTGTTCTCGAACCATTCGAAGCTCTTGTTCATCGCCAGGTTGTTGACGGCGGTCGGGCTGCGGCGGGCGTCGATCGGCCCACCCATCATCGTCATCGTGCGCGGCGTGCGCTCGCCGCTACTCGCCATCAGCGAGATCGCCGCAAGCACCGGCACGGTGGGCTGGCACACGGAGATCACGTTCGCATCGGCACCGATGTGGCGGATGAACTCCTGCACGTAGCTCACGTAGTCGTCGAGATGGAACGGGCCGGCGTCGGCCGGCACCATGCGCGCGTCGGTCCAGTCGGTGATGAAGACCTTGTGGTCCTTCAGCAGCTCGCGCACGGTGTCGCGCAGCAGCGTGGAGTGGTGTCCCGACAGCGGGGCAACCACCAGCACGGTGGGCTGGTCTTTCATGCGGGTGAGCATGGGCAGGTCGTCGGTGAAGCGCTTGAAGCGCAGCAGCCTGCAGAAGGGCTTCTCGATCGCCACCTGCTCCTGCACGGCGACGTCGATCCCCGCAACCTTGACCGAGGTGATCGCGAACTCGGGCTTCTCGTATTCCTTCGAGAGCCGGTGCATGAGATCCAACCCCGCCGACACCCGCTGGGCGCCGGGCGTGTGCGCGAATGGCGAAAGCGGGTGGTTGTAAAGCTTGGACGTGGCGCTCGCGAACTCGGCGAACGGACTCAGCAACGCACGTTGTGTTTCATAGAGCTGATACAGCATCGGGAACCTTGGTACGTAGCAATGGTGCGACGCAGCATTCTAGGGCTGCATGCACCATCTTGCATCGGACCGGCACAAGGTGATTTCCCGAACTGAGCTGAAATGCCGGCCTACTCGCAAACCTTCGCGATCGCCGACACGACGGCGTCGATGTTCTGGTTGTTCAGCGCCGCAACGCAAATGCGCCCGGAGTCGACACCGTAGACGCCGAACTCGTTGCGCAGCCGTTCCATCTGCGGCTTCGTCAGCCCCGAGTAGCTGAACATGCCGATCTGGCGCGTGATGAAGCTCATGTCCTGCTTCAGCCCGGCCGCGAGCAGTTTGCTTTGCAGCGCCTCGCGCATCTGCTTGATGCGCACGCGCATGCCGGCGAGTTCGTCTTCCCACATCGCGCGCAGCGCCGGAGTGGTCAACACCATCGAGACGACCTGCGCGCCGTGCGTCGGCGGGTTCGAGTAGTTGGTGCGGATCACGCGCTTGAGCTGGCTCAGCACGCGCGCCGCTTCGTCCTTGTTCTCGCAGACGACGCTGAGTGCGCCGACCCGCTCGCCATACAGCGAGAAGCTCTTGGAGAAGCTGGTCGAGACGAAGAAGTCGATGCCCGCCTCGATGAACATGCCGATCGCTGCGCCGTCCTCGGCAATGCCCTTGCCGAAGCCCTGGTAGGCCATGTCGAGGAAGGGCACCAGGCCGCGCTCCTTGACGGCGGCGATCACCTTTTCCCATTGCTCGGCGTTGATGTCGTAGCCCGTCGGGTTGTGGCAGCAGGCGTGCAGCACGGCGATACTGCCGCTCGCGGCGGAGCGCAGCGCGGCGAGCATGCCGTCGAAGTCGATGCCGCGGCGCTCGGCGTCGTAGTAGGGGTACGACTCGACTTGGAAGCCGGCGCTCTCGAACAGCGCGCGGTGGTTTTCCCAGCTCGGGTCGCTGATCAGAACCTTCGCATCCGGTTTCAGGCGCTGAAGAAAGTCAGCCCCGATCTTCAAGCCGCCGGTGCCGCCAACTGCCTGAACGGTCGCGACGCGGGCGCTGCGAACGGGCTCGCTCTCGGCGCCGAACACGAGGCCTTGCACTGCCTTGTCGTAGGCGGCGATGCCGTCGATCGGCAAATAGCCTCTTGCCTTCGGCGCCTCGACCATCATCTTCTCGGCTGCCTGCACGCACTGAAGCAGCGGCAGCTTGCCGTTTTCGTCGTAGTACACGCCGACACCGAGGTTGACCTTCGCCGGATTCGGGTCGGCATTGAACTGCTCGCTCAGGCCGAGGATCGGGTCACGGGGCGCCATTTCGACGGCGGCGAACAGAGAGCGAGCGGGCGAAGACATCGTCAGTCCTTGTCAGTGGATCGTGCGGGCGTTTGCGGTTAACCTGATCGGCTGCCTGGTCGAGACGCATTCGAAGCGCGACAAGGCGGGAGAACCCGGAGATTTTATCGTTCATGGCACAGTTGCCCGAAGTCATTGCACCAGCTGAGGACGTATCGGCGAGCGCCCAAGGCGAGTTCGTCAGCTATCCCGACTCGCCATTCCAGTTGTTCCAACCCTACCCACCCGCGGGCGATCAGCCGGCTGCGATCGCCGGTCTCGTCGAGGGGCTGCGCGACGGCTTGAGCTACCAGACGCTCCTGGGCGTCACCGGTTCCGGCAAGACCTTCACGATGGCCAACGTGATCGCCCAGATGGGGCGGCCAGCGATCGTGTTCGCGCCGAACAAGACGCTCGCGGCGCAGCTGTACAGCGAGTTCCGGGAGTTCTTCCCGAAGAACGCCGTCGAGTATTTCGTCAGCTACTACGACTACTACCAGCCTGAAGCCTACGTCCCGCAGCGCGACCTCTTCATCGAGAAAGACAGCTCGATCAACGAACACATTGAGCAGATGCGTTTGTCGGCGACGAAGAGCCTGCTCGAGCGTCGGGATGTGATCATCGTCGCCAGCGTCAGCGCGATCTACGGCATCGGCAACCCGAGCGACTATCACCAGATGGTCATGACGCTGCGCGTGCGCGACAAGATCGGCCAGCGCGACGTGATCGCGCAGCTGATCCGCATGCAATACAGCCGCAACGACACCGACTTCTCGCGCGGCACGTTCCGCGTGCGGGGCGACACGATCGACGTGTTCCCGGCCGAGCACTCGGAGCTTGCGATCCGCATCGAGCTCTTCGACGACGAGGTCGAGTCGCTGCAGCTCTTCGACCCGCTGACCGGGCGTATCCGCCAGAAGATCCCGCGCTTCACGGTCTACCCGTCGAGCCACTACGTGACCCCGCGCGAGCGGGTCGTCGACGCGATCGTCACGATCAAGGACGAACTGCGCGAGCGGCTGGCCGAACTGGTGGCGGCCGGCAAGCTCGTGGAGGCGCAGCGCCTCGAGCAACGCACGCGCTTCGATCTCGAGATGCTGCAAGAGGTTGGGCACTGCAAGGGAATCGAGAACTACACGCGACATCTGTCAGGCGCGAAGCCGGGCGACCCGCCGCCCACGTTGGTCGACTACCTGCCGCCCGACTCGTTGATGTTTCTCGACGAGAGCCACGTGCTGATCGGGCAGCTGGGCGGCATGTTCAACGGTGACCGCGCGCGCAAGACCGTGCTCGTCGAGTACGGCTTTCGGCTTCCGAGTGCGCTCGACAACCGGCCGCTGAAGTTCGACGAGTTCGAACGCAAGATGCGTCAGGTGACGTACGTGTCGGCCACTCCGGCCGACTACGAGAAGCGCACCGCCGGGCAGGTTGTCGAGCAACTGGTGCGGCCCACCGGGTTGATCGACCCGAGTGTCGAGGTCCGACCCGCTGCGACGCAGGTCGACGACGTGCTGCAGGAAATCCGCGAGCGGGTCGAGATCAACGAGCGGGTCCTGATCACCACGCTGACCAAGCGGATGGCCGAGCAGCTGACCGACTACCTGAGCGACAACGGCGTCAAGGTGCGGTACTTGCACAGCGACGTCGACAACATCGAGCGGGTCGAGATCCTGCGCGATTTGCGGCTTGGCACCTTCGACGTGCTGGTCGGCATCAACCTGCTGCGCGAGGGGATCGACATTCCGGAGGTCTCGCTGGTCGCGATCCTGGATGCCGACAAGGAAGGTTTCCTGCGCTCGGAGCGCAGCTTGATCCAGACCATCGGTCGGGCTGCCCGCAACCTGAACGGGCGGGCAATCCTCTATGCAGACAAGGTGACCGAGTCGATGCGCCGGGCAATCGACGAGACCGAGCGGCGACGAACCAAGCAAGTTGCCCACAACAAGGCGATGGGGATCACGCCGCGTAGCGTGGTGAAGAGGGTTCGCGATCTGATCGACGGCGTTTACAGCGAAAAGAGCGCGAAAGATGATCTGAAGGCTGCGAATGACGCGGCGTCGGCTGAGTTGATGAGCGAGAAGGATCTCGCCAAGCGCATCAAGCTGCTCGAAAAGCAGATGCTCGAGCACGCCCGCAACCTCGAGTTCGAGAAGGCGGCGCGCGTTCGCGACCAGCTGGCGCTTCTGCGTGAGCAGGCATTCGGTGCGCCGGGGCGCGACAATGTCGTGGCCATCGGGGCTGCCGCAGCCGGATCAGGCGCGGCGCCGAACGAGCGCGCTTGACCCTGCTGATTTCGAGGGAACTTCCGCCCCCGTTCCCGACCGAATTGGTCGGCTTCGGCTATACTCGACCAAACAACTCGGGATTTCGGGTTAACCCGTGTCTGGAGTGGGTCGAGCTTGTCGAGGTCGCGCTTTCCCGGCTGACCCGCTGACCCTGGCAAAAGGAGAATTTTTATGCGTCTGACCACCAAAGGCCGTTTCGCGGTCACCGCCATGATTGACCTCGCGCTGCGCGAGCACACCGGTCCGGTCGCGCTGGCAGCCATCAGCGGCCGTCAGCAGATTTCGTTGTCGTATCTCGAGCAGTTGTTCGGCAAGCTTCGTCGGCACGAGCTCGTCGAAAGCACGCGTGGTCCGGGCGGTGGTTATTCACTCGGTCGCAAGGCTGAAGAGATCACGGTTGCGGACATCATCGTTGCGGTCGACGAACCTATCGACGCGACCGGCTGCGCCGGCAAGGAAAACTGCATGGGCGAAGACTCGGGCCGCTGCATGACGCACGACCTATGGGCGAGCCTCAACTCGAAAATGATCGAGTTTCTCGACTCGGTCTCGCTGAAGAAGCTGGTCGACGAGCAGATCGCCAAGGGCGTCTCGATCGAAGAGCACCCGGTCAAGCGAGCGATCTCGAGCCAGCCGGTCGTCAAGCCGATCAAGATCACCGCGCCGAACTCCGTGTTCGCGCTCGGCGCCGCCTTCAACAAGTAAACGCAAAAAATTGCCCGTCCGGTGCGAAGGCATCGGGTTGGGCGACGACTCGCATGGACATGACCCCGCACTTCCCGATCTACATGGACTACGGCGCGACCACGCCGGTCGATCAGCGCGTTGTCGACGCGATGATTCCGTGGCTGCGCGAACACTTCGGCAACCCGGCGTCGCGTAGTCACGCATGGGGTTGGGAGGCGGAAGAAGCGGTCGAGAAGGCGCGCGAGCATGTGGCGGCTTTGATCGGCGCGGATTCGCGCGAGATCATCTGGACCTCCGGCGCGACCGAATCCAACAACCTCGCGCTCAAGGGTGCGGCGCAGTTCTACAAGACGCGCGGAAAGCACCTCATCACCGTGAAGACCGAGCACAAGGCAGTGCTCGATACGACCCGCGAACTGGAGCGGCAAGGCTTTGAGGTCACGTATCTCGACGTGCAGGAAGACGGGCTGCTCGATCTCGATGCGTTCAAGGCTGCGATTCGCCCGGACACGATCCTCGTGTCGGTGATGTTCGTGAACAACGAGATCGGCGTCATCCAGGACATTCCGGCAATCGGCGCGATCTGCCGCGAGAAGGGCATCATCTTCCACGTGGATGCTGCGCAGGCAACGGGCAAGGTGGCGATCGACCTGGCCAAGCTGCCGGTCGACCTGATGAGCCTCGCCTCGCACAAGACCTACGGGCCCAAAGGCATCGGCGCGCTGTACGTGCGCCGCAAACCGCGTGTGCGTATCGAGGCGCAGATGCACGGCGGCGGTCACGAGCGCGGCATGCGTTCGGGCACCCTGCCGACGCACCAGATCGTCGGGATGGGCGAGGCGTTCCGGATCGCCAAGGAAGAGATGGGCATCGAAAGCGAACGCGTTCGGATGCTGCAGCAGCGCCTGATCAACGGGCTGAAGGACATCGAGCAGACGTTCCTGAACGGGCACGCCGAGAAGCGCGTGCCGCACAACGTCAACATGAGTTTCAACTTCGTCGAAGGCGAATCGCTGATCATGGGGATCAAGGGCATCGCGGTGTCGTCGGGTTCGGCCTGCACCTCGGCCAGCCTTGAGCCGAGCTACGTGCTGCGTGCACTTGGCCGCAGCGACGAACTGGCCCACTCGAGCCTGCGGATGACGATCGGCCGCTTCACGACCGAAGAGGAAATCGACTACGTGGTGACCACGCTGAAAGACCGCGTGGCCAAGCTGCGCGAACTCTCCCCGCTGTGGGAGATGTACCAGGACGGCGTTGACATCAGCGCTATCCAGTGGGCTGCGCACTGAATACCGGGAACACAGGAGTACGACATGGCATACAGCGAAAAGGTCGTTGACCACTACGAGAACCCCCGCAACGTTGGCTCGTTCGAGAAGGGTGACGACACGGTCGGGACCGGCATGGTCGGCGCACCCGCGTGCGGCGACGTGATGAAGCTGCAGATCAAGGTCAACCCGCGCACCGGGCTGATCGAGGACGCGAAGTTCAAGACCTATGGCTGCGGCTCTGCGATTGCATCGAGTTCGCTCGTGACCGAGTGGGTCAAAGGCAAGTCGCTCGACGAGGCGCTGACGATCAAGAACACGCACATCGCCGAAGAGTTGGCGCTGCCGCCGGTCAAGATCCACTGCTCGATCCTCGCCGAGGACGCGATCAAGGCAGCAGTCAGCGACTACAAGGCCAAGATCGGCAGCATCGCAAAGGCGGCGTGATTCCATGGCAGTGACGTTGACCGAAGCCGCGGCACGCCATGTCACGCGCTACCTGGGCAAACGAGGCAAGGGTGTGGGCGTTCGGCTGGGCGTCAAGACCACCGGCTGTTCGGGTCTGGCCTACAAGCTCGAGTACGCCGACGAGTTGGCGCCGGAAGACGTGGTCTTCGAGGGCCACGGCGTGAAGGTGCTCGTCGACCCGAAGAGCCTGCCGTACATCGACGGCACCGAGCTCGATTTCGTACGCGAAGGCCTCAACGAGGGCTTCAAGTTCCGCAACCCGCGCGAGAAAGACCGTTGCGGCTGTGGCGAGTCTTTCCGCGTCTGACGCGAACGCGCGCTGAACGATGGGCGCGGCATCTGCCGCGCCTTTTTCTTGTGATCGCCTGATGAAACTCGACAGCGACGACTTCGAACTGTTCGGCATCGAACGCCGCTTCGCGCTCGACCGTGCGGGCCTCGATGCCCGCTGGCGTGCGCTGCAGGCCGAAGTCCATCCCGATCGGTTTGCCTCGGAGGGCGCGGCTGCGCAGCGAGTTGCGATGCAGTGGGCGGTCCGCGTCAACGAGGCCTATCAGCGACTGAAGGATCCGATCAGGCGCGCAGCGTATCTGTGCGAGTTGCACGGGGCTCCGATCCGGGCCGAGAGCAACACCGCGATGCCGACGGAGTTTTTGCTGCAGCAACTCGAATGGCGCGAGGGCCTCGACGAGGCACGAGGCGCGGCCGAGGTCGAGGCGCTCGCCGACGAGGTGCAATCGCATCGTCGGGCCGCGCTCGCGCGCGTGCAACAGACGCTAGACGTGACGCGCGACTACGCTGCGGGCGCAGAGCAGGTCAGAGCCCTCATGTTCATCGAGCGCTTTGTCGACGACATCGATAAGCGCCTCGAAGCGCTGGGACAATAGCGACATGGCTCTGCTCCAGATCTCCGAACCCGGTGGCGCACCCGACCCGCATCAGCGTCGCGTGGCCATTGGCATTGACCTCGGCACCACGCACTCGCTGGTTGCCGCCGTACGCAACGGCGTGGCCGAGTGCCTGCCCGATGAAACAGGCCGCGTGATCCTGCCGTCAGTGGTGCGCTACCTGCCCGAAGGCAAGCGGCAGATCGGCGCCGCGGCGCTCGCAGACGCTGCGCTCGATCCGCGCAACACCATCGTATCGGTCAAACGGTTCATGGGGCGTGGCATTGCAGACATCGATGGCCGCGACAAGCTTCCCTACGACTTCGTCGATGCGCCGGGCATGGTGCAGATCGCGACCGTCGATGGCGTGAAGTCGCCGGTGGAGGTGTCGGCCGAGATTCTCGCGACCTTGCGATATCGCGCCGAGGACACCTTCGACGACGACATCTTCGGTGCCGTCGTTACCGTGCCTGCGTACTTCGATGATGCGCAGCGCCAGGCTACCAAGGATGCGGCCCAGCTTGCCGGGCTCAACGTGCTGCGCCTGATCAGCGAACCGACTGCGGCGGCGATCGCCTACGGGCTCGAGAACGGGTCCGAAGGCCTGTATGCCGTGTACGACCTGGGTGGCGGCACCTTCGACATCTCGCTGCTGCGCCTGACGGCGGGAGTGTTCGAGGTGGTTGCGACCGGCGGCGATTCCGCGCTCGGCGGCGACGACTTCGACGCCGCGCTGGCAGCCTGGGCGCTTGCGCAAAGCGGGCTCACCGCCGAAACGCCGCAAGACAAGCGCGCGTTGCTGGTGGCGGCGCGTGCCGCGAAGGAAAAGCTCTCCTTGGCCGACCACGCCACCGTCGCGTGTCCGTTGGCTGGCGGCGAACTCGCCACCCGCGTTACTCGCGATGAGTTCGATGCGATCACACGACCATTGGTGGAGCGCACGCTCGCCGGCGTGCGCAAGGTCTTGCGCGACGCGAAGACTGACCGGGCGGACGTGAACGGTGTGGTGATGGTTGGCGGGTCGACGCGCATGCCGAGCGTGCAGCGGGCGGTCGGCGAGTTCTTCGGCAAGCCACCGTTGAACAACCTCAATCCCGACGAAGTGGTCGCACTCGGTGCGGCGATTCAAGCCAACGCACTCGCGGGCAATGCGGGCGGCGGCGAACTGCTGCTGCTCGACGTGATCGCTCTGTCGCTGGGCCTCGAGACGATGGGCGGCCTCGTCGAACGCATCATTCCTCGCAACAGCACGATCCCCACCGCGCGGGCGCAGGAGTTCACGACCTTCAAGGACGGCCAGACGGCGATCGCGGTTCACGTTGTCCAGGGCGAGCGCGAAGTCGTCAGCGACTGCCGTTCGCTTGCTCGCTTCGAGTTGCGCGGCATTCCGCCGATGGCCGCCGGCGCGGCGCGAGTGCGAGTCACGTTCGAGGTCGATGCAGACGGCCTGCTGAACGTGTCTGCGCGGGAGGAGACCTCCGGCGTGCAAGCATCGATCAGCGTGAAGCCGAGCTACGGGCTGTCCGACGACGAGATCGCACGCATGCTCACCGAAAGCTTCAGCAGTGCCGAGGCCGATATGGTCGAGCGATCCCTGCGCGAGTCGCGTGTCGAGGCGGAGCGCATGCTGCTTGCCACCCACTCGGCGCTCGCCGCCGACGGTGATCTGCTCGACGCGCAGGAGCGCGCTCGCATCGGCGAGTTGCTTGCACTCGTCCAGGCAAGTCGCGAGGGCAGCGACCACCATGCGATCGATGCCGCCGTCGAAGCGCTTGCGAAAGGCACCGAGGCGTTCGCTGCCGATCGCATGAACCGTGGCATCCGGCAGGCGCTGTCGGGCCGCTCCATCGAAGAGGTTTGAAGCCCCCGTCATGCCGATCATCAAGATCCTGCCGCATCCCGAATACTGCCCACAAGGCGCCGAGATCAAGGCGCCGGCCGGCACCTCGATCTGCGAGGCGCTGCTCGACAACCACATCGAGATCGAACACGCCTGCGAGATGAGCTGCGCGTGCACGACCTGCCACGTCGTCGTGCGCGAGGGCTTCGAATCGCTCGGTGAGCTGGACGAGAGCGAGGAGGACCTTCTCGATCGCGCGTGGGGTCTGGAGCCGCAATCGCGCCTGTCATGCCAGGCGATCCTCGCGCAGCAGGACGTGACGGTCGAGATTCCGAAGTATTCGATCAATCACGCCAAAGAGAAGCACTGAGCAGGGCACCGGTTTGGGGTTCGCCGGCGGCTCGATGCATCGGGAAGGTGCGCCAAGAAGAAAACAAGCCTCCGGGCCAGAGGCCGCGGAGGCTTTAAAGGGTTCGCAACCCTGTTGAGGAGACAGGACAGGCTCGCTCAAGCCTGTCGGTCTGTATCTAGCAATTGGCGTGCCTTGTCGGCCGATCAATGCCTCAGCTGTGCCGCGCGTCGACGAAAGCCTTGCGCAGCCAGCCACCGAGCGGCCGCAACGAGCCGAACAGCGACTCTGGCTCGGCGCCCTCGCGTTCGCTCAGTAGGTGCTCGGCGTTGAGCATGTCGAGAAACTGCCGGACGTCGGATCGACGCAGTCCGCTGGTGTCGACGAGCTGGCCGACGCTGACGTGCCGGTGCGACATGTCGCTCAGCATGCGTCGGTATGCGATCTTGTCGAACGGCGGTCGCAACTGCGGCCACGCGGCGAGTCGGTATGTTTTCATGGCTCCAACGACTGTTTGAGGGCAACGGATCTGTGCCGTCGCTCAAGGGGATACGCAGGGTATTCGCTTGCCGTGTGGCCGGGAAGGGGGTTACACCAGCGTTTAGGGAAAATCCCAACAGCAGGAACTGTGCCGATCGCCGGTGACATGAGCGTGACCGGGGCGCGCGATAGCTCGGTCAGGATGGTTGGTGCAGCGCGCGCTGGACCTCGTCCTGCCAGGGAAGCGTGTGCACGATCTGATTCAGCCGCATGGCGATCTGCAGCTGGCTCAGAGCCTCCCCCCGTTCGTCGAGCAGGCGCAGGTTGGTCACCATCCCCAGCGGATCGGACATCGCGACCACGCCGCGCTGGATCTCGACCCAGTCCCAAGCCACTCCGGCAGACCGGTCGTCCGACGCGCTTCCCCACAAGGTCTGGCCGCTGCAGGGAACTTCCTCGTCGCCAAAACTCAACACCCGAGTTCCGAGGTGGACCAGACGAAGGTCGGGTGCGGAGTCTGCCTGACACAATACCGGCGGCCACGCGTAGACAATCCAGGCAGGCGTCATCGCGCCCGTGATGGCGGTAGAGTTGATCATGGCACCTCGATTTGGTGATTCAATGGCTGGCAGTGTGACCAAGCTGGGCGCTCTTGCCATCTGTCAAACTTGTCAGCTGTCAGAGTTGACAGGGTCGGTCGGGTCGCAGCCGATCAACTGACCCCATTCCTACAGCAAAGTTGTGAAGGACGGCATGCTTCAGGGCGGCTTCACGGAGGTGCTAAGCAGCAGGAACCGCGACGAGTTCCGGGGCGAGATCGTGGCATTCGCGAATCGTCTTGGCTTCGACAAGGTCGCTGCGACCGTGGTGATCGACCATCTTCTTGCCGAGCCTGAGTTCATCATCGTCGACAACACGCCGAGCGACTACCGAGAGCAGTTCGCGAGCTTCTCGAACGGTCGGCGTGACCCGGTGATGCAACATTGCAAGCGCCAAAGCGTGCCGATCGTCTGGGGCCAGAACACATACGTTGCCAACGGGCAGGGCGACAAGTGGGAAGAGCAGGCGCGATTCGGCTACAGCAACGGCATCGCGCTGGCGCTGCACATGCCCGACGGACGTCACTTCGTGTTCGGCGTCGAGAGGGATCAGGCGGTGCCGCACGATCCGCGAGAGCTGACTCGGATCGTCGCCGACCTCCAGTTGTTTGCAGTGCACGCCCACGAAGCGGCGCTGCGCATCCTGACGCCGTCGTCACCCGAGCCGGGAACACCGTCTCTGACCCCACGCGAGATCGAAACATTGCGCTGGACGATGGAAGGCAAGACCGCATGGGAAGTCGGCCACGTACTCGGAATCACCGAGCGAACGGCTGCGCTTCATGTGAACAATGCGACGCACAAGCTTGGTTGCGCAAACAAGCATCAAGCGGTGCTGAAAGCGATTCGACTCGGATTGATCCGATAAGAGTCGGCCCGCATCCTCGCGGCGGAATGTGCAATCCGTCACGACGTGCCCCATATCTTGAACACCATGTGCAACAGTTGCGCGGCATCGCGCGCCGAGCTTTTCACGCTCGTGCGTGCGTCGCGTCAACCCCCACCCTGTAAGACTTGACAGTTACGCAAACCGCTACGTCCTGATCGAATGGCCGCCGAGCACGAAATGCGTGCCGCCCACCTTCAGGAGCTCAGTCATGCGTCAAGATCAAGTCGTTGAAATCCAGAACACCCTGCTGTCCATCGATGCCGCCAAGATCGGCTCGGACAAGAAGATTTCCGCCCCCGTCGAGCTCAGTCTCGAAGACCTTCGCAACGTTGCCGGCGGCCTCCTTCCGAATGGGACCTGGGCGTCGAGCGAAGCCCTGCCGAACGGTACCTGGTGATCAAGGGGCACCGTGTGCCCAATCTCTTTCGAACCGAGGCGCTGGAGCATCGTCAGCGCGATTGGCTCGGCAGCATTCAGCTTGTCCGGCCGGTCTCGCTTGCGTTGCTGACAGCGTTCGTCGTCGTCGTGGCGGTCGCCGTGGCGGCATATCTCGTCTGGGGCGAGTACACGCGCAAGGCGCGGGTCAGTGGCTACCTGGTCCCCGACCGCGGCCTGATCCGGCTCATGGCACCGCAAGCGGCGACGGTTGTCGAGAATCATGTGGCCGAAGGCCGGGTAGTGCGCCAGGGCGATGTGCTGTTCGTGCTGGCCATCGGCCAGAGCACGTCCAGTGGTGACGCGCAGACTGCGATCCAGAGCAGTCTCGCTTCGCGCGAACGCAGCCTGCAGGACGCGGCCCGTCAGCGTGGGCTCCTCGAACAGAACCAGCTCGCCTCGCTCGAGCTGCAGATCGGCAACATGCGCCGCGAGCTCGGGTCGATCGGCGCCGAGGCCGACCTGCAGCGCGAGCGGCTTGCTCTTGCGCAGAACGCGCTCGCGCGGCTCGAATCGCTGCGCAACGACAACTTCGTTTCCTCGGCGCAGGTGCAGACCAAGACCGAGGAGATTCTGGGGTTGAAGGCGCAACTGCAAGCGCTCGAGCGGCAGCGCGGCACGCAGTTGCGGGAGATCGCGACCCTCGAGGCTCAGCGTCGCGAGTTGCCGCTGAAGGCACAAGCCGCGCGAGGCGAGATCGACCGCGACCTTGCCGCAGTTGCGCAACTCTCGGCCGAGAACGAAGCGCGGCAGCGCCTCGTAGTGCGGGCGCCGCAGGACGGCGTTGTCACCGCGGTGCTGGCCGACACCGGACAAACCGTCACGCCGGGTGTTGCACTCGCAAGCCTGCTGCCGGCAGATGCGAGGCTGCAGGCGCATCTCTTCGCGCCATCGAGCGCGGTCGGGTTCGTTCGGGCGCACCAGCCCGTCCAGCTCCGATACCAGGCGTTCCCATATCAGAAGTTCGGCCATCAAGCCGGCGAAGTGATCCAGGTCGCGCGTTCGCCGTTGCAGGCAGCCGAGCTGGCCGGACTGCCGCTTCAGGGGGCGGCAGCGTCCGGCGAACCTTTGTATCGAATCACCGTGGCACTCGACCAGCAGACGGTCGCCGCATACGGCCAAGCCCAGGCTTTGTCGCCGGGGATGCAGCTCGAAGCCGACGTGCTGCTCGACAGGCGCCGCCTGATTGAATGGTTGTTCGAGCCTGTGCTGGGCATCGCGAGCCGCGTATGAGCACTGACCACACCACCAGGCAATCACGTGGTCCGCTCGACGCGTTGAAGCTCGGGCTGGGCGGCCGGCGCATGCCGGTGATCCTGCAAACCGAGGCCGCCGAGTGCGGCCTCGCGTGCCTTGCGATGGTCGCGGCTCATCACGGGTTGCGGCTCGACCTGCCAACGCTTCGTCAACGCTTCTCGGTCTCGTTGAAGGGCACGACGATGGCCGACCTCGTGCGGCTCGCCGGTCATCTGAACCTGGGCTCGCGCGCATTGCGCGCCGAGATCGAGCACCTCAGCGGTCTTTCGATGCCCTGCGTGCTGCACTGGGACCTGAACCACTTCGTGGTGCTGAAGGAAGTGAGCCGCGGCTGGGCTGTGATCCACGACCCCGCGCGCGGCGTTCGCCGCCTGCCACTTGCCGAAGTGTCGAAGCACTTCACCGGCATCGTGCTCGAGCTCACGCCGCAAGCGGACTTCAAGCCGCACACCGAGCGGCGCAGCGTGTCACTGCGGCAACTGCTCGGCCGCGTCACGGGGTTGCGGCGTTCGCTGCTGCAGATCTTCACGCTCGCGATCGCGCTCGAAGGCTTCATGCTGCTGACGCCGTTCTTCATGCAATGGGTCGTCGACAACGTGCTGGTCAGCCTCGACCGCGACCTGCTCGTGACGCTCGGGCTCGGCTTCGGGCTGCTCGTGCTGATCCAGGTCGGCGCGGGCGCGATCCGCTCATGGGCGGTGCTCCACCTGTCAGCGACGCTGAACCTGCAGTGGCTGGGCAATGTGTTCGCGCACCTGATGCGCCTGCCGGTGGCGTGGTTCGAGAGGCGCCACACGGGTGATGTGCTGTCGCGCTTCGGTGCGGTGCAGCAGATTCAACAGACCCTGACGACAAGCTTCATCGAAGCCGTGCTGGATGGGCTGCTGGTCATCGTCACGCTCGTGATGATGCTGATTTACAGCGGCACCCTGACAGCCATCGCGCTCGCGAGCGTGGCTGGCTATGCGCTGCTGCGCTGGGCGTTCTTCCGCCCGCTGCGCGAGGCGACCGAAGAATCGATCGTGTTCGATGCGAAGAAGTCCAGCCATTTCCTCGAATCGCTGCGCGGCGTGCAGTCGATCAAGCTCTTCAATCGCCAGGAGGATCGCCAAGGGCGCTTCATGAATCTGGTGGTCGATTCGATGAACGCGAACCTCGCCACGCGCAAGCTCGACCTGACGCTCGGCGTGCTGCACAAGCTGCTGTTCGGGCTCGAGCGTGTCGTGATGATCTGGGTCGGCGCGCTGCTCGTGATGGACCACACCTTCTCGGTCGGCATGCTGTTCGCATTCGTTGCGTACAAGGAGCAGTTCGCCCAACGTGTAAGCGCATTGATCGACAAGACCGTCGAAGTGAAGATGCTCAAGCTGCAGGGCGAGCGCCTGGCCGATATCGTGCTCAGCGCCCCCGAACCGCAGTCCGAGTTCGCTCCGCGCACGCAAGACGTTCCTCAGAGTCTCGAACTGCGCAACGTGAGCTTCGCCTATTCCGACACCGAACCCGAAGTGCTGCGCTTCCTGAACCTGAACATCGAGCCGGGCGAGTCGGTCGCGATCGTCGGACCATCCGGTTGCGGCAAGACGACCTTGCTGAAACTCATGCTCGGCGTGCACGCGCCGCGCAGCGGTGAAATCCGCATCGGCGGCGTCACTCTCGCGCAGCTTGGCCTTCGCGCCTGGCGCGAGATGATCGGCACGGTGATGCAGGACGACCAACTCTTCGCAGGCTCGATCGCCGACAACATCAGCTTCTTCGACCCGAACGCCGAACCGGCGTGGATCGAGCAGTGCGCGCGCGTCGCTGCAGTCCACAGCGAAATCATCGCGATGCCGATGGGCTATCACACGTTGATCGGTGACATGGGCGCCAGCATCTCGGGCGGCCAGAGGCAGCGCATCCTGTTGGCGCGCGCTCTCTACAAACGCCCGAAGATACTGTTCCTCGACGAAGCGACGAGCGCGCTCGACGTCGAACGCGAGCGCGAAGTCAACAACGCTATCCGCCAGCTCGACCTTACCCGCGTGATCGTCGCGCACAGGCCCGAGACGATTGCCTCCGCGAGCCGGGTAATCGTCCTGCACGAAGGCAAGGTCTCGCAGGATCTGCGCAGCGTGCCGGGTGGCGGAAGCACCCACGCCCGATAGATTGCAGGTCGCCGGCCTAAACTCGCCGGCATGAACATTCTCGGCATCGAGTCGTCGTGCGACGAGACCGGCGTGGCGATCGTGCGCAGCGTCGGCTCCGAGACGCCACGTCTGCTCGCGCACGCACTGCACAGTCAGATCGACATGCACCAGGCCTACGGAGGCGTCGTTCCCGAGCTCGCATCGCGTGACCACATCCGGCGTGTGCTGCCGCTTGCGCGACAGGTGCTCGCCGAGGCGGAGCTGTCGCTCGCCGATGTCGACTGCGTTGCTTATACGCGCGGGCCTGGGTTGGCCGGTGCATTGCTGGTGGGCGCCGGTGTCGCCTGCTCGCTGGCCGCCGCGCTTCAGCGGCCCATCGTCGGCGTGCATCACCTCGAGGGGCATCTGCTGTCGCCGTTCCTTTCGGCTGACGCGCCTGCGTTCCCGTTCGTCGCGCTGCTCGTCTCCGGCGGTCACACGCAGCTGATGCGGGTCACCGACGTCGGTCGCTACGAGCTGCTCGGTGAAACCATCGACGATGCGGCCGGCGAGGCGTTCGACAAGTCCGCCAAGCTGCTCGGCCTCGGCTACCCGGGCGGGCCGGCGCTGGCCCGCCTCGCCGAGTTCGGCGACCCGGCGGCGTTCGAGCTGCCGCGCCCGCTGATGCACAGCGGTGATCTGGATTTTTCGTTCGCGGGACTGAAGACCGCCGTGCGCACGCAAGTGCTCAAGCTCGGCAGCAACGTCTGCGAGCAGGAGCGAGCCGACCTGGCCGCCTCGACGCAGCAGGCAATCGTCGACGTGCTGGCCGCGAAGACTCTGAAGGCACTGCGCCAAGCGGGATTGCGACGCCTCGTCGTCGCTGGCGGTGTGGGCGCCAATGCGCTGCTACGCAGCCGCCTGGATGCCGAATGTGCGACGCGCCAGATCCGGGTTCATTACCCGGAGCTGGCGCTGTGCACAGACAACGGCGCGATGATCGCGCTGGCGGCTGCGATGCGTCTGCAGCGAGGCATCGCTTCGCCGCAGTCCGATCACGCGTTCAGCGTTGCACCGCGATGGCCGCTCACCGATGTGTCGGCCGGCAATGCTGTTGCCAAGCCGCTCGCTTAAGCGATATTGAGCTGGGTGGCCCCGGCCGGCACCTTCTTGGCCAGCGTCAAGGTCAGCACGCCATTCTCGAACTTCGCCTGTGACGCAGTCTGGTCGACCTCCGCCGGCAGGCTCACGGTGCGCGCGTACCGCACGGTGCTGCGCTCGCGGTACAGAACGCGCGGTGCGCTCTTCGATGTGGCGTCGGTCGTTTCGGCGCTAACGCCTTCGTTCTTGGCGACCGCGGCGGTCTCGACGCTCACGCGGCGCCCTTCGACCGAAACCTTCAGTTGGTCGCGGCTGACACCAGGCACGTCGAGCGCGACGATGTAGTGCGAGTCGGTCTCGCTGACGTCGAGCGCCGGGGTGCGCGAGGCATCGCCCGAACCACCGAAGTGGCGGTCAAAAGAGTCGTCAAGCAGGCGGTCGAACACGCGGCTGAACGACGGGGCAACGGCGCGGTGCGACACGGTGCGCGCGAGAGGCAGAACAAACATGCGAGTCTCCTAGAATGAACCTTCGTCGCTGCACTGTGCAGCAACCATGCCGCTGAATTTGGAGCGGCATTTTTGTTTTCAAGGGCCTTGAAATCTCGATGTGGAATCAACTGGGCACCGCGCTGATCGCGGTCATCATCTCCTTCTCGGCAGTCGCCGCGCCGGCCCCTGCCGCCCCTGAGCCGATCTCGATCGCGATGATCGAGGGCCTCTCCGGCGCCCTCGGAAATGGCGGCGAGGCGGCTTATCGCAATCTGGTGCTTGCTGTCGACCGAATCAACGCGCGCGGTGGCGTGCATCTGCCCGACGGCGCACGCCCGCTGCGCCTGCAGCGCTACGACAGCAAGGGCAACAACGAGGAAGCGTTGGCAATGCTGAGGGCCGCGATCGACGGCGGCGCGAGTTTCATCACGCAAGGCAACAGCTCCTCGACCGCGGCAGCGCTGATCGATGCGCTCAACAAGCACAACGAGCGCGACCCGAAGCGTCGAGTGCTGTTTCTCAACTACGCGGCGGTCGACCCGGCGCTCACGAACGAGCTGTGCAGCTTCTGGCACTTTCGTTTCGACGCGCATTCCGACATGCGGCTGTCAGCGCTGACCGACGTCTTGCGCGACGACGCGAAGATCCGCTCGGTCTACCTGATCGGGCAGGACTACAGCTTCGGCCAGCACGTGCTGAGGGAAGCACGCCGCAGCATCGCCGAGAAACGGCCCGATGTCCGCATCGTCGGCGAAGAGTTGCATCCACTCGGACGGGTGAAGGACTTCCTTCCGTACGCGGCGAAGATCAAGGCGAGCGGCGCCGATGCCGTGCTCACGGGCAACTGGGGCAACGACCTGACGCTGCTGATCAAGGCGGCACGCGAGGCCGGTGTCGACGCCAGCTTCTACACGTTCTACGGTAACGCGCTGGGCGCACCGGCGGCGATCGGCGACGCGGGTGTGGGTCGCCTCCTCGCCGTCGCGGAGTGGCACCCGAATGTCGGCACGGCGAGCTCCGAACGGTTCTACGCCGAGTTCCAGCAGCGCTTTCCGAACCCGCGCGACGACTACGTGCATGCGCGTCTGCAAGCGATGGTCGAGATGCTGGCAGCGGCGATCGAGAAAGCCGGCAGTACCGACCCGCTCGCGGTGGCGTTCGCGCTCGAGGGCATGCGGCTGGGCCCACGAGCGCTCGGCGGCGTTCACGAGGGCACGATGCGTGCGGCCGACCACCAGTTCATCCAGCCGCTGTACGTGAGCATGATGCGGCGCCAAGGCGAGGCCGGCGTCGCACACGACAATGAGGGCTCGGGCTACGGTTTTCGCACCGTGCGCTACCTGAGCCCAGCCCAGACCGAGCTGCCGTCGCGCTGCACGATGCAGCGCCCGCCCAACCCTTGAGGACCACGTGATGAGACAGGTGATCGCAGAACTGCCCGGCTCGAAGATTCGCGAGGTGGCCAACGCTGGCCTCGGCCGCAGCGATGTGCTCGCGTTCTGGTTCGGCGAGAGCGACGAAGTCACGCCCGAGTTCATCCGCGAGGCTGCGGTGCGCTCGCTGCACGACGGCGAGACCTTCTACGCGCACAACCTCGGCTTGCCGGAGTTGCGTGCGGCCCTGTCGACTTACGTGAGTTCGTTGCACCGACCCGTCGATGCCGGACGAATCGCGGTCACGTCGTCGGGAGTCAGTGCGTTGATGCTCGCGATGCAGGCGCTGGCGGGGGCGGGCGACGAGGTGGTGGCGGTGGTGCCGGTCTGGCCCAACCTCACAGCGCAGCCGGCAATCCTCGGTGCCCGGGTGACGCGGGTTGCGCTGAAGCCGCAGGGCGGTGCCTGGAAGCTCGACCTCGATGCGCTGCTTGCGGCAGTGACGCCGCAGACCAAGGTGCTGCTCGTCAACGCGCCGAACAACCCGACCGGCTGGACGCTCAGCCGCGCGGAGCAAGAGGCGATGCTCGCCCATTGCCGGCGCACGGGCACCTGGATCATCGCCGACGAGGTCTACGAGCGTGTCTATTTCGCGGGTAGCTGTGCGCCGAGCTTTCTGGACATCGCCGAGCCGGACGATCGGCTGGTCGTCGCGCACAGTTTCTCCAAGAGCTTTCTGATGACGGGCTGGCGCCTCGGGTGGCTGGTCGTGCCCTCGATGCTGACCGAGGCGATGGGCAAGCTGATCGAGTTCAACACTTCATGCGCACCGACCTTCGTGCAGCGAGCGGGTCTTGCGGCTCTGGCCGGAGCGAACGAATTTGTGCCCGGTCTCGTGCAACGGTTGATGGGGTGCCGCGACACCTTGCTGCCACAGCTGGCTGCACTGCCGGGCGTGCAGGTCGCGGTGCCGGATGGCGGCATGTACGCCTTCTTCCGGGTCGAGGGCCAGGACGACTCGCTCGCTTTCGCGAAGCGGCTGGTCACCGAGGCCGGGCTCGGCCTGGCGCCGGGTGTGGCCTTCGGCGCCGAGGCCGAAGGCTGGTTGCGCTGGTGCTTCGCGTCCCGGCAGCCTGAACGGCTGACCGAGGGGGTGGGGCGGCTGCGCCGGCATCTCGGGCTATAATCCGCGGGTTTTGCGTCTGGCGTCAGCGCCTGCGCAGGATACCAAGCACGGCACTGGTCGGTTTCACCGGTGTTCGCAAGTGAAGTCTAGGAACCTGGCAACCGCGCCGTGGCAACCGTGCCGTGGCGTGGGGCTCGGTTCCATCACACAGGAAACGAGTCA